>ERZ507021.78-NODE-78-length-78397-cov-20.4931_pt1 | contig 78397 bp, 65 predicted proteins | sample MGYA00512877_ERZ507021 | MGnify/ENA metagenome assembly ERZ507021 | reverse complement strand
GACAAATATGCTGGCAGGTGTTTGGACGTGGGTTCGACTCCCACCGGCTCCATATATACTTTCTAAAGTTTTCTAAAAGTTTCTAAAACGTTGTAAAAACAACGTTTTTTGTTTTATACTTTCTATTCCTTTTTGAACCTTTTTGAAACTAACAGACCCAAAAACAGACCCTTTTTTATCCAAAGGGTCTGCTTTTTTTGTTATTTGTTTAAAAATCAATATAGTTTGCGAATTTCTCACCAATGTCATCCTTAGCCTCTCTGGTGATGTGCGTATAGATGTTCATGGTTGTTTTTAAATCTGAGTGTCCAAGTCTATACTGGACCTGTTTGAGTGTCATTCCAGCTTCGAAGCATAGACTGGCATGTGTATGTCGGAAGCCGTGGATCCTAATCGGACGCACATCCGAATCTTTGACAATTTGTTGTAGCCATTTACGTGGTAGTGTTCCTGGTATTGGTTTTCCTAATTCATTCTCAAAGATAAAAGTAGTAGTAGGATTCATTTCTCTCCACTCTGTGAGCAGTTCACTTGTCTTTTCGTCCAAGCTGATCAATCGGTTGCTACTTTTGTTTTTTGTAGGACCGACAGATTCCCCGTCAAATCCTCTCGTAATAGCTTTGTTTATGTTCAGAGTGTTATTGGTCCAGTCTTCCCATTTGAGGGCTAAAACCTCCCCTTTTCGAGCCCCTGTAAAGGCTAGAAGACGAAAGAGGACTTTCTTTCTCAATTCATCTGTTTTGTCTACTAACTCAAGGAAAGATTTCAGTTCCTCCTTATCGTAAAAATCGCTATCTGTATCTACTTGCTTTCTGACAAGCGTTGTTACACTCTCAACGGGATTGGTTGAGATGTAGCCATGTCTGATAGCGTACTTACATATGTTATTCATTAAGCCTTTCATTTTACGTCCGTAAACAAGTTTTTTGGACCAGGAATTTACTTGTTCCTGAAGTTGCAGAGGAGTAAGAGCGGAAATCTTCTGATCTCCTAAAGTCGGATAGATATGATTTTTAATATTCCTTTCGGTCTTGATGTAGGTGCTATCCTGTACTGTGTCAGCATATTCCTTGAGCCATTTTTCAGTGACTTCCTTGACAGTGACTTCCTTGACAGTGATTTCCTCGCTATTTTCAAGGTCAGCTTGAAGTTGGAGAAGTGCTGCTCTTGCCTTGGCTTTTGTCTGGAAGCCCTGACGCTTCACATACTTATCCTTTCCATTCTCTTTACCGATATAGACCCGGAATTTATAGGCAGTATCGCCATTTTTCTTTTTATATGATTTTATTTCCATTGCGTTTTACCTCATTTCTTGATAAAATGGGCATAAGAAAAAGACCTTTTGAATGGCTTTTCTTATACAGCATTCCTCACACTCAATTTTGGCGAAGGCGAGTGTGGGGAGTTTTTTGTCTTATTCTAACTAATTAGTGAATTATATTCGTCTTTGACCATTGTTTCATCAGCAATGGTCTTTAATTTGTACTTTTCCATAAATTTTATGTAATTGAAATCCCTGACATCTTCTATTAATTGTAACTCTTCTTCTAGCAAGTGATGAATCATGCTTCTATCCGCTTGCAGTTCGCACAACTCTCTATTTAACTCATATTGAGCAGGAGTATGTTCTTTGTGACCCAATTCGTGCAAAGCAACTTGCTTTTGATCTTCAACTGATAAATTAATATCTAATGCTAAAATGTTCAAAGTAGGATTGAAAAAACCAGGACTATGCCAATCACTTCCGTCAAAGTAGCATAGGTTCACACCCTCTTGGGCGCAAAGCTCTCTTACAGTCATAAGTGCACCTCTATTTATTTTTTAAATGTGCCTCCAAAACCGCTGTTATAAAATCAATATCCTCTTCACTAAGAGGTTTACCGTCAAATAGCATTGACTGAGCAGCAATGTCTCGGAGGTCTAATGGTGCAGAAGCATCACCATCTTTTGCAATATTCGGATTGTTTGTGCGTCCCAATAGGTAGTCGGTAGACACATTAAAATAGTCAGCAATTTCTTGCAATCTTTCAGCATTTGGCTTTTTGTTTTTCATACTATAGATTGTATTTCTACTATATCCAAGTGTTTCTTCAAGTAAATTAATAGAAATTCCACGCATTTGGCAAAGTTCTTTTATCTTTTCGAATAAAGAAAACATTGATTTATCAACCTTTCTAAGGCATGACAAAAAATATTTAAACTTTTGTTTGAAAAGTGTTGACAAATAACAAACTATAGTTTAAAATATTATTCGTAAGCTAAGGAGTTAGCGAATAACACTACTAAAAAAATAAAACCTTAAAAACTGATTGCCGTCCGTTTTGTCTAGGTAAAATTTACCTTTTTAGTAGGTCTTTTCTCTATGCCTAAATTCTAATCTATAGATTGTTTTTTGTCAAGGAATTAGCTAACTTTTTAAATAAATTTTTAAAAGGAGGACCAGAGATGAGTCAACAACATCAAAAATGGATTCAATTGGTAAAAGACAAATTGAGTTCAGAAGGAATGACACAAGCGCATCTTGCTCGTGCTTGCGGAGTGAAGAAGCCTACCATTTCAGAATTGCTGAAATACGGTAAAGGAAGTGACAGACTTAAAAATCGAGTCTGCGATGTCTTAGGTATCGATGAGACTTGGGTTGATTTAGGAGAGTAGGAAGGACGAACAATATGACAGTATATGTTGGTAAAGATGGTAGAGATTCAGTAGCCCTCGATAGATTAGTTAAACTAACAATGCATCTATCAGATGGAAATCAAATACAAATCAGTAACCCTAAAGAACGAATAGATGAATTATTAAAATTCATCGAGAATCCTAAAAGTAGTTATTTGCATATAGGTATGGCAATGATCAATACTAACCAAATAGTATCTATGGAATGTTCTGACGGTTTTTATGCAATGAGAGGCAAGTTCAATAATTGTTAGTTAACTCAAAGGAGAAATATGAACGAAATTACTTTATCAAGTAATCTATCTCAGATAGAACTGGAAATCAGCCATCACAAGCAAATAGCCGGTCAGTCGATTTGGGAAATTGGCAGACGATTGAACCACGTAAAAGAACACAATCTGGTACATGGTGAATTCATGGATTGGTATACTAACCTTGGGATTGACAAAGATTTTGCTAGTAAATCAATGAAGATAGCAAAAGAACTTCCAAATTTCGAAACGTTACGAAATTTAGGAACAACAGCACTTCATCTGATTGCAACTCTTCCAGAAGAAGAGCGAGAGGAGCAGATCCAACGCATCGAAGATGGCGACAATCCGACGGTACGAGAACTACAGGAAGTCAAAAAGAAACTCAACCTCAGCAAGCTAGCAAACAAGCGTCTACAAGCTGAAAACGAAAGAATCAAATCTGCCAAGATCGAAGTTAAGGAAACCATCAAGGAAGTCGTACCAGACGATTACAAGGCCACACAGGACCTTAACAGGCAATTGCTGGAAAAGAATAAGGAACTCTCTAAAACCGTGAAAGCCATGGAAGAACGCTCCGAATTTATCGAAAAGCAACTTGCTGACACACTGGCTCAGCGTGAAGAGGTCGATAAGAAATCTGCACAGTATGATGAATTGACACGAGCGATTGAAGAATCACAAGGGCAACTCAACAGCGTACAGAAGCAAATCTTAGCTTACAAGAATATCACAAGCCTACTTCAAAAAGGAAATGACTTTTTAGCAAGTATGGGTGGTCTAATCTACGCAGACGAAGAGAAAGTCCTTAAAGCAGACGGAATCATACGAAACGAATTTGATAGTTTTATCAGTCGTGGACTTCGTTTCTTCAATGACCTGAACGATATTCGCAAAGAAAGCAACATTTTAGAAGGAGAATTTGAATAATGAATGAAGTGACAATTCAGCCTACCGAGTTAGTGGTAGAAGACGCAATGATCCATGCGCTCCAGGAATTAAAAAAGCTGAAAGAAGGCCAGTCCATCTTATCAGCTGATGTTGATTATCTGAAAAATGAGCAACCGGTCAACCCTTCGGTCTGTCTAGCATTGGAAAAAATGCGTAAGAAAAAAGTCGTGGCATTGCTAGGTGGTAAAGACAGCCAGGCATACCGTGACCGACATTTCGCACAATCCGTATTTTCACAGGCTGCTAAAGACTTCAAGGACTATTTCCGAATTCCACGCTACGACTTATTGAAGCGCAAGGACGAGGAAAAAGCTTTCGACTATTGGGATAGTTGGGAGCCATCAGCAAATACCAAACTTGAAATAAAAAATCGTAATGGACAGATGAGTTTAGTCGGGTAGGTAGAAACAAATGAGCGAACCTTTAAAAAAGACATTGCAAATCGAAAATCTAGAAATTAAGATCAGCAGTGATTCTAGCATACCTCACGTTATTTTAAATGGAGTTGATTTTCAAGCTGAAGATATCGGTTTACAAGGAATAAACATTGTTTGGGAGACAAGCAAGGACGAAGTACCTGAAACTCTGATCCAAATCGACTATATTAATGGTCGGGAGCATCCTAAAGAGATATCAATTAAGCAATCATTTCCTAATACTCTACTTAAATAAATTGTATAAGGAGAAATAAATGAAAATAAAATTTAAAAAAGAACTTGTTAAAAAACAAGTCCTTAGTTCAAAAGACGGGAAAACTACTGTAATACTTAGTGATTCGACTATTCACTTTCAAAAGTAATTACAAGTTTACCATCAATAGTATTGGAAATTGGTTTTCTATTAGACCACACTTCATTTTCTTCACTTTTAACTAATAGAACTAAACCATTTTCATGTACCGACAATAAATCAATAAATTTCTCGTTATCTACTGTTGTAGCAAATTTCAAAACAGATTTAGATGATGGATCAACACTGTCTACATCTGAGGTTGAAAAACGATATGGCAAGAAACTTACTTCATTAGGCAACATTTCATTAATGTAATTCATAGATTCCCTCCTTTCATAAAAATTGACAGACGATTTTCATAAGGAGTAAGAGGTCTTATTTAATCGTTTTTTGTCAGTAGTAAGTTAACACAATAATATAGAAAGGTCATCGGTCTTGAGATGGATTTTGAAGATGAAATTATAAAGTTATCTGACTTGCTAATTGAACAATCAGAAACTTATAGTGAAGCTTTGATTAAGTTACAAAAGCTCACAAAAGATATAGCTCATGAAGTAATTTTAAGAGCTATAGAACAAAAGAAAAATAAAGAATAGAAAGGATTAAAAAAATGGTCCTAGAACTATTTGGAACTGAATTTAAAGATAAACTCTTTGAAGAGCTGGTTTCAATCAACATCAAAGCTATGGAAGAAGCTAAGCGTAGATCAAGCAGAAATATTACATGGGTGCCGATCAAACAGCTACAGGAAGCGACCGGATGGGGTAGAACTAAACTAGAAGAATGGAGAGATCAAGGGAAATTCCAATTTCAACAGTCCGGAAAGGGCGGGAAGTATCTCTACAATTTGGAAGATGTTCAGCGATTCTGCCGAAGCTTGCAAAAATAAAAAAAGCGCCTTGAGAAAGGCACTTTGAAAGAACTATAAACTAATTATAACACAGGAATTATTTTTATAAAAGAATATTGGAGGAATTAACATGTTAGCAGAAATCTTAGTCGGAGTATTAATCATCGTAGTCCTATTCCAAATGATCATCATCAGCTCAATCAGTGAGCGGTGCAAGGAATCAAAACGAGAACTAAAGAAGATGATCGCTGAACAACAACGTATCCAAGAAGCACGAGAAGCAATGCGTTTTGGTTATCGTAGATAGGAGCTAGTTTATGGCAGAAAAAAACACAATCCTGCCTCACGATATTCTTGCTGAACAAGCGGTAATCGGATCAATATTTGTCGATCCAGATAAGATCCTCATTGCTTCTGAATACCTCACAAAAGAAAGTTTTTACAAACTATCACATGGCATCGTCTTTGGAATCATGGAAGATTTGTCGGACAGGGGGGAACCAATCGACCCCGTATCAGTTAAATCAGCGCTTGACTCAATAGGCGAATTTGATCGAATCGGAGGGATGGCATTTCTTGCTAGTCTCATCAATGCTGTACCAACCAGTGCTCACATTGAGCATTATGCCAAGGTTGTAGCCGAAAAAGCGAGAGCACGAAAGGTTATTGAAGATCTCAATCAAACAATAGCTAACGTATATGATGGGCAATCAGATCTAAATGACATACTCGTTCAGACTGAGCAAGCATTATCAAACATAGCAAATGACAAGCAGACTGGCTTTCGTCCAATCATTGATGTCATTGATTCCACGCAGTCAATTATTGACGAGCGCTCCCAGCGTGTTGGTGATGTAACAGGAACACCAACAGGTTTTACAGATTTTGACAATATCACGACTGGTCTACATACTGACAATCTGATTATCCTTGCAGCAAGACCAGCGATGGGAAAAACAGCTTTCGCTCTAAATATCGCTCAAAATGTGGCAATAAGAGCTGGAAAACCAGTGGCAATATTCTCTCTTGAAATGGGGGCAGAAAGTCTTGTAGAGCGTATGCTTTCAGCCGAAGGACTGATTCCGTCATACCATGTAAGGACAGGTAATCTTTCAGAAAGTGAATGGCGCAGGATGATCCTTGCTCAGGAACAACTTGCAAAAGGAAAAATCTATATTGACGATACAGCAGGAATTCAAATCGCTGAGATTCGATCCAGAGCCAAGCGCTTGTCTCAAGAAACTGGCGGTCTTGGATTGATTGTAATCGACTATCTCCAGCTAATTACTGGTAGAGGTCGAGAAAATCGACAACAAGAGGTGTCTGAGATATCTAGACAGTTGAAGATATTAGCAAAGGAATTGAAAGTTCCAGTAATTGCATTAAGTCAGCTATCTCGTGGGGTTGAACAGCGAAACGACAAAAGGCCTGTGCTCTCAGATTTGAGAGAATCAGGATCGATTGAGCAAGATGCCGACATAGTAGCATTTCTCTATCGAGAAGCTTATTACAATCGTGACGAGCAGGAAGAACCTGATAATGTTACAGAATTGATCCTTGAAAAAAATAGACATGGCAGTCTAGGAACAGTCAAACTATTCTTTCACAAGGAGTATGCGAAATTTTCAAATAAGGAGGCCTGATGAATGGTAACTGAGAATCGTAGATATTACTGGTTACAACTAAAAGATGACTTCTTTAATTCCAAAGAAATGAAGCTCATGAGAAAGCTTCCTGGGGGAGAGGAAATCACAATCATCTATCTAAAAATGATGCTGGCAAGTCTAGCAGAGCAAGGGAAGTTATATTTCGAGGGTCTAGCAGAAGATCTAGCAGAAGAACTTTCTTTATTGATAGACGAAGATCCAGAAGCGATCAGATTAACACTGATGTTTTTAACAAAGAAAAAATTATTGACTACATCAGACAATTATCAGTTTAATCTCGAACAAGTTCCGGAAATGGTAGGAAGCGAAACAGCAAGCACCCGTAGGTCTCGCAAGCATCGAGAGAATCAAAAAGCGTTGCAATGCAACACCAATGCAACAAAAGGCAACGGAGATATAGATATAGATATAGATATAGATAAGGATCAAAAAGCTCAATCTGATGTCTATGACGAAATTATCAAATATCTAAATGACAAAACAGGATCTCATTTTAAACCTACTAGCAAATCAACTCAAAGACTAATAAATGGTCGTTTAAGTGAGAATTACTCAATAGATGACTTTAAGCATGTTATTGATGTAAAAAGCCTTGAATGGAAGAATGACTCCAAAATGTCCAAGTATTTAACTCCAGACACACTGTTTAATGCAAGCAAGTTTGAAAAATACTTAAATCAGAAGATGCCTTCGAGTGCATCAACTCAACAACAAGATGAAAGGTTGGGATTTTAATGCATCAGGATTACGAAGTAGGTTCAACTAGCGAACCAAAAATATGTAATAAGCACGGATCCAAGATGATCACCGCAAAAGTCATGATCAACGGATCTCAGCAATCGCTTGATATCTGTCCGGAATGCGAAAAAGAAGGAATCAATGAATTACAGAAACACTTAAAGCAAGAAGCAGCTATCAAGTCTATTTTAGCAAATACATATAATGTATTTGATCGTGAGAGCATCTATTCCAAGGAATTGGAAGACAAAACACTTGATAATTACGATGATGAAAATAAGTTGTGTGAACAAGGTTTGAATTTTTCAAAAAGAATGTTGCGTGACTTTCTGAAGTACGAAACAGGAAATGTGATCTTGAGCGGCCCTCCAGGAGTTGGCAAGAGCCATCTATCTATTGGAATAGCCAAAGCATTGAATGAAAAATTTAAAGAATGCAAGCAACCAAAGAGTGTGCTATTTATTTCGACTTCTGCACTCTTTTCAAAAATTGAAGAAAGTTTCAATAATCGAGGAGACTTCACAGAAAGCTATGCTGTAAATCTACTGAGCAACGTTGATTTTCTTTTCTTTGACGATTTAGGGAAAGAGAGCAGTATGAGTGGGAACCTCAAAGAAGCAAATGAGTGGAGACAACGAGTACTGTTTAAAATCTTGGACAATCGTCAAACAACATTCTTTAACACAAACTTATCGAGCAACGATATTAAAACAATTTACAACAAGGCCCTTGCTGACCGAATCTTCAAGGGTGCAAGCAAACATATTTTTAAATTCCCAGAAAATACAGAAAGCAGGAGATATTGATGGAAAACAAACAATTAAAAGATTTAATCGTAAAAGTTCAGCGCTGGTTTTATGACCGAAATTTGCAAACGCAAGATCCTAACAAGCAATTTTTGAAATTGTATGAAGAGATTGGCGAACTGTCACGAGGACTGGCAGAGAATGATGAGGAAGTTACAAAAGACAGCATTGGAGACATCACTGTTGTATTAATTGGCTTGACGTTACAATTAGGAATCAAAACAGAAGAAATTTTCCCAGAAAACAATATATTCGTATTTCCCAACGCAGCAAAGTCAGAAGATTATTTTGTCGTTATGATGGACCAATCATTGGCCGCATACTTTAACCGACAATCATACCAACTAAAAAATGTTGTTTATGAGTTGATGCGAATTTCAGCATTGTTACATCATGACTTCGTTGAGTGCTTGAATATAGCTTATGAAGAAATCAAAGATAGAACAGGAAAATTAGTGGATGGTGTTTGGATTAAGGAGGAGCGACTAAAATGACAGAAGAAATTTTAAATAATGGTTTTGACAAAGTAAATAAACCTAATCACTACTGTGGGCAATATGGTCTTGAATCAATTGACATTATTCGCAATTTTGCTGGAGGACCAAAAGAAGTCCGGGGATTTTACTGGGGAAATGTCATCAAGTATCTTTGCCGCTATCAAAAGAAAAATGGATTGGAAGATCTAAATAAGGCAAAGAAGTACTTAGACTGGCTTATCGCAGATTTGAAGCGTGAAGATCTCGAAAAGACAGCGATTGTTAAGCAGGAGTGAAAGTTATGAGACATTATACGAAAAACCAAATGGATCACTTTCGTCAGCAATTACAATTGTTGATTTTAGGAAAAGGTCTCACTCGCAGAGAACTCTCTAGGAATCTATATCGTGGTGAACAGACGATACAAGAATGGATCACTAAGGATGACATCAATCCTGACCATGTCCAAGAATTGTGCGAGTATTTCGGTATTGAGGAAAAAACTTTGATGGGTGATCCGGAAGAACTTGCTGACTATAAGCTGTATGATCGTGATAAGTACATCTGCACAGGCACTTTAAAGGAGTTGAGCAGAATCACTGGAAAAGATAGTGCATTACTTAAATATTACATCCACTTAAATGAACAAGGAAGAAATGCAGGACATCTAAAACTAGAAAGGGTAATCGAAGATGAAACGTAAAATCGATTGGCTAATCACTAACTTGGTATTGCTGGCAGGAGTTACATTGGTAATTGCCATCAATCTCAACTCCAGATTGGTTGAACAAGAAAAAACAATCAAGGATATGCAGTGGACCATTCAGGAGCATGAATTAAGTATTCAGCGGTTCGCTGAACAAAACACCGCACAAGAGGTAATCCTAAACAAATTAAATCGGGAGTACCAAGCGCAGGAACGAAAGAAAGCAGAAGCGCTCAAGGAGGCTGCTGAAATGAACAATGTCGGAGGATAATAATGATTAACAATGTGACTCTTATTGGTCGGTTGACCAGAGATGCAGAATTACGCTACACACCTAGCAACATCGCAACTGCTCAATTCAACATTGCATGCAATCGCAATTTTAAAAACGCAAATGATGAATATGATGCAGATTTTATCAATTGTGTGATGTGGAGAGAACAAGCAGAACGCTTCTGCAATTGGACAAGAAAAGGGATGTTGGTTGGAATCACAGGACGAATCCAAACAAGAAATTATGAGAATCAGCAGGGACAACGTGTATATATTACTGAAGTTGTCGCAGAAAATTTTCAAGTTTTGGAAAAGCGTGATAATACTGCAAATCAAAATAGCATGACAGAACAGATGCCACCAAGCTACACAAGCCCAATGGACATCACAGATGACAAATTACCATTCTAAGAAAATCAAAGGAGAAAAGAATCATGCCAAATTGGGCCAAAGGCTCTCTTAAATTAAGAGGAAGAAGCGAAAATATTGCATCAGCATTAAAAGAAATGCTATTAAGCGACACTGTGACGCTAGAAGATGAATATGATGGCACACTGCTTATATTTAATAACACAGCTCCCTATTTTTACATTAATGGGACAAGACGAGCGTTTATTGACCAAAATCGAATAGAAGTTTGGTTTGAAGAAGAATTCTTTATTGTTGAATTGGATAATTTCAAGCAAGCGTGGAGTGCTATTCCAGAAAATTATCAAGAAATTTCAAGTAAGTTTGATGTTGATATTAAAATCTTTACGTTTGAGTGTGGCATGGAATTCACACAGGAAATTGAAATTTCCAAAGGTGAAATCATCAAAAACGTTTGCTATGAATATGATGATTATCAGTGGGAAGTCCCGTTTAGCAATTTAGGAGGATAAAATGACAGAAGAAATTAAAATACTTGACGCTTGTTGCGGTAGTCGGATGTTTTGGTTTGATAAAAATGAAAGTCACACAACTTTCATGGATATCAGAAAAGAAAACTTTGAAATACACGGTAAAAAAGTCAACGTACATCCTGATGTTATTGGCGATTTCCGTGATATGCCATTTGAAAATAATACTTTTAATTTGGTTGTTTTTGATCCACCTCATTTGAAATGGGCTGGGCCTAATTCGATAATGAAAGCACAGTATGGACAACTTGATAAAGACACTTGGTCTGAAGATTTGGCTAAAGGCTTTGAAGAGTGCATGCGTGTTTTAAAAACAGGTGGAACGTTAATTTTTAAGTGGTCTGATTGCCAGGTAAATGTAAAAGAAATACTAAAGGTCATTCCATTTAAACCTTTGTTTGGACAACAAAGAGGAACAACCCACTGGATGACGTTCGTAAAGTTTGAGGAGGTGGAATAAATGGGAGAACTTATGTATTGGGTGATGTTCTTAGCTTGTGTGTCAGTCCTGGTAATGGCGACATTTGTAATGCTTTATCAGCGTCAAATTAATATTGATTTAAGAAATAAATATAATGATTTAGTGCGAGAACTAAACAATAGTTTCGGTTGGGAAGAATGGAATTGGGCGAATAATTTCAGAGAGTATGCTCGAAAAGTTGATTCCCTAGAAAATTTTAGGATTGATATTGAACGGCTTGAAATTATCAAGAAAGCATTAGACGCCCAAAAGCTAGAAGAATTACAAAAACGTAAAGAGCTAGTTGAACGTGAAATCAAAAAGCTTGAAAGTTGAGGAGGTGGAAGAATGAATAAGCAAGAATTAATCGGGAAAATCAAGAGTGCAGAAACTTTATATTTATCTTCCTGTCCATTCATCGGAAAGAAATTGATCTTAGACTTAGTCAAGCAGCTAGAAGAACCAAAAGAAAGAGTTACGCTTCCTCGTCCGGTGGCGAACTGGATCTCTTGCGTGAGAGGACAAAACAAGACTTTACATTTTGCGCTAGAAAATGCACCCGAAGAGGTAAATTTGTGGTTTTGTGAAGATGAAAAGAATCGGCAAAACGTATTCGCTGACGCTTGGGTTAACGGATATCATATCGAGAAAGAAAAACAATATATCGTAGCGGTTAAGAATATCGATAAAAATTGCAAATATCTTAAATGGAACGTTTTACAGAAATATTGGTATATCGGCAATGACAATAACACGTTAGATCTTCGCTCACATCACACAATGGAAAAGCTGCAAAAAGGCGGGTTCGGTGATGTGTTCACAAATCCACTCTTTGAAGTTGAGGAGGTAGATTAATGGGATTTATTAGTTGGTTAACTTTATTATTAATAGCTTTGAAATTGTTAGGTGTAATCTCTTGGAGCTGGTTCTATGTCTTTCTGCCTGCAATAGCTGATCTAGTAATTTCTATTTTGATTTTAATGGTAGTTAAAATGATATGGAATAAGTAGGTTTTGTTGTGTGAGAGCGAGGAAAAAAATGGCTACTGAAAAAAGAACATCAGACATAACTGTGGCACTTTATGAATGGAATAAGTTAACAACAAGGAATATGGCTGAAGATGAAAAGGAATATTTTAATGGTGGCATTGAATTTATTTGGGAAGGCAAAACTCCAGAAATTGATGAAGAAGTCCTTGTCTATAATCCAAGCACACAAAAGATATACACTGATATATGGGTTGATTATGGGGAAGGAATTGGTTTTGAGGACACTGATGAAGACACAGTATTTTGGATGAGTTATCCGAAACCACCAAAGGAGATGGAAGAATGAATAAACAAGAGTTGATTGAACAGATAAAAGGTTTAAAGAATCTTTTCGGTAACAAGGCAGAATATATCGAGATAGACGCAGCAATTAAACTTATTGAACAACTAGACGAACCGCAGAAGACGGTAGTACCGCAGTTTGTGGCGGATTGGATTGAGACGTGCAAAGAAAATAATATAATTTCATTGTTTGGCGCTTTTGAATATGCAAAAGAAGAAGTTGATACATGGTTATCAGATTGGAAAAATCAAGAAATATTCGCCAGTGCTTGGATTTTTGGCTACGAGGTCGAGAAAGAGAAGCGGTATTATGTAAGGTTTAAATGGATTGAAGAATCATATAGTTACTTAACCTTGATTAAGCACCTAAACGCTTGGACGTTATCGTCAATAAAATTAGATAAAAAATTTCGGACAGAACACACAAAAAAACAGCTCGAAGAAGCCGGGTTTGGTTGGGTCTTTGATTGTGAAGGAATTGAATTAGAGGAGGTAAAGGAATGAATTACAAAGTAACAGTAGATGGTAAAGAAATTGAATATGGTGCATTGGTTGAAAAATCACGTTTTTCAGAAAAAGAATGGTCTGCTATCTATGCGGAAATTGTGAAACAAAATCAGCCAGAAGTGTTTGAAAGCAGGAAAGCAGATACTGACTACATAGATGCCTTTGGTTCTTTAATTGCTCTTGAGGAGCGCTATGAAGCGTTGCTTGAGTTGTTACCACAGGATGAATTTTCTTATGCTGGGACACATCCAAAATGGGTAGCTGATGCAGTTGTAGAAAATACATTAAATAAAGAAGACACGATAAACGATATATCTGATTTTCTTGAACAATGCTCGACTCTAAGAGAATTGCAGGACAAGCTGATGGAATATTTTGATTTACAAGATTGCTAAAAAAAGTCGAGGAGGTAACAGAATGAAACGACCAAACAAATACCCATATACACGAAGTCAGTGGGAAGAGACAACGACGGCAGTTTATTCGTATAACAACGGAGAATATGAACTGTTTAGAGGTCTTGAAAACAAATTCACGGGAGAAAGAGTAGAGGTGAAATAATGGAAGAGATTATCATGGCTTCATTGCCTAATAAAGAATTAAATCGTTTGATTAAAATTGAAATTGCTGTTGAGACTTTAATTGAGAATGGAGTTCTTGACGAAGATGTATTTAACCAGTATTTGAATGAAGCATAAGAGGAAGAGGTAGAAATATGATAAAAAAATTATTAATTACAGTTTTTGTTTGTTTGTCTTTTATAACACTATCGGGGTGTGGAAATAAAGATATTCTTGGAACAACTTTTACTTTCAAATACGCAAAAGTCAGACTAGTTGACGGACGAATTGTCGAAGGTGAAGTAAAGCAATGGGCAAAATATGACGAACAAGATAGTATTCGTGTGACTTTCGAAAATGGCGAGGTATATTACACTCACTCAAGCAACGTAACACTGTATAACAAATAGATGGGAATTAACATGGACCTACAAAACTTTATCTATTTACTACTCGCACTAGTCTGGCTCTACGGCCTGATCTGGGCTAGTGTGATAGCGTTTAAAAACAGAAAGGAAAAATGATGAGTTTGGATAATGTACATATACCAATGCGAGCGAACAGAACTCTATCTATTGCCCAAATAAATGGCAAGCTAGAGATAGCTATACTTGGGGAAGAGTTTTTTGAAACCGATTCATACTTTGAAGATCTGCACGATGCAGTGATGCCATTTGACAATATAAGAGGTTTAAAGCGTATTATTGATCATATCATCGATGTGGAGGACAATAAATGAGGGTATATGTTGTTAGGAAATACCATGGACGCTCAAGTTGGAGCGATCCTAAACACTTAGCAAAGTATACAGAGAAAGAATTCCATGCTAGATCCGAGGCACTTGCTTATCGTGAAAGTTTAGGATTGAATGGAATTATAGAAGTGTACTGTAGGGAGGATAGTAAATGAATCTAAGAAGTCGGTTTGGGTATTTAATTTTGGCTTTGCAACAGTATCCATTCGAGAAAGAAATCAAGGAACGGATTGAAGAAATTGAAGTACCTTGGAAACCAACCGATCCAAATACAGGGATCAAGAGTAATAAGGTAATGACACCGAAAGCTCTGTCCGATATCATCAAGAAAGAATCGGATCCAGAACTGCATCGTCTCGAATTGCTCAGAGAAGCAATCAGCACTATCAAGATTTTGACACCAGAAAAACAATGGGCTGCAATCAAAGAAGTATATATCGATGGAACTCTTACAGTAGAAGGAGCATCGATTAAATACTTGCATTGTAGTAAGTCTCTTGCCTACAAGGAAGTGATCGAGCCATTCTTTAGTGGGCTAGAAAAGAAAATCTATGAACTATCTGTGAACACTAAGATTAATATTAATTTGGAAAAAAGTTAAAAATACAGTCGAAAGTGTGGAAAAAAGTTAAAAATAAGGTAGTATAATTATATTATCGGGTAAAACCGAACCGATGGATCCTTATGAAACGGGTTAGGAGTTAGCTCAGTTGGTAGAGCGGTCGGGTTATAACTGGCGTATCACAGGTTCGAATCCTGTACTCCTAATATCAGCCAAGTCAGCACAAGCTGGCTTTTTATTTTACCTAGGAAGGAGGTGGCACTGTGAACATTGTGGATCCTATTCGTGACAAAGATGATATCCAGGCAATGAAGGAATATCTGCGAGAATGGAATGAGCGAAACTATTTGCTCTTTTTATTTGGCATCAATTCCGGATTGCGCGTAGGAGATATCTTGAGGATACGAGTAAAAGATGTGCAAGGTTGGTATATCAAAATAAAAGAGCAGAAGACTGGAAAAAGGAAACAGCTCAAGATGACAAAGACTCTGAAAAAAGAAGTCAGAGAGTATATCAAAGATATGCCACTGCATCATTATCTGTTTCAAAGTCGCATTGGAAAAAACAAACCACTGGACAGGCGGACAGTCGATTGGATATTGAAGACCGCAGCTATCGAGTGTGGGATCGAAAACATTGGAACCCACTCGATGAGAAAAACATTTGGCTATCATTACTATAAAAAGACTAAAGACGTGGCAATGCTCATGGATCTGTTTAACCATTCATCTCCTGCGATCACACTGAGATATATCGGGATTAGACAAGATCAACGAGATAAAGCCATGTCTAATTTTGATTTATAGTTATCAATTAGACATAACGAGTAAAACGCTAATTAGTTTTATTAGTTACCTTTTATTCATTTATTTTACTGGCTTTTTAATGCCGGGATGAATCAGACAGAATATAAGATATGTCTAATTCAAGAGAGAAAAACAACATAGTTTTCAGAAATAATATAATGAATTTCAGAAATAGATAATTGAAAGTATGAAATGTTACAGAGGATTTAAGAATTGAAAGTAGATGTTTCGACAAGAGAAAGTCGCAGAGAGTTTTATCTTTCAAGATCATGGAGACAACTGAGACTCGAAGCAATGAGTCGAGATCACTTTGAATGTGTTTGGTGTCGAGATGAGGGCAAAGTAACGACAGACAATCTCGAAGTCGATCACATCAAGGAGCTAGAATATTATCCAGAGTTTGCTCTAGATATCGACAATCTTCGTACTCTGTGTAAAGAGTGTCATAATAAGCGACATCATCGCTTTCAATTTCGCAAATCATCCAAGTTGCAAAATAAAAATTTTCGTTCGGACGAATGGTGGGGATGAAAATTTAAAATTTTGAAAAATTCACAGACCCCCCGGTCGAAAAAAATCGAAAAAAATCGGTCTCTGGGAACCGGTGGGAGGGGTCGATTGTCCAAATGCAAAGCACTATTTTTTAAGGGGGAGGGGGCTCATGGAAGAATACTCAGAAAAAAATATAAAAGAATTGGAAAATCAGTTACTTTCCAAAATTGGCAATTTCAGCACACGAAAGAAAGATGCGATTCAGTATGAGAAAGTTCATCGCTATCTCTATCTGGTCCGTTTACTGTATGAGTTGAAAGAACGACTCAAACAAGATGGATTAGTCATCACCGTCCATAACGGTCAGCAAAGATTTCAAAAAGCGAACTCGTTAATCAAAGAAATCAATACAACCAGCAATCAGCTACTAGCGATTGAGCGATCATTTGACTTTGAGGTTGAAAATTCACCAGTCGAGAAGAAACCACCATCGGACGGAAGTGATCTGTTGTGATTTCTCATCCTCTGATTGATGAATACATCGAACTTGCCGAATCAGGAAAAATCAAAGTCAACAAAGAACGCTCACTCTTATTCAAAATCATCAAGGAAAAAATCTATCCGAGGGATGATTTATATTTTGACAATGATTTGATTGAGAAATATATCCAGTTCACCGAGAAGAATTTCTTTCCACTGGCTAAGTATCAAAAGTTCATCACGCCATTTATCTTTCTTTTTCGGAAAGAAGATGGCGAACCTCAATTTGATGAAATATTGCTGACCCTTGCTCGTGGGGGAGGAAAGAATGGTTTTATGTCCAGCCGGGACGCATTCTTCATCAGTCCTCTCTATCCTGTCAGAGATTACGATGTGACTATCACAGCTAACTCTGAGAAGCAAGGCAAGGTCTCGTTTGAGGAAGTTTATGAGACTGTCCAGCGAAGAGGATTGGAAGACCATTACTATTTGACAAAGATGTCTATTACAGGCCGAGGGAATAACTCGGTCTTTTCTTATCGGACAAACAACCCAAAGACAATGGACTCGGCTCGTGATGGCTGCCTTGAATTCGATGAAATTCACCAGTTTGAAAATGACTCTGCAGTTAAAATCCAGCGATCAGGACTTGGTAAGATTGCCCATGCTCGAACCTTTTACAACGGTACAAATGGACACGTTCGTGAAGGGTTTTACGACAAAATGATTGAAAAATCTATGAAGATCTTGAATGGCGAGCTTGACGAGTTCCGCCTATTCCCTTTTATCTGCAAGTTAGATGATCCGGAAGAAGTGGACGATATGACTAATTGGCCAAAAGCGAATCCAATGCTGGATGAGACAACACCTTATGCCAAACGTCTATTAGCTAGAACGAAAGCTGACTATGATGACTTAGAATTAGAACCATCAGGCAGACAAGAATTTATGACAAAGCGGATGAATCTGCCAGAAGCCGACATCGAAAAAGATGTGACCACTCGTGAAAAGTTAATGGCTGCATTGAGAAGCCCTGGCATAGATCTCTCAGGAAGATCTTGTGTCGCTGGTTTCGACTACGCAAGCATCAGAGACTTTGCCAGCGTTGGTCTACTCTTTAAAAACGGTGATGAATTTATCTGGAAGCAACACAGTTTTGCTAGAAAGCAATTTTTGGATATGTTTAAAATCAAAGCTCCAATCCGTGAATGGCAGGAGCAAGGGCTCTTCACTATCGTAGACGGTCCAAGTATAGATCCAAGATTACTTGTTGATAAATTGATCCAGTGGCGCAAGCTGTACAATATCGAAATTGTCTGCGCAGACGGATTTCGAATGGACTTGCTAAAACCATTGCTGGAAGAAGCTGATTTTGAGTATGAATTCTTGCGAAATCCAGGGGCGATACAGTCGAAGGTAGCTCCAATCATTGAAGATGGATTTGCGAATGAAAGATTCATTTTTGAAAACGACAAATCAATGCTCTGGTATACCGATAATACCTTTGTCAAAGAAGACAAAGACGGAAACAAGAGATTTTTGAAAAAAGAACCGTTGAGACGAAAGACTGACGGCTTCCATGCCTTTATTGCTGCTCTCTACAAGAGAGAAATCATTCAAGAAAGTACTGTTGGAGACTTTCTTGATGTGATCGAAGATTGGGAATTTTAGAAAGGACAACAAAATGAACAAACGAATGAAGAAGAAACAGCAACTTGAACAAAAGATTCAAGGGCTTGAATGTGAGCTTGCAGTAGTAAGTAAAGAAAATATGGAATTGTTGAACAAGATTGGTTCAATCAGTGCTGAATTGAATACTTTAAGCCAGTCTGTGAAACGACATGAAGATATTTGTGGTCAAAATGTTGAACAAACAAATAAAGAGTTCGAATCAATAAAAAAAGAACTCAAACGCTCTAAAAAATCTTTCTTTAAACGATAAAAAAAAGAATCCGGGTGGGTGGTAGGCATAAAATTTTAGAAAGGAGGAGGTGCCTTGGGATGGCTAAATTTATTCAAGCGAGAAGTTCCAGAACCAAGCTTTGAGTTTGATGAACTAGAGCGGATCTTTGGGAATCTGCAACTAAAGAGCTTGTCGATTGACAAGGCTGCTGAATTTGTGGCCCGTATCTTTGCAAGATCTGAGTTTAAATTCATCGAGAATGGGAAAAAGAAGGCTACTGATTGGGATTATCTGCTAAATGTAAGGCCCAATAAGAATGAATCAGCTTCTGAGTTTTGGCAAAAGGCGATTTATCGCTTATTGACCAAGAACGAAGTACTAATTTTTTTATCGAATGACGATCAGTTATTGATTGCCGACTCGTACATCCGACAGAAATATGCTGTGTTCGATGACACATTCACATCTGTGAGCTGTCAAAATTATACTTTCCAGAAACCATTCAAGATGAATGAAGTTATTTTCTTGCAATACAACAATAATCGTCTTCAAGAATATTTCACACAACTTTTTAACGATTATGAAAAACTACACACTCGACTGGTTGAAGCACTTGCACGGAATAATCAAATCCGTGGAGTACTCAGCACTAGAACAAATGCAAGTTTTGACGAATCAAAACGTGAAAAAATGCAACGATATGCAGACGGTCTCTTTAAATCATTTACGACAAAGACAGTAGCAATTGTCCCAGCTCAAGAAGGAATGGAATACTCAGAGCTGACCAATACTACAGGTACATCGAATTTGTCTGTAGATGAGTTGAAAAAACTTCGTAGGCAATTCGATGATGAGGTGGCCGACATCTTAGGGATTCCCACTGCGCTGATGCATGGGGACATGGCTAACCTGGAAAATAGTCAGAAGATGTTTAACAGCTATTGCTACCAGTCGCTTGTGAAGAAAATGAGCGATGGTCTGAACTTTGCTTTGCTCAGCAAAAGTGAATACAAAGACAATAAGCGCCTTGTCATTGTTGGTGAAGGGCAAAGAGATAAATTCTCGCTTGCTCAAAGTATTGACAAGCTGATTTCTTCCGGTTCCATGCTTATCAATGAGGTCCGTGAAGAACTTGGCCTTGAAGCTGTACCGTGGGGCGACAAGCCTCTGATCACTAAGAATTATCAACTTGGTGAGGATGTAGAGAAGGGAGGTGAGAAAGAAGATGAAAGTGATTCCGATTAAAGGAACAATCGTGTCAAACGATGATGTTTGGCTTTATGATTGGTTTGGTTGGGACTGTACCGCTCCTAAAAATGTAGTATTACCGGAAACTGGTGAGGACATTGAAGTTCACATCAATTCAGGGGGAGGAGATGTATATGCAGGTAGCGAGATCTATACTGCATTACGGGCCTACTCAGGGAAAGTAGTTGTTAAAATTGTGGGAATTGCTGCAAGCGCAGCGAGCGTTATCGCAATGGCTGGTGATGTCGTAGAAATTAGCCCTACTGCTCAAATCATGATCCACAACGTGTCATCACGAGTTGACGGAGACCATAACACTCTACTTCATGAAGCTGGAGTGCTTGAAGGTTTTAATAAGTCAATCGCAAATGCTTATGTTGATAAAACTGGAAAAGCATTAGATGATTTATTGGATCTGATGAACAAGACTACCTGGTTCGATGCTGAATCAGCAGTAAATCAAGGCTTTGCTGACAGAATCATGTTTGCTGGAGAAATTGCTCCTACTTTTGCTGCAAGCGAAACTCCAATGATTCCACATGATTTTATCGACAAAATGAAGTCAGCAATGACTCCTGATGTTGATAAAATTGCTGAGCTGGTAGCTAATAAGCTGGAAGCTCGACAAATCGCAAGTGAGACTTTTAAAAATAGCGAATTTGTACAGAAAAAATTCAATATTCCAGAAAGTCCAGAAAATAACACAAACGAGGCTGTACCGAAAGGGTTCGGTCTTTTTGCATTTTAGAAAGGAAAAATACAATGACAATGAAATTATCTAACAAATTCAACGAAATTCGTCAGAACTTCTTGAACGCTGTAGCAAATGGCGCACCTCAAGAAGAACAAGCGAAACTCTACAATGAAATGATCGAGTCGATGACTAACGAAATGATGGAACAAGCTCGTCATGCCGCTCATGAGGAAGTTTCAGCAATGAACCCTTATGATGCTAAATTGACTGCAGAAGCTCGTGAATTCTTCAACGACATCGACAAAACTGCCCCTGTAGGAGTAGAAAAACTCTTCCCACAAGAAACCGTTGACCGTATCTTTGATGATATGGTAAAATCTCGCCCTCTCTTGCAACATATTGGCTTGCGCAATGCTGGCATCCGCCTTAAATTCCTCAAATCAACTCAAACTGGAGAAGCTGTTTGGGGCAAAATCAATGGGGAAATCCAAGGTCAATTGAAACAAGCCTTCAACGAAGAAGAAGCTATTCAAAACAAGTTGACTGCATTTGTAGTCATTCCTAAAGACTCTGAAAAATTCGGCCCTGCTTGGTTGCAAGCATTTGTATCTGCTCAAATCACAGAAGCGTTTGCTGCTGCTTTGGAAGCTGCCTTCTTGAACGGAGATGGAGATGGTAAACCAATTGGTCTTTCTCGCACTCTTACAGGTACTGTAGCAGGAAACAAAACAACTTACGCAGAAAAAACTGTTGAAACTGCAAAACTTACATTCGCAGACTCTGCTACAGTTGTTAAGGAATTGACAAATGTTTACAAATATCACTCCGTTAAATCTGATGGTAATCCAGTTGCGGTTGAAGGAAATGTCGTGATGGTTGTCAACCCAACGGATGCATGGGATGTTAAAAAACAATACACTTCCCTAAATGCTCAGGGAACGTATGTAACAGCAATGCCGTATAACTTGATCTTGGCTGAGTCAATTGCTCAAACTGCTGGTAAAGTGACTACATTCGTCAAAGGCCGCTATGATGCATTTGTAGGTGGTGGTATTGAATTTGGACGCTTCACAGAAACTTACGCCCTTGAAGACTTGAACCTCTACACTGCTAAGCAATTTGCTTATGGTAAGGCTCACGATGAAAAGACTGCTGCTGTTTGGAAATTGGAAATCAAATAATAGGTGGTGACACCGAATGGAAGAAACAAAACAATTTCATCCGCTTCTAGCAGTATTTAAGGAGCGGATGAAAATCTTTCATGATGCTGAAGACGGGAATCTTTCAAGGATGTTGACTTCATCCGAAAAAGCAATTCTCGACTTAACAGGAGCTTTTGATTTGTCAGATTCTCGCACTGAAGAGCTTGTTTTGGAACGTGCAAGATATTTGTACAATGATCAGGTCGAGTTTTTCTTTACGAATTTTCAAGGAGAACTCCTTGAGTTATCACTTCAAAATCACCCAATAGGAGGAAAAGAGTGCTAGAAACAATCCAAGATTTCTTTGACTTGAAAGAAAATGTCGTTCGACACGTTGGAGACATTTTTGAAGTTGATGATGATCGAAAAAACGAATTGATGAAGAAATTACCTGATTTTGTTAAAGAATACGATTTAGTAGCTTCGGAAAATCTAAACGAAGATGTAGTTGTGGAAGATGAATAAGCCTGAGTTTAAATACAAAAAACCAGAAACCAATACAAGTGAATTAAGAACTCCAGTAGAGTTTTATAACTCAAAAGTACTTGAAGGATTAGATGGCCGGGATGTGAGCTTTGAGAAAGTATTTTATACATTCGCAAAAATCTACTCACCTAGCTTAAAGGATATCGAAATTTCAACAGGAAAATCAATGACTGCAAAGATGACCTTAAAAATTAGAGATCCTTTAACAAGTTATCAACCTGACAATAAGCATTTTGTGCAAGTAAATGATCACCGATTAGAAAATAAAAAATGGCAGATCATTGACGTTCGTCCCGATTATGACAACCGTGATTATTTAATTGTTGTTATTGGTGGATCAAATGACTAGTGGCGCTACATTAAGAGGCTTCGATGAAGTCATCCGGAATTTAGAAGCAAAGCTTGGCGATGCGAAAGTGAGAAGGTCTGCGAATAGAGCTTTGAAAGGCGCAGCAACTGAAACACTTGAAGACTTTAAAGTCGCCCTACAAGTTTTCAAAGATACCGGAGAAACAATCGAAAGCGCAACAGTCGGAAATGTAACGGGTGCTTTTGAAGGAGTGCCAATGGTTAAGCTTGGTTTTGGCGCTGGATCACGTTGGCGGTTGGAACATTTGAACGAATTTGGATATGCCAAAAAGGCCCATCCAAGGGGATTCGGTGTTATTCGAAGATTTTCGGAAGCCAACAAAGAAAAATTTAAATATAGGTTAGCAACTAAATTGAAAGGAGAAGGGCTTGGATGATTAAAGACAAGATATCAGAAATATATGATGCTCTGATGAGCGATGAGGAACTTTCTAAGATCACTATCAAATCATTTGAGCGTCCTGAAACCTTACCAACAGATCAGACGAGTATTGTTATTATCCCACTAGGGCCACCTATCCAAAGTGACCAGGGAAGTAATACAAGCTTTTCGAAAACATTTCTTTATCAAATCAACGTTGAATCGACCAACCGAATTGAATGCAAAAAATTGCAAGGGTTAGTCGAAAAGGTGATGGAATCGCAAGGATTCTACCAAATCGCTGGGGGCCTAGATGAATGGATCCCTGAAATCAAACGCTATGCAGATGCCAGGACCTACAAAGGGAAGAGCAAACTGTATGACGATTATTAGAAAGGAAATTTAAAATGACACAACAAAAACAAGGTACAGCGACAGTCGGTTTTAAAAGTTTGACAGTTCGCATTTTGGATGGGAATCAAACCCCAACAGAAGGAGAAAACCTCTTCATCATCCAGGGTAAAAAAGGAGAAGGTGCGACTCAAACCGCTAAGATCTCTGGTCTTGCAGTTGACCCTACAAAAACATTTGGAAGCAACATCGCTTACCATGTAAACAACCGTGGAGTAGGAGATGTCAAGGTAGAGCTTGGCCTCTTGGACATCCCAGTAGCACTTTACGTTAAAGCTCTCGGCTACGAAAACGATGATGACATCCTTGACTTTGGAGCTGACACAGTTTCAAAAGATGTTGCGATCTTGCTCGAATCAAATACCGCAGATGGTGGTGGAGCTTACTACGGTTTCTACAAAGGAAATCTGTCAATGGATGCAATCGATCTTAACACGATCAAAGATAAAGCTGAAGAGCTTGCTACTACAGATGTATCATTCGCTGCAGGCGCAAGTACTGATGAGCAAACCAAGAATAAGTACGGTACAATGTACTTTGGTAGCGATGAAGCAAAAATCAAGAAATTGAAAGCCAAACTTGGTATGGCAGTAGCAGGATAATAATTGGGGCATTTAGCCCCTTTATTTATCTTTATATCGTTGTAAACCTTTACAATTATTGATATAATAAGTTGTGGAGGTTTTGTTATGAAAAATAAGAAAAATACAGTTTTAATAACATTAACAATTATGATCACTCTAGTTTCCATTGTACTTGCCATTATGCTCGTAAATTCCAATAATCAACTTTCTAAGGCACACAAGGAATTAGAGAGCGTAAAGGAAGAAAAAGATAGAGCTGTGATGGTAAAAGACAAGCTCTCTACATACGTATCAAATGTAGATCACGATTTATTTCTGGAAGCAAATGAATTTGTTCTTGGGATGAATTCATTGAGTAGCTACAAATTTGGGGACGGAGTTCTATTTGACAAAACTCAAATCACAGTCAATGAACCAAAAAAGCAAACGTCTGGAATGCTGGCAATGGAACATGATTCAAACAGTTTTATGCCAGTTACAGTAACGCTAGTCATTACAAATAATGATTCTTCAAATATTGAAATCAATCCAGGGAAAATGCTTGTAAGTGATGATAAAGGAAATTATCTCGCATACGACTCAGTTATCACTAATGACGACACTGTTGCAGTCCAATCTAAAAAAAGTGTTGTGATTAGAGCTGGAGGAAAGGCAACTATCGCAATAGTTTATGCAATGAACAAAGATAATTCCAATAATGATGTTAATAAAATTGAATTTTTAAATAAAATTTGGACAAGATGAAATAAGCACCATTCGGTGCTTTTTAATTATAGAAAGGCAAACAATGTCAAAAATTACATTTACCATGAAGAATGATGCTGGAGAAGATGTACTTTACTCTAGTAAAGAAATTACTACTCGTGATTATCGTGATTACCTTGTACTAAACGACTCACTCACATCAGATAAGACAGAAGTCGAAAAATTGGACCAACAATTAGGCTTCATTGCGTCACTATTTGAAAATGTGACAGTAGAGCAATTGCTAGAACATACTGATTTTGCAAAAATCATCGAAGTGTTCACGAAAATTTATGCTCATCTTGTGGGTGATGTGGACCCAAAGGGGAAAAAATAGATCCTAAAAATGCATTAAAACGTTTCTACAAATTCGTTAAGGAAGTTGCTGATGGACCATATAACATGAATGTCCATGATGTGATGGAATTAAGCTGGGAAGATCTGATCGGAATTATTGATCTTGATAAAGATCAAACCGAAAATGCGTCTTTAGATCTAGCTGACATTTTTGGAGAAATGGAAGCATAAAGCCTCTTTGGGCTTTTTTGTTTGTAAAAGGAGGAAAAATGGCAGGTGGAACGCCACTAGGACAAATGTATATCGAACTAGGGCTGGACGTGTCAAAGTTCAATCCTAGCTTAACAAGTGCAAAGAACGCTGTGAAGTATTTCCAAAATAATGTCAAAGCGCTCGATAGTACATTAAAAAACAATGGTAAGAGTACCGAACTCCTCAAAGCAAAATACAAGTCTTTAGGACAGGCCATTGAAGCACAAAAGAAAGTACTCGATCAAATGAAGCAGAACTTCGACAAGCTTGATCCTGGATCTGCTAAATTTGACAAAGCTGCTGCTGATATTGAGCGAGAAAATGCTAAGTTATCAGCAATGGAAGGGCAACTGTACAAAGTTGAACAAGCATTGAAGGCTGTAGGCCGTGAAAATAGCTTTTCAGGTAAAATGGAATCCCTTGGGAAGAATTTGGTTAAAAGTGGAGATCACATTCAAACATTCGGTAAGAAAGTTTCTGATTTTGGTGGGACATTGACAAAAGGTGTCAGTGCCCCATTGATTGCAAGTGCTGGATTTGCCTTAAAAGCTGCAATCGACTATGAAACGGCATTTGCAGGAGTCAAAAAGACTGTAGATGGAACACCGCAACAGTTTGATAAGTTATCTGCTAGTATTCGTGAGATGGCAAAAGAAATGCCTTCAAGTGCAGTTGAAATTGCCAATGTTGCGGAAGCAGCTGGACAATTAGGGGTGCCAATTGGAGCAATCAAGGACTTTTCAAAGACCATGATCAATCTTGGTGTTTCTACCAACTTGAGTTCTGAAGAAGCAGCATCATCAATTGCTAAAATCGGAAATATCATGCAAGTTTCTGGAAAAGATCTGGGTACATGGTCTGCGCACTTTGGATCAGCGGTAGTAGATCTTGGTAACCATTTTGCAACAACAGAACGTGATATCGTCGAAATGACCAATCGGTTGGCAGCGGGCGGAAAGCTTGCTGGATTAACAACGCCTGAAATTTTAGGGCTTGCCACTGCAATGAGTAGCGTAGGTATAGAAGCTGAAGCAGGTGGAACTGCGATGAACCAGACACTTACTGGTATCGGGAAAGCTGTTGCTGGAGTTGGCAAAGGAGCAAAAGAAAAACTTCAACTTATTGCAAGCACAGCAGGAATGACAGCAGAACAATTTTCTACTGCATGGAAGCAAAAACCAGCTGAAGCTTTGCAAGCATTTATTAAAGGACTCCAGAAAGCTCATGAAGAAGGCAAAAACATGGATGGTATCCTTGCTGAACTCGACATGTCTGGAATTCGTCAAGGGAACATGCTCAAATCACTAGCTTCTGCGTCTGACAAGATGGGAGAAGCTGTCCGTAGGTCAAATAGTGCGTGGAAAGAAAATACAGCTCTTACTACCGAAGCTAAGAAACGTTACGAGACAACAGAATCCCAGTTGAAGATCTTTAAGAACCAGGTGACTGATCTGGCAATTGAATTTGGTGGTCCATTGTTAAAAGCTATGAATTCAGGTTTGCAGGCTGTGAAACCATGGATTTCAAAACTGGCTGACATGGCCAAGGCTTTTAGTGAAATGAGCGAGTCTCAACAGCAAAATATCATTAAATGGGGATTGCTTGCAGCAGGCGCAGGTCCAGCCTTATCAATCCTTGGCAAAGGTATCGGAGTTATCGGAGGAATCACTAAAGGTATCGGCTTCCTCACTCAAGGTATTGGTAAAGTCGGTGGTGGGCTTTCTGTATTAGGCAAGACATTCCAACTATTTAAACAAGGTAGCAGTCTTTCTTCTGCATTTAAAACTGCAACAACCGGAATCACTGCAACTAGCACTGCTGCAGAAGGTGCAGTAGCTTCTACTGGTCTATTAGCAAAAGGGATCGCACTGCTTGGGAACCCTGTCACCTGGGGAGTCCTAATAGGCGGTGTTGCTGTTGGTGTGATTGCTACAGTAGCAAAAGAAATGGCAGACGCAAACGAACGCACTCAAACGTGGGGTACAAGCGTAAGCAAGCTACAAGACCAAGAATTATCACGGTTAAAATCCAAAGTCGATGAAGTGCATCAAGCTACCGTAGGCTTTGGGCAAGGTGGCGCACAAGCGGTTGAAAATGTACGTAAGAGTGTGCAAGGGCTTGCCGATGATATCCAGAAAGCGATTGACAAAGACCTTGAGAAAACTCTTAAAGGGCTTGAAAAGGTTGGTGCGAATGAAACAATCCAAAAACGTGCTGTAGCGCAAGCAGAACAGCAAAAGAAAAACATCCAGTCGATGACAGATGAGATTGTACAGATTTATCAAAATGCATCTGACCAACACAGAAAGATTACTCGCGAAGAACAAGCGATTATTTCTGACTACGAAAATCAATTTATTGATAAGCAATTGTCATTGCAGAAGTATTCTGCCGATGAACGTACCGCAATTGTGAAAGCCATGAATGGCCAGATCAGTGATCTGAATGAAACGCAGTTACGTAAAGGTACAGGAGTCGTAGCTAAATGGCTCAAAGAGGAACAGAAACTCTACGATGAGCAAGTGACTGCATTGAAAGATGCTCACGAAAAGGGAATTTATAGCCAGTCCGAATACAATAAGGAAATGGAAAAATTAAATGCCCAACACAAGACCAAAATGGAAGCCTATGGCCGTGAGTATGCAGAACTTCAAAAAGAGTGGAGTAAGAAAGTACCTCTTAACTTCGGTAACGATGAACAACGTAAGATGTACTTTGACCAGATGCGCAAGGATTGGGCAGAGCTTGGACTTGATTATGACAAGATGATGGCCAAGGCAGACCAATTTGCTGACATCGTAGGTCGTTCATCTGGTATGGTCGCTAAAAGCGTACAAAATATGTCGCAGGAGACCAAAGATGCTAACAACCTATGGAATGGATTGGTATTTGATCCTAAGACTGGGCAAGTCAAAACCAATGCACAAGAGGAAGTAACTAAAGCACTCCAAGCCGAAAATGGCTGGGAGAATATGCAGTTTATCCTCAAGCACGCAAACCTTGAGACTAACGCTAAGATGACGATCGGACAAGCGCTGGTTGAGGTTGGTAAGTGGGATAGTTTAACCCCACAAGAAAAAGAACTTGTGGTCGGCAACAATCAAGGTATGCAAGCCATCCTTGATAATAAAACATTGTTAGAACAATACAATGCTATGCCAGCGGAAGTTAAAGAACTCTTAATGAAGAATACTGACTTCTTATCATCTGGTGAACGTGCTACTGCGATCATTGAACGCTGGAACACACTCACACCAGAGCAGAAAGAACTGATCTTAAAGGACGCTGCTAGCGATAAGGCTGAACGTGTACGGCTTGCAGTTGACTCTTTAACTGGTATGGCTCACGTAGTCAATTTAGATGCAGAAGACAAGACCAAGAGCGCTATCGCTAGTGCGATGTCTAGCATCTTAACACTACCTACCGACCATAAGACGGACTTGATTGCAACTCCAGACGGTGTAACGCTTGGAACTAACCAAGCAATGGGCGCTTTAGGATTGTATAATAACTTTTCTGTGCCTACAAAACCATTAACAGCAGACGCTTCTAATGCCGTTAATCAAGGACAGGCAGCAATCAACAAACAGCAAGAATGGAATAACACTCCATCTCCTGTAAAACCTATACAATCAGATGCAATGAATGCTGTGACAAATGCTCAGAGCGCTATCAACAAGCAGAATGAATGGAACGCAACTCCATCTCCTACAAAAATCATTTCTGCTGATAACGCTGGTGCAGTTATTGGAGCGCAAGTTGCTAAAGGTGCAATCGAATCTATCCCAACATCTTGGACCACTGTCATCACAACGATCACCAAATCAATTAAAGGACATGCCAGAGGAACAAACTACCACGAGGGTGGCCTTGCGATGGTCAATGACCAACGAAATCCAAACTATAGAGAAATGGTCACACTTCCAAATGGCAACTCCTTTATTCCTGAAGGAAGAGATGTCATCCTTGATCTGCCTCGTGGTTCAAAAGTATTGAGAGCTGATAGAACCAAGCGATTAATGAAAAATCTTGGATTTTCTCGATACGCAACAGGGGTAGGAATTCCAGAAGATGCTAAATTCTTGCGAGAAATCAAAAATGCCAGCAAGCAATTTTCGTTTAAAGATAATTCTATCGGAAATAGCTACAGTGGTGAAAATATCGTTGCTGAGATAGCAATTCTGAGGGCAAGTTTAGAAAAGATCCTTACAGCTATCCTTGAAAAACCGTCAGAAACGTACCTGGACGGTGACATTTTGGCACAAAACAGCTATCAAAGATATTCTAAAATAATGGCGAGGGAGGGAATCTAATGTTTAACATGATTATAAATGGATTTGACACTGGATCAATCCCAAACTGCTATGTGACAGATTTTGGAGAAGACCAGACAGCAACACCAAGGGTCGAATCAAATACTATTTATGGAGCCAATGGAGATTATAATCTCTACGATGGAGCTTATGATGGCTACGATAAGACAGTAAGCTTATATGTTGTCAAAACAAGTGAAATCGAAATGATTGTAAATCAATTCAAGCCGGAAGAAAATAAAATAGAGTTTAGTCATCGACCAGGCTCTATTTTTTATGCTGATTTTCAGAGTGCATCATTTAAACAAAATGGTTTGCATGCTTGGACTTTAGAAATCAAGTTAAAGATGCACCCGTTCCGCTACTTAAATAATGATGCCGTGGTCACTTTGGCAGGTAACGGTACAGTCAACAACCCAGGAACTATATATTCTGAACCAGTTATCACAATCGAAGGAAATGGGGATGTCTCACTGACCATCGGGAAACAAACCATGCAACTCACGATTGATACAAAAGCAACAATTGACTGCCGTCACAAGAAGCAAAATGTCTATGACAAAAATGGAAATCTGAAAAATACATTGAGAAAAAGAGGTGGTTTCTTCGAAATTGCTCCAGGTACATCCGGTATTGCAGTTTCAGGTACCGTCTCAAAAATCACAATCAAAGGGAACTGGAGGTATAAAGTATGATCTATCTGCAAGAGGGAAATTTTCCTCTTAATGAAGCTTTTAGCTCTGAAATTGTCCAAGAAGCTAACAGCACCTATCAGCTTACCTTTAAATTTCCAACCTCAGACCCCAAATGGGCATTGTTAACTCCAGAAACAGAATTAGTTGCTGATGACTTACACGGAGAACAGTACTTTACTATCTTTGAAGTCGAGAAGCAACACGGATATGTCACTGTATATGCTAATCAAGTAGCAACATTACTCAATGGTTATTCTATCAACAAGATCAATGTCGATCGGGTCAATGGAGCAACTGTGATGAATGCACTTGTTGCCGGATTTAAACGAGGAACACCATTCACATTTTTTTCCGATGTAATGTCAAAACACACCCTCAATCTTAAAGATATCTCAGCGATGGAAGCCTTGGCAAAAGATAAGCACTCCATCGTTGGGCAGTGGGGTGGAGATCTTGTCCGGGATAAGTACAGTGTCCGATTACTAGAAAATGGTGGAATCGAAAACGAATCATTATTTGCCTACAAGAAAAATATGAAGTCGTTCCAAGAAACAAAATCCACCAAAGAGTTGAGAACACGGATCCATTTTAAAAAGGTCATCGAAGCGCACGAGGAAGGAAAGAAAGATCAGATCCTAACCGTGACCATTGATAGCCCACTGATCAATAAATACAAGCATATCTACGAAGCAGATATGGAAGTACAAGATCAGGATGTAGTGGATCAAAAAACACTTGAGGATTACGGCAAGCGCTATTTCCGTGAAACTCTGTGTGACATGATCGAGGAAAGCCTTGAGATTGACGTTGTAGGCCAGGCAGATCAACCAGTACACATGTTTGATATCGTGAGCATCTTCCACGAAGGCTACGATGTCGATTTGCGAAAAAAGATCACGAAATACAAGTTTAATCCAATGAGCATTAAACTTGTCAGCATCGGATTTGGTGAAGTTGCTAGAAGTTTAGCAGACTCTATCTCAGGAATGGTCAATGATTCTGTTGATAAGAAAATGAAGTCTTATGATGCAGAATATGAAGCGAAAGTGCAGAAGCTCGTAGATAATGCTAATGCTGAGTATGACAAGCAAGCAAAAGAGCTGGAACATAAAATCACTGATGGCATTGAGCAAGCAAAAGCGCAAGCTGAAGTGGTCAAGCAGGAAATAAATGGAATTGTTGCACAAAAAATCTTGGAATCAAAACAACTAACCGACTCCGAAATTACAAAAGCAAATGCAAAAGCAGAGGAAGCTTTGAGTAAAGCAGGCACATTTCCAAGTATGGAAAGCATATCTGCGAAACTCAAAGATGAGATTTTGAAAAGCAAGGACCTGAGCGATAAAATAAACCAAACTTTTATCGAATCAGATAACGGGACTGCAATTTACAGCAAAATTTCTGGTGAAGTAACCAAAAAAATTGTGCAAGTTGAAGATCAAGTAAATCAAAAGATCAGCCAAACAAATCAACGGATTGGCGACATGAGCGGAAACATTAATAGTTCACTTTATTCGATGCATAATCAGCTAGGTGAGATGAATAATGGACTCAACAAAGCTAAAATCGATATCGTAAATGCTCAGGGGGCTGCAAACAATGCGAACAATAAGTTGATTTTGACTGATCAAAAAGTCAATCAAGCAAACAATCGAATAGATCAGACAAATCGAAATTTGGAAACGACAAATCGGGATCTAGCAAACACCAACTCTCAAGTGGCTGCTAATACTCGACAAATTGAGGTGCAAGTCACAAACTATAACGCTGTTCGTGAAAGTACGAAATTGTTTGAACGTATTCTTGGAACAACAGAAGAAGGTGCGCCAAATAAACTCTCACGCTTGGTGATGTCAAGCGAAATTTTTCAAACTGAAGTTGGAAAGTATGTCACTGACGATAACAACTTGATCGTCAATTCGATGACGATGGACAAAAATACGCTCGTTGGAAATAACAACCCTAAAGTAAGCGTATCTGTCACAGATGGCATTTTCACGATAAAAGCGCAGGGCTTGACAAGCTATAACTGGTCTGGTTTCTCCTTACCTATCTATGTTAAGAAAATTTACCACGGAGAAACTTATACATTAGGATTTAAATATCGTATAAAGGAATATCCAGATAGCTCTTTTGCTTTTAACATAAAAAATCACGGCTTAAACAAAATCCTTTTAGCTTCTGACATTGGCAAAAACAAACCACCTTTAGATGAATGGCAGGAGTTCCAAAAGACTTTTACCGTTCAGGAAGATTTTGCTTTTGGTGAAGATGCGAACTATCCATTTTATATCTATTTGGCCAAGAATGGCTGGATCGAATTTAAAGAGCCAATCCTTGTCCGTGGATCAAACACAGGGCCTTATAAACCTAGCCAATTTGATGATACCTTTGCTGAGACCAGGGCTTTAGATGCAAAAATCGCCCAAGCGTCCAATAAGGCGCTGGAAGCAAAGCAGACGGCAGAAGGAGCGCAAGAGAAAGCTAATGGAGCGAAAGCAACTGCTGATCAGGCGACAGGAGATGCACAGGAAGCAAGGCAACTCGCTATCGGTGCTCAAGCAAGAGCAGATCGAGCCACTGGGATCTCCCAAACGGCTCAAGAAAAAGCAGAGGACGCTCAAACTAAGGCAATACAAGTTGCAGAACAGGCTAGACAGGCCCAACAATCTGCAGAAGCGACAAGGACGCAAGTGACACAGCTTGCAGGCTCGTATTCGATTAAAAATATTAACAGCGCAGGCGATATCATTAGTGGTGTTAATTTAGGCGCAGATGGGACGAACCGTTTTGTTGGTAAACTAACTCATATTACAGGGGAAACTCAAATTGATAATGCAGTTATCAAATCAGCAATGGTTGATAAGCTTAAAACAGGCAACTTTGAATCAGGATCAGTCACTACTCAGATTTTAGCGTCAGATTCTGTCACTTCCGACAAGCTACTAGTGGATTCTGCCATGATTAACAAGCTTGTATCCAATCAAGCATTTATCAGGGAACTTACATCACAAAAAGCCTTTATCACGCAACTCGCTTCCATTGATTTTTCTGCAGAACGTATTAAAGGTGGAAGACTTGAATCAAATACTGGAGCTCTGGTATTTGATTTAGATAGTAGTGCGATGAACATGTTAACTGACACAGCAGTTATCAGACGAGTTTTCAACAACTTCCCTACTCAGTTTATTAGATATGGAACGCATATCGAAAACGGAAACAGATTTTCAAAAACCATCATCGGGTCAAACCGTGATGGTACGGAAAATAGTGGGAACAGAACATTTAGTGGTATCGAAATCTACAACAGCACGAATGAAGACGTTGAAGATTATACTAAGTTTTATGCAGATAAATTGTACTTACAACACAGTGAATACAAGCAAGGTTGGATCATTCAAAATGCCGGAAAACCAAGAATTGCACCGCTAAATGGCACAACATATTCAGAAATAATTGCATCTGACTTTAGAATGATCTACACAGCAGATGGTAATCATAGAAGTGTTGGAACTTATTTATGGGATCTGCTCACTTGTTTTGGAATCCTGCAGAAATATGGCTGGGATCTCAAAAATAGCGCTGCTCAAAGACACATCGGTAGTGTCCTTTCGAAATATAACTACAGATAGGAGTTTTAATGAACGAAAATAATTATGTAGCAATCATCACGGAACTAGCAAATCAATTAGCTAGTAAGTCAATTAATGAGGCTGAATTTAAGGTTCGTCTCACTGAGTCACAGCAACTTGTAGCGCAACTTGCTCAGGAAGTTGAAAGCTATCACTCTGTCCTAGAGTCCGATAAGGATTTGAAGGATCTTTTTGAAGAAATCAAGAACAAAAACGAGGTAAATAAATAATGGATTACAAAGTACAATTTAAATCATACGATGCAGTAGCTAACACTACCAAGGTAGCAATCAAGCAAGATTTCCCATATCGTGTATTCGAAGAAATTTTGCCAACAAACCGCATGACCGAAGATGATGCGACACTGGTTGAAGCAGTATTGAACATCGTGCGCATGGAGCTTGACACATCTGGCGCAGTCGTAGCAATTAAGAAAGAGCTTGACAAATCTGTCGAAGCTAACAATAATGCTATTGCTAAAATCCAAGAGTTGACCAAAGATAACGAAGCCATGACACAGCAAATCCAAAGCGTCAAATCTGTGGCCGATTGGGCAGTCCTCGCTCGTGTAACAGATACAGACAATCCGATTGATCCAACTTTGTATGCTCGTGGATTGGAATTGGTAGAAACTGGCCAAGCTGGCAAAGAATACAAGGCACACGACATCTTTGTTGTCAACAATCCAAACTATACTGCTAAATATGGCGAAGGCACTCGTGTGTTGGTACAAGTGAACTCAGACTTTACTTACAATGGCGAAAGTGTAGAAGAGCTCGAAGGTAAATTGTCGCAAGATGGCAAGTTGGCCGTGTGGAAATGGGAGCTTCCAAAGGAAAACAAACCAGCACAACCAAGCGGAGATCTTGAAACACAACCAGTGGCTACAGATACACCACAACCTCTAATTTAGAAAGGTTGGTGAGTGGTTGAGTTTGTCAGATCTAATCGCACATCTCGCTCCGACAATCGGGGTTGTAGCCACAGGCTGGTTTGGGTTAAAAGCGAGCAAATCTGCTAACTTAAACAAAGAACAGTTTAATGAGTTAAAAGACGAATTAAGCACAATCCAGAAGTCAGTCGAGACCGTTCAAGCGGTGGGTGAGGATAATAATAAGAAAATTGATGAAGTGAATGACAAGTTAGCGGTACATGATGAAGCGCATCTAGTCACAATGTACTTGAGGCTAGAGCGTGACATCTCTACGGCTATCGAGCGTGGATATACCACGGTACATGAGTCTGATATCATTCACAAGATGCACAAGAGTTACAAGAAATTGGGTGGCAATGGCTACATTGATGCCCTATATAAAAAATACAACAATTTAGAAGTGAGGAAGTAATATGAACAAGATTAACTGGTCAGTACGACTTAAAAACAAGAACTTTTGGCTTGCTTTAGTGCCAGCTTTGGCTTTGCTATTCCAAGCATTCGCTGACATCTTTGGGATCAAGCTAGAATTTGGGCAAACCATTGATAAAATCCTAGTATTCGTCAATGTACTGTTTGCATTCTTCGTTTTGGTCGGAGTGGTCAATGACCCTACAACCGCTGGCCTTGGCGATAGTAACCGAGCATTAGGCTATGAAGAACCTAACCAAGATTAATAAAAGGAGGTGGTCTTTTGACTACTCAAAGACAATTACTAGATACGCTAAACAGCGTAGTCAATCAGCGTCTAACTGTCCCCACAAATCCGTACGGTGGTCAATGTGTCGCTGCGGTTGATAACATCCTACAGTATCAAGGATTGTACAACCTTAATTTCAGCTATTTAAACGCTATAGACGGTCTGGACAGAGCTTCTATTTTAGGGCTTAAGGTTACATATTTCAACGGTTCTAATAACCCTCCCGTCGGTTCTGTATTCGTTTCTGACTGCTCTCCATATCATCCGTTCGGACATATCGGATTTGTGGTGGCAGAACACGCAGACGGAACGGTTACAACCATCGAACAAAACATAGACGGCAACGCAGACGCTCTCTATAATGGCGGATGGGTTCGCAGAGTACGTAGAAACTTATCAAGTGACGGAACGTTTAGTTATATTGATTGGAATGCGCCAAGTCAGCGCATGATCGGTTGGTTTGAGTTGCCATTTGCACCCGAACCAACAGCACCACAACAACAAGAAAACACAGAGAAAAGAGGAAAAGAAACAATGTTAGTTATGCGCAGTCATTCAGGAAAACAAGGATATTTTGGAGTTGTAGGAGACACGGTATTTGGTATCGGGCATATCGAAACAGTACAAAGCCTAATTAATGCAGGCGCTGCAGAAATCAGCATCCATGATGACGACTTCAACCGAATCGTTGGTCAACTCAATAGCGACTTGAAGATCCTTGGAAGCATTGAAAAAAATACCAACTCATAATTTATTATTGTTAAGGAGGTAGAAAATTGAGATTAAACTCTACCAATCTAAAGCAATTTGAAGGTGGCGCTATTGTTAAACAAGGGGATAGCGCCTCTTTGTTTGGCTATGAGCTACTGGACGAAAACATGCGTCCAATTAGTGATCTAAATGGCAAAAATGCCACAATCAGGATCTTTAATCAAAAAGGCAAGGCCACATTTGAAAGTACAGTGGATAAATCCAAAGTTACTTTTAAAATCGAAAAGGTATTGCCAATTGGATCATATCTCGTTGAAGTCGTTTGCGATGGATACATTTTTCCGAGTGATCGAAGCACTAGGCTTGAAGTCACGAAATCTGCAGAAGAATTTACAACTGAGGAAATCTTAACACTTATGAAGAATGATGTTAAAGCTGAAATCGACAAGTATATCGCAGCACATCCAAATGGGCCAAACACAGAAGAATTGCCAGATTTGACTACACTATACAATCTTGCGAAAATTTAGAAAGGACATATAAATGACTTTAAACACAGAAAAATTAACTCAATTCGCGCAAGCGGTCGGTGCTGACGTAAAAGAAATCAAGACCACGCTTGCTACCAAGGCTGACAAGTCCGAGATCGGGCAAGGCGGTATTACACAACAACAATTGGATACCGCTATCCAAGGAGTGAAAACGGCAATCCTTGGTGAAGGTGTGCCAGAAGAGCTGGACACGCTCAAAGAGATCGCTGAAAAGATCCAAGCGGGCGGAAGCTCAGATAGTGCGATTGTGTCAAAAATGACGGAACTTGGTCAAAAATTCACCGACCTCGAAAATACTGACTTCGTACAAATCTATACAACGGCTAAAAATACCCTCTAAGGAGGTGCTGAATGGATAAATTAAAAGAAGTATTTACGGCAATCGGGAATGATATTAGTCGTATAAAAGATATAAAGATGGATAGGAGCACTGCTTACCAAACCTTTCCCACTTATGCGACATTACAAGCACAGATGACCACCAACATCAAAGAGAAGCACGTTGACTTAGGTCTGGACGCTTTGATCGATGAAAAACTAAAAAACGGTGGTGATCCGTTTGTCACACGCTCAAAATTGCCAACGATTGACACAAGTCAACTTGCAAGTAAGAATGATCTGGAAGAACTCAAGCGCAAAGTTGGAAGTGGTAGTAACACAAATACAGAGCTAAAAGGACAAGGCTTTCCATACGCTCTGAATGCTGATATCGGTACAATTTACACTGATACGACAGCGAAAAACGGAGCGGTGAAATGGATCAAGAAAACTGCTGGAACCGGCTCTAACGCTTGGTCGGTCTTGTTTGGTGATGTCAAATTTAAACCAAGAAACATCAACTCAAATCAAACCAACGCATACGTGGAATTTAGGCGAGTAAACTCCACAGTAGAAATCGGCTTCGGTGGGCTATCTTGGGGTTGGTTTGGAATCGTGAGACGAGGTGCGCCCAGCTACGTTCCTCAAGGGTCAGACCGTGAACGTAACGTGGTTATCTTAAACGTCGGCGGTATACCCGTAGGTTTTCGTGCGACTAGCTCAAAACTTGGTATTATGACCAATGACAAGGGTAAGCGTTTGGGAACATTCTATTTAGGTGGGCCGGGTGACGGTAACCAGCTACGACTGCAATTTGACGATCCTGTTCCTACTGATAGGGATATCGGAGATTTGCGTTTTACTAACATGTCCTATACCACAGACGACCCGTGGCCAGAAACTATATAATAAGACACACACCCTCCCAAACGGGAGGGCTTTTTTTATTTTCTGTTTTAATAGACATTTTAAAAATTGTCCATTGTAACCTCAATCGAATGACTATGTTTTTTTGATTCTGTGCTATAAGCAATGGGTCTTTACATCAAAAAAAGTGATGATTAAATAACCATCACTTTTTGTTTTTTAACTGATTGGCGTATTCTGTCATTTTAATTGCGTGTTTCAAACGCATATTCATAATATCAGAAATACCATTCTTATATTTGTCTACAGCTTGGGTGGATAATCCACAATTTTTACTAATAGAATAGGCTGTGGCATTTTCTAGCAGCCATTTAATAGCATTGATATCAACTAACATATTTACCTCACAAAAAACCAAATGATCACTACGATCAACAGAAGCCCTAAAATAAACTCAAGTTTTTCTCTAGCTGTGGTTTTTTTAACATTAAATTTTACTTTCATCACGATACCTGTTATAATTAAAGCAAGCCCCACCAAGGGGCGGATAGTGATTGCTCACTATCCGAATTCGATGTGCCACTCAATGCTTATGATGAACAAGTTGATTTTGACTACTAGCTTATTCGTCTTAGCTTTGATTGGCTTTTTTCTTCGCCTTAACATTTATTTTTCCTTTCTTTAGTTTCCTTGTCTAAGGTTTCCTCCTTAACCTTATGTATATATTATACAACTAAAGTTGTATTAAGTCAAGAGATTTTATTAACTTTTTTTAAAAAAATAAAAGATTTTTTCCTATTAAATAGCTTCATTCTATATCTCTTTTATAATTAAGCTTGAACTTTCTTGGAACCTATGCTAAACTAGTAATACAAATGATGAGCCGTGAAAGTTTTAGAAGTCAGTACCTAAAACAGACCCTAAAACCTAAAAACAGCTATATAATTGAGTTTTAGAAACTCCCACCGGCTCCATATATACTTTCTAAAGTTTTCTAAAAGTTTCTAAAACGTTGTAAAAACAACGTTTTTTGTTTTATACTTTCTATTCCTTTTTGAACCTTTTTGAAACTAACAGACCCAAAAACAGACCCTTTTTTATCCAAAGGGTCTGCTTTTTTTGTTATTTGTTTAAAAATCAATATAGTTTGCGAATTTCTCACCAATGTCATCCTTAGCCTCTCTGGTGATGTGCGTATAGATGTTCATGGTTGTTTTTAAATCTGAGTGTCCAAGTCTATACTGGACCTGTTTGAGTGTCATTCCAGCTTCGAAGCATAGACTGGCATGTGTATGTCGGAAGCCGTGGATCCTAATCGGACGCACATCCGAATCTTTGACAATTTGTTGTAGCCATTTACGTGGTAGTGTTCCTGGTATTGGTTTTCCTAATTCATTCTCAAAGATAAAAGTAGTAGTAGGATTCATTTCTCTCCACTCTGTGAGCAGTTCACTTGTCTTTTCGTCCAAGCTGATCAATCGGTTGCTACTTTTGTTTTTTGTAGGACCGACAGATTCCCCGTCAAATCCTCTCGTAATAGCTTTGTTTATGTTCAGAGTGTTATTGGTCCAGTCTTCCCATTTGAGGGCTAAAACCTCCCCTTTTCGAGCCCCTGTAAAGGCTAGAAGACGAAAGAGGACTTTCTTTCTCAATTCATCTGTTTTGTCTACTAACTCAAGGAAAGATTTCAGTTCCTCCTTATCGTAAAAATCGCTATCTGTATCTACTTGCTTTCTGACAAGCGTTGTTACACTCTCAACGGGATTGGTTGAGATGTAGCCATGTCTGATAGCGTACTTACATATGTTATTCATTAAGCCTTTCATTTTACGTCCGTAAACAAGTTTTTTGGACCAGGAATTTACTTGTTCCTGAAGTTGCAGAGGAGTAAGAGCGGAAATCTTCTGATCTCCTAAAGTCGGATAGATATGATTTTTAATATTCCTTTCGGTCTTGATGTAGGTGCTATCCTGTACTGTGTCAGCATATTCCTTGAGCCATTTTTCAGTGACTTCCTTGACAGTGACTTCCTTGACAGTGATTTCCTCGCTATTTTCAAGGTCAGCTTGAAGTTGGAGAAGTGCTGCTCTTGCCTTGGCTTTTGTCTGGAAGCCCTGACGCTTCACATACTTATCCTTTCCATTCTCTTTACCGATATAGACCCGGAATTTATAGGCAGTATCGCCATTTTTCTTTTTATATGATTTTATTTCCATTGCGTTTTACCTCATTTCTTGATAAAATGGGCATAAGAAAAAGACCTTTTGAATGGCTTTTCTTATACAGCATTCCTCACACTCAATTTTGGCGAAGGCGAGTGTGGGGAGTTTTTTGTCTTATTCTAACTAATTAGTGAATTATATTCGTCTTTGACCATTGTTTCATCAGCAATGGTCTTTAATTTGTACTTTTCCATAAATTTTATGTAATTGAAATCCCTGACATCTTCTATTAATTGTAACTCTTCTTCTAGCAAGTGATGAATCATGCTTCTATCCGCTTGCAGTTCGCACAACTCTCTATTTAACTCATATTGAGCAGGAGTATGTTCTTTGTGACCCAATTCGTGCAAAGCAACTTGCTTTTGATCTTCAACTGATAAATTAATATCTAATGCTAAAATGTTCAAAGTAGGATTGAAAAAACCAGGACTATGCCAATCACTTCCGTCAAAGTAGCATAGGTTCACACCCTCTTGGGCGCAAAGCTCTCTTACAGTCATAAGTGCACCTCTATTTATTTTTTAAATGTGCCTCCAAAACCGCTGTTATAAAATCAATATCCTCTTCACTAAGAGGTTTACCGTCAAATAGCATTGACTGAGCAGCAATGTCTCGGAGGTCTAATGGTGCAGAAGCATCACCATCTTTTGCAATATTCGGATTGTTTGTGCGTCCCAATAGGTAGTCGGTAGACACATTAAAATAGTCAGCAATTTCTTGCAATCTTTCAGCATTTGGCTTTTTGTTTTTCATACTATAGATTGTATTTCTACTATATCCAAGTGTTTCTTCAAGTAAATTAATAGAAATTCCACGCATTTGGCAAAGTTCTTTTATCTTTTCGAATAAAGAAAACATTGATTTATCAACCTTTCTAAGGCATGACAAAAAATATTTAAACTTTTGTTTGAAAAGTGTTGACAAATAACAAACTATAGTTTAAAATATTATTCGTAAGCTAAGGAGTTAGCGAATAACACTACTAAAAAAATAAAACCTTAAAAACTGATTGCCGTCCGTTTTGTCTAGGTAAAATTTACCTTTTTAGTAGGTCTTTTCTCTATGCCTAAATTCTAATCTATAGATTGTTTTTTGTCAAGGAATTAGCTAACTTTTTAAATAAATTTTTAAAAGGAGGACCAGAGATGAGTCAACAACATCAAAAATGGATTCAATTGGTAAAAGACAAATTGAGTTCAGAAGGAATGACACAAGCGCATCTTGCTCGTGCTTGCGGAGTGAAGAAGCCTACCATTTCAGAATTGCTGAAATACGGTAAAGGAAGTGACAGACTTAAAAATCGAGTCTGCGATGTCTTAGGTATCGATGAGACTTGGGTTGATTTAGGAGAGTAGGAAGGACGAACAATATGACAGTATATGTTGGTAAAGATGGTAGAGATTCAGTAGCCCTCGATAGATTAGTTAAACTAACAATGCATCTATCAGATGGAAATCAAATACAAATCAGTAACCCTAAAGAACGAATAGATGAATTATTAAAATTCATCGAGAATCCTAAAAGTAGTTATTTGCATATAGGTATGGCAATGATCAATACTAACCAAATAGTATCTATGGAATGTTCTGACGGTTTTTATGCAATGAGAGGCAAGTTCAATAATTGTTAGTTAACTCAAAGGAGAAATATGAACGAAATTACTTTATCAAGTAATCTATCTCAGATAGAACTGGAAATCAGCCATCACAAGCAAATAGCCGGTCAGTCGATTTGGGAAATTGGCAGACGATTGAACCACGTAAAAGAACACAATCTGGTACATGGTGAATTCATGGATTGGTATACTAACCTTGGGATTGACAAAGATTTTGCTAGTAAATCAATGAAGATAGCAAAAGAACTTCCAAATTTCGAAACGTTACGAAATTTAGGAACAACAGCACTTCATCTGATTGCAACTCTTCCAGAAGAAGAGCGAGAGGAGCAGATCCAACGCATCGAAGATGGCGACAATCCGACGGTACGAGAACTACAGGAAGTCAAAAAGAAACTCAACCTCAGCAAGCTAGCAAACAAGCGTCTACAAGCTGAAAACGAAAGAATCAAATCTGCCAAGATCGAAGTTAAGGAAACCATCAAGGAAGTCGTACCAGACGATTACAAGGCCACACAGGACCTTAACAGGCAATTGCTGGAAAAGAATAAGGAACTCTCTAAAACCGTGAAAGCCATGGAAGAACGCTCCGAATTTATCGAAAAGCAACTTGCTGACACACTGGCTCAGCGTGAAGAGGTCGATAAGAAATCTGCACAGTATGATGAATTGACACGAGCGATTGAAGAATCACAAGGGCAACTCAACAGCGTACAGAAGCAAATCTTAGCTTACAAGAATATCACAAGCCTACTTCAAAAAGGAAATGACTTTTTAGCAAGTATGGGTGGTCTAATCTACGCAGACGAAGAGAAAGTCCTTAAAGCAGACGGAATCATACGAAACGAATTTGATAGTTTTATCAGTCGTGGACTTCGTTTCTTCAATGACCTGAACGATATTCGCAAAGAAAGCAACATTTTAGAAGGAGAATTTGAATAATGAATGAAGTGACAATTCAGCCTACCGAGTTAGTGGTAGAAGACGCAATGATCCATGCGCTCCAGGAATTAAAAAAGCTGAAAGAAGGCCAGTCCATCTTATCAGCTGATGTTGATTATCTGAAAAATGAGCAACCGGTCAACCCTTCGGTCTGTCTAGCATTGGAAAAAATGCGTAAGAAAAAAGTCGTGGCATTGCTAGGTGGTAAAGACAGCCAGGCATACCGTGACCGACATTTCGCACAATCCGTATTTTCACAGGCTGCTAAAGACTTCAAGGACTATTTCCGAATTCCACGCTACGACTTATTGAAGCGCAAGGACGAGGAAAAAGCTTTCGACTATTGGGATAGTTGGGAGCCATCAGCAAATACCAAACTTGAAATAAAAAATCGTAATGGACAGATGAGTTTAGTCGGGTAGGTAGAAACAAATGAGCGAACCTTTAAAAAAGACATTGCAAATCGAAAATCTAGAAATTAAGATCAGCAGTGATTCTAGCATACCTCACGTTATTTTAAATGGAGTTGATTTTCAAGCTGAAGATATCGGTTTACAAGGAATAAACATTGTTTGGGAGACAAGCAAGGACGAAGTACCTGAAACTCTGATCCAAATCGACTATATTAATGGTCGGGAGCATCCTAAAGAGATATCAATTAAGCAATCATTTCCTAATACTCTACTTAAATAAATTGTATAAGGAGAAATAAATGAAAATAAAATTTAAAAAAGAACTTGTTAAAAAACAAGTCCTTAGTTCAAAAGACGGGAAAACTACTGTAATACTTAGTGATTCGACTATTCACTTTCAAAAGTAATTACAAGTTTACCATCAATAGTATTGGAAATTGGTTTTCTATTAGACCACACTTCATTTTCTTCACTTTTAACTAATAGAACTAAACCATTTTCATGTACCGACAATAAATCAATAAATTTCTCGTTATCTACTGTTGTAGCAAATTTCAAAACAGATTTAGATGATGGATCAACACTGTCTACATCTGAGGTTGAAAAACGATATGGCAAGAAACTTACTTCATTAGGCAACATTTCATTAATGTAATTCATAGATTCCCTCCTTTCATAAAAATTGACAGACGATTTTCATAAGGAGTAAGAGGTCTTATTTAATCGTTTTTTGTCAGTAGTAAGTTAACACAATAATATAGAAAGGTCATCGGTCTTGAGATGGATTTTGAAGATGAAATTATAAAGTTATCTGACTTGCTAATTGAACAATCAGAAACTTATAGTGAAGCTTTGATTAAGTTACAAAAGCTCACAAAAGATATAGCTCATGAAGTAATTTTAAGAGCTATAGAACAAAAGAAAAATAAAGAATAGAAAGGATTAAAAAAATGGTCCTAGAACTATTTGGAACTGAATTTAAAGATAAACTCTTTGAAGAGCTGGTTTCAATCAACATCAAAGCTATGGAAGAAGCTAAGCGTAGATCAAGCAGAAATATTACATGGGTGCCGATCAAACAGCTACAGGAAGCGACCGGATGGGGTAGAACTAAACTAGAAGAATGGAGAGATCAAGGGAAATTCCAATTTCAACAGTCCGGAAAGGGCGGGAAGTATCTCTACAATTTGGAAGATGTTCAGCGATTCTGCCGAAGCTTGCAAAAATAAAAAAAGCGCCTTGAGAAAGGCACTTTGAAAGAACTATAAACTAATTATAACACAGGAATTATTTTTATAAAAGAATATTGGAGGAATTAACATGTTAGCAGAAATCTTAGTCGGAGTATTAATCATCGTAGTCCTATTCCAAATGATCATCATCAGCTCAATCAGTGAGCGGTGCAAGGAATCAAAACGAGAACTAAAGAAGATGATCGCTGAACAACAACGTATCCAAGAAGCACGAGAAGCAATGCGTTTTGGTTATCGTAGATAGGAGCTAGTTTATGGCAGAAAAAAACACAATCCTGCCTCACGATATTCTTGCTGAACAAGCGGTAATCGGATCAATATTTGTCGATCCAGATAAGATCCTCATTGCTTCTGAATACCTCACAAAAGAAAGTTTTTACAAACTATCACATGGCATCGTCTTTGGAATCATGGAAGATTTGTCGGACAGGGGGGAACCAATCGACCCCGTATCAGTTAAATCAGCGCTTGACTCAATAGGCGAATTTGATCGAATCGGAGGGATGGCATTTCTTGCTAGTCTCATCAATGCTGTACCAACCAGTGCTCACATTGAGCATTATGCCAAGGTTGTAGCCGAAAAAGCGAGAGCACGAAAGGTTATTGAAGATCTCAATCAAACAATAGCTAACGTATATGATGGGCAATCAGATCTAAATGACATACTCGTTCAGACTGAGCAAGCATTATCAAACATAGCAAATGACAAGCAGACTGGCTTTCGTCCAATCATTGATGTCATTGATTCCACGCAGTCAATTATTGACGAGCGCTCCCAGCGTGTTGGTGATGTAACAGGAACACCAACAGGTTTTACAGATTTTGACAATATCACGACTGGTCTACATACTGACAATCTGATTATCCTTGCAGCAAGACCAGCGATGGGAAAAACAGCTTTCGCTCTAAATATCGCTCAAAATGTGGCAATAAGAGCTGGAAAACCAGTGGCAATATTCTCTCTTGAAATGGGGGCAGAAAGTCTTGTAGAGCGTATGCTTTCAGCCGAAGGACTGATTCCGTCATACCATGTAAGGACAGGTAATCTTTCAGAAAGTGAATGGCGCAGGATGATCCTTGCTCAGGAACAACTTGCAAAAGGAAAAATCTATATTGACGATACAGCAGGAATTCAAATCGCTGAGATTCGATCCAGAGCCAAGCGCTTGTCTCAAGAAACTGGCGGTCTTGGATTGATTGTAATCGACTATCTCCAGCTAATTACTGGTAGAGGTCGAGAAAATCGACAACAAGAGGTGTCTGAGATATCTAGACAGTTGAAGATATTAGCAAAGGAATTGAAAGTTCCAGTAATTGCATTAAGTCAGCTATCTCGTGGGGTTGAACAGCGAAACGACAAAAGGCCTGTGCTCTCAGATTTGAGAGAATCAGGATCGATTGAGCAAGATGCCGACATAGTAGCATTTCTCTATCGAGAAGCTTATTACAATCGTGACGAGCAGGAAGAACCTGATAATGTTACAGAATTGATCCTTGAAAAAAATAGACATGGCAGTCTAGGAACAGTCAAACTATTCTTTCACAAGGAGTATGCGAAATTTTCAAATAAGGAGGCCTGATGAATGGTAACTGAGAATCGTAGATATTACTGGTTACAACTAAAAGATGACTTCTTTAATTCCAAAGAAATGAAGCTCATGAGAAAGCTTCCTGGGGGAGAGGAAATCACAATCATCTATCTAAAAATGATGCTGGCAAGTCTAGCAGAGCAAGGGAAGTTATATTTCGAGGGTCTAGCAGAAGATCTAGCAGAAGAACTTTCTTTATTGATAGACGAAGATCCAGAAGCGATCAGATTAACACTGATGTTTTTAACAAAGAAAAAATTATTGACTACATCAGACAATTATCAGTTTAATCTCGAACAAGTTCCGGAAATGGTAGGAAGCGAAACAGCAAGCACCCGTAGGTCTCGCAAGCATCGAGAGAATCAAAAAGCGTTGCAATGCAACACCAATGCAACAAAAGGCAACGGAGATATAGATATAGATATAGATATAGATAAGGATCAAAAAGCTCAATCTGATGTCTATGACGAAATTATCAAATATCTAAATGACAAAACAGGATCTCATTTTAAACCTACTAGCAAATCAACTCAAAGACTAATAAATGGTCGTTTAAGTGAGAATTACTCAATAGATGACTTTAAGCATGTTATTGATGTAAAAAGCCTTGAATGGAAGAATGACTCCAAAATGTCCAAGTATTTAACTCCAGACACACTGTTTAATGCAAGCAAGTTTGAAAAATACTTAAATCAGAAGATGCCTTCGAGTGCATCAACTCAACAACAAGATGAAAGGTTGGGATTTTAATGCATCAGGATTACGAAGTAGGTTCAACTAGCGAACCAAAAATATGTAATAAGCACGGATCCAAGATGATCACCGCAAAAGTCATGATCAACGGATCTCAGCAATCGCTTGATATCTGTCCGGAATGCGAAAAAGAAGGAATCAATGAATTACAGAAACACTTAAAGCAAGAAGCAGCTATCAAGTCTATTTTAGCAAATACATATAATGTATTTGATCGTGAGAGCATCTATTCCAAGGAATTGGAAGACAAAACACTTGATAATTACGATGATGAAAATAAGTTGTGTGAACAAGGTTTGAATTTTTCAAAAAGAATGTTGCGTGACTTTCTGAAGTACGAAACAGGAAATGTGATCTTGAGCGGCCCTCCAGGAGTTGGCAAGAGCCATCTATCTATTGGAATAGCCAAAGCATTGAATGAAAAATTTAAAGAATGCAAGCAACCAAAGAGTGTGCTATTTATTTCGACTTCTGCACTCTTTTCAAAAATTGAAGAAAGTTTCAATAATCGAGGAGACTTCACAGAAAGCTATGCTGTAAATCTACTGAGCAACGTTGATTTTCTTTTCTTTGACGATTTAGGGAAAGAGAGCAGTATGAGTGGGAACCTCAAAGAAGCAAATGAGTGGAGACAACGAGTACTGTTTAAAATCTTGGACAATCGTCAAACAACATTCTTTAACACAAACTTATCGAGCAACGATATTAAAACAATTTACAACAAGGCCCTTGCTGACCGAATCTTCAAGGGTGCAAGCAAACATATTTTTAAATTCCCAGAAAATACAGAAAGCAGGAGATATTGATGGAAAACAAACAATTAAAAGATTTAATCGTAAAAGTTCAGCGCTGGTTTTATGACCGAAATTTGCAAACGCAAGATCCTAACAAGCAATTTTTGAAATTGTATGAAGAGATTGGCGAACTGTCACGAGGACTGGCAGAGAATGATGAGGAAGTTACAAAAGACAGCATTGGAGACATCACTGTTGTATTAATTGGCTTGACGTTACAATTAGGAATCAAAACAGAAGAAATTTTCCCAGAAAACAATATATTCGTATTTCCCAACGCAGCAAAGTCAGAAGATTATTTTGTCGTTATGATGGACCAATCATTGGCCGCATACTTTAACCGACAATCATACCAACTAAAAAATGTTGTTTATGAGTTGATGCGAATTTCAGCATTGTTACATCATGACTTCGTTGAGTGCTTGAATATAGCTTATGAAGAAATCAAAGATAGAACAGGAAAATTAGTGGATGGTGTTTGGATTAAGGAGGAGCGACTAAAATGACAGAAGAAATTTTAAATAATGGTTTTGACAAAGTAAATAAACCTAATCACTACTGTGGGCAATATGGTCTTGAATCAATTGACATTATTCGCAATTTTGCTGGAGGACCAAAAGAAGTCCGGGGATTTTACTGGGGAAATGTCATCAAGTATCTTTGCCGCTATCAAAAGAAAAATGGATTGGAAGATCTAAATAAGGCAAAGAAGTACTTAGACTGGCTTATCGCAGATTTGAAGCGTGAAGATCTCGAAAAGACAGCGATTGTTAAGCAGGAGTGAAAGTTATGAGACATTATACGAAAAACCAAATGGATCACTTTCGTCAGCAATTACAATTGTTGATTTTAGGAAAAGGTCTCACTCGCAGAGAACTCTCTAGGAATCTATATCGTGGTGAACAGACGATACAAGAATGGATCACTAAGGATGACATCAATCCTGACCATGTCCAAGAATTGTGCGAGTATTTCGGTATTGAGGAAAAAACTTTGATGGGTGATCCGGAAGAACTTGCTGACTATAAGCTGTATGATCGTGATAAGTACATCTGCACAGGCACTTTAAAGGAGTTGAGCAGAATCACTGGAAAAGATAGTGCATTACTTAAATATTACATCCACTTAAATGAACAAGGAAGAAATGCAGGACATCTAAAACTAGAAAGGGTAATCGAAGATGAAACGTAAAATCGATTGGCTAATCACTAACTTGGTATTGCTGGCAGGAGTTACATTGGTAATTGCCATCAATCTCAACTCCAGATTGGTTGAACAAGAAAAAACAATCAAGGATATGCAGTGGACCATTCAGGAGCATGAATTAAGTATTCAGCGGTTCGCTGAACAAAACACCGCACAAGAGGTAATCCTAAACAAATTAAATCGGGAGTACCAAGCGCAGGAACGAAAGAAAGCAGAAGCGCTCAAGGAGGCTGCTGAAATGAACAATGTCGGAGGATAATAATGATTAACAATGTGACTCTTATTGGTCGGTTGACCAGAGATGCAGAATTACGCTACACACCTAGCAACATCGCAACTGCTCAATTCAACATTGCATGCAATCGCAATTTTAAAAACGCAAATGATGAATATGATGCAGATTTTATCAATTGTGTGATGTGGAGAGAACAAGCAGAACGCTTCTGCAATTGGACAAGAAAAGGGATGTTGGTTGGAATCACAGGACGAATCCAAACAAGAAATTATGAGAATCAGCAGGGACAACGTGTATATATTACTGAAGTTGTCGCAGAAAATTTTCAAGTTTTGGAAAAGCGTGATAATACTGCAAATCAAAATAGCATGACAGAACAGATGCCACCAAGCTACACAAGCCCAATGGACATCACAGATGACAAATTACCATTCTAAGAAAATCAAAGGAGAAAAGAATCATGCCAAATTGGGCCAAAGGCTCTCTTAAATTAAGAGGAAGAAGCGAAAATATTGCATCAGCATTAAAAGAAATGCTATTAAGCGACACTGTGACGCTAGAAGATGAATATGATGGCACACTGCTTATATTTAATAACACAGCTCCCTATTTTTACATTAATGGGACAAGACGAGCGTTTATTGACCAAAATCGAATAGAAGTTTGGTTTGAAGAAGAATTCTTTATTGTTGAATTGGATAATTTCAAGCAAGCGTGGAGTGCTATTCCAGAAAATTATCAAGAAATTTCAAGTAAGTTTGATGTTGATATTAAAATCTTTACGTTTGAGTGTGGCATGGAATTCACACAGGAAATTGAAATTTCCAAAGGTGAAATCATCAAAAACGTTTGCTATGAATATGATGATTATCAGTGGGAAGTCCCGTTTAGCAATTTAGGAGGATAAAATGACAGAAGAAATTAAAATACTTGACGCTTGTTGCGGTAGTCGGATGTTTTGGTTTGATAAAAATGAAAGTCACACAACTTTCATGGATATCAGAAAAGAAAACTTTGAAATACACGGTAAAAAAGTCAACGTACATCCTGATGTTATTGGCGATTTCCGTGATATGCCATTTGAAAATAATACTTTTAATTTGGTTGTTTTTGATCCACCTCATTTGAAATGGGCTGGGCCTAATTCGATAATGAAAGCACAGTATGGACAACTTGATAAAGACACTTGGTCTGAAGATTTGGCTAAAGGCTTTGAAGAGTGCATGCGTGTTTTAAAAACAGGTGGAACGTTAATTTTTAAGTGGTCTGATTGCCAGGTAAATGTAAAAGAAATACTAAAGGTCATTCCATTTAAACCTTTGTTTGGACAACAAAGAGGAACAACCCACTGGATGACGTTCGTAAAGTTTGAGGAGGTGGAATAAATGGGAGAACTTATGTATTGGGTGATGTTCTTAGCTTGTGTGTCAGTCCTGGTAATGGCGACATTTGTAATGCTTTATCAGCGTCAAATTAATATTGATTTAAGAAATAAATATAATGATTTAGTGCGAGAACTAAACAATAGTTTCGGTTGGGAAGAATGGAATTGGGCGAATAATTTCAGAGAGTATGCTCGAAAAGTTGATTCCCTAGAAAATTTTAGGATTGATATTGAACGGCTTGAAATTATCAAGAAAGCATTAGACGCCCAAAAGCTAGAAGAATTACAAAAACGTAAAGAGCTAGTTGAACGTGAAATCAAAAAGCTTGAAAGTTGAGGAGGTGGAAGAATGAATAAGCAAGAATTAATCGGGAAAATCAAGAGTGCAGAAACTTTATATTTATCTTCCTGTCCATTCATCGGAAAGAAATTGATCTTAGACTTAGTCAAGCAGCTAGAAGAACCAAAAGAAAGAGTTACGCTTCCTCGTCCGGTGGCGAACTGGATCTCTTGCGTGAGAGGACAAAACAAGACTTTACATTTTGCGCTAGAAAATGCACCCGAAGAGGTAAATTTGTGGTTTTGTGAAGATGAAAAGAATCGGCAAAACGTATTCGCTGACGCTTGGGTTAACGGATATCATATCGAGAAAGAAAAACAATATATCGTAGCGGTTAAGAATATCGATAAAAATTGCAAATATCTTAAATGGAACGTTTTACAGAAATATTGGTATATCGGCAATGACAATAACACGTTAGATCTTCGCTCACATCACACAATGGAAAAGCTGCAAAAAGGCGGGTTCGGTGATGTGTTCACAAATCCACTCTTTGAAGTTGAGGAGGTAGATTAATGGGATTTATTAGTTGGTTAACTTTATTATTAATAGCTTTGAAATTGTTAGGTGTAATCTCTTGGAGCTGGTTCTATGTCTTTCTGCCTGCAATAGCTGATCTAGTAATTTCTATTTTGATTTTAATGGTAGTTAAAATGATATGGAATAAGTAGGTTTTGTTGTGTGAGAGCGAGGAAAAAAATGGCTACTGAAAAAAGAACATCAGACATAACTGTGGCACTTTATGAATGGAATAAGTTAACAACAAGGAATATGGCTGAAGATGAAAAGGAATATTTTAATGGTGGCATTGAATTTATTTGGGAAGGCAAAACTCCAGAAATTGATGAAGAAGTCCTTGTCTATAATCCAAGCACACAAAAGATATACACTGATATATGGGTTGATTATGGGGAAGGAATTGGTTTTGAGGACACTGATGAAGACACAGTATTTTGGATGAGTTATCCGAAACCACCAAAGGAGATGGAAGAATGAATAAACAAGAGTTGATTGAACAGATAAAAGGTTTAAAGAATCTTTTCGGTAACAAGGCAGAATATATCGAGATAGACGCAGCAATTAAACTTATTGAACAACTAGACGAACCGCAGAAGACGGTAGTACCGCAGTTTGTGGCGGATTGGATTGAGACGTGCAAAGAAAATAATATAATTTCATTGTTTGGCGCTTTTGAATATGCAAAAGAAGAAGTTGATACATGGTTATCAGATTGGAAAAATCAAGAAATATTCGCCAGTGCTTGGATTTTTGGCTACGAGGTCGAGAAAGAGAAGCGGTATTATGTAAGGTTTAAATGGATTGAAGAATCATATAGTTACTTAACCTTGATTAAGCACCTAAACGCTTGGACGTTATCGTCAATAAAATTAGATAAAAAATTTCGGACAGAACACACAAAAAAACAGCTCGAAGAAGCCGGGTTTGGTTGGGTCTTTGATTGTGAAGGAATTGAATTAGAGGAGGTAAAGGAATGAATTACAAAGTAACAGTAGATGGTAAAGAAATTGAATATGGTGCATTGGTTGAAAAATCACGTTTTTCAGAAAAAGAATGGTCTGCTATCTATGCGGAAATTGTGAAACAAAATCAGCCAGAAGTGTTTGAAAGCAGGAAAGCAGATACTGACTACATAGATGCCTTTGGTTCTTTAATTGCTCTTGAGGAGCGCTATGAAGCGTTGCTTGAGTTGTTACCACAGGATGAATTTTCTTATGCTGGGACACATCCAAAATGGGTAGCTGATGCAGTTGTAGAAAATACATTAAATAAAGAAGACACGATAAACGATATATCTGATTTTCTTGAACAATGCTCGACTCTAAGAGAATTGCAGGACAAGCTGATGGAATATTTTGATTTACAAGATTGCTAAAAAAAGTCGAGGAGGTAACAGAATGAAACGACCAAACAAATACCCATATACACGAAGTCAGTGGGAAGAGACAACGACGGCAGTTTATTCGTATAACAACGGAGAATATGAACTGTTTAGAGGTCTTGAAAACAAATTCACGGGAGAAAGAGTAGAGGTGAAATAATGGAAGAGATTATCATGGCTTCATTGCCTAATAAAGAATTAAATCGTTTGATTAAAATTGAAATTGCTGTTGAGACTTTAATTGAGAATGGAGTTCTTGACGAAGATGTATTTAACCAGTATTTGAATGAAGCATAAGAGGAAGAGGTAGAAATATGATAAAAAAATTATTAATTACAGTTTTTGTTTGTTTGTCTTTTATAACACTATCGGGGTGTGGAAATAAAGATATTCTTGGAACAACTTTTACTTTCAAATACGCAAAAGTCAGACTAGTTGACGGACGAATTGTCGAAGGTGAAGTAAAGCAATGGGCAAAATATGACGAACAAGATAGTATTCGTGTGACTTTCGAAAATGGCGAGGTATATTACACTCACTCAAGCAACGTAACACTGTATAACAAATAGATGGGAATTAACATGGACCTACAAAACTTTATCTATTTACTACTCGCACTAGTCTGGCTCTACGGCCTGATCTGGGCTAGTGTGATAGCGTTTAAAAACAGAAAGGAAAAATGATGAGTTTGGATAATGTACATATACCAATGCGAGCGAACAGAACTCTATCTATTGCCCAAATAAATGGCAAGCTAGAGATAGCTATACTTGGGGAAGAGTTTTTTGAAACCGATTCATACTTTGAAGATCTGCACGATGCAGTGATGCCATTTGACAATATAAGAGGTTTAAAGCGTATTATTGATCATATCATCGATGTGGAGGACAATAAATGAGGGTATATGTTGTTAGGAAATACCATGGACGCTCAAGTTGGAGCGATCCTAAACACTTAGCAAAGTATACAGAGAAAGAATTCCATGCTAGATCCGAGGCACTTGCTTATCGTGAAAGTTTAGGATTGAATGGAATTATAGAAGTGTACTGTAGGGAGGATAGTAAATGAATCTAAGAAGTCGGTTTGGGTATTTAATTTTGGCTTTGCAACAGTATCCATTCGAGAAAGAAATCAAGGAACGGATTGAAGAAATTGAAGTACCTTGGAAACCAACCGATCCAAATACAGGGATCAAGAGTAATAAGGTAATGACACCGAAAGCTCTGTCCGATATCATCAAGAAAGAATCGGATCCAGAACTGCATCGTCTCGAATTGCTCAGAGAAGCAATCAGCACTATCAAGATTTTGACACCAGAAAAACAATGGGCTGCAATCAAAGAAGTATATATCGATGGAACTCTTACAGTAGAAGGAGCATCGATTAAATACTTGCATTGTAGTAAGTCTCTTGCCTACAAGGAAGTGATCGAGCCATTCTTTAGTGGGCTAGAAAAGAAAATCTATGAACTATCTGTGAACACTAAGATTAATATTAATTTGGAAAAAAGTTAAAAATACAGTCGAAAGTGTGGAAAAAAGTTAAAAATAAGGTAGTATAATTATATTATCGGGTAAAACCGAACCGATGGATCCTTATGAAACGGGTTAGGAGTTAGCTCAGTTGGTAGAGCGGTCGGGTTATAACTGGCGTATCACAGGTTCGAATCCTGTACTCCTAATATCAGCCAAGTCAGCACAAGCTGGCTTTTTATTTTACCTAGGAAGGAGGTGGCACTGTGAACATTGTGGATCCTATTCGTGACAAAGATGATATCCAGGCAATGAAGGAATATCTGCGAGAATGGAATGAGCGAAACTATTTGCTCTTTTTATTTGGCATCAATTCCGGATTGCGCGTAGGAGATATCTTGAGGATACGAGTAAAAGATGTGCAAGGTTGGTATATCAAAATAAAAGAGCAGAAGACTGGAAAAAGGAAACAGCTCAAGATGACAAAGACTCTGAAAAAAGAAGTCAGAGAGTATATCAAAGATATGCCACTGCATCATTATCTGTTTCAAAGTCGCATTGGAAAAAACAAACCACTGGACAGGCGGACAGTCGATTGGATATTGAAGACCGCAGCTATCGAGTGTGGGATCGAAAACATTGGAACCCACTCGATGAGAAAAACATTTGGCTATCATTACTATAAAAAGACTAAAGACGTGGCAATGCTCATGGATCTGTTTAACCATTCATCTCCTGCGATCACACTGAGATATATCGGGATTAGACAAGATCAACGAGATAAAGCCATGTCTAATTTTGATTTATAGTTATCAATTAGACATAACGAGTAAAACGCTAATTAGTTTTATTAGTTACCTTTTATTCATTTATTTTACTGGCTTTTTAATGCCGGGATGAATCAGACAGAATATAAGATATGTCTAATTCAAGAGAGAAAAACAACATAGTTTTCAGAAATAATATAATGAATTTCAGAAATAGATAATTGAAAGTATGAAATGTTACAGAGGATTTAAGAATTGAAAGTAGATGTTTCGACAAGAGAAAGTCGCAGAGAGTTTTATCTTTCAAGATCATGGAGACAACTGAGACTCGAAGCAATGAGTCGAGATCACTTTGAATGTGTTTGGTGTCGAGATGAGGGCAAAGTAACGACAGACAATCTCGAAGTCGATCACATCAAGGAGCTAGAATATTATCCAGAGTTTGCTCTAGATATCGACAATCTTCGTACTCTGTGTAAAGAGTGTCATAATAAGCGACATCATCGCTTTCAATTTCGCAAATCATCCAAGTTGCAAAATAAAAATTTTCGTTCGGACGAATGGTGGGGATGAAAATTTAAAATTTTGAAAAATTCACAGACCCCCCGGTCGAAAAAAATCGAAAAAAATCGGTCTCTGGGAACCGGTGGGAGGGGTCGATTGTCCAAATGCAAAGCACTATTTTTTAAGGGGGAGGGGGCTCATGGAAGAATACTCAGAAAAAAATATAAAAGAATTGGAAAATCAGTTACTTTCCAAAATTGGCAATTTCAGCACACGAAAGAAAGATGCGATTCAGTATGAGAAAGTTCATCGCTATCTCTATCTGGTCCGTTTACTGTATGAGTTGAAAGAACGACTCAAACAAGATGGATTAGTCATCACCGTCCATAACGGTCAGCAAAGATTTCAAAAAGCGAACTCGTTAATCAAAGAAATCAATACAACCAGCAATCAGCTACTAGCGATTGAGCGATCATTTGACTTTGAGGTTGAAAATTCACCAGTCGAGAAGAAACCACCATCGGACGGAAGTGATCTGTTGTGATTTCTCATCCTCTGATTGATGAATACATCGAACTTGCCGAATCAGGAAAAATCAAAGTCAACAAAGAACGCTCACTCTTATTCAAAATCATCAAGGAAAAAATCTATCCGAGGGATGATTTATATTTTGACAATGATTTGATTGAGAAATATATCCAGTTCACCGAGAAGAATTTCTTTCCACTGGCTAAGTATCAAAAGTTCATCACGCCATTTATCTTTCTTTTTCGGAAAGAAGATGGCGAACCTCAATTTGATGAAATATTGCTGACCCTTGCTCGTGGGGGAGGAAAGAATGGTTTTATGTCCAGCCGGGACGCATTCTTCATCAGTCCTCTCTATCCTGTCAGAGATTACGATGTGACTATCACAGCTAACTCTGAGAAGCAAGGCAAGGTCTCGTTTGAGGAAGTTTATGAGACTGTCCAGCGAAGAGGATTGGAAGACCATTACTATTTGACAAAGATGTCTATTACAGGCCGAGGGAATAACTCGGTCTTTTCTTATCGGACAAACAACCCAAAGACAATGGACTCGGCTCGTGATGGCTGCCTTGAATTCGATGAAATTCACCAGTTTGAAAATGACTCTGCAGTTAAAATCCAGCGATCAGGACTTGGTAAGATTGCCCATGCTCGAACCTTTTACAACGGTACAAATGGACACGTTCGTGAAGGGTTTTACGACAAAATGATTGAAAAATCTATGAAGATCTTGAATGGCGAGCTTGACGAGTTCCGCCTATTCCCTTTTATCTGCAAGTTAGATGATCCGGAAGAAGTGGACGATATGACTAATTGGCCAAAAGCGAATCCAATGCTGGATGAGACAACACCTTATGCCAAACGTCTATTAGCTAGAACGAAAGCTGACTATGATGACTTAGAATTAGAACCATCAGGCAGACAAGAATTTATGACAAAGCGGATGAATCTGCCAGAAGCCGACATCGAAAAAGATGTGACCACTCGTGAAAAGTTAATGGCTGCATTGAGAAGCCCTGGCATAGATCTCTCAGGAAGATCTTGTGTCGCTGGTTTCGACTACGCAAGCATCAGAGACTTTGCCAGCGTTGGTCTACTCTTTAAAAACGGTGATGAATTTATCTGGAAGCAACACAGTTTTGCTAGAAAGCAATTTTTGGATATGTTTAAAATCAAAGCTCCAATCCGTGAATGGCAGGAGCAAGGGCTCTTCACTATCGTAGACGGTCCAAGTATAGATCCAAGATTACTTGTTGATAAATTGATCCAGTGGCGCAAGCTGTACAATATCGAAATTGTCTGCGCAGACGGATTTCGAATGGACTTGCTAAAACCATTGCTGGAAGAAGCTGATTTTGAGTATGAATTCTTGCGAAATCCAGGGGCGATACAGTCGAAGGTAGCTCCAATCATTGAAGATGGATTTGCGAATGAAAGATTCATTTTTGAAAACGACAAATCAATGCTCTGGTATACCGATAATACCTTTGTCAAAGAAGACAAAGACGGAAACAAGAGATTTTTGAAAAAAGAACCGTTGAGACGAAAGACTGACGGCTTCCATGCCTTTATTGCTGCTCTCTACAAGAGAGAAATCATTCAAGAAAGTACTGTTGGAGACTTTCTTGATGTGATCGAAGATTGGGAATTTTAGAAAGGACAACAAAATGAACAAACGAATGAAGAAGAAACAGCAACTTGAACAAAAGATTCAAGGGCTTGAATGTGAGCTTGCAGTAGTAAGTAAAGAAAATATGGAATTGTTGAACAAGATTGGTTCAATCAGTGCTGAATTGAATACTTTAAGCCAGTCTGTGAAACGACATGAAGATATTTGTGGTCAAAATGTTGAACAAACAAATAAAGAGTTCGAATCAATAAAAAAAGAACTCAAACGCTCTAAAAAATCTTTCTTTAAACGATAAAAAAAAGAATCCGGGTGGGTGGTAGGCATAAAATTTTAGAAAGGAGGAGGTGCCTTGGGATGGCTAAATTTATTCAAGCGAGAAGTTCCAGAACCAAGCTTTGAGTTTGATGAACTAGAGCGGATCTTTGGGAATCTGCAACTAAAGAGCTTGTCGATTGACAAGGCTGCTGAATTTGTGGCCCGTATCTTTGCAAGATCTGAGTTTAAATTCATCGAGAATGGGAAAAAGAAGGCTACTGATTGGGATTATCTGCTAAATGTAAGGCCCAATAAGAATGAATCAGCTTCTGAGTTTTGGCAAAAGGCGATTTATCGCTTATTGACCAAGAACGAAGTACTAATTTTTTTATCGAATGACGATCAGTTATTGATTGCCGACTCGTACATCCGACAGAAATATGCTGTGTTCGATGACACATTCACATCTGTGAGCTGTCAAAATTATACTTTCCAGAAACCATTCAAGATGAATGAAGTTATTTTCTTGCAATACAACAATAATCGTCTTCAAGAATATTTCACACAACTTTTTAACGATTATGAAAAACTACACACTCGACTGGTTGAAGCACTTGCACGGAATAATCAAATCCGTGGAGTACTCAGCACTAGAACAAATGCAAGTTTTGACGAATCAAAACGTGAAAAAATGCAACGATATGCAGACGGTCTCTTTAAATCATTTACGACAAAGACAGTAGCAATTGTCCCAGCTCAAGAAGGAATGGAATACTCAGAGCTGACCAATACTACAGGTACATCGAATTTGTCTGTAGATGAGTTGAAAAAACTTCGTAGGCAATTCGATGATGAGGTGGCCGACATCTTAGGGATTCCCACTGCGCTGATGCATGGGGACATGGCTAACCTGGAAAATAGTCAGAAGATGTTTAACAGCTATTGCTACCAGTCGCTTGTGAAGAAAATGAGCGATGGTCTGAACTTTGCTTTGCTCAGCAAAAGTGAATACAAAGACAATAAGCGCCTTGTCATTGTTGGTGAAGGGCAAAGAGATAAATTCTCGCTTGCTCAAAGTATTGACAAGCTGATTTCTTCCGGTTCCATGCTTATCAATGAGGTCCGTGAAGAACTTGGCCTTGAAGCTGTACCGTGGGGCGACAAGCCTCTGATCACTAAGAATTATCAACTTGGTGAGGATGTAGAGAAGGGAGGTGAGAAAGAAGATGAAAGTGATTCCGATTAAAGGAACAATCGTGTCAAACGATGATGTTTGGCTTTATGATTGGTTTGGTTGGGACTGTACCGCTCCTAAAAATGTAGTATTACCGGAAACTGGTGAGGACATTGAAGTTCACATCAATTCAGGGGGAGGAGATGTATATGCAGGTAGCGAGATCTATACTGCATTACGGGCCTACTCAGGGAAAGTAGTTGTTAAAATTGTGGGAATTGCTGCAAGCGCAGCGAGCGTTATCGCAATGGCTGGTGATGTCGTAGAAATTAGCCCTACTGCTCAAATCATGATCCACAACGTGTCATCACGAGTTGACGGAGACCATAACACTCTACTTCATGAAGCTGGAGTGCTTGAAGGTTTTAATAAGTCAATCGCAAATGCTTATGTTGATAAAACTGGAAAAGCATTAGATGATTTATTGGATCTGATGAACAAGACTACCTGGTTCGATGCTGAATCAGCAGTAAATCAAGGCTTTGCTGACAGAATCATGTTTGCTGGAGAAATTGCTCCTACTTTTGCTGCAAGCGAAACTCCAATGATTCCACATGATTTTATCGACAAAATGAAGTCAGCAATGACTCCTGATGTTGATAAAATTGCTGAGCTGGTAGCTAATAAGCTGGAAGCTCGACAAATCGCAAGTGAGACTTTTAAAAATAGCGAATTTGTACAGAAAAAATTCAATATTCCAGAAAGTCCAGAAAATAACACAAACGAGGCTGTACCGAAAGGGTTCGGTCTTTTTGCATTTTAGAAAGGAAAAATACAATGACAATGAAATTATCTAACAAATTCAACGAAATTCGTCAGAACTTCTTGAACGCTGTAGCAAATGGCGCACCTCAAGAAGAACAAGCGAAACTCTACAATGAAATGATCGAGTCGATGACTAACGAAATGATGGAACAAGCTCGTCATGCCGCTCATGAGGAAGTTTCAGCAATGAACCCTTATGATGCTAAATTGACTGCAGAAGCTCGTGAATTCTTCAACGACATCGACAAAACTGCCCCTGTAGGAGTAGAAAAACTCTTCCCACAAGAAACCGTTGACCGTATCTTTGATGATATGGTAAAATCTCGCCCTCTCTTGCAACATATTGGCTTGCGCAATGCTGGCATCCGCCTTAAATTCCTCAAATCAACTCAAACTGGAGAAGCTGTTTGGGGCAAAATCAATGGGGAAATCCAAGGTCAATTGAAACAAGCCTTCAACGAAGAAGAAGCTATTCAAAACAAGTTGACTGCATTTGTAGTCATTCCTAAAGACTCTGAAAAATTCGGCCCTGCTTGGTTGCAAGCATTTGTATCTGCTCAAATCACAGAAGCGTTTGCTGCTGCTTTGGAAGCTGCCTTCTTGAACGGAGATGGAGATGGTAAACCAATTGGTCTTTCTCGCACTCTTACAGGTACTGTAGCAGGAAACAAAACAACTTACGCAGAAAAAACTGTTGAAACTGCAAAACTTACATTCGCAGACTCTGCTACAGTTGTTAAGGAATTGACAAATGTTTACAAATATCACTCCGTTAAATCTGATGGTAATCCAGTTGCGGTTGAAGGAAATGTCGTGATGGTTGTCAACCCAACGGATGCATGGGATGTTAAAAAACAATACACTTCCCTAAATGCTCAGGGAACGTATGTAACAGCAATGCCGTATAACTTGATCTTGGCTGAGTCAATTGCTCAAACTGCTGGTAAAGTGACTACATTCGTCAAAGGCCGCTATGATGCATTTGTAGGTGGTGGTATTGAATTTGGACGCTTCACAGAAACTTACGCCCTTGAAGACTTGAACCTCTACACTGCTAAGCAATTTGCTTATGGTAAGGCTCACGATGAAAAGACTGCTGCTGTTTGGAAATTGGAAATCAAATAATAGGTGGTGACACCGAATGGAAGAAACAAAACAATTTCATCCGCTTCTAGCAGTATTTAAGGAGCGGATGAAAATCTTTCATGATGCTGAAGACGGGAATCTTTCAAGGATGTTGACTTCATCCGAAAAAGCAATTCTCGACTTAACAGGAGCTTTTGATTTGTCAGATTCTCGCACTGAAGAGCTTGTTTTGGAACGTGCAAGATATTTGTACAATGATCAGGTCGAGTTTTTCTTTACGAATTTTCAAGGAGAACTCCTTGAGTTATCACTTCAAAATCACCCAATAGGAGGAAAAGAGTGCTAGAAACAATCCAAGATTTCTTTGACTTGAAAGAAAATGTCGTTCGACACGTTGGAGACATTTTTGAAGTTGATGATGATCGAAAAAACGAATTGATGAAGAAATTACCTGATTTTGTTAAAGAATACGATTTAGTAGCTTCGGAAAATCTAAACGAAGATGTAGTTGTGGAAGATGAATAAGCCTGAGTTTAAATACAAAAAACCAGAAACCAATACAAGTGAATTAAGAACTCCAGTAGAGTTTTATAACTCAAAAGTACTTGAAGGATTAGATGGCCGGGATGTGAGCTTTGAGAAAGTATTTTATACATTCGCAAAAATCTACTCACCTAGCTTAAAGGATATCGAAATTTCAACAGGAAAATCAATGACTGCAAAGATGACCTTAAAAATTAGAGATCCTTTAACAAGTTATCAACCTGACAATAAGCATTTTGTGCAAGTAAATGATCACCGATTAGAAAATAAAAAATGGCAGATCATTGACGTTCGTCCCGATTATGACAACCGTGATTATTTAATTGTTGTTATTGGTGGATCAAATGACTAGTGGCGCTACATTAAGAGGCTTCGATGAAGTCATCCGGAATTTAGAAGCAAAGCTTGGCGATGCGAAAGTGAGAAGGTCTGCGAATAGAGCTTTGAAAGGCGCAGCAACTGAAACACTTGAAGACTTTAAAGTCGCCCTACAAGTTTTCAAAGATACCGGAGAAACAATCGAAAGCGCAACAGTCGGAAATGTAACGGGTGCTTTTGAAGGAGTGCCAATGGTTAAGCTTGGTTTTGGCGCTGGATCACGTTGGCGGTTGGAACATTTGAACGAATTTGGATATGCCAAAAAGGCCCATCCAAGGGGATTCGGTGTTATTCGAAGATTTTCGGAAGCCAACAAAGAAAAATTTAAATATAGGTTAGCAACTAAATTGAAAGGAGAAGGGCTTGGATGATTAAAGACAAGATATCAGAAATATATGATGCTCTGATGAGCGATGAGGAACTTTCTAAGATCACTATCAAATCATTTGAGCGTCCTGAAACCTTACCAACAGATCAGACGAGTATTGTTATTATCCCACTAGGGCCACCTATCCAAAGTGACCAGGGAAGTAATACAAGCTTTTCGAAAACATTTCTTTATCAAATCAACGTTGAATCGACCAACCGAATTGAATGCAAAAAATTGCAAGGGTTAGTCGAAAAGGTGATGGAATCGCAAGGATTCTACCAAATCGCTGGGGGCCTAGATGAATGGATCCCTGAAATCAAACGCTATGCAGATGCCAGGACCTACAAAGGGAAGAGCAAACTGTATGACGATTATTAGAAAGGAAATTTAAAATGACACAACAAAAACAAGGTACAGCGACAGTCGGTTTTAAAAGTTTGACAGTTCGCATTTTGGATGGGAATCAAACCCCAACAGAAGGAGAAAACCTCTTCATCATCCAGGGTAAAAAAGGAGAAGGTGCGACTCAAACCGCTAAGATCTCTGGTCTTGCAGTTGACCCTACAAAAACATTTGGAAGCAACATCGCTTACCATGTAAACAACCGTGGAGTAGGAGATGTCAAGGTAGAGCTTGGCCTCTTGGACATCCCAGTAGCACTTTACGTTAAAGCTCTCGGCTACGAAAACGATGATGACATCCTTGACTTTGGAGCTGACACAGTTTCAAAAGATGTTGCGATCTTGCTCGAATCAAATACCGCAGATGGTGGTGGAGCTTACTACGGTTTCTACAAAGGAAATCTGTCAATGGATGCAATCGATCTTAACACGATCAAAGATAAAGCTGAAGAGCTTGCTACTACAGATGTATCATTCGCTGCAGGCGCAAGTACTGATGAGCAAACCAAGAATAAGTACGGTACAATGTACTTTGGTAGCGATGAAGCAAAAATCAAGAAATTGAAAGCCAAACTTGGTATGGCAGTAGCAGGATAATAATTGGGGCATTTAGCCCCTTTATTTATCTTTATATCGTTGTAAACCTTTACAATTATTGATATAATAAGTTGTGGAGGTTTTGTTATGAAAAATAAGAAAAATACAGTTTTAATAACATTAACAATTATGATCACTCTAGTTTCCATTGTACTTGCCATTATGCTCGTAAATTCCAATAATCAACTTTCTAAGGCACACAAGGAATTAGAGAGCGTAAAGGAAGAAAAAGATAGAGCTGTGATGGTAAAAGACAAGCTCTCTACATACGTATCAAATGTAGATCACGATTTATTTCTGGAAGCAAATGAATTTGTTCTTGGGATGAATTCATTGAGTAGCTACAAATTTGGGGACGGAGTTCTATTTGACAAAACTCAAATCACAGTCAATGAACCAAAAAAGCAAACGTCTGGAATGCTGGCAATGGAACATGATTCAAACAGTTTTATGCCAGTTACAGTAACGCTAGTCATTACAAATAATGATTCTTCAAATATTGAAATCAATCCAGGGAAAATGCTTGTAAGTGATGATAAAGGAAATTATCTCGCATACGACTCAGTTATCACTAATGACGACACTGTTGCAGTCCAATCTAAAAAAAGTGTTGTGATTAGAGCTGGAGGAAAGGCAACTATCGCAATAGTTTATGCAATGAACAAAGATAATTCCAATAATGATGTTAATAAAATTGAATTTTTAAATAAAATTTGGACAAGATGAAATAAGCACCATTCGGTGCTTTTTAATTATAGAAAGGCAAACAATGTCAAAAATTACATTTACCATGAAGAATGATGCTGGAGAAGATGTACTTTACTCTAGTAAAGAAATTACTACTCGTGATTATCGTGATTACCTTGTACTAAACGACTCACTCACATCAGATAAGACAGAAGTCGAAAAATTGGACCAACAATTAGGCTTCATTGCGTCACTATTTGAAAATGTGACAGTAGAGCAATTGCTAGAACATACTGATTTTGCAAAAATCATCGAAGTGTTCACGAAAATTTATGCTCATCTTGTGGGTGATGTGGACCCAAAGGGGAAAAAATAGATCCTAAAAATGCATTAAAACGTTTCTACAAATTCGTTAAGGAAGTTGCTGATGGACCATATAACATGAATGTCCATGATGTGATGGAATTAAGCTGGGAAGATCTGATCGGAATTATTGATCTTGATAAAGATCAAACCGAAAATGCGTCTTTAGATCTAGCTGACATTTTTGGAGAAATGGAAGCATAAAGCCTCTTTGGGCTTTTTTGTTTGTAAAAGGAGGAAAAATGGCAGGTGGAACGCCACTAGGACAAATGTATATCGAACTAGGGCTGGACGTGTCAAAGTTCAATCCTAGCTTAACAAGTGCAAAGAACGCTGTGAAGTATTTCCAAAATAATGTCAAAGCGCTCGATAGTACATTAAAAAACAATGGTAAGAGTACCGAACTCCTCAAAGCAAAATACAAGTCTTTAGGACAGGCCATTGAAGCACAAAAGAAAGTACTCGATCAAATGAAGCAGAACTTCGACAAGCTTGATCCTGGATCTGCTAAATTTGACAAAGCTGCTGCTGATATTGAGCGAGAAAATGCTAAGTTATCAGCAATGGAAGGGCAACTGTACAAAGTTGAACAAGCATTGAAGGCTGTAGGCCGTGAAAATAGCTTTTCAGGTAAAATGGAATCCCTTGGGAAGAATTTGGTTAAAAGTGGAGATCACATTCAAACATTCGGTAAGAAAGTTTCTGATTTTGGTGGGACATTGACAAAAGGTGTCAGTGCCCCATTGATTGCAAGTGCTGGATTTGCCTTAAAAGCTGCAATCGACTATGAAACGGCATTTGCAGGAGTCAAAAAGACTGTAGATGGAACACCGCAACAGTTTGATAAGTTATCTGCTAGTATTCGTGAGATGGCAAAAGAAATGCCTTCAAGTGCAGTTGAAATTGCCAATGTTGCGGAAGCAGCTGGACAATTAGGGGTGCCAATTGGAGCAATCAAGGACTTTTCAAAGACCATGATCAATCTTGGTGTTTCTACCAACTTGAGTTCTGAAGAAGCAGCATCATCAATTGCTAAAATCGGAAATATCATGCAAGTTTCTGGAAAAGATCTGGGTACATGGTCTGCGCACTTTGGATCAGCGGTAGTAGATCTTGGTAACCATTTTGCAACAACAGAACGTGATATCGTCGAAATGACCAATCGGTTGGCAGCGGGCGGAAAGCTTGCTGGATTAACAACGCCTGAAATTTTAGGGCTTGCCACTGCAATGAGTAGCGTAGGTATAGAAGCTGAAGCAGGTGGAACTGCGATGAACCAGACACTTACTGGTATCGGGAAAGCTGTTGCTGGAGTTGGCAAAGGAGCAAAAGAAAAACTTCAACTTATTGCAAGCACAGCAGGAATGACAGCAGAACAATTTTCTACTGCATGGAAGCAAAAACCAGCTGAAGCTTTGCAAGCATTTATTAAAGGACTCCAGAAAGCTCATGAAGAAGGCAAAAACATGGATGGTATCCTTGCTGAACTCGACATGTCTGGAATTCGTCAAGGGAACATGCTCAAATCACTAGCTTCTGCGTCTGACAAGATGGGAGAAGCTGTCCGTAGGTCAAATAGTGCGTGGAAAGAAAATACAGCTCTTACTACCGAAGCTAAGAAACGTTACGAGACAACAGAATCCCAGTTGAAGATCTTTAAGAACCAGGTGACTGATCTGGCAATTGAATTTGGTGGTCCATTGTTAAAAGCTATGAATTCAGGTTTGCAGGCTGTGAAACCATGGATTTCAAAACTGGCTGACATGGCCAAGGCTTTTAGTGAAATGAGCGAGTCTCAACAGCAAAATATCATTAAATGGGGATTGCTTGCAGCAGGCGCAGGTCCAGCCTTATCAATCCTTGGCAAAGGTATCGGAGTTATCGGAGGAATCACTAAAGGTATCGGCTTCCTCACTCAAGGTATTGGTAAAGTCGGTGGTGGGCTTTCTGTATTAGGCAAGACATTCCAACTATTTAAACAAGGTAGCAGTCTTTCTTCTGCATTTAAAACTGCAACAACCGGAATCACTGCAACTAGCACTGCTGCAGAAGGTGCAGTAGCTTCTACTGGTCTATTAGCAAAAGGGATCGCACTGCTTGGGAACCCTGTCACCTGGGGAGTCCTAATAGGCGGTGTTGCTGTTGGTGTGATTGCTACAGTAGCAAAAGAAATGGCAGACGCAAACGAACGCACTCAAACGTGGGGTACAAGCGTAAGCAAGCTACAAGACCAAGAATTATCACGGTTAAAATCCAAAGTCGATGAAGTGCATCAAGCTACCGTAGGCTTTGGGCAAGGTGGCGCACAAGCGGTTGAAAATGTACGTAAGAGTGTGCAAGGGCTTGCCGATGATATCCAGAAAGCGATTGACAAAGACCTTGAGAAAACTCTTAAAGGGCTTGAAAAGGTTGGTGCGAATGAAACAATCCAAAAACGTGCTGTAGCGCAAGCAGAACAGCAAAAGAAAAACATCCAGTCGATGACAGATGAGATTGTACAGATTTATCAAAATGCATCTGACCAACACAGAAAGATTACTCGCGAAGAACAAGCGATTATTTCTGACTACGAAAATCAATTTATTGATAAGCAATTGTCATTGCAGAAGTATTCTGCCGATGAACGTACCGCAATTGTGAAAGCCATGAATGGCCAGATCAGTGATCTGAATGAAACGCAGTTACGTAAAGGTACAGGAGTCGTAGCTAAATGGCTCAAAGAGGAACAGAAACTCTACGATGAGCAAGTGACTGCATTGAAAGATGCTCACGAAAAGGGAATTTATAGCCAGTCCGAATACAATAAGGAAATGGAAAAATTAAATGCCCAACACAAGACCAAAATGGAAGCCTATGGCCGTGAGTATGCAGAACTTCAAAAAGAGTGGAGTAAGAAAGTACCTCTTAACTTCGGTAACGATGAACAACGTAAGATGTACTTTGACCAGATGCGCAAGGATTGGGCAGAGCTTGGACTTGATTATGACAAGATGATGGCCAAGGCAGACCAATTTGCTGACATCGTAGGTCGTTCATCTGGTATGGTCGCTAAAAGCGTACAAAATATGTCGCAGGAGACCAAAGATGCTAACAACCTATGGAATGGATTGGTATTTGATCCTAAGACTGGGCAAGTCAAAACCAATGCACAAGAGGAAGTAACTAAAGCACTCCAAGCCGAAAATGGCTGGGAGAATATGCAGTTTATCCTCAAGCACGCAAACCTTGAGACTAACGCTAAGATGACGATCGGACAAGCGCTGGTTGAGGTTGGTAAGTGGGATAGTTTAACCCCACAAGAAAAAGAACTTGTGGTCGGCAACAATCAAGGTATGCAAGCCATCCTTGATAATAAAACATTGTTAGAACAATACAATGCTATGCCAGCGGAAGTTAAAGAACTCTTAATGAAGAATACTGACTTCTTATCATCTGGTGAACGTGCTACTGCGATCATTGAACGCTGGAACACACTCACACCAGAGCAGAAAGAACTGATCTTAAAGGACGCTGCTAGCGATAAGGCTGAACGTGTACGGCTTGCAGTTGACTCTTTAACTGGTATGGCTCACGTAGTCAATTTAGATGCAGAAGACAAGACCAAGAGCGCTATCGCTAGTGCGATGTCTAGCATCTTAACACTACCTACCGACCATAAGACGGACTTGATTGCAACTCCAGACGGTGTAACGCTTGGAACTAACCAAGCAATGGGCGCTTTAGGATTGTATAATAACTTTTCTGTGCCTACAAAACCATTAACAGCAGACGCTTCTAATGCCGTTAATCAAGGACAGGCAGCAATCAACAAACAGCAAGAATGGAATAACACTCCATCTCCTGTAAAACCTATACAATCAGATGCAATGAATGCTGTGACAAATGCTCAGAGCGCTATCAACAAGCAGAATGAATGGAACGCAACTCCATCTCCTACAAAAATCATTTCTGCTGATAACGCTGGTGCAGTTATTGGAGCGCAAGTTGCTAAAGGTGCAATCGAATCTATCCCAACATCTTGGACCACTGTCATCACAACGATCACCAAATCAATTAAAGGACATGCCAGAGGAACAAACTACCACGAGGGTGGCCTTGCGATGGTCAATGACCAACGAAATCCAAACTATAGAGAAATGGTCACACTTCCAAATGGCAACTCCTTTATTCCTGAAGGAAGAGATGTCATCCTTGATCTGCCTCGTGGTTCAAAAGTATTGAGAGCTGATAGAACCAAGCGATTAATGAAAAATCTTGGATTTTCTCGATACGCAACAGGGGTAGGAATTCCAGAAGATGCTAAATTCTTGCGAGAAATCAAAAATGCCAGCAAGCAATTTTCGTTTAAAGATAATTCTATCGGAAATAGCTACAGTGGTGAAAATATCGTTGCTGAGATAGCAATTCTGAGGGCAAGTTTAGAAAAGATCCTTACAGCTATCCTTGAAAAACCGTCAGAAACGTACCTGGACGGTGACATTTTGGCACAAAACAGCTATCAAAGATATTCTAAAATAATGGCGAGGGAGGGAATCTAATGTTTAACATGATTATAAATGGATTTGACACTGGATCAATCCCAAACTGCTATGTGACAGATTTTGGAGAAGACCAGACAGCAACACCAAGGGTCGAATCAAATACTATTTATGGAGCCAATGGAGATTATAATCTCTACGATGGAGCTTATGATGGCTACGATAAGACAGTAAGCTTATATGTTGTCAAAACAAGTGAAATCGAAATGATTGTAAATCAATTCAAGCCGGAAGAAAATAAAATAGAGTTTAGTCATCGACCAGGCTCTATTTTTTATGCTGATTTTCAGAGTGCATCATTTAAACAAAATGGTTTGCATGCTTGGACTTTAGAAATCAAGTTAAAGATGCACCCGTTCCGCTACTTAAATAATGATGCCGTGGTCACTTTGGCAGGTAACGGTACAGTCAACAACCCAGGAACTATATATTCTGAACCAGTTATCACAATCGAAGGAAATGGGGATGTCTCACTGACCATCGGGAAACAAACCATGCAACTCACGATTGATACAAAAGCAACAATTGACTGCCGTCACAAGAAGCAAAATGTCTATGACAAAAATGGAAATCTGAAAAATACATTGAGAAAAAGAGGTGGTTTCTTCGAAATTGCTCCAGGTACATCCGGTATTGCAGTTTCAGGTACCGTCTCAAAAATCACAATCAAAGGGAACTGGAGGTATAAAGTATGATCTATCTGCAAGAGGGAAATTTTCCTCTTAATGAAGCTTTTAGCTCTGAAATTGTCCAAGAAGCTAACAGCACCTATCAGCTTACCTTTAAATTTCCAACCTCAGACCCCAAATGGGCATTGTTAACTCCAGAAACAGAATTAGTTGCTGATGACTTACACGGAGAACAGTACTTTACTATCTTTGAAGTCGAGAAGCAACACGGATATGTCACTGTATATGCTAATCAAGTAGCAACATTACTCAATGGTTATTCTATCAACAAGATCAATGTCGATCGGGTCAATGGAGCAACTGTGATGAATGCACTTGTTGCCGGATTTAAACGAGGAACACCATTCACATTTTTTTCCGATGTAATGTCAAAACACACCCTCAATCTTAAAGATATCTCAGCGATGGAAGCCTTGGCAAAAGATAAGCACTCCATCGTTGGGCAGTGGGGTGGAGATCTTGTCCGGGATAAGTACAGTGTCCGATTACTAGAAAATGGTGGAATCGAAAACGAATCATTATTTGCCTACAAGAAAAATATGAAGTCGTTCCAAGAAACAAAATCCACCAAAGAGTTGAGAACACGGATCCATTTTAAAAAGGTCATCGAAGCGCACGAGGAAGGAAAGAAAGATCAGATCCTAACCGTGACCATTGATAGCCCACTGATCAATAAATACAAGCATATCTACGAAGCAGATATGGAAGTACAAGATCAGGATGTAGTGGATCAAAAAACACTTGAGGATTACGGCAAGCGCTATTTCCGTGAAACTCTGTGTGACATGATCGAGGAAAGCCTTGAGATTGACGTTGTAGGCCAGGCAGATCAACCAGTACACATGTTTGATATCGTGAGCATCTTCCACGAAGGCTACGATGTCGATTTGCGAAAAAAGATCACGAAATACAAGTTTAATCCAATGAGCATTAAACTTGTCAGCATCGGATTTGGTGAAGTTGCTAGAAGTTTAGCAGACTCTATCTCAGGAATGGTCAATGATTCTGTTGATAAGAAAATGAAGTCTTATGATGCAGAATATGAAGCGAAAGTGCAGAAGCTCGTAGATAATGCTAATGCTGAGTATGACAAGCAAGCAAAAGAGCTGGAACATAAAATCACTGATGGCATTGAGCAAGCAAAAGCGCAAGCTGAAGTGGTCAAGCAGGAAATAAATGGAATTGTTGCACAAAAAATCTTGGAATCAAAACAACTAACCGACTCCGAAATTACAAAAGCAAATGCAAAAGCAGAGGAAGCTTTGAGTAAAGCAGGCACATTTCCAAGTATGGAAAGCATATCTGCGAAACTCAAAGATGAGATTTTGAAAAGCAAGGACCTGAGCGATAAAATAAACCAAACTTTTATCGAATCAGATAACGGGACTGCAATTTACAGCAAAATTTCTGGTGAAGTAACCAAAAAAATTGTGCAAGTTGAAGATCAAGTAAATCAAAAGATCAGCCAAACAAATCAACGGATTGGCGACATGAGCGGAAACATTAATAGTTCACTTTATTCGATGCATAATCAGCTAGGTGAGATGAATAATGGACTCAACAAAGCTAAAATCGATATCGTAAATGCTCAGGGGGCTGCAAACAATGCGAACAATAAGTTGATTTTGACTGATCAAAAAGTCAATCAAGCAAACAATCGAATAGATCAGACAAATCGAAATTTGGAAACGACAAATCGGGATCTAGCAAACACCAACTCTCAAGTGGCTGCTAATACTCGACAAATTGAGGTGCAAGTCACAAACTATAACGCTGTTCGTGAAAGTACGAAATTGTTTGAACGTATTCTTGGAACAACAGAAGAAGGTGCGCCAAATAAACTCTCACGCTTGGTGATGTCAAGCGAAATTTTTCAAACTGAAGTTGGAAAGTATGTCACTGACGATAACAACTTGATCGTCAATTCGATGACGATGGACAAAAATACGCTCGTTGGAAATAACAACCCTAAAGTAAGCGTATCTGTCACAGATGGCATTTTCACGATAAAAGCGCAGGGCTTGACAAGCTATAACTGGTCTGGTTTCTCCTTACCTATCTATGTTAAGAAAATTTACCACGGAGAAACTTATACATTAGGATTTAAATATCGTATAAAGGAATATCCAGATAGCTCTTTTGCTTTTAACATAAAAAATCACGGCTTAAACAAAATCCTTTTAGCTTCTGACATTGGCAAAAACAAACCACCTTTAGATGAATGGCAGGAGTTCCAAAAGACTTTTACCGTTCAGGAAGATTTTGCTTTTGGTGAAGATGCGAACTATCCATTTTATATCTATTTGGCCAAGAATGGCTGGATCGAATTTAAAGAGCCAATCCTTGTCCGTGGATCAAACACAGGGCCTTATAAACCTAGCCAATTTGATGATACCTTTGCTGAGACCAGGGCTTTAGATGCAAAAATCGCCCAAGCGTCCAATAAGGCGCTGGAAGCAAAGCAGACGGCAGAAGGAGCGCAAGAGAAAGCTAATGGAGCGAAAGCAACTGCTGATCAGGCGACAGGAGATGCACAGGAAGCAAGGCAACTCGCTATCGGTGCTCAAGCAAGAGCAGATCGAGCCACTGGGATCTCCCAAACGGCTCAAGAAAAAGCAGAGGACGCTCAAACTAAGGCAATACAAGTTGCAGAACAGGCTAGACAGGCCCAACAATCTGCAGAAGCGACAAGGACGCAAGTGACACAGCTTGCAGGCTCGTATTCGATTAAAAATATTAACAGCGCAGGCGATATCATTAGTGGTGTTAATTTAGGCGCAGATGGGACGAACCGTTTTGTTGGTAAACTAACTCATATTACAGGGGAAACTCAAATTGATAATGCAGTTATCAAATCAGCAATGGTTGATAAGCTTAAAACAGGCAACTTTGAATCAGGATCAGTCACTACTCAGATTTTAGCGTCAGATTCTGTCACTTCCGACAAGCTACTAGTGGATTCTGCCATGATTAACAAGCTTGTATCCAATCAAGCATTTATCAGGGAACTTACATCACAAAAAGCCTTTATCACGCAACTCGCTTCCATTGATTTTTCTGCAGAACGTATTAAAGGTGGAAGACTTGAATCAAATACTGGAGCTCTGGTATTTGATTTAGATAGTAGTGCGATGAACATGTTAACTGACACAGCAGTTATCAGACGAGTTTTCAACAACTTCCCTACTCAGTTTATTAGATATGGAACGCATATCGAAAACGGAAACAGATTTTCAAAAACCATCATCGGGTCAAACCGTGATGGTACGGAAAATAGTGGGAACAGAACATTTAGTGGTATCGAAATCTACAACAGCACGAATGAAGACGTTGAAGATTATACTAAGTTTTATGCAGATAAATTGTACTTACAACACAGTGAATACAAGCAAGGTTGGATCATTCAAAATGCCGGAAAACCAAGAATTGCACCGCTAAATGGCACAACATATTCAGAAATAATTGCATCTGACTTTAGAATGATCTACACAGCAGATGGTAATCATAGAAGTGTTGGAACTTATTTATGGGATCTGCTCACTTGTTTTGGAATCCTGCAGAAATATGGCTGGGATCTCAAAAATAGCGCTGCTCAAAGACACATCGGTAGTGTCCTTTCGAAATATAACTACAGATAGGAGTTTTAATGAACGAAAATAATTATGTAGCAATCATCACGGAACTAGCAAATCAATTAGCTAGTAAGTCAATTAATGAGGCTGAATTTAAGGTTCGTCTCACTGAGTCACAGCAACTTGTAGCGCAACTTGCTCAGGAAGTTGAAAGCTATCACTCTGTCCTAGAGTCCGATAAGGATTTGAAGGATCTTTTTGAAGAAATCAAGAACAAAAACGAGGTAAATAAATAATGGATTACAAAGTACAATTTAAATCATACGATGCAGTAGCTAACACTACCAAGGTAGCAATCAAGCAAGATTTCCCATATCGTGTATTCGAAGAAATTTTGCCAACAAACCGCATGACCGAAGATGATGCGACACTGGTTGAAGCAGTATTGAACATCGTGCGCATGGAGCTTGACACATCTGGCGCAGTCGTAGCAATTAAGAAAGAGCTTGACAAATCTGTCGAAGCTAACAATAATGCTATTGCTAAAATCCAAGAGTTGACCAAAGATAACGAAGCCATGACACAGCAAATCCAAAGCGTCAAATCTGTGGCCGATTGGGCAGTCCTCGCTCGTGTAACAGATACAGACAATCCGATTGATCCAACTTTGTATGCTCGTGGATTGGAATTGGTAGAAACTGGCCAAGCTGGCAAAGAATACAAGGCACACGACATCTTTGTTGTCAACAATCCAAACTATACTGCTAAATATGGCGAAGGCACTCGTGTGTTGGTACAAGTGAACTCAGACTTTACTTACAATGGCGAAAGTGTAGAAGAGCTCGAAGGTAAATTGTCGCAAGATGGCAAGTTGGCCGTGTGGAAATGGGAGCTTCCAAAGGAAAACAAACCAGCACAACCAAGCGGAGATCTTGAAACACAACCAGTGGCTACAGATACACCACAACCTCTAATTTAGAAAGGTTGGTGAGTGGTTGAGTTTGTCAGATCTAATCGCACATCTCGCTCCGACAATCGGGGTTGTAGCCACAGGCTGGTTTGGGTTAAAAGCGAGCAAATCTGCTAACTTAAACAAAGAACAGTTTAATGAGTTAAAAGACGAATTAAGCACAATCCAGAAGTCAGTCGAGACCGTTCAAGCGGTGGGTGAGGATAATAATAAGAAAATTGATGAAGTGAATGACAAGTTAGCGGTACATGATGAAGCGCATCTAGTCACAATGTACTTGAGGCTAGAGCGTGACATCTCTACGGCTATCGAGCGTGGATATACCACGGTACATGAGTCTGATATCATTCACAAGATGCACAAGAGTTACAAGAAATTGGGTGGCAATGGCTACATTGATGCCCTATATAAAAAATACAACAATTTAGAAGTGAGGAAGTAATATGAACAAGATTAACTGGTCAGTACGACTTAAAAACAAGAACTTTTGGCTTGCTTTAGTGCCAGCTTTGGCTTTGCTATTCCAAGCATTCGCTGACATCTTTGGGATCAAGCTAGAATTTGGGCAAACCATTGATAAAATCCTAGTATTCGTCAATGTACTGTTTGCATTCTTCGTTTTGGTCGGAGTGGTCAATGACCCTACAACCGCTGGCCTTGGCGATAGTAACCGAGCATTAGGCTATGAAGAACCTAACCAAGATTAATAAAAGGAGGTGGTCTTTTGACTACTCAAAGACAATTACTAGATACGCTAAACAGCGTAGTCAATCAGCGTCTAACTGTCCCCACAAATCCGTACGGTGGTCAATGTGTCGCTGCGGTTGATAACATCCTACAGTATCAAGGATTGTACAACCTTAATTTCAGCTATTTAAACGCTATAGACGGTCTGGACAGAGCTTCTATTTTAGGGCTTAAGGTTACATATTTCAACGGTTCTAATAACCCTCCCGTCGGTTCTGTATTCGTTTCTGACTGCTCTCCATATCATCCGTTCGGACATATCGGATTTGTGGTGGCAGAACACGCAGACGGAACGGTTACAACCATCGAACAAAACATAGACGGCAACGCAGACGCTCTCTATAATGGCGGATGGGTTCGCAGAGTACGTAGAAACTTATCAAGTGACGGAACGTTTAGTTATATTGATTGGAATGCGCCAAGTCAGCGCATGATCGGTTGGTTTGAGTTGCCATTTGCACCCGAACCAACAGCACCACAACAACAAGAAAACACAGAGAAAAGAGGAAAAGAAACAATGTTAGTTATGCGCAGTCATTCAGGAAAACAAGGATATTTTGGAGTTGTAGGAGACACGGTATTTGGTATCGGGCATATCGAAACAGTACAAAGCCTAATTAATGCAGGCGCTGCAGAAATCAGCATCCATGATGACGACTTCAACCGAATCGTTGGTCAACTCAATAGCGACTTGAAGATCCTTGGAAGCATTGAAAAAAATACCAACTCATAATTTATTATTGTTAAGGAGGTAGAAAATTGAGATTAAACTCTACCAATCTAAAGCAATTTGAAGGTGGCGCTATTGTTAAACAAGGGGATAGCGCCTCTTTGTTTGGCTATGAGCTACTGGACGAAAACATGCGTCCAATTAGTGATCTAAATGGCAAAAATGCCACAATCAGGATCTTTAATCAAAAAGGCAAGGCCACATTTGAAAGTACAGTGGATAAATCCAAAGTTACTTTTAAAATCGAAAAGGTATTGCCAATTGGATCATATCTCGTTGAAGTCGTTTGCGATGGATACATTTTTCCGAGTGATCGAAGCACTAGGCTTGAAGTCACGAAATCTGCAGAAGAATTTACAACTGAGGAAATCTTAACACTTATGAAGAATGATGTTAAAGCTGAAATCGACAAGTATATCGCAGCACATCCAAATGGGCCAAACACAGAAGAATTGCCAGATTTGACTACACTATACAATCTTGCGAAAATTTAGAAAGGACATATAAATGACTTTAAACACAGAAAAATTAACTCAATTCGCGCAAGCGGTCGGTGCTGACGTAAAAGAAATCAAGACCACGCTTGCTACCAAGGCTGACAAGTCCGAGATCGGGCAAGGCGGTATTACACAACAACAATTGGATACCGCTATCCAAGGAGTGAAAACGGCAATCCTTGGTGAAGGTGTGCCAGAAGAGCTGGACACGCTCAAAGAGATCGCTGAAAAGATCCAAGCGGGCGGAAGCTCAGATAGTGCGATTGTGTCAAAAATGACGGAACTTGGTCAAAAATTCACCGACCTCGAAAATACTGACTTCGTACAAATCTATACAACGGCTAAAAATACCCTCTAAGGAGGTGCTGAATGGATAAATTAAAAGAAGTATTTACGGCAATCGGGAATGATATTAGTCGTATAAAAGATATAAAGATGGATAGGAGCACTGCTTACCAAACCTTTCCCACTTATGCGACATTACAAGCACAGATGACCACCAACATCAAAGAGAAGCACGTTGACTTAGGTCTGGACGCTTTGATCGATGAAAAACTAAAAAACGGTGGTGATCCGTTTGTCACACGCTCAAAATTGCCAACGATTGACACAAGTCAACTTGCAAGTAAGAATGATCTGGAAGAACTCAAGCGCAAAGTTGGAAGTGGTAGTAACACAAATACAGAGCTAAAAGGACAAGGCTTTCCATACGCTCTGAATGCTGATATCGGTACAATTTACACTGATACGACAGCGAAAAACGGAGCGGTGAAATGGATCAAGAAAACTGCTGGAACCGGCTCTAACGCTTGGTCGGTCTTGTTTGGTGATGTCAAATTTAAACCAAGAAACATCAACTCAAATCAAACCAACGCATACGTGGAATTTAGGCGAGTAAACTCCACAGTAGAAATCGGCTTCGGTGGGCTATCTTGGGGTTGGTTTGGAATCGTGAGACGAGGTGCGCCCAGCTACGTTCCTCAAGGGTCAGACCGTGAACGTAACGTGGTTATCTTAAACGTCGGCGGTATACCCGTAGGTTTTCGTGCGACTAGCTCAAAACTTGGTATTATGACCAATGACAAGGGTAAGCGTTTGGGAACATTCTATTTAGGTGGGCCGGGTGACGGTAACCAGCTACGACTGCAATTTGACGATCCTGTTCCTACTGATAGGGATATCGGAGATTTGCGTTTTACTAACATGTCCTATACCACAGACGACCCGTGGCCAGAAACTATATAATAAGACACACACCCTCCCAAACGGGAGGGCTTTTTTTATTTTCTGTTTTAATAGACATTTTAAAAATTGTCCATTGTAACCTCAATCGAATGACTATGTTTTTTTGATTCTGTGCTATAAGCAATGGGTCTTTACATCAAAAAAAGTGATGATTAAATAACCATCACTTTTTGTTTTTTAACTGATTGGCGTATTCTGTCATTTTAATTGCGTGTTTCAAACGCATATTCATAATATCAGAAATACCATTCTTATATTTGTCTACAGCTTGGGTGGATAATCCACAATTTTTACTAATAGAATAGGCTGTGGCATTTTCTAGCAGCCATTTAATAGCATTGATATCAACTAACATATTTACCTCACAAAAAACCAAATGATCACTACGATCAACAGAAGCCCTAAAATAAACTCAAGTTTTTCTCTAGCTGTGGTTTTTTTAACATTAAATTTTACTTTCATCACGATACCTGTTATAATTAAAGCAAGCCCCACCAAGGGGCGGATAGTGATTGCTCACTATCCGAATTCGATGTGCCACTCAATGCTTATGATGAACAAGTTGATTTTGACTACTAGCTTATTCGTCTTAGCTTTGATTGGCTTTTTTCTTCGCCTTAACATTTATTTTTCCTTTCTTTAGTTTCCTTGTCTAAGGTTTCCTCCTTAACCTTATGTATATATTATACAACTAAAGTTGTATTAAGTCAAGAGATTTTATTAACTTTTTTTAAAAAAATAAAAGATTTTTTCCTATTAAATAGCTTCATTCTATATCTCTTTTATAATTAAGCTTGAACTTTCTTGGAACCTATGCTAAACTAGTAATACAAATGATGAGCCGTGAAAGTTTTAGAAGTCAGTACCTAAAACAGACCCTAAAACCTAAAAACAGCTATATAATTGAGTTTTAGAAACTCCCACCGGCTCCATAT
>ERZ507021.76-NODE-76-length-78969-cov-7.63819_pt1 | contig 78969 bp, 74 predicted proteins | sample MGYA00512877_ERZ507021 | MGnify/ENA metagenome assembly ERZ507021 | reverse complement strand
ACCCCGTATTCAGCCACATGGTGCATTTCTTCAGTCCGAATCTGGACCTCCAGCGGCTTGCCCTGGGGCCCGATCACCGTGGTGTGGAGGGATTGATAGCCATTGGCCTTAGGCAGGGCAATGTAATCCTTAAATCGCCCGGGCATCGGTTTCCACTTGGAGTGGATCGCGCCTAAAACGGCATAGCAATCTTTGATGGACGGTACGATCACCCGAATTGCCAGCAGATCGTAGAGTTCATCAAACTGTTTATGCTGATCGCGCATCTTCTTATAAATGGAATAGATGTGCTTCGGCCGCCCATAAATCTCGTAGTGCAGATTCAGATCGGCGATCGTCTTCTTGATCTCCACAATGGCGTTTTGAATGTACTTTTCCCGCTCGCCCCGCTTCGAATTCATCAGGTGCACGATGCGGTAATACTGCTGGGGATTCAAATAATGGAGGGATAGATCTTCCAGTTCCCACTTGACCCGGCTGATGCCCAAACGATCGGCCAGCGGCGCGTATATCTCCAAAGTTTCATTGGCGATCCGCCGCTGTTTATCCGGACGCAAATGCTGCAAGGTACGCATGTTGTGCAGCCGGTCCGCCAGCTTAACCATGATCACCCGCAAGTCCTTGGCCATCGCCAACAGCATCTTGCGGTGGTTCTCTGCCAATTGTTCCTGGTGAGAGAGGTACTTGATTTTCCCCAGCTTGGTGACCCCATCAACGATTACCGCGACATCGTGGCCGAACACTTCTTCCACGTCGCCCAGGGTGACGTTGGTGTCTTCTACGACATCGTGAAGAAAGCCGGAGGCCACAGTTTCTGGATCCATCTTCAATTCTGCGAGAATACCGGCGACCTGAATCGGATGCATAATGTAAGGTTCACCGGATTGACGCCGCTGGTCCTTGTGGACGTAAGCAGCGAACTCATAAGCTTTTTTAACTAAGGCCAGATGGTCGTCATTCATGTATTCGTGACAAATGGCAAAAACATCATCGGCGGTAAATTCACGTTCTTTGGGCATAGCGTTCGACCCCTCTCTGAATCGGCCGGCCAACTGGCAGCAGCCAACTCAACACCAAATTGTACAAAATGTGAAGAAAGGCACCCATCCTCAGACGCGTGCCTTTGCCTCCCTCTATTTTGCCAGAAAAATTAAAGAATAACAACTTGCTGAAACTAAAACTTTTTAATCGTACTGCCCCAGCCAAAACCAATGTAGCCCAGACATAAATACAAGGCACAAAACCAGTAATTATAGTCTGCGTAACGCCACAGGACCAGCAGAGCAAAAATCGCTGCCGGGAGTAAAAGCCACCAGCCGCTAGTACGCGACCGGCGCAGCCAGATGCCGCCTAAAAAACTGCCCAGTCCATTGAGGATCATAAAGAGCCAAAGCACCCGCTGAACTACGGGAATCCCAATCAAAGAGAACAGCAGCGGCAAGAGACCGAAAATGCCGATCACGACGACCAGGTAGCGGCACCATGGCCGCGCCCACATTGTTTTTATCGATTCCAAAATTCAATCATCCATCCAATTTACTTTTAACATGCCAACATCATAGCATAAAGCCCAGTCCTAGAAAAGCCGCCGGACCGCTATCCCACTTCGGTTTGCCGCTTGGCGGCAATGGCCGCCCATTCGCCGTTCGTCAGGGTATAAATGGGAACCAGGCCATGCTGGGCTAAGGCTGCCGTGATCGCCGCTGTTTTATCCCGGTAGATGCCAGACAGGATTACCGTGCCCTGGGGCCGCAAATGATCTGGTAATTGTGGAATCAATGGCAGGAGGACTTCAGCCAAAATGTTGGCCATGATGATGTCGGCCCGCTCGGTGACATCAGCCAACAGATTAGCCGGTTCGAGACGGATATTGCGGGCTTGCGGGTTGAGTTTGATATTGCGGCGGGCCACGTTCAATGCCTGGTCATCAATGTCGGTGGCCAAGATGCCGGCCGCCCCAAACAGAGTGGCCGCAATACTGAGGATACCAGCGCCAGTGCCCACATCGATCAGGCTTTCACCGCCCCGCATGATCATTTCTAATAACGCGAGGCTGAGCTGAGTAGTGGGATGGGTGCCGGTGCCGAAGGCTTCCCCTGGATCCATCCGGATAATCTGTTCCTGATCGTTAGCTGGCTGGTAGTCGGACCAGGCGGGGACGACCGTTAAAAAGCGGCTGATCCGTACCGGCCGATAGTATTGGCGCCAGTTGGTGCTCCAGTCCTCATCTGCGATGATCTTCGTATGTACCGGACCCGCCGCAGCGGCCGTGAATCCGGCTTGGGGCAGTGCAGCCACCCGGCTTTGAATTTGGGCAAGCCGAGCAGCATCCTGATCATCCACCGGATAATACGCTGTGACAGCAGCCCCTGCCTGGCGATGGGGAATGGTTCGCCAATCAAAGACTTCGTCGGCCGTCCGGGCTTGAATATGCTCCGGATCCGCCGCATCAGCGACCTGCACGCCATTGGCGCCGGCCGCCGTGAGAATTTCACTCACCGCGGCCACTGCGGCGGTCGTTGTTTCCACCGTGATTCTAAACCATTGCACTAAATCTGCTTCCTTTCTCATTGGCGGCCGGAGGCGGCCGTGATCGTCGGCAAGCCTAAGGTCACGTCATAAATCTGCATCGGATAGGCTTGGAGCTCAATACCCAGCTGCTGCTCGTCGGTGACCAGCAACGGCGCCATCTGCTTTAACTTCGGCCGTTCTCCGAGTTTGATCACGGCATACACCGTTCGCACCAATTGGCGCATCTGCCCCGCTGAAATAGCAAACGGCGGTGTGAAGACCAATGTCACGCTGGTCATATCCGGACTATCGTCATCCACGTGCAGTGTGTTGACATGCATTCCCAGCAACTGGCGGGAGTCGTGGATGTGCTGCAAGAAAGCCAATACCCGGCCCGGGGCAAATGCCCCTTTAATGATAAACATATGCCATGTGACCATGATCAGCGCCTCCCTTTTCTTCCATTATGGCACAGCTGGCGCCGGCCAAACAACGGCGACGGGCAAGAAAGGCTGCAGTCACCGAAGGGAACTTAAAAAAACAAGTGTTTTTTATATAATAAGGTAAAACTTATGTTGACCATTAGTTTTATAGATGGTATTCTATTTTTAGGCAAGCGGTACCAGCTGCTGCCCTGTTGGCTGTTATCCTGTATATGACAAAGAAAAAGGTGACTATCATGCGCAATATCATTACGCCCGCTCCTTACGAGAAGGCCTACACCATTGTTCTGAACCGGATTCTCGCCCGCTTCACCATGTTCGATGACGTGTTCGGCGAATACAAACGGACCGTGTTGAAGATCGTTCGGGGCCGTTGTCTGGCATCCGAGAATCTGCAAGACTTAGCCCGGTATTGGGAGCGCAACTGCCAACAGTTCAGCCGCTTCTTGGACTGTATTGGCCAGACTGCCGCACCGCCGGAATTTCAGCAATTCCATCAAGTTCTCACCGGTGAACTGCGTCATTTTTACAATCAAGTGTGTACTGCCCAGCAAGCCATCAACTGGGGACAGAATTCGTGCTGCCAAGCGACCCTGCAGGATGCATTCAATGAAATGACCTGCATCCGAGACCGGATCGACCATGCTCTGCAAAACGTCAACGGCGTCGCCATGTAACCCTCACGTGTATTCACCCACGGGGGCTCGCCAGTGAATACATATCAGTACCATTCCCCCATTTCTTTAATCGTGTTTCATAGTGTTTCCCACATCCCACAACAGTGTTTCCCACATGAACGGGCTGATGCGGCCATCCCTAAAACGGGCTCAGGCCGGCAAAAGCTAGGGCAGAAGGGGCAAGGGACAGTAAACCTAAGTGCGGGTTTTCTGTCCCAGTTTTCCTCACGTAAACGGGCGAAGGCGACCAGAAGCTAGGAGATAAGGACGGCAAGGCAAAAACCCAAAACCGGGGTTTGTGCCTTGCCGTCCTTATCCCTACGCTTCTGAGCGGTCGCCTTCGCCCTCTCCTGAGCCCTCTGAGTTGACACCTCTATCCTTTCGGTGTTACTATTCAATCGAACAAAGGAGGTGATGTCTTTTGACTAACGGAAGTAGTCTTAAGACATCAGCTCTGGAGTTAAATGCCTAATCGCGTTTAATCTTCAGGCCTGATGTCGAAGAACAAAATGGAGCTGCCTAATCAATCAGGCAGCTCCTTATTTTTTGTCTAACTTTTGGTCCCCGGCTTTGGACTTGCCGGTGTAGTTTTTCTGCAAGCGGGCGAATGCTTTTTGCACCTCTTGCAGATGACCGGGATCTTCCCGGACTTGGTGCATCAAACTGCTGAAGTCGTGGGCGGCCACGTCATCAGTTGCATCTTTTTTGTGAAACTTAAACCATCGCATGTCCTCACCTGTTTCGAGCACCATTATATCAGCATTGCCCCGCTTGTAAAACTGTGCCGCTTCACGGGAAAGGAAGATCTATGTGAGTAAGAAGAAACATGGCGAAATGAAAACGCTCGTCGAAAAAATGTTGGACAAGGCCAAAATCAGTTATGTGCCTTTCACTTTTCCGACCCATACCGCGGGTGATGTCCAGCAGCTGGACACTCAGGAAGCCGGTGTTGATCCGCATCTGGTCTACAAAACGATTGTTTTTGCGGGTAATAAAACCGGCCCGGTAGTCGGTGTCGTCCCCTTGGATCGGCGGGTCAGTTTGAAGAAAATTGCCAAAGTATCCGGCAACAAGAAAGTTGAACTGCTGCCGCTGAAAGATCTGGAGAAGACTACTGGCTATGAGCATGGCGCCAACACGCCCATCGGTATTCATGAAACTCATAATTACCCGATCTACATCGATGAGGTGGCCCAAGATCAGCCGCAAATCATTGTCAGCGCCGGCAAAGTTGGCCGCTCGGTGGGCATCGATCCGACCGTCCTAGTCAACTTTGTGACCGGTCATTTTGCCGATATTGGCGAGGCCGATGAGTAAAGCCGATAGGCGTCTTCGTTGCATTTTACAGGGGGCTAGTCCAGAATATTAGTAATGAAGCATTGCGTGAAAGAGAGGATGACCCGCATGTTTAGTACAAATCGGTCGCGGTATGCGACCTTTGGGGTGGTTTCCGCGGTCCCCGGGACAATTATTGATGAAATATGGCATATCATTGACGACTACTTACAGGGCGTTTTGCCCTTAGAAAATGTGTTGAACTTTGCCTTCAGCAATCGGTCTGGTAAATTAACGATCACGTTTTCTGAGGACGGTACAGATGTAACGATGGGCTTTGATACGCCCTACGCGTATGCCAGCCAATTGCCGAAGACGGTCGTCGCCTATGATGACGGTCAAAGTCAAACAATTATTCTGCCCTCAGAAATACAATAACAACCGTTTCCATTCTTGTTATCGTGGGAATTGTTACGTGCCCCTAACAATTTGGTAAAAAATGTGTTATAATGTTCGCTAGCGGGGTGATGTAATGTATACAGTCGTATTGACCACCAACAAGGGTGAACATAAGGTTCAGGACGTAACGCAGGTCGTTGTCACCACGACAACGGTCACCGAAAAGAAGCCCGTCACTGAGTTTCAAAGCGTAGAACACGCCAAACGATTCATTTTCTTTGATGACACGTCGCTATTGTACGGCATTGATGCCAGCAAAGTGAACGAGGTTAAATATTTCAAACAAGAAGCAGCTGAACAATGATCGTGGTTTAGATAGACGCGCCCAACGCCCTTACGGCTGCGGCGCGTTTTTCTATTTTCTTCAAAACCGCGATCTTTTTTTGTCTTCTTTTTCCCACTTTGGCGTAACTGCGGGGCGCGCGGTGCAGGGAGACTTAAACTAGCGCGGTTGCACTGGTCTAGAGTGATTGCGTACGCTATAAGTTAGGAAATCAGCACAAAAGCGCCCGAGAAAATTCACATTTTTTCGGTAATGTACATAGTGGAGTTGATTAATGCGATGAATCAAACAGAAGCACCAGCGCAGATAAACAGCGCGGCCGCGCCAGTCAAAAAGGCCCGGATCGCCTGGGTGGATATTGCCAAAGCAATCGGTATTTTGGCCGTTGTGCTTGGTCATGCCTATCCCCATAAGGACACCCTATACGAAGTGACCTACTGGTGGCACATGCCCCTCTTTTTCTTCATCGGCGGTTTCTTTTTAAAACCCCTCCCCCACACTTGGCAAGCCGTTCGCCGCTTCTTTCAGCGAAAAGTCTGGCCCCTGTATCGGGATTACTTAGTCGCCGGGGCAATCATCATTACCATCAATTACTTTACGGAGCATCGGACTGTCGCCTATTCACTGGATTACTTCCGCCGGCTGCTCTATGGTGGCACCGTCCTGAATGGCTACACCAGCGCCTTCTGGTTCGTGACGGTTTACTTATTGGCCCAAATCGGCGTGGTGGCGCTGATCAGTTACGTCAAACCGCAGTGGCTGCAGTGGCTTGTGGTCATTGCCCTCTTCATCATGGGCACCAGCTACGATAACGCGCAGCAGCTTTTTGGCTTTCCGCTCCCGGGGAACGCTGACGTGACCTTGATGGCCATGTTTTACATGTATGTCGGGTACCGCCTGTTTCCGTTGTTGAAACGCATCGTCGCCTCGCCTGTTTGGTTGGGCGCCTCACTGCTCGGCGCGGCCGGCTTTGCTTGGGCGCAATACGCGGAAAAAATCGATCAGGTCGTTTACATGAAGTCGCACAATGTCACCGACGGCCTATTCGCTGCGACGGTCCCCATTCTTTTTGTCCTGGTGGTCATCGGCATTGCTTATCAGCTGGGGGAAACGAACCTGTCTCATCAGCTGCAGTGGCTGGGTAAGCAGTCCATGATCATCATGTTCAGTCACAAGGCAGTTTTTTATATTCTAGAGAAGATGTCCATCACCAATTGGGCCATCTTAGCGCTCTTCGGCGTGATGATTCCCATCACAGGCGTTATCCTATACCGCTTATCCCGGCGCATGTTACAATCATCCTTGAACCTGACGGTGTAACGCGCATATATGGAGGATATCCAGGATGAAAAATAAAAAATGGCTTTGGTTTATTCTGGTCGCGGTCGTCCTGATAGGCGGCGGCGGTCTTTTTTTCTGGTACCAGGCTCAGGCGGCTCGCCCCCAGGCGACACCGGCAGACGTGGGGCATTATCATACCCCGACCTTGTTCGTCCACGGCTTTGGCGGCGGTTACGGCTCGGAAAAAGATATGATTGACGATTTAAGTCAGCACCCAGGATTCCAGCAAGTGCTGCGTTTTGATGTCGATGCATCCGGCCATGTGCGGACCAGCGGACACTGGTCTGTGGGCGTCAAATATCCGCTGATTGCCGTGGTTTTCGCGACCGGCCGGCCAGACGCACAAGCACTGGTGCCGATCCTGACTCAGCTGAAGAAAACATATGGTATTAAAGCGTTCAACGCGGTGGGCCACTCAGCCGGTTCGGTGGCTTGGGCCACTTGGGCAGTGACCGACCGAACCGCCGCCCAACCGGATTTACACCGGCTGATTACCATTGCCGGCCCCTTCAATGGCTTCCCCGGCATAGATCAGCAGGCCGCCACGGCCACGATCGGCAAAGACGGCAAGCCCAGCTACATTTCACCCAGGTACGCCCCCTTGGTGGCGAACCGGCAGCACTTCCCCACCACCGCGGCCGTCCTGAATCTATATGGCGATTTGGGTCACGGCACGGACAGTCGGGTGCCGGTAGTATCCGCCCGTGCACTGGGTTACATTGTCCGCGGTCGAGCAGTCAGCTATACGGAGCGCGTGATCAAGAATAGCAAGGCTCAGCACAGCCAGCTCCATGAACACAATCCGCTGGTGAACCGCTACTTGTATGAATTTCTCACCACCGGCAAAGTGAAATAGATAAGAAAATGGCCTCCGCCCGCAGTTTGGGCAGAGGCCATTCGTTTATTTTCTGTTTTTGTCCCGGGTGACCCACCAGGCCACGATTGGTCCGGCAATCAGGATGATAACGGCCGCGATCAGGACGATCACCGCCACATTACGCATTGCCTTCGCGCCCCATCGGTCCGGCTTGATGAATCGCGGGGGTGTGATGCGGACTATTGTGCATGATCAGCCGAATTGAAATGACCAGAAGAATCAACCCCAGCCAGAACAGGTTAGGCAGAATGAACATCACAATATACCCAGCCAGCCCCACTAGATTCCCAGCCAAAACCCAGGGGTATGGTAAGGAAATCAGGTACGACAGGATATGTAATAAACCGCCGATGATCCCGATGAAAAACGTCTTCGCCGCCAATGCCCAATACGTGGCAATGAATTCCTGCCAACTGAAAACAGACATGTTGATCAAGAAAATCATGACCGCTTCAACGGCAAAGGCAAAGAGAAAAACCAGACCATACAACGCCGGTGCTTTACGCCAAGAAAATCGCATCGATACTCACTCCCTGCAATAAGTATACCTGATTCAGCCCGGGGACGGCATTATTTTTTTGCGTATAAAAACGGTTACTCGGCCGCATTTTGCCCCGTAATGTGGGCCAATTCTGCTTCGGACACCTTAACCATCTTACCCGACACCATCCGAGCGATCCAGACGTGGACATCCTCGGTTGATTGTTCGATAAACTCGATCTGCGCGGGATTGATCCACGTCGGATCGAGTACGTACTCGTGTAAATAGACCATCGCTAACACCTCCCTGTTGATTATGACACAAAGCCAAAAATAAAACCCGCTAAGCGGAGATCATCCAGCTTAGCGGGTTGTGAGAGGAGAGTACAGGATTTGAACCTGCGCGCCGGTATTAGCCGGTTCGCCGGATTTCGAGTCCGGTGCATTACCACTCTGCCAACTCTCCAGAACGCATACTATCTTACCAAAAACATGCGTCCTTGTCCATTTTAATACTGCATTAAAGTGAACATATCGTACCCTTTGATCTTGTCCCGGCCATGCAGGTCCGTCAGCTCGATCAAGAAGGCCGTGCCGACAACGATGCCGCCCAGCTCTTCCACCAGTTTGATTGTCGCAGCCAATGTACCGCCGGTGGCCATCAAATCGTCCACGACCAGCACCCGCTGGCCGGGCTTGACGGCGTCCTTGTGCATATATAACGATGCCTGGCCGTATTCCAAATCGTAAGTCACCGATACTGTCGGTTGAGGCAGCTTGCCCTTTTTCCGAGCCGGGGCAAAACCGACTCCCAGCTTATATGCCACCGGACAGCCGACAATGAAGCCCCGGGCTTCCGGGCCGCAGACCATTTCCACATTTTTCGCCCGCGCATAATCCACGATGGCGTTTGTAGCGGCGGCATAAGCCCGGCCATCTTCCATTAACGGGGAAATGTCCCGAAAAATAATCCCTGGTTCCGGGAAGTCCTGCACATTGGCCACGTAGTCTTTAAAATTGATCGACATGTTTTCTCCTACCTTTATTTAATGAAATTGGTCACTGAGCAACGCGCGCACCTTGGCCCAAGAACCGGTTTGCAGAGTCTGCGCAAATTGGATTTGCTGGACCCGGGCTTGGTAATGGGGCGCGGCGGTGAGCGCTTGGGGCGTCAGGTCGGCTTGGAAAGCAATCATATCGCCCGCCATGGCCAGAAAGCCCAAATCGAAGAATACCTGAATAATGAAGCGGAGACTGGGCACATCTAGGCGAACTTGCGCGGCCAGGGCCGGCAAGTCTTTGGGAGCGACCCGCTGCTTGGCTTTGAAGAGGTTGAAGACCTGCCCGAAGACTTTCTTTCCGGGCAAGGCTTCATCCCGCCGAGCTTGGGACGCATAGAAAATGACCCAGACCTGTTCGGGGGTGACGTTTTGCCCCAGGGTTTGCAGCTGGGCGAGATCCGTGGGCGCGTCCACCAGCACTAGCTTAGTGTACTGTCTGATCTGCGGGTCGTCAAACATTATTCGGGGTTGGTCTTGGAGGTAATTAGACAGTCGCTTGGCGTAGGCCTTTTGGAAAAAGACATAGGCGGCATCAAGAGAAAATTGAGAACGTTGCAGTGTATTGGAGCGCCAATCGTTCAGCAAGGGTGTGGCCGTGACCACATCCAGCAGTTGAAACTGCACGGTCGTTTTACCGTTCCAGGTGTTCTGCTGGAGCGTTCCGTATAGGGTAACGTCATCTGTGCCCACCAGACTGGGACCCATAGCGGCCAAATTGAAGCCCACTGTATTGACACTCTGTTTGGTGCCCACGATTTGGCAGCGCAGGTGATCCTTGGTTTGACCCATGGTTTGGACCCCCCGGATCAAGTCTGGCACTACCGCCAGAATCGGCCGCGGATTGGTATTACCGAAGGGGGCCAAAACCGCCAGCTGATCATAAAAGGTCATGGTCAGCTCATCCACCGCTACACTGAGATCGGCCGTCTGGGCCGGTTTGGCCCCAGGCTTGAAGTCTTGGGCCACTGCGGCATCCTCCATCGCCTGGGCGAGGGCCGGGACATTAGCCGCACTCACCGTCAGCCCGACTGCCGCCGCATGGCCGCCGAAAGCGACACAGGCGTCCCACTGGGGATTCAGTGCTGCAAACAAGTTGTAGTCGCCGGCGGTACGACCGGACCCCTTGTAATCATCCGTGGGCTTCTCGCGACTGAGCACAATGGTCGGCTTACCCGTCGCTTCCGCGACATGGTTGGCGACGATACCCAACACCCCTTCGTGCCACCCTTCTCCGGTGATGACCAAAGTCCGCCGGGCCGCGTGATCCGCGTCTTGCGCTTGGCGCAGCGCGGTATCGGCCATTTGCTTCACCCATGTTTTACGGGTGCTGTTCGTGTCATCCACCTGTTGCGCCAACTGGGCGGCTTCGTCGGGATCGAAGGTGGTCAGCAGCGTCACGCCCACTGTCCCATCATCCACCCGGCCTAGTGCATTGAGGCGCGGCGCCAAAGCAAAGCCGACCGTTTCCTCGTCGATGGTTTCCGGCGCGATTTGGGCGACTTGATACAGCGCCTGTAAGCCCAAGCGATCGGTCTTTTGCAGCTGTTGCAAGCCGTAGGTGGCAATCACCCGGTTTTCGTCCACCAGGGGCATAACGTCGGCAATCGTCCCAATCGCCGCCAGATCCAGCAGGTCAACCGGCACAGTATCCATCAGCGCACTAGCCACTTTAAAGGCCACACCAGCCCCACTGAGCTGACCAAAGGGATACGTGCTGTCCGGATAGCGGGCATGAACGATTGCTGTCGCTTCCGGCAAAGTTTCCGGCAATTCATGGTGGTCTGTGATGATCACGTCAACATTATGATCATTACAGTAAGCCACTTCATCGTGACCGGTCACGCCGTTATCCACAGTGATAATCAGCTGCGTTCCGGTTTCGACCAGATACTTATAAACCGCCAGATTCGGTCCGTACCCGTCGGTGAAGCGATTCGGAATATAGAAATGCACATCCGCCCCAAGATTATCCAGCGTTTCCTGCATGATTGCGGTGCTGGTGATGCCATCGGCGTCATAGTCGCCGTAAATCGTGATCTTTTCCCCTGCCGTAATGGCCTGTTTGATTCGGTCGCAGGCCTTGGTCATATCATGCAGAGCAAACGGGTCGTGCAGATCGGTCAATTGCGGCGCGAGGAAATGCTCGGCCGCTTCTGCCGTCGTGAGGCCCCGAGTGCGCAATAAATGAGCCACAGTCACCGGTTGGCTGATGGCTGCGGCCAGAGTTTGATCTTCTTGAGTGATTGGGTGCGGTGCCGTCCACGTAAAACGATTCAATTCGCGACCTCCATTTTCGTTCGTAACCAAGGCTTCCATTATAGCAAAATTGCGGGCAAACAAAAATCCCTCAAGAAACGAGGGATAGCGAGGCTACGGTGCAAAGACCGCCAACGTTTGCTTGTTAGCCACCGTCGTATTGATCAAATGTCCGCGCACCGCCCAGCGGTTCACGCCGCCGTCCGCACAGGTGATCAACGTGACCATGGCCGTCCCTGCAACGTCATTGATCAGATAGACCGCCGTGGGGTCCACGATTTTCTTCCAGGTGATCTCATAGGTATAAACATGTTCCAAATCGGTCAGATAGATGCGCTGACCCAGTTGGGTACTTTCTAAAGGAGAAAACAAAATGCCCTTGTTGGTCATGTAGTGCCCGGCCAGGGCGTAATTCCCCTGCCCCATCACTTGATCGGGTTTCATCGTGCCGCCGCCGGTGGACAGCGCCGTGTCGCTGAGGCCTTTGACGATGGGCAGGTGCATGCCCACAGCCGGAATGGCCAGCTTGCCGATCACACTGGCATCGCTTTTTACCGCCGCCTGAACGACTTGTTGGGTATTGATGCTTTTGACTTTGGAAAAATCGAATTCGCCCTTGGCCAATTCATTTTGCTGGATCTGCTGGCGGCTGACGTTCATCTGCCGCTCGGACATCGTACTGACCAACCAGTTCTTGATTGGTTCATTAAAAATAAGCACCAAGCCAATAGCAAAGACCAAACCTAAAAAAATACGCAGTACGAGCCTGCCTGCTTTTTTCATCCCCGGGGCCGCGCTCCTTTCGTCCTGTTGTATACAACCATATGCTAGCGAATTGCCGGGCCGCCGTCAATCTTTGTGCCCAAAGCCGGCCAGTGGGCGTGTCAACCACTGCAACCGTTCTCATTAAAATTTTATAAAGCGCCACCAACGCCGACCCAATAAGGTTCCCGACCTGTCAGCAAATATTCAGTAAAAGATATTTAGTAAAATTTACTAAATCCATGGTATACTACATTTGCAGAATAAAGAAAGAGGTGTCCACAATGAATCATTCAGAATTGCTGGAACAATTCCAACAACAGTTTAATACCCCCGCAAAGGCGATGTACTTCGCACCCGGGCGGATCAACTTAATCGGCGAGCATACGGATTACAACGGCGGGCACGTTTTCCCCTGTGCCATTAGCTTAGGCACATACGCCGTTGTCGCGCCCCGGACCGATCACGAATTTCGGCTGTATTCCGCCAACTTTGCGGACAAGGGGATCATTTCTGTTCCCTTGGACGAGTTAGAAAACAAAGCAGGTTACGATTGGGCCAACTTCGTTGTCGGCACCACGAAATTTATGGCGGAATCCGGAACCATTGATCACGGGCTCGACATCTTCTTCTGGGGCAACTTGCCCAACGGTGCGGGTTTGTCCTCCTCCAGTGCACTGGAACTCGTAACGGCTAATTTATTGGCTGACCAGTTCCAGATTACGATGTCTCCGGTGGACATGGCTAAACTGGGCCAACGGGTGGAGAATCAATTCATCGGTGTTAATTCCGGCATCATGGATCAATTTGCCATTGCCATGGGCCGCAAAGACCACGCCATTCTATTGGATACAAATACCATGGAATATGCCTATCAAAAATTAAACTTAGGCGATGCCAAGATCATCATCATGAACACCAACAAGCGGCGGCAATTGTCCGATTCCAAGTACAACGAACGCCGAGCTGAATGTGAAAAGGCCCTGGCCTTGATTCAAAAGGGCGACGACGTGAAGAGTCTCGGTGCCCTGTCCTTGGAAGAGTTCGACGAATACACCTACCTGATCAACGATGGCACGCTGATCAAGCGGGCGCGGCACGCGGTGGTTGAAAACCAACGGACCATGGAGGCTGTTGATGCCCTGCAAAACAACGACTTAGCCCAATTCGGCCGGTTGGTCAACGCCTCCCATGTCTCCTTGGAACATGATTATGAGGTGACTGGTATAGAACTGGATACCCTGGTCCATACCGCTTGGCAGCAGTCTGGCGTGATCGGCGCGCGGATGACTGGCGCTGGTTTTGGCGGCTGCGCCATTGCTTTAGTGCATGACGATGCGATCCCGGCCTTCGAAAAAGCTGTTGGCGACACCTACAAAGAGAAGATCGGTTATGCGGCCGACTTCTATGTCGCCGAAATTTCCGACGGCCCGCACCGGGTTGAACTGTAACAGCAGGTAACTCCGCAACACGATTTTCCACAACACAACAACACACACAGCACAGATCAATGGAGGTATTTTAATGACAGTATTAGTATTAGGCGGCGCTGGCTACATTGGGTCCCATACGGTAGACCGCTTGGTGGACAAAGGGTACGACGTGGCCGTGGTCGATAATTTAATCACCGGCCACGAAAAGGCGATCAACGCCAAAGCGCGTTTCTATCAAGGCGATGTGCGGGACAAGCTCTTCATGCGCGAAGTCTTCGACAAAGAGAACATTGACACCGTGATCCACTTCGCGGCCTTCTCCATTGTGCCCGAGTCCATGAGTGATCCATTAAAGTACTTTGATAACAACACCTACGGCATGACCGCCCTCTTGGAAGTCATGCGCGATGCCGGCGTGAAACGCATCGTCTTCTCCTCCACCGCGGCCACTTACGGTGAACCTAAGCAAGTGCCGATCAAGGAAACCGATCCGCAGATTCCCACCAACCCATACGGCGAAAGCAAGCTGGCCATGGAAAAAATCATCCACTGGGCCGATGTGGCTTACGGCATCAAGTTCGTCGCGCTGCGCTACTTCAATGTGGCTGGGGCCAAGGATGACGGTTCTATCGGTGAAGACCACCATCCGGAAACCCACCTGATTCCCATCATTCTGCAAGTGGCCAAGGGCCAACGGGATAAGCTGACCATCTTTGGCGGCGACTATCCCACCAAAGACGGCACCAACGTTCGAGATTACGTCCACGTGATGGACCTCGCCGATGCCCATATCTTAGCGATGGAATACTTGAAGCAAGGCAATGACTCCACCGCCTTCAACCTGGGGTCTTCCCACGGCTTTTCGAACAAGGAAATCGTTGACGCTGCGCGTAAAGCCACCGGCAAGCCGATTCCGGCCGAAGTTGGTCCGCGCCGGCCAGGTGATCCGGCGACTCTGGTCGCTTCCAGTGAAAAGGCCAAGAAGATACTGGGCTGGGAGCCGCAATATGATGACATGGAAAAGATCATTGCCACGGCTTGGCACTGGGATCAGACTCATCCCAACGGCTATAACGACCGGCGCTAATCCCTGAGACAGAAAGAAGAGACGGACATTATGGCAAAGACCGCACTTGTGGCGGCATTCGTGAATGCAATCATCGCCGCCAATCCGGAATATGAAGCCGTCGATGATGTTTACCTGAGCAATCGGATTCTGGCCCTCGTGGGTGATGACGCGCTGCCGCTGACCACCGTAACGACGAATGTGATTGACTTGAAAAATGAATTAGTCGATCACGCCGTGACCACTGGCGTCATTGATGATTCCCAACCGGACCGGGATATCCTTGGCGACCAGCTGATGGATCTCTACACCCCCACTCCGGGCATAGTGAATCGTGAGTTCTGGAAACAGTATCGCGACTCCCCCGAAGCCGCCACCAACTATTTTCATCATTTATCCGAGGCCAACGACTACATTCAAACCCGCCGGATCGCGAAGAACATTCGTTATCTGACGCCTACGGATTACGGCAAATTGGAAATCACCATCAATTTGTCCAAGCCGGAAAAGGATCCCAAGGCGATTGCGGCCGCAGCAAAACAGAAAAATAACACCAATTACCCCCAGTGCCAGTTGTGCTTGCAGAACGAAGGCTACAAGGGTCGGATGGACTTCCCCGCCCGCAGCAACCACCGGATTATCCGGTTCGATATCAACGGACACCACTGGGGCTTCCAATATTCCCCTTATGCCTACTTCAATGAACACAGCATCTTTCTGGATACGATTCACGAGCCGATGCACATTAACCAGCAAACATTCGTGAACCTGCTGCACATCGTGACAGTGTGGCCCCATTACTTCGTCGGCAGCAATGCCGATCTGCCCATCGTTGGCGGCTCCATGCTGAGCCACGAACATTACCAGGGCGGCCGGCACACCTTCCCGATGACGGTGGCGCCGCTGGACAGCACCTTTGCTTGGCCCGCCCACCCGGACGTGACCGCTGGCATCGCCCACTGGCCGATGTCGGACATCCGCCTGACCGCACAAACCGCTGAGGCATTGATTCCAGCTGCCGAAGAAATTCGCGCCGCTTGGCAGAACTATTCCGATGAGGGGCTAGATATTCGGGCTTATACCGAGGGTGTCCAGCATCATACGGTGACGCCGATCGCGTCCCGCACCGCGGACGGCGGCTATCAGCTGGATCTGGTGCTGCGGGACAATCAGACCTCCGTCCAGTATCCGGACGGTATTTTTCACCCGCATCAGGACGTGCAGCACATCAAGAAAGAAAATATCGGCCTGATCGAAGTGATGGGCTTGGCCGTCTTACCGGCCCGGCTCAAGAGTGAATTGGCCGAAGTGGAGAAATTCCTGCTGGGTCAGGAGAATGCCATGAAAGAGTATCACCGGCCCTGGGCCGAACAACTGGCCAAGGATAATGCCGGGCGCATTTCTGCCGCCTCCGTTGAAGATATCGTCCGCCAGGCGGTGGGCCGCGTCTTCCTGCGGGTGCTGATGGATGCCGGCGTCTACAAACGGGACGCTGCCGGCCAGGCCGGGTTCCGCAAATTTATCACACACGTCACAGAAGCTAACTAGAATGGAGTGACAACCATGGCCACGATCAAAGATATTGCGGATCGGGCCGGTGTCTCCAGTGCCACGGTATCGCGGGTGCTGAATTACGATCAATCATTGAACGTTACCGAGGAGACCCGCCGAAAAATCTTCCAAGTGGCTAATGAGTTGCAGTACTCGAAAGCGCACCGGAAGCAGCCGCAGCAAAAACGCATCGCTATTGTCCAATGGGTCGATGAAGCCGACGAATTAAGCGACCTGTACTACCTGTCGATTCGGATGGGCGTCGAAGAAGCGGCGGCGGAGCAAGGATATTCGGTCATCCGCCTATTCCATTCCTTTGGCGCCAGCGAACTGAAGAATGTCGCCGGCATCGTTGCCATCGGCAAGTTCGGCGATCATCAGCTGAAAGAGCTGAAGGCCTACCGCCTGCCCCTGGTGATCATTGACGACGACGTGCTGGAGCGGGACATCAACTGTGTTGTCTCTGACTTCACTAACGCTGTCAATCAGGTGGTGGATTTCTTCATCAGTCACCACATTGAACGCATCGGCATGCTGCGCGGGGTAGAGAAAACCAGTGAGGGCAATGAATGGCCCGATCCCCGCCCCCACGTCTTCACCACCGCACTGAAACGCTTAGATCTGTTCAACCCTGATTGGGTCTTTGAGGGCGCGTTCAATCCAACCTCCGGCGAGGCGATGATGGACGAAGCGTTAGCCAAACTGGATGACCATCTCCCCCAGGCCTTCTTCGCCACCAGCGATGCCCTGGCGATTGGTGCCCTGAAATCGCTGCGCCGGGCCGATATCGCCGTCCCAGACCGGGTCGCGCTGATCGGGTTCAACGACATTTCCATCGCCAAGTATCTGGAGCCGCCGCTGACCACAGTCCACGTGGACACCGAAGCAATGGGCCATCAGGCCTTTTATCGCCTGAGTCAGTTGATTGAAAATGCAGTGCCGGAATTGGCCCAGAAGATCACCATGGCTACCCACCTGATCATCCGGGAATCCACGCCGCAATAAACGGATGCATTATGAGCCGCCGCTTCCTTGCGGCGGTCTTTTTCATGCGTGAAAATCCCCTTGTGCAAAGTGGTCTGGGCCAGTAAACTAGTAAAGTTGGCTTTTAATTTTTAACACACAAGGAGAGATTTGCTTCATGAAGAAATTGGCATTGATCGGTATCACATTACTCAGCGCGGTGGCATTAGGCGCCTGCAATTCAGGTACGACCCAGAGCGGGGCCGGCAACATCACCGTCACTTCGGGTTTCAAAGATGATACTGTCAAACGCAGCGGCTATTCAGTGAAAATTGATCAGGCCAAGGTACTCAAGGCGAATAGTAAAGGAAACGAATCGGACCATGCGGTTGTGGCCATTTATTACACACTGAAAAACACCAGTGGTGATACCATCACTCCGGATACCGCATTTAACGACACCTTAACAGTTACTCAAGGCAAGAAGACGCTAGACCCCAACGGTGTCCCGGCGGACAAGTTCTTGACCGTGGCCAGCACGCCAGTGAAGAAGGGCAAGTCCGCCCAGGCGGCTATGAACTTTACTTTGCAGGACAAGAAGACGGCTGTTAAGCTGACGGCCCGGAATGGCGCATTCGGCAAGGTCATTGGTGAAGAAAGTATCGATATTACAAAGTAATTCCTTTTCAGGCCAGTTGGTGACCGCCGACCGGCCTTTTTTTCTGCCTTAAGGCGGGGCAATCCCGTATAATAGAGGGAGAAAGGAAGCGGGTGCAGATGAGTACGGTAATGATTGGCTTGATGGTCGTTGGGCTGACGATGGCAGTGATCGGTTTATTCTGGCTGATCATCGCGGCAATACGCCGCCGGCAACTGCAGCACCCGGCCCTCGTTTTAGGGGTTGGCTTACTGGTCACCCTGCTCACCTTCACGGGTCTTGGTGCGGTCGTCAGCGGGGACCGCAGTCAATCGGCCGCGGAAAAAACGGCGGCGGAACAAGCTGCCAGTGCCCGCTCTAGTTCAGCGGCGCAGGCCAGCAGCCGAGCGGACGCGCAAGCGGCCAGTCAAAGCAGTCGGGCAGCCTCAGAATCGGCCGCTTCCCAATCAGACGATGCCGCCCGGTCGGCATCGTCTGCCCAAGAGGCGTCCCGGGCCAGCGCCGCGGCGGCATCGCGCTCAGCATCATCAGCTCGCGAAGCGGCCCAGTCCGCCAGTGCTGCTTCAGCGTCTCAGGCGGCCGCCTCAGCACAGTCATCCTCTGAGGCAGCTGCCAGTAGTCAGTCATCCGCCTCTTCGGCCTCAGCCGTGGTCGGAGACTCCAGTAATCATACGTACTATCCGGCTAACGCCGTACCCAGTGATGTGCCGGCTGATGCCCGGGTCAATTCCACCGATAGTCAAACCGCCGAGCGTGCCGGATACACCTCGGCGGAGTAATTATTTCATCACGTGTGTTGTGCTTCCTTCAGCGTTCCCGGTCGCCAACACATTTTGTTTTGCCATTATTCAGGAAAGCTGGAAAAGTAAATGGATTTTTCACTCATCGCGCGGCTCGCCGCAGAGTTTATTGGTACTGCCATTATGATCATTCTCGGTAACGGGGCTGTTGCCAACGTCGACCTCAAGGGCACCAAGGGCAATGGATCCGATTGGATGCTGATTGCCGTCGGCTACGGGGCCGGGGTGATGATTCCCGCCCTGCTCTTCGGGAGCATCTCAGGCAACCACATCAATCCGGCGTTCACCATTGGGCTGGCCACCGCCGGGCTTTTTCCTTGGGCTGAAGTGGCCCCGTATATTGCGGCCCAAATGCTCGGGGCCATTGCTGGCCAACTGGTGGTCATTGCCGCTTACAAGCCTCACTATGACTTGACTACGGAGTCAAACAAGATTCTTGGCACGTTTTCCACGATTGATGCTACTGGCAGTCATTTGAATGGGTTCATCAATGAATTTATCGGTTCATTTATTCTTTTTTTCTCCGCCCTTGGAATCACCAGAGCCCCTTTTTTCCATAATAATTTGGGCACGGCCCATCTGGCCTTGGGTTTCTTAGTCGGTACGCTCGTCGCTTCCCTGGGCGGCCCGACCGGCCCGGCCTTGAACCCGGCCCGGGATTTGGGCCCGCGCCTAGTCCATGCGTTGTTTCCGTTGAAAAACAAGGGCGGCTCTCAATGGGAGTATGCGTGGATTCCGGTGGTTGCACCGTTTCTGGCTGGGATTACCGCTGTTGGATTGTATAAAGTCATTTTTATGTAGTTTTGGAAGATTGAATCGTGCTTATTGTAACGAGCACAACTTTTCATTGTATAATTATGACGCAGGAGAGGTCGGGAGACTTTCCCTGACAAAACACCAGCTATGCGTCTTTTTAGAGCTAGCAGGCGAACATCGTCCAGATTCTGATGACGTTAAAAGCTGATGTTATGGGGAGGAACTATTACGAGAACAAGTAGAAGACAAAAGAAACCAAGTGCCAAACCGATCTACAAAGAATGGTGGTTTTGGCTTATTTGGGCTGTTGCGCTTTGCTTTATCATTGTGATTATCACTGGCGCCGTGCAAGGCGATGATTCATCATCCCACACCGCTTCTTCAGCCGCTTCCGGCAAAGTGAGTAAAGCTAGCGCGTCTCGAACTGGTAAAGCAAAAGATGCTAGTGATACCGGGGTTGCAAAGAGTAAGGCCAAGACAATTCCTATAGATAACGAGGATGCGGAAGTAGTATCCGAGGCAAATTTTAATCCTAATTTTACAGACTCAGCTTGGGCAGGAACTGGCGTGAAAATTGACCGAATTAGAATTGCCAAAATCAAACCGTTCAAAGATACTGAAGAAAAGAATACGGTATATAACGGCATTGTACTGGTTCATTTCAGCGTGACTGCTCAACGGGACATCAACTTCTATCCGACTCAAGGCACCCTAGTTACTTCTGATGGGCAGCAAGTTGAAGCAAATATGTATTCAAGTGATTCCTTCGACGGTGAAATCGCCAAGGGCGCCACAAAGTCAGGGAATGTACTCTTTGCACTAACAAAGCTTGATAACCCCAAAGACTTGAAGACGCTTCGACTTAAATGGGATGCTAATTACGATACCGATAATTATGACGACGATAACTCTAGTCACACGTACGATGTGACTGTGAATTTGAATTAACTTTTCTGTTCAAGGGGAGATTTTGTAATGATCAAAAGAGAAAAAACAGGTTGGAACATCGCAGCGGGTGTTCTGAATATTATTAATGCTGTCTTAATGCTTGTCTACTGGCCGGTGGCCATGTCTGCTGCCTTGTCCGATGGTTTTGGTGGTACGAATGTCACAACGGGTGCCGTCGCGTTCTTTCAAGTAATCAATGTGATTGTACTTGCTGTCAATTTAATTGCGTTGATTGTTTCTCACAAGCATCAAATCTCCATTGTTGGCCACATTCTTGGTATCATCGGCGATGTTTTCTTTATGATTGGTGGTTGGGCATCATTTGTTAACTTGGTGATGTCAATCCTGGCAGCAGTATTTGTGCTGTTGCAACATCCCAATAAGAAAGCAAAGGCAACTTTGATGAATCAATCAGGTCAGGGACCGCAAGCACAAAATTAGTAATTGTAGAAAGCCCGCTGATGCGAGCTTTTTTTTACATCACATTTCGAAAGGAGTATCGGTATTCTGAAATTCTCTCTAGTAACTGTCATACAAAAACCGGTATACTGCTTCGATAGAAGCCGCGTACCGGTTTTTGTATACACTATTTCCAGAATCCAGGCAATCCCCCACTGCGCTCGCGCGGTGGGTCATGGATCAGCCAGATGACAAAGCGAAGTCCGCCCAGGATAACGATTGCGAGCAAATTAAACCAAGGGTGACGATACATGGCATAAGCCACAAAGAAGAAACCAAAGCCGAAAAACGCCGCAATATAGAGGGCAGCGAGAATGTGATACGTACGTTGTTTGTGTTTGGCCATCAGCTCAGCTCCCAGCCTATCTGTCGTGCGTCTCGTCTTCGTTGGTCTTCAACACCGCCATGAATGCTTCCTGCGGAATTTCGACATTTCCCACAGCCTTCATCCGCTTCTTCCCAGCCTTCTGTTTCTCCAGCAGCTTCCGCTTCCGCGTGATATCGCCGCCGTAACACTTGGCCAGCACGTTCTTCCGATACGCCTTCACAGTCGTCCGGGCGATAATCTTATTGCCGATGGCCGCTTGGATGGGAATCTCGAACTGCTGCCGAGGAATGGTCGTCTTCAGCTGGGCGGTAATATCCCGACCGCGCTGATAGGCGAAATCTTTGTGCACGATGAAGCTCAGAGCATCGACGGGTTCGCCGTTGATCAGAATATCCATCTTCACCAGATCACTGGCGCGATAGCCGATCAAATCATAATCCAGGGAAGCATAGCCCTTCGTACTGGACTTCAGTTCGTCAAAGAAATCGTAAATGATTTCAGACAAGGGCATCTCGTACACAATGCTCACCCGGTATTTATCCAGGTAATTCATCGTCACATACTCGCCCCGCTTGCGCTGGCACAATTCCATGACCGCCCCGATATAGTCGCTGAGCACCATGATCTCGGCCTTCACGTAGGGTTCTTGAATTTCCTTGATCGTAGTGGGATCCGGCATATCCGCCGGATTGTCCACCACGTGGGTGTCGCCATCTGTGGTGATGACGTGGTAGTCCACACTTGGGGCAGTCATGATCAAATCCAGATCATACTCCCGTTCCAGCCGTTCCTGGACCACGTCCATATGCAGCAAACCGAGGAAACCGCAACGGAAACCAAAGCCCAGCGCTTGAGAAGTTTCAGGGGTGAATTCCAAAGCAGCATCGTTCAGCTGAAGTTTCTCCAGGGCCTCCCGCAATTCGCCGTACTTGGCGTTCTCCACCGGATACATCCCAGAATACACCATCGGCTGAATCTGGCGGTAACCCTGCAAAGGCTTGGCGACCGGATGGACGGCGGACGTCACCGTATCACCGACCCGGGTGTCTTGAACGGTCTTAATTGATGCCGCTAAATAGCCGACATCTCCCGCCATCAGCATTTCCCGGGGCTGGGCATCCGGAGACATCACGCCGACTTCAGTCACTTCGTATGTTTTGCCGGTGCTCATCAATTCGATTTGGTCGCCAACTTTAACGGTGCCATCAAATAAACGGACACTGAGCACTGCGCCGCGATAGTTGTCGTATTTGGAGTCAAAAATCAATGCCTTCAAGGGGGCCTCTACGTCGCCTGTTGGCGCGGGCACATCATGGACGATCCGTTCCAACAGTTCGGGAATCCCAACGCCCTCTTTAGCGCTGGCGAGCACGGCATTGGAGGCATCGATGCCGATCATGTCTTCAATTTCCTGCTTCACCACGTCCGGCTGAGCACTGGGCAGGTCGATCTTATTAATCACCGGAATGATCTCCAGGTCATTGTCCAGAGCCAGATAAACGTTGGCCAATGTCTGCGCCTGGACGCCCTGGGCCGCATCCACGACCAGAATCGCCCCTTCACAGGCGGCCAGGGAGCGGGAGACTTCATAGGAGAAGTCCACGTGTCCCGGCGTGTCGATCAGGTGGAAAATATACGTCTCGCCATCTTTGGCGTGGTAGTGCAATTCAACTGCGTTCAACTTGATGGTAATGCCCCGTTCGCGTTCCAAGGGCATCGTGTCCAGCAATTGGTTGGTCATATCCCGTTCGGCCACCGTATGGGTGAGTTCGAGGATACGATCTGCAATGGTGGACTTGCCGTGGTCAATATGGGCCACGATGGAAAAATTCCGAATGTGTTTTTGCCGGTCGATCATTTGCTGCTGATCCATCTTGAGCCTACTTTCCGTTAGTTTCAGTATGGCCCATTATACCATAGGTTCAGTGCCGATGAGGCGTGGTCAGTGCATGCCGGGTATGGCTCCAGGTCTGCTGATTGGGGAAGGTCGCCAACCCGACGAGTTGATCAGCCAAATAAGTCAGCGAGAACCAATAGAACGCCACCAACGCCTTGGGCAGCTGAGCCAACCGATGGGGGGCATCGTACCAGTATCCCGCAATCATTGGTAGAAATCCCTCCAGAAGGATCGCCCAATTGATCAGTGTCATCGGCACGAAGTAACTGCGTTCCACATCTGCCAGCCACATCGGATATGCCCCGCCCTGCGGAACAACCCAACTGATCCCCCACCCCAGGGCAAAGATCAAGGCCAAGAGATACTGGATGTTTTGCCGCATGGAGAACAGATAATTAATCTGATCAAGATAGCGCACGTCCCCTGACTTAAAGAAATGGGCCAGCAGCGGCCCGACATTATGGAAGGCAGTGTACCAATGGCCGCGGCTCCAGCGGTAACGTTGGACCATGCTGGCCCGCAGATGTTCCGGCTTTTCGTCATAAATCCGCGTCCAGTGATTCCAGCCAACGCTGCCGCCGCTTTCCACGATACGGATCTCCATCTCCAGATCCTCGGTTAAACTGCGGGACTGGAAGCCGTCATGGGCCACCAACCAGTCCACATTGACTGCAAAACCGGTGCCGCCGATACTGTTATCAAGCCCCAGTCGATACTTGCTCAATTGAAAGAAGCGATTCATTGTCCAATAACTCATCGCGTAACCCAAGGATAACAGCCGATCATCGTTCTTGCTGTCCAGATAAGCCTGAATAGCCGTATACGGCTTTGCCAGAAACTGGCTGTTCAGTTCCCGTAAGATTGATGGATCGGCGAAATTGTCCGCATCGAGCACCAGCACATAATCCGCTGCCCGCAGCTGGCCAGTATTTGCTAAGGTATCCAGTCCATATTGCAAGGCGGCCGGCTTACCGACCCCGACCCGCCGGAAAAGACGGCGATTGGTATCAATCACCTGAGCTCCCAATTGGCGGGCGATGGCCGCGGTTTCGTCGGTGGATTGATCGCTGATTACCACGATGCGGTACAACGCCCGGGGATAATCGATTTGTTTCAGATTGGCCAGAGTCGCGCCGAGAACCGCCTCTTCGTTGTGCGCCGGAATCAAAACAAGAAAACGGCTCCGGGGCGCCGCCAACGGGTAATCCCGCCGGGCACGGCCGAAACCGAAAATCGTCAGAAAGATGTAATACATCGTGAGCAGCAAGACCCAAGTACTGATGCTGATCACTAGCAGAAACAGGAACCAGCCGAAATGCTGAATGAACGGTGCAAAAGAATCGGCGATACTTGCTAAAATCGCAATCGGGCCGCCAATTACCACCAGCAGGTAAATCACCAGTGCACCAAAATCTAATCGTGACCAATGTTTGATCATAAACAATCCCCTCACTTCAAAGAATGGTGAGGGGCAATTTATTCTATACTGCCAAACCGGTGGCTACATTATCACTGCAAACCGAACCGGATGCAACAATTATGTCTCGGCTGAATTATTGGTTAGCTACCGTGAACCGGGTATTGCGGTGAGCCGGTTTTTCAATTTCATTCAAAACCGTGACGGCCATTGTCCCACTGGTTGTTTCTGACTTGCCAGCCGCATTATGCAGCAGGGTATCCGTACCCAGAAGGGCCTCAGTGGCAGGTCCGGCATTGAATGTCTGACTGGGGGAAATACCGACCCAGTTCACATTAGTGACGGTCTCTAAGAATTGCAGTTCAATATACTGATTTCCAGGAATTGCGATGAAAGACTCGCTTTGCGGGAGTTTGCGCAAGTCTTCGACCAACAAGTGCCGGTCAGTGCCAGTTTGGAGCGATCCGGCGCCGAGAATGAAGACCAGTCGCGGCTTAGTCGTTTCCCGGAACATCGCCACGAGGCGGGTTGCCAAATCAACATGCCGGTATGCATGGGCTGGATCAGTCGCGAAAGCATCCACGATGACATCTGCCCCGGCAAAAGTCGTTTCTGGTAAAGCGAAGACATCCGCGGCCACCGTCTTTAAATCTGGGTTGGCCGCCGCTAATTGCGCCAGCTCCTTGGCCGACCGGGCGATGCCCGTGACTGTGTGGCCCCGTTTAATTGCTTCTTGAACGATTGCCGACCCGGCCATACCAGTAGCTCCAATCACAATAATTTCCATCAAATCATCCTTTCGCTTCTTTTCTGAAAAACAATACTCTGACTAATAAAATCAGAGCAATCAAGAGCAAGACGACGACAAACAGCAAGGCGTGCTGGGCACCATTGGCGGTCCCAACTGCTCGGGAAACATGGGGTGCCGCCTGACCCAGAGCAACGATGGCGGCGACAATGGCCGTGCCGATTGCGCCGGATATCTGCTGGACCGTGGTCATGATTGCATTGCCGTCGCTCTTTGTCAGTCCGCTTAGATAAGACAGCCCTTCCGTCATCAGATTACCAAAGGACAAGCCCAGGCTCAGCATATAGACCGTATACAGAACGGCAATCGCCCAATTACTCAGACTCTGAGCAAAGACCATCAAGGTCACGTTCGCCCCAAGGGCCAGAATGATTCCCAGCAGTAGTGGCGGCTTGGCCCCCCAATTATCGTAGATTCGCCCGCCAAAGGGTGACATCGCCGCGCCCAGCAAGGCACCGGGCAGGACCAGCAGACCAGCCAAGTTAGCGCTGGCGCCGTTCACCAGTTGAATATAATTCGGCAGGATGAAGGATAAGCCGATGGTCGCGATCTGGAAGGCAAACAAGGCGAAGGTCAGGGAAGAAAAACCACTGTTTTTTAACACCGAAAAATTGATGATCGGTGTCACTTGCCGCGACCGCCAACCCAGAAGAATAAAGGCCACCACCGCCAGAAGAAGCATGCCGCCAACGGTCAAGCTTAAGAAAGCCCGGCTGCCGAGATTGGAGAAGCCCAGAATCATGGCCACAAAGGCCACAGCTAAAAACAACACACTGAGCCAATCCAGGCTGGCCGCTTGAGTGGGATACTTTTGGCGAATCGTCATGATGCCCAAGATCAGCGACGCAATCAATAACGGCAGCAAGAACACGAAGATGTAGCGCCAGCCCAAAGTATCGACAACGAACCCGCCAAAGGTGGGCCCGATGGCTGGACCAACGGCAGTAATCAGGGTGCCGACCCCCATCATCAAGCCCAACTTAGCCATCGGCACCTGATCGATGATGATGTTGAACATCAACGGCAGCGCGATCCCGGTCCCAAGGCCTTGAATCCCCCGCCCTAATAATAATACCGCGAAGGACGGCGCCAGCGCATCCGTCAGCACGCCGATGATGAACAGGCTGTTGGCGGTGATAAACAGCGCCTTCGTCGTGAAGCGGCGCTTCAGATAGGCTGATAACGGCACAATGATGGCGACCACCAGCAGGTACAGTGTCGTCATCCATTGGACAGTGCTGGTGCCAATGCCAAATTGGCGCATCAGCGTCGGGAATGTAATGTTCATCGCCGTCTCCACGATCGTACCACACAAGGACATCACCCCGGTAGCAACAATCGCTCCCAGCACGTAGCCGGGAATCCGGTCATTTTTTGTTTCAGTCAAAATTTTCCTCCTTATTCAATTCAGCAATGTGTTGCAGAAAATGGGTAATCACCCTGACTTCGGCGGCAGAATAGCCAGCGGTAATTTTTGTATCCGATGCTTCGATATAGTCCCGCACCAGCTGGACCTGATCCTGGGCAGCGGCGGTCAGCCGCACTTCCTTTTGCCGGGCGTCTTGGGCCGCACTCTGGCGCATAATCAATCCCTTGGTCTCCATAGTTTGCAAAACCTGTGTGGCGGTGGAGCGTTTGATCTGAAACTCCTGTTCAATGTCCCGTTGCAGGACGACCTGACCGGCAGTGGTTCGGCGGTACAAAAAATCCAGAAAAGACATCTGGGTCCCCGTCAAACCATGCTGTCGGGCATACTGATCCAGCCCCCAAGATAACCGATTACTGGCAATCTTCAATAACCGTCCGATTTCTGGTGTCATCTTTCTTCCTCCATATCGTTAGGATGCTAACGTATTATACAACCATTTTCAGAAAATAAAAAGCCCTCTGACTAAAAAGTCAGAGAGCTTGGTTATATGCTATCGCCACGACGGGGTGTAAACGGGTTCCGCGCCCCAGACTGCTCGTGCTAAGCCGTCGGGTCTGACGGGACACGCCATCCTTGCTACTCTTCGCCGCGCAGTTTATCCCGCATCTTTTCAAACAAATTCTTTTCCTGCGGTTTGATCTTATCCCCCCCGGCAGCAGAGAAGGCTTCCAGCGCCTCGCGCTGCTTGGGGTTCATGTTTTTCGGCGTAATCACTTGCACGCGCACGTGCTCGTCGCCATTACCGCTGCCCTGCAACTTGGGCACGCCCTTGCCGCGCAGGCGGAAGTTAGTACCGGATTGGGTGCCGGCTGGCACCTTCAGCGTTACCGGACCATGGACGGTGTCCACGTTGATCTCGTCACCCAATGCCGCTTGGGCAAAGGTGATGGGTACGGTGACATAGATTTCAAAGCCGTCTCGTTCAAACTCCTTCGACGGCTGCACCCGGAAAACCACGTACAAGTCGCCATAGGGGCCACCGTTTTCACCAGCATCGCCCTGACCGTCCAGACGCATCTGCTGGCCATCATCGACCCCCGCCGGGACCTTAACTTTCAGTGTGTGCTTCTCTTGGACATGGCCGCTGCCGTGGCACGTCGGGCACTTGTCTTTGATTTCCTTACCAGTGCCGTGGCAGACATCGCAGACTTCCCGGGTGCGCATAATGCCGATCGGGGTCTGGCGTTGAATTTCAATGTAGCCTGACCCATGGCACTTATGGCAGGTGACCGGACTCGTTCCCGGTGCGGCGCCCGACCCATGACAGGTCTGACAGGTCGCGGTGCGGTCATATTGGATCTCCGTATCCGTACCAAAGATGGCATCTTTGAAACTTAGATCCATCCGATACTGCAAATCTTGTCCTTGCCGGGGTGCCGTCGCATTTTGCGTGGTCGCGCCGCCGCCGAAGAACTGGGAGAAGATGTCGTCGAAGCCGCCAAAACCACCGGCTCCGCCAGCATTGCCAAAGCCGCCGAACCCGCCAGCGTTGCCAAAACCGCCAGCCCCGGCACCGGCCCCATTCATGCCGGCTTGCCCGTACTGATCATATTGGGCCCGCTTTTGCGGATCGCTTAAGACCTCATAGGCTTCGTTGATTTCCTTGAATTTCTGTTCCGCATCCGGGGCTTTGTTAACGTCGGGGTGCCACTTTTTCGACAATTCGCGATAAGCATGTTTGATGTCGTCATCGCTTGCGTCTCGGCTGACTCCTAACACTTCATAGTAGTCACGTTTCGCCATCTGGCGTCCTCCTTGATATCGTGCAAATTTAATACAGACTGTCACTAATATACCATAGGTGCTAAAACAACAAAAGCCTGCCCGCAGGCAAGCCTTTGCATGTGTCAGTTGTTTAATTCAGATTACTTGTCGTCGTTGTGGACTTCAGAGAAGTCGCCGTCAACCGTATCACCGTTGCCGCCGTCCTTGCCCTTGTCGCCGCCGTCTTGATTGCCGTCAGCGGAGCCAGAACCATCAGCAGCACCAGACTTTTGCTGCTCTTGCTGGGCTTGTTGATACAGCTTCACGGTCAGGTCTTGCACGATCTTGTTCAAGTCGTCCCGCTTCGTCTTCATGTCCTCTAAGTCGTTGGCTTGCTGCGCTTTCTTCAACGCATCTTCGGCATCTTGGGCCTTCTTGATTTCGTCGTCAGAAACCTTGCCCTTGAGTTCCTTCAACGTCTTATCGGTCTGGAAGATCAGCTGATCGACATCGTTCTTCAGGTCAGCCTCTTCCTTCCGCTTCTTATCGGCGTCTTCGTTCTCTTTGGCCTCAGCCATCATCTTCTTGATTTCTTCATCAGACAGACCTGACGAACTCTGGATGGTGATCTTCTGGGACTTGCCAGTGCCCAGATCCTTGGCCGACACGTTCACAATGCCGTTCTTATCAATATCGAACGTCACTTGAATCTGCGGAATGCCGCGGGGTGCCGGCGGAATGTCCGCCAACTGGAAGCGGCCGAGGGTCTTGTCGTCCGCCGCCATGGGCCGTTCACCTTGCAGTACGTGAATATCAACAGCCGGTTGATTGTCCGCGGCTGTGGAGAACGTTTGCGACTTGGATGTCGGAATCGTCGTATTGCGGTCGATCAGCTTCGTGAACACGCCGCCCATGGTTTCAATACCCAGGGACAGCGGCGTAACATCCAGCAGGACAACATCGTGGACATCACCCGTGATGACCCCGCCTTGGATGGCGGCGCCCAGAGCAACGGCTTCGTCCGGGTTGATGGAGTGGTCAGGTTCCTTACCAGACCACTTCTTGACAGCATCTTGCACGGCCGGTGTCCGAGTGGAGCCGCCGTTCAAGATCACCTTATCAATATCGTCATAAGTCAACTTGGCATCGCGCAAGGCATTGTCCATCGGGATCTTTGTCTTTTCAACCAAATCCGAAGTCAATTCATCGAACTTCGCCCGGGTCAATTGCTTCTCCAAGTGCAGCGGGCCGTTGGGGCCGGCGGAAATGAACGGCAGAGAAATGGAGGTGCTGGTAACGCCAGACAAATCCTTCTTCGCCTTTTCAGCCGCGTCCTTTAACCGCTGCAAAGCCATCTTATCTTTGCTCAGGTCAACGCCGTTCTCAGCCTTGAAGTCTTTGACCAGCCAGTCCATGATGCGCCGGTCAAAGTCATCGCCGCCCAAGTGGGTATCACCGTTCGTGGACAGGACTTGGAAGACACCGTCGCCTAATTCCAGGATGGAGACATCGAACGTGCCGCCGCCCAGATCATAGACCAGGATCTTCTCGTCTTTCTTCTCGTCCTTGTCGACCCCATAAGCCAAAGCGGAAGCGGTCGGTTCGTTGATGATCCGATCGACTTTCAACCCGGCAATCGTCCCGGCATCCTTGGTGGCCTGCCGTTGGGCATCATTGAAGTATGCCGGCACGGTAATCACAGCATCCTTCACTTCTTCACCTAAGTAATCTTGGGCGAAGTTCTTGATGTATTGCAGGATCATCGCAGAGATTTCTTGGGGCTTATACGTCTTATCGCCGACTTTAACGGTGTAATTCGGATCACCCATGTGGCGCTTGATCGAAGAAATTGTGTCCGGGTTCGTGATTGCTTGCCGCTTTGCGACTTCCCCGACTTGGATCTCGCCATCCTTGAAGGCGACAACGGACGGTGTGGTCCGGTTGCCTTCTGGGTTAGCGATGATTTTTGGCTTGCCGCCTTCCAAAACAGCGACTGCGGAGTTGGTGGTGCCTAAGTCGATACCAATGACTTTTGCCATACTCAAATTACCTCACTTTTAACAATATACAATTCAAATTTTTATTCAATTCACGCGTATTACTGAGCGACAACGACCATCGCGGGCCGCAGGACGCGATCCCGCAGCATGTAGCCCTTTTGCAGCACTTGCACGACCGTGTCGGCTGGATGATCCTTGTCGGCCGGTGCAGTGGAAACCGCTTGGTGCTTGGTCGGGTCAAATTTTTCACCCGCCGCCGCGATCTCCGTAATGTGATTCTCGGCCAAGGAGTGGATCAGGTGTTCATGGGTCATTTCCACACCCTTGTGCAGCTGGGCCATGCCGTCCGCATTGACTTCAGCGGCCAATGCCCGTTCCAGATTATCGGCCACCGGCAGGATCGACTTGGCTAATCTTTGGCCGTCGTACTTAATCATCCCGTCGATTTCTTTCTTCTGGCGATTGCCCATATTGCGCATCTCTGCTTCAGCCCGCAAGTATTTATCTTCCAGTTGGGCCACTTTGTCTTTTAACTCTTTATTTTCTTTTTCCAACGCGGCGGTCGACGGGCCCTTGATCAAATCATCCAGGTCTGCCTTGGTTTCATCCAATACCTTGTCCTCAGTGGATTCCGGCTGTTTCTTCCGGCCAGTTTGGACATGGGCGTGGATTTGAGCCGCGGTATCTTTTTCTTGCACGTGATCTTCAGAAGGAAAATCTTCCTTCTTCTTTGTCTCGTGTTCTCTTTCCTTAGCCAATCTGCAAAACCCCTTCGTTAATTATCCGTGATCCCGATAGTAATCGGCAATGCGCCGGGCCAGCTCATCCCGGAATAAATCCAGCAGCCCGATCACTCGGGAATACGGCATGCTGGACGGACCGAGGATTGCAATCATGCCATCCCCATACTCGCCAGCGTGGTACGTAGCCCGAATCAACGACATGTTGGCCAGCAATTGGTTCGGGAACTCATGACCCAAGCGCACGGTCACCCCGTGCTCAGTGGGCGGCTTGGTGTCGTCATCGGGATCGTTCAGCCCCAGGAGCGCCGCGAGTTGATCATCTGTATCGATCAGATGATACAGCGACTTCAGCTGATTCACATCGTCCATGTGGGCGTAATCCAGAATATTCATCTTGCCGCTGATATGGAAGCGGTCTGCACTGGCTTCGCTGAGAATCCCATGGACCACATCCAGAAAGAAATCCGGCGAGTGAATATACTGACTGATCAGCGGGATCAAATGACTGTCCAGCTGGTTCATGACCGTCGCAATGGGCTTGCCCACCAGCTGATCATTGATCACCCGCATCACCGCCTCCAGCTGTTCACCAGTGACGGTATCCGGGATCACGAACGTCTTATTGACGACCTGCCCGGAGGTGGTAATCAGCAAGGCCAAGACCCGGCGATTACCCAGCGGCATCAATTGGAAGCCTTCCAGGCGCATGACGCCCACTTCCGGCCCCAGCGTGATCGCTGTATAGTGGGTCAGTTCAGAAAGGATCTTCGCCGACTGGGCCACCAATTCATCGCCTTGATAGAACTTCTGACGGAAAATGGTCTGAATCATATTCAAATCATCGGAATCCACCATCGTCGGCTGCAATAGATGGTCCAAGTAATACCGATAGCCGGTATCGGACGGCACCCGGCCGGAGGACGAATGGGTCTTCTCGATCAAGCCCGCCGATTCCAGCGCCGCCATGTCGTTGCGAATCGTGGCACTGGAGACCTTCATCGGGAGCGAACCCATGATGGTCTTAGAACCCACCGGTTGGCCGCTCTCGTTATAGTGCCGAATAATCTCCTTTAACACCAACATCTCACGTTTGGTCAGCATCGCTACCACCTCTTTTTAGCACTTAATGATGTTGAGTGCTAATACACTACATAATATACCAACCAAGCGCTTTGAAGTCAATGGCTCAGCGATATTTTTAGCAGGTTTTCGGTGCGGGTGCTAATCGGCATCATCCAGCAAAAATTTTTCAAACACGTCGTTGCCGATGAAGCGGCCCCGCTTGGTCAGCGCGACATGGCGGCCATCATCGGTGACCAATCCCTGGGCGACGAGTTCCGGCACCGTTTGCCCGTACACGTCCTCGATGGTCATCTTGAACCGCTGGGCAAAACGCTGGCGGTCCACCCCGGCATTCAAGCGCAGCCCAAGAAACATCTGCTCTTCCATTTGTTCCTCGGGAGAAACCAATTGGCGGGCAAACACCGGCACCTTGCCCGCCCGTAACGGGTTCAGATATTGCTGAATCGGGCCGAAATTATGGTAGCGATCCCGATCCAGGTAGCCCCAGGCGCCGGCGCCGAAGCCAAAGTAGTCTTCATTCTGCCAATACTTCTTGTTGTGCACCGATTCGTACCCGGGCTTGGCAAAGTTGCTGATTTCGTATTGGTGAAGCCCGTGATCGGCGAAATAATCCATGGCCAGTTCATACTCGTCAGCCTCCGTGTCATCGCTGGGCAGGTGGAGCTTGCCCGCACGCATCAGGTTATAGAATACGGTTCGCTGCTCCAGAATCAGGGAATACGTCGCATAGTGGGGCAGATCCAGGGACACCGCTTGGCGCAAGCTATCGGCAAAATCATCATAGGTCTGCCCCGGCAAACGGTAGATCAGGTCCATGGACATGTTGTCAAAGCCGGCCGCCCGGGCATTTTTGAAGGCGGTGTACACGTCTTTGGCCCGATGGGTGCGGCCGATTTTCTTCAACACCGCGTCGTCAAACGACTGGACACCGACACTCAAGCGATTGACCCCGTGGTCTTTGAACACGTGCAGGAGATCCATGGTCAGCAAGTTGTTGGGATTGCATTCAATGGTGAATTCGCCGCCGGCTGGCAGCGGCAGCAGGTCGTTGACCCCGCTGAGCAGCCGGTCCATCTGTTCCGGGGACAACGCACTCGGTGTCCCGCCGCCGATATAGACGGTCTCGATCGATTCATCCGGGTATTCAGCCAGCACCATCTTAATTTCTTCTAGCAACCGCGTGATATAGTCATCCACCGGCTGGCCCTGGATGAAAACCTTATTGAAATTGCAATAGTAGCAAATATGTTCACAAAACGGGATGTGGATGTACGCAGCCGCCATTAGGGTTGGGTCCTTTCTGCATAATACTGTCGTGTATGGGCGGCATCTTGGGCTAGCTGGTCAATCAGACCCTGGGCGGAGGAGAATTTCACCTCGCCGCGCAGGTAGTGATCCCAGACGATTTTGGCCGATTCACCGTAGATATCGCCGTTGAAGTCCAGCAGGTTGCTTTCCACCGTGAGGGGCTGATTCGGTTCGAATGTCACGTTGTGGCCGATGGAGGTCATGCTGGGGTACCACTGGCCGCGGACAAAAAAGCGAGTGGCATAGATGCCGATACCGGGGACGACTTCGTTGGGTGTGACAGCCAGGTTGGCCGTCGGGTAGCCCAACTCCCGCCCTCGCTGCAACCCATGCACTACTGTACCCGTGTTGCAATAGGTCCAGCCCAGCAGGTCGTTGGCCTGATCCACCTTACCGGCGATGAGCAGTTCACGAATTTCCGTCGAGCCAACTTTGATGTCATTGAAGACCACAGGCGGTACGGCCACTGCTTGGAAGCGGCCCTGGGCAAACTGATCGATCGTCTGCATGTTGGCCACGTCCCGGGGGCCGAAGGTGTAATCGAAGCCGGCCACGACGATCTGAGCATCAAGCCCGACCACGTACCGGTCAATAAATTGTTGCGACGTCACCTGCTTGAAGCTGGTATCCGTATGGATCACAAAAAGCTGATCCACGCCGAAGCGGGCCATTAAAGCCGTCTTTTCAGTGATGGGTGATAAGTATTCAAAAGTCGCCCGGTCTGCCCCGCGGTAAATCACCGCCGGATGATCCGCAAAAGTGAGCACGCTCAGCGGCCAGCCATGCTGGTCCGCAATCGCCCGCCCCTTGGCGATCACCGCTTGGTGGCCGCGGTGGACGCCGTCAAAGAAGCCTAACACGAGTACCCGCGGCGTGGTGTATGCCGCCGTATCCGGCACTGGGCTGGCTAAGGAAATGACTTCCATACTCACTCCGCCTCCTTTCCCGTTGTTTCATGCAGCAGCATTTGGGCCGCCCGCCAGGTGCCGGTCTGGGTCTCATAGCGGTAAATCGCCTGAATGTCCCCACCATACCGAAGAAACAGCTCATTGCCATCGGTCGCAGGACGGGTTAAACGCAGGTAATTGCCGTGCTGGACCCGGGTCCAGGCTGCCGGCGTTAGGTCTTCAATCGGCATGTTCGCAAACACCGCCTGGATTGGCCGCACAAAATCGATCAACGGCGCAGCGGCCAAGTCGGCCAAGGTGACGCTTTCGGCCAATTGAAAGCCGCCGCTGGCCTGCCGAGTTAACTGGCTCATCACCGCCGGCACACCCAGCCGCTGACCTAAATCCGAGGCCAGCGTCCGGATATACGTCCCCTTCGCCACCTGGGCAGTGAATGAAAAAACCTGCTCCCCGGTTTCTTCATTAAAGGCCGGCGCGCTTGTCCGGTCGAAATGATACACATGCACCGTCCGTGTCGGCCGGGTCACGGTTTCGCCAGCCCGGGCGTATTCATAGAGATGTTTGCCATTGACCCGCACGGCGGAGTATAAGGGCGGGGTTTGCTCGTAATCGCCTTGAAAAGAGGCCATCGCCTGATCAATGGCCAGCGCGGTAAACGGCGCCGTCAGCCGTTGGCGGGCAATTTCTTTTCCACTCAGATCCTCGGTATCCGTCGCGAAGCCCAGAGTGATTTCACCCGTGTAGGTCTTAGGCATGGTTTGCAGCCGATCCACCAGCTTCGTGGCGACCCCTAAACAAATCGGCAGCACCCCATCCACATCCGGATCCAGGGTGCCCCCATGCCCCACCCGCTTCTGGTGGGCGAGCTTGCGTACCGCTGCCACACAATCAAAACTCGTCATCCCTGCTTCCTTATGCAAGGGGATAAAGCCGTTGATCACAACAATTCCTCCAATAATTCGATTCAAGTATGTAGCCTCTAGTTTACAGCAGAACGGTGGCAGGAACAAAAGAGTTCAATGTCAGCACCAACGCCAATCGAAAGTCAATTTGATTTAAGGTACACTGAATAAGGAAAATGAAAAAGAAGGTGCACGCTCATGGAAATTGCCATTGTGGAAGATAATCCAACGATGCAGCAGACCCTCACGGATATGTTGGCTAGCTTACACCGCAATTTAACTTGGACGGTCTTCGCGTCAGGCGAGCAGTTCCTGTTTGCCTGGCCGGATCATCCCCACTTTGATTTGGTTCTGCTGGACATCAAACTGCCTGGTGTGGACGGAATGGCAGTGGCCAAAAAGATTCGAGCGCAGGATGCAAAAATGCCCCTGGCTTTCTTGTCCAATTATGATGACTACGTCTTTGACGGCTACGATGTGAACGCCTTAGATTACATTTTGAAGCCGATCACCCCGGAGAAACTGACCAAACTGCTTGATCGGGCCGCCGCTACCGAGCGGCCGCCATTCATTATCCTGCCCCTGGCCGACGGATCGACCCAAGTTTACCTGTATGACATCATGGCCTTCACCGTGGACGGTCACTATTTGACGGTCATCACCCAGGAACGTCAAGACGCCTTCAAAGACAGCCTTCAGAATATTCGCACCCAGTTGGACAATCGCTTCATTCTGACCCACCGGTCGGCTTTGGTGAACATTGACCACATCCGCACCATTGGTAAAGACACGGTCACTTTGGCCAACGGGATCGCCGTACCCCTCGCCCGGAACCGGACGCAAGCGGTCAAGCAGGCCTTCTGGGAGCGGTTCAGAAAGTTGGCGCGGCAATGATCGGGCAACTGTTATGGTGCACCCTATTCTTCACCTTAGGCGGTCTGCTTTGGCTGAGTGCGCACCCGGAAAAGAAACCGTGGTGGTCGGGGCTGGCCCTGATCCCCATCGCTACACTGCCCTTCATTATCCCCTGGGGCGGCATCCTCGCCGCGCTGCTGATTCTAGGGCTCTATGCTTGGCTGGGCCGCGATCCGCTCCGTGCCCGCTGGCCGGATATGGTGTTGGGCGGTTTACTGATACTCGCGGCGCTGACCCCGATTTGGTTGTCGCTGCCGAAGAGTGCCGCTGGCCTATTCACCATTGTCATCAGCGCCTGCATCGTGCATATTGCCTGGGGACAAACCTTTCGCCCACTGTGGCTGCTGCTGAGCGGCACCGGTGCGATTTTTGCCGTCCTCTTTTTCATTTCAGACACACCAGCGCGCTTCTTACTTCTTGGGCTGTGGCTGCTTACCGTGAAATTGGTGACCGGCCTGCTCACTTATTTGTTCCAGCAAACCGACATGGTCTATGCCCAATCACTGGATGGCATCATGGCCAACTACATTAAAGAAGTCAACGATCTCTATGCGCAGATTCGCGGGTGGCGCCACGATTACCACGATCATTTGCAATCGCTGAAAGTCTATCTCCACGACGGCGACGTGGCCCAAGCGCAGCATTATTTAGGCGAATTGGAGACTTCCCTGGGTGATATCGAACAAATCGTCCACTCCGGCAACCCGATGCTGGACGCGGTCCTGAACGCCAAATTAACCATGGCCAAGAACCAGCAGATCCCGATGAATGTGAAAGCCTTTGTCGGCCCGCAACCGCTCATTAAGGATGTTGATTTGGTGGTGATTCTTGGCAACATTTTGGACAACGCCCTGGAGGCCATCGAAGCCCAGCCGGCAACGGACGACCGCTTCCTGCGGGTCTACATTGCGATTATGAAGCAGCAGCTCTATATTTCTGTGACCAATACCCGACCGGCAGATCAATATATCAACTACGATTATGCATCGACGAAGAACGACAAACGGGGCCTCGGCATTCGCCGGATCAACGCGCTGGTCGAGAAATATAACGGGATGATCAACCGGCAATATGAAGAGGGCGTGTTCGTAACTGAGATCGCCCTGCCCTTACCCACAATAAGTCAAAAAGCCGCCGCCAGCACGGACTGACAGCGACTCATATAAATTATTTGGCTAGTCGATGGCGTACGCGGCATCGGCGTTTTTGCGTTCGGCTTTAATTTTGTCGGCCGTGTAGTATTGCGCCTGAGCTTCAAAGAGCCGGTAATACAACCCTTGCGCCTGCATCAACGCCGCGTGGGTCCCGTCCTCCACAATCTGGCCGTGGTCCAAAACGACAATGCGCTGACTGAAACGGGTCGAACTCATGCGGTGGGAAACGTAGATCGCCGTTTTCTTCTCCATCAGGTCATCAAACTTCTGGTAAATTTCATATTCCGAGACCGGGTCCAGAGCGGCAGTCGGTTCGTCGAGAATGATGAATGGCGCATCTTTGTACCAGGCCCGAGCAATGGCAATTTTCTGTGCTTCCCCACCGGAGATGTCCACCCCCGCGGGATCAATATTCTTGGTGAGGCTGGTTTCTGTCTTTTTCGGCATTCTGTCTACTTTGTCCCACACTCCGGCCAAGGTCAATGCCCGCTGAATGCGCGCAGGATCCTTATGGGTATTCACCGCGACATTATCAGCGACTGAGAAGGCAAACAACCGGTAATCCTGGAACACCACGGCGAAAATCTGCTGATATTCGTGAATGTCGTATTTCTGGATATCGATACCGTTCAACAGAATTCGGCCTTCTGTTGGTTCTGCCAAGCGGGTCAGGAGCTTAATGAGCGTCGTCTTGCCACTACCGTTTGGGCCAACCAGCGCTAACCGTTGGCCGACTTTGAATTGCAGGGTCACGTGGCGCAATGCCCACTCCTGAGTGCCCGGATAGCGATAACTCACATCGTCTACTTTGATCTCATAGTTATTATCCAACCGTTTTTCGATCGGCAGCCTCCCCTTGGCGGGCGCATCTGGATATTCAATGAAATCAATGAATTGATCCAAGCCCTTCAAGATAGATGCACTCGTGCCAATCGTATCCATCATTGTGGTGAGTGCACCGATCACCTGTTGCAGATAACCCACATAGGCAATCACGGCCCCAATCGATATTGCCCCGGCCAAGCCTTTGATGCCGACGACCACGTAAAGCATTCCGATAATAACGCTCAGTACAATATTATTAAGACTGCGGGCGGCAGTGGCCTGGGTCAGCATTTTGTTGTCTTCGATGATTTGAGTTCGATTTTCTTTGGCAAAATAGTGCAGCAAGTGATCGTGGGGGTCAAAAATTCGAATCACTTTGCCGATGACATAATCGTCAAACACGGTTTGGATGTAGTACGCTCCCATCCGGTTAAACTGCACGTTGAAGTCATAGAACTTCCGCATGTATTTGCCGCTCAATTTAGCCAAAGGAAAGGCCATGACCACTGGAATCGCAATAATTACTAGCATGAGCACCAACAGCCACGGTGAATTAGAAAATCGGGCCAAGGCGGTTTTTTCTTGGCTGCGGGCGGTAAACAACGCAACGAGTGACGCACCAGAAAGAACAACCGCCGCAATCAGACCGCACACACTATTGACGACTTGGGTGACAAACCGGCCGAAACCGCCAGAAAACATAATGCTGGTGTTAGCTGCCGCATACTCATCCCGGAATTTTGGATCAATGAACGTGGGATAGGTCACTGTCAGCATCTTCTTGTTGGTCATGGCTTGCATGCCGAACCAAGAGCCCCAGGCATTCACGTTGGCATGCATCGTCAACCGATAGCCGATGATTGCAAGGACGAAGATGGTGCCCAGGAAGGCCGCCGTCATCGGCCATAGTTGCGCCATCGTCACGTTGGGCACGGTCAGTTGCGTGACCAGCACCCCTAAGAAGGTGACGGCGGCGTATCCTTGGAGCAGGGTGACCACGGCCAACGCGGCTTGGACCGCAACGGAATGCGGCCGCAGCACGTTGGCATAATGAAGATATTCACGGTAAGAATGATGATTAGCCTCTGGCGCTTGCTTTTTCTTAGGCATCTTGGACCGCCTCCTGACCAGTTTGTTTCTCAGTATAATATTGACTTTGGGTGCGGTATAACGCCGCGTATGCCGGGCAGTGGGCCAGCAATTCTTCATGGGTCCCACTGGCGGCAATTTGCCCCTGTTGTAAGAACAGAATGCGATCTGAGAACCGGGTGGACGCCAACCGGTGCGAAATGAACAGGCTGGTCTTGCCTGCCGCCATTTTCTGATAATTTTGATATAAGGCACTTTCTGCCAACGCATCCAGCGCGGCAGTGGGCTCATCGAGTAACAGGATCGGCGCATCCCGGTACAATGCCCGGGCAATCATTAATTTTTGGGTCTGCCCGCCGGATAACGTCACGCCATCGTCCTGAATGTAATTCGTTAATTCTGTCTGGAGACCATGTGCTAATTTGTCGATATCCGCAGTTAAGCCCGCTTCCGCCAAGGCATTTCGGACCCGTTGTTCATCGTAGTCCCGCGTCATTGCAACGTTATAGCCGACGCTGCCGGCAAATACGGTGCTTTCTTGGAAAACCGGCGCAAAATAGCTGCGCAGCGTGGCCGGCGGAATATCCTGGATATTAATGCCATTGATCGTGATGGTCCCGCTGTTAGGCGTTAACAACCCCATCATCAACATGGTGATCGTTGTTTTACCGGCCCCGTTCAGGCCGACGAGGGCAATACGCTCACCGGCATGCAGCGTGAAGGAAATATCATTGAGGACGGGGGCGGTACCGTCCGGGTAAGTGAAACTGACGTGGTCAAACACCACCGTGAGCGGCTTGCGCGCATCGAAATGCGGGACGGTTTTGCCCTGGGGCATATCTTGGATGACTGCCTCGGCCCAATCCAGAAAGCGGCGTCCGGTGTTGACATCCGTATTGGCCCCCTTGAGGAGGCCATACTGAGTCAGAACGGCTTCGACAGTCATGCCGACGGTACTCAACAAGGTGAAATAAAAAGTGAATTGGCTGATACTCACCTGTTTATTGACCATGAGCAGGAGTAAGACACCGTAGCCCACGGTATTTCGGATCAAGGTTAACAAGGCCGACCCGCTGCTGACCCAGAACTGGCGGCGTTCAATCTTGGCTTGGGTCTGGTTGGTAGCCGCCACAAATTGATCGTACTTGCCCTGATACCACCCCGCCATGTGATACAGCCGGATATCCTTCCCATTCTCTTCTTGAAAACTGGAACGCTGAATATATTTACCGGGGGTCCACCGATCTTCCATGACCTTCTGCTGCTGCCGGCGGAACCGTTGGAAAGATTGTTGGGGATAGAAGGCGAGGAGTGTCGTGGCGATAATTACGCCTGCGATCCACCACGACGCCTGCCCCAGGATTACGGCATCAACCAGGATCATCAGAGCATTTTGCACGGTATGAACAAGGGTGTTATAGAATACCCCCACTCCTGACTCATCACCACCATAACCATAATTCATACTCTCTGCTCGCTTGGCCCGCACTTGGGCGTCGGCGGCAGCCACATAGGGAATGTGCAAGTAGTCGCCGCCATCCGTGGCAAACATTTCGTTGCGCACCGCGCTGCTGGCCATCCGCATGAAAGTATCTAAGACGGCTTGGCTGAATTGCAAACATCCCAGCCCTAAGCCGACCCCAATCATCAAGAGCGCGACCAGCGGCAACCCCGTGTGCTGGCCCAGCAACCGGACAAGCAGGGCCGGGACAGCCGCGCTCACCAGAGTGATGCCCAATTGAATCACGAGAATACTCGGCAGCCACCATCTTAAATGGTCGGCGATACCCCGGCGCTGAACATTGAACCAGCGCAGGTTTTCCCAGATTGAATAGTGCTTATCTGTCATTTTTTTAATCATCATGCTCACCTCTCCAAAGCCACCCTGTTTTCTAACTGTCCCCAGCATACCCCCAGAAGTTCGCCCGTAACGTTTGTGCGTCACGAAATCCCTAATTCCGTACCTAAAATGCAAAAAAGCGGTGCCCGCCCATTCCTGCGAATGGTCAGACACCGCTTCAGTTAATGCTTAGCTTTCATCATTATCCTGCACATGCAGTTGGCGAATCAGCTTATCAATGTGCTCACCATACCGGACAGACGGATCCTGATGGAACGATAATTCAGGGATCTTGTATGTCGTCAGGCGATGGCCCAACTCCCGGCGAATCAGCGGGGTGGCTTTATCCAGCCCGGCTTGGGCCTTTTCCGCCGCCGACGCTAGATCGGACAGAATGCTGTAATAGATCTTGCAGTATTGCAGATCCTGAGTGACTTCCACACCGGTGATCGTCACTCCTTCAACCCGCGGATCGCGGACCCGCTTGAGCAGGATGTCGGTGACTTCACGCTGGATTTCTGATTCAACTCGGCCAATACGATGTTTCATAGGCTAACTCCCCCTATTATTTGACCGGTACTTCTTCCATCACGTAGGCTTCGATCTGGTCGTCCACGTGGATGTCGTTGTACCCATCAATCGTCAAACCACAATCGAAGCCTTGGCGGACTTCCTTCACGTCATCCTTGAAGCGCTTCAGGGAAGCCAGCTTGCCTTCGTGAATAACGATGCCGTCCCGGATCAAGCGGACGCCGGAATCACGGGTAATCAAGCCGTCAGTGACCAAGCACCCGGCAATCGTACCAATCTTGGACACATTGTAGATTTCCCGGACTTGTAAGTTCCCAGTGACCTTTTCCTTGTATTCCGGTTCCAGCTTACCCTTCATGGCGGATTCGACTTCGTCGATGGCTTGGTAGATCACCCGGTGCAGCCGGATATCCACATCGTCGGTATCGGCTTGGGCTCGGGCCTGCGGCGTCGGACGCACGTTGAAGCCGATGATGATCGCGTTGGACGCTGCGGCTAAGGTGACATCACTTTCGTTGATCGCTCCGACGGCCTGGTGAATAATGTTCACTCGCACGCCTTGGACGTCAATCTTCTGTAATGAATCGGCCAAAGCTTGAACAGAACCTTGGACGTCGGCCTTGATAATGACGTCGACTTCCTTCATCTGTTCTTCCTTCATGGTTTCGAACAGATTATCCAGAGTCACGTGGGTGCTGTGTGCCCGCTCTTCGGCTTGAGCATTCTTCGAGCGTTCTTCACCAACAGCCCGGGCCGTCTTTTCATCAGAGAAGACAACGAAATGATCAGCGGCGTTGGGCACGTCATTCAATCCGGTGATTTCCACCGGTTCAGCCGGTTTGGCCTCCTTGATCCGGCGCCCGCGGTCATTGGTCATAACCCGGACCCGGCCGAAGGTATCGCCAACGACGATGGGATCGCCGACTTTCAGCGTTCCCTGCTGTACCAGCAAGGAAGCAACAGGGCCGCGGCCCTTATCCAGCTTGGCTTCCAAAACGGTCCCTACAGCGGGCTGATCCGGATTAGCCTTCAATTCCATGACGTCGGCTTGGAGCAGAATCATTTCCAGCAATTCATCCAAGTTCTTGCCGTATTTGGCCGAAATTTGGACGAAGATCGTGTCGCCGCCCCAGTCTTCCGGAATCAACCCGTATTCGGTCAGTTGTTCCATGACGTGGTTCGGGTTAGCCCCTGGCTTGTCGATCTTGTTCACGGCCACGATCATGGGCGCATGTGCCGCCTTAGCGTGGTTGATGGCCTCAATCGTTTGGGGCATGACGCCGTCATCGGCGGCCACGACTAGAACGATAATATCTGTGACATCCGCGCCCCGGGCCCGCATTTCGGTGAAGGCTGCGTGTCCTGGCGTATCCAGGAACGTGATTACCCGGCCATCAAGCTTCGTTTGGTAGGCCCCAATATGCTGGGTGATCCCGCCGGCTTCGCCCTCGGTGACGTGGGTATGGCGCAATTTGTCCAGCAAAGTTGTCTTCCCATGGTCAACGTGCCCCATGATAGTAACAACAGGCGGCCGGGCAACTAAGTGATCGGTGTTCTTTTGTTCTTTTTCAAAGAGGGCGTCCAGATCAGAAATATCTTGTTCAACCTTCTTTTGGGCGTTGATGCCGTAATCGGCGGCCAGCAACTCGATGGTATCGTCATCCAAAGATTGGTTCTGGTTGACCATCACGCCGAGCATGAAGAGCTTCTTAACGATTTCTGCCGGTTCCCGGTGCAATACCTTGCCCAATTCTTGAGCGTTCATGCCTTCGGTATACACCAGAGTCTCAGGTAACGGCCGATCCTTGCGGGCCGGCATGACCTTGCGCGGTTCGTTATTGTAACGGCGCCCCTTCTTGTTCCGGCGATTGCGGCGATTGCTGTTACCGCCGCGGTTATCATTGAAACGGCTATTGCCGGTATTGCTGCCGCCGCGGTAATTGCTGTTGCCGCCTTGGTTGCGCGTCCGCCGGCTGTTATCCGTCGTCGCGGTCGTGGATTGACTGCGGCTTTGATTACTGCTGGTGTTGCGGTTTTGCGCTTGGTTCCGATTTTGCCCTTGGCCTTGGCTGCGATTCTGGCTTTGCCCTTGGCCTTGATTCGGCCGTGACTGGGTCTGCTGACCGCGGTTTTGTCCTTGGCTCTGGCTGCGGCCAGTGTTTTGGTTCTGGTTCCGGGCGGGACTCGCCGTACGCTGATTGGTCGCAGCGGCATGCTGCTGATTATTATTATTAGGCTTTGCTTGGGTAGTGGTTACCGTAGGTTTAGGCTCCTGTCTGTGAGTTGACTGAGTGGGACGGGCAGTATTGGCGGTCGGCTGATCCTGCTTGGCGACGGGCCGCGGTGTTTCTTGAGGCTTCGCGGGCGCTGCATTAACGGCAGGCTGCCGACGGGGTTGCTCCCGCCGCGTAGAAGAAGTGTGCCGGTCTTCCCGAGGCACACCGGTGGTGGTCTTCACGCCATGGACACTGGCGTGGGCCGCATTCGGTTTGCTCTTAGGTCGCCGGATAGCCGATACGAGAATTTTTGTCTTGCCTGTATGGGTGTCCTTCTGATCCTTGCTCTGTGATTTTGGTTGACTTGCTTGCTGTACTTTGTTGTCAGCCTGCGGGGCTGATTGACTTGTACTCTGCTGCAAGACCTGCCGGACTTTGCTTTGTCCGGCATCATCAATCATCGCCATGTGATTATTGATGGTCAAACCGGCCTTTTCGGCCGCTTCAACGACTTGTTTACTGGGTACTTTAATTTCTTTGGCGAATTCGTAGACACGCTTTTTCCCCATATCTTCACACTCCTCTATTTCAGTTACATAAGGGCCTCCATGCTGCGGGCAAACCCGGCATCCATGACCGCCACGATTTTTCGCGGCCGCCCGAGGGCGGTGGTCAATTCAGTGCTGGTGAGAGCCTGCGTGAGGGGAATCTGGTAGAAGGCACACTTATCCGTGATCCGTTTCGCAGTGGCTGCGCCGGCGTCTGCTGCCAGAATAACAAGCTTCGCTTGCTGGCTGCGGACAACCGTCAAGACTTGGGTTTCACCGACAATGAGCCGGGAAGCGCGCTGGGCGAGACCGATCAGATTCATTAATTTCTGGGTATTCATTGGCGTCATGCGTCGGGACCGAACAATTCGACCCGTGCCTTGCGGTGATCGACGTATGCGTATAATTCATCGTAGAAAGTATCCGTGACGTTACCTGCCAGTGCCTTCTCTACGACCCGATTTTTCTGGGCCGCGGCAATGGCTGCTGGATCAAGGGCAACATAGGCCCCGCGGCCGGATTTTTTGCCCGTGGGGTCAATGCTGATGGTGCCTTCCGGATCGCGGACGATGCGCACCATTTCCTTCTTCGGTTTCATCTCATTACTGAGCAGATCCTTACGCATCGGGATCTTCCGTACTTTCTTTTGTTTCTTTGCTTTGGCCATTATTTCTCATCACCATTAGTCTGTGGCGTATCCGGGTCTTCAACGTCGCCGTCGTCGTCCACGAACTCCACTTCGGATTCCGGTTTGATGTCGATACGGTAACCCGTCAGCCGAGCGGCCAAACGGGCATTTTGGCCGCGCTTGCCGATGGCCAGAGAAAGCTGCTCATCGGGCACGATGACCGTGCAGTTGCGCTCGTCGTCATCAGCAAATTGCACCGCGATGACTTCCGCCGGATTCAGGGCGTTAGCAATGTATTCAGCGGGATCATCTTCATATTGAATGATGTCCATGTTCTCGCCGTGCAGTTCATTGACCACTGCCTGAACCCGCTGACCCTTGGGTCCGACACAGGTACCAACGGGATCAATGTGGGGATCGTTGGACTTGACCGCGATCTTGGTCCGATCGCCGGCTTCCCGAGCGATACCCGCGACCTCTACAGTGCCATCGTAAATCTCTGGGACTTCTTGTTCAAATAGCCGTTTAACAAAATCGGGATTGGTCCGGGAAACAAAAACTTGCGGGCCCTTGGGACTGTTTTCGACTTTCGATACATAAACCTTGATCCGGTCGTGGGCGTTGTAGCTTTCGTTGGGCATCTGGTCCTGCTTGCTCAGCACGGCTTCGATGCGGCCCAAATCGACGTAGACAAAGCGGTTATCACGGCGTTCTACGACGCCGGACATGATCTCGTTTTCGTATTGACTGTATTCGTCATACACGATGGAGCGTTCAGCTTCGCGGATCCGCTGCATGATGACTTGCTTAGCGGTTTGGGCGGCTAAACGGCCAAAGTGTTCCGGGGTCACTTCAAAGCGGATGTGGTCCCCCACTTCGTAAGCCTTATTGATGGCAATGGCATCTTTTAAGGCCACTTCCAACCGGGAATCAAAGACGGTGTCTACGACTTCCTTGACGGCATAGACGTGGAATTCACCAGTTTTATTGTCAAAGTCCACTTCTACATTTTGGGCCTGACCGTAATTACGCTTGTAAGCCGAAACCAGGGCCGCGGAGATCGCATCGATCACGACCTCCTTTTTAACGCCTTTTTGACGCTCCAACTCATCTAACGCAGTGAGCATTTCAGCACTCATAATACTTGTTTCCTTTCCTCAAAATTCAATGGCTAAGCGGGCGTGGGCGATGGCGTCCCGGGCAAAAGTGCGCGGGATGCGGCGGGTCTTATCCTTGATCACCAAGGTCAATTCCGTCGCCGTCAGCGTCTGCAATGTGCCTTCGAATACCTTTTGACCGTCCACCGGTTGGTACAGGGAGATATGGATATACTCCCCGACAGCCTTTTCTAGATCAGCATCTGTTTTCAATGGCCGCTCCGCACCGGGCGAAGAGACCTCCAGGATATATTTCTCTGGGAACGGATCAGGATCGATGGTATCCATCGCGGTACTGATGGGGTCCGAAACCTTAGCGATTTCTTCCACATCAATGCCGCCCTGCTTATCCACGTAAACCCTGAGGTACCAGCTTCTGCCTTCCTTCACGTACTCCACGTCGACCAGCTGCAAGCCGGCCGCTTCAACGATTGGCCGCACCAGCGGCGTCACGGTATCCACAATTGATTGTTTGGCCACAACAGCACCCCTTTCTAAGGATGTCACCATCCTCATTTTCGACATCTAACTCCAAAAAAAAGTGAGCATCGCTGCTCACTTCTACTCGAAGTATTGGAAATCCTATGAAGAATATAGCATATTTCCGTTCCCAAAGCAACTTTGCCGCTCTTTTCAACGGCTCGACCATTAGAACAGAGACAGCTGATTTTCGTCTGGGAAGTCGTTGACGACGCCATTCTTGTCCAGATATTCCATTATCGTTTTGGAAACCCCGCCGCGAACGGAAATATCTTCTTTCGACAGGAACGGTTTTTCTGCCCGGGCAGCGACAATATTCTTGGCCACCCGGTCCCCAAGGGAGGGGATCGCGTTGAACGGGGCCAGCAGTGTGTGATCATCGACAATCTTAAACTCTTGGGCTTCAGACTGATTGATGTCCACCATCTGGATGCGGATGCCCCGCTCCCAGCACTCGTTGGCAATCTCCAGCACCGTCAGCAGGCCCTTTTCCTTGGCTGTCGCGTCGTTGCCCTTGTCGTTGATTGTCTGCATCGCTTCTTTAATGGTCTGCTTGCCGTGGGTCATAGCCACCAGGTCATAGTCGTCGGCCCGCACGGAGAAGTAGGCACAATAGTATGCCAACGGATAGTACACTTTGAACCAGGCGATCCGCAGCGCCATTTCAATATAGGCGGTGGCGTGGGCCTTGGGGAACATGTACTTGATCTTCAAACAGGAATCAATGTACCAGGAAGGAATGTTCTTATTCTCCCGCATCTTATCCTGCCACTCGTCGGGGATCCCCCGGCCCTTCCGGACGTGCTCCATGATCTGGAAGGCCAACTGGGAATCCAGGCCCCAGTGAATCAAGTCCATCATGATGTTATCCCGGCAGCCGATGACATCCTTCAGCTTGACGACGCCCTTTTGGATCAACTCCTCGGCGTTGCCCAGCCAGACATCGGTCCCGTGGGACAGACCAGAAATCTGAAGCAATTCAGCAAAGGTCGTCGGATGGGTTTCTTCCAGCATTCCCCGAACGAAGCGGGTCCCAAATTCGGGAATCCCCAAGGTACCGGTCTTTGATTGAATCTGGTCCTCCGTGACGCCCAGCGGTTCAGTACCGGAAAATAGGCCCATCACACCTGGATCGTCGTAAGGAATTGTCTTCGGGTCGACCCCCGAAAGATCCTGCAAGGTCCGGATCATGGTTGGGTCATCGTGGCCCAGAATATCCAGCTTCAAGATATTATCGTGGATGGAGTGGAAATCAAAGTGGGTCGTCTTCCAAGCAGCATCCGTATCATCTGCGGGGTACTGGATCGGGGTGAAATCGTAGATGTCCATGTCGTCCGGCACAACGATGATCCCCGCCGGGTGCTGGCCGGTGGTCCGTTTGACCCCGGTACAGCCCGCCGCCAACCGATCAATCTCGGCGCCGCGGATCTTTTGTTCCGTGACTTCCTGGTAATGCAGGACATAGCCGTAGGCGGTCTTCTCCGCCACCGTGCCGATGGTCCCGGCCCGGTACACGTAGTCTTCGCCGAACAGCACCTTGGTGTAGTTATGGGCGATGGGCTGATAGTCCCCGGAGAAGTTCAGATCGATATCGGGTACCTTGTCCCCTTTGAACCCTAAGAAAGTTTCGAAGGGAATATCCTGGCCCTCTTTGATCAATTCCGTGCCGCACTTGGGGCATTTCTTATCCGGCAAGTCAAACCCGGAGCCGACTTCCCCCTTATCGAAGAATTCCGAGTAGTGGCAGTGCGGACAGCGATAATGGGGCGGCAGCGGATTAACTTCGGTGATCCCGGTCATAGTCGCGACCAGAGAGGAGCCGACACTGCCCCGGGAACCAACCAAGTACCCGTCCTTATTGGACTTGTGCACCAGTTTCTGGGCAATCAGGTAGATGACCGAGAAGCCGTTGCCGATGATACTCTTAAGTTCCTTATCCAAGCGGGCCTGGACAATATCCGGCAGCGGATCGCCGTACCATTCTTTAGCCTGGGTCATGGTCAGTCGGCGGATATCTTCTTCCGCGCCGGGCATATGCGGCGTATACAGCTTGTCCTTCACCGGGGTAATGTCGTCAGCAACCCAATCGGCCACCGTATGGGTGTTGTCAACGACGACTTGATGAGCTGTTTCCTCGCCCAGGAAAGCAAAGTCTGTCAGCATTTCATCCGTGGTTCGGAAATGCAAATCCGGGAAATACAGCTTGCGGTGGGCGTTGATCTTCATCGACCGCTGCAAAATCTCCCGGTAGATGGCGTCTTCCGGGTTCATGAAATGCACATCACCGGTGGCCACCACCGGTTTGTCCAATTCTTTGCCGAGTTTCACCATGTTCTTCAGCAAGTCTTCCAGCTGGTCGTTGTCCTTGATCAATTCCGTGGCGATCAGCGGCTGGTAAGCTGCATGGGGCTGGACTTCTAGATAATCGTAATACTCGGCCAATTTGCGGGCATCTTCATACCCCTTTTGCATCATGGCGGTGAACACTTCGCCGTCTGCACAGCCGCTGCCGACAATGATTCCTTCCCGGTACTTGTTGAGCATACTGCGGGGGACGCGGGCCACCCGGTGGAAATAGTCCGTCAAAGAGAAGGACACGATCTTGAACAGATTCTTCAAGCCGGCTTGGGTTTTCGCAATCAAAATAGCGTGGCTGGGCCGGCCGGTCTTCCAGGCTTCTTTTTCACCCGCGTGATCATTCAGCTGATTGACATTGGCGGTATTGAAGCGGGCCATCATTTCTTTCAGCAAAGCAAAATACAAATAGCCGGTCGCTTCCGAATCGTCAGAGGCCCGGTGGTGCTGGGTCAAAGTGATCTTATACACCCGCGACAGGCTGTCCAGGGTGTGCCGGCCCCGTTCTGGATGCAGGGTGCGGGACATGATCAGCGTGTCGACGATGGGATTGGGTACCGCCGGCCAGCCTAAGCGCTTGCGGGCGACGTTGATGAAGCCGATATCGAAGGTGACATTGTGGCCGACGACAATCGCATCACCCACAAAGTCGGTGAATTTTTTGATAATTTCTTCCTCAGACCCGCCGCTTTGGACCATCTCGTCGGTGATCGTGGTCAAATTGATTGTCGTCGCACTTAACGGAAAGCCGGGGTTGATGAATTCATCGAATTTCGCCAACACCTTGTTGTTCTTCATCTTCACCGCGCCAATTTCAATGATCCGGTCGGTGGGTGCGGACAACCCGGTGGTTTCAATATCGAATACAACATATTCTTCATCACCGGTAAGCGGTTGATCGCGCAAATTGTAGGCGATTGGCGTGGCATCATCTACCAGGTTGATTTCCACCCCGTACATGACTTTAATCTTATTCTTCAAGCCCGCCGAGTGGGCTTCCGGGAATGCCTGGGCGACGGCGTGATCAGTAACGGCAATCGCCGGCATGCCCCACTGCGCCGCTTGGTTGACGTAATCGGTGGGAGAATTAGTAGCGTCCATCTGGGACATCGTGGTGTGCAGATGGAGTTCGATACGTTTATCCCCCGCAGCGGTATCTTGCCGCGCCGTGTGGGCCACCGTCTGAACATCGTAGGCACTGATGGTCAATTCTTGGGAATATTTATCCTCTTCCACCGGTCCGCGGACTTTCACCCATTGGCCGACAGCCACTTGCGCAAAATTCGGATCGGTGCCGGTTTCCCGGGAGAAGGCCTTGACCTTGAAGGAAGAGGTGTAATCAGTGATTTCAAACAGCAGCATTTGTTTGCCGCTGCGCAGATCCCGAACTTCACTGGAGAAAATTTTTCCCTGAACCACCAGGGACCGGTCTGGTTCGGTGATATCCGCCATCTGGCGAATCGGCGCATCGGCGGGAATCGGCTTGCCGATGTGGACACCATCGCCGCTGGGGGCCCCACTGCCGTTACCAGCCGGCCCGGCCGCGGCCTTTTCCTGGGCCTTCAGCAGAGCTTGCGTCGCCAGCTCTTGGTTTTGCTGCTCCTGCTGCTGGCGCATGGCGTCGATTTTTTCTTGGGTCGCAGACTCATCAACGTAGACGTGGATATGGAAATCCGGGAAGCCCAACCGGGCATAGGCTTCTTCAACACAGCTCAGTGCGTTTTCCACGACATAATTTTTGACTACTTCGTTGTCGACACTGATCGCCACCCGGTCGCCCTGCATTTGCGGGGCATTCACTTGGGCCAGGGCAGGGGACGAGGCGGCACAGGTTTTCACCACGTATGGCCAATAATCAGCCAGCAAATGGTCGTCAAATTCGGGTTGGGCCACGTGCAGCCGAACCGCCACGGACGCGATATCCGCAAACGCTTTGGTCAGATCAGCGAGGAAGACACTATACACAGAGAATGGCAGGATTTGGGGCAAACGCAGCACGAATTCCCACTGTTTGGTCTGTTCATGCACAATGACCTTCTCCACGGCGCCGCCAGCAAAACGGTCCCCGCCATCGGCGGAGACCGCAAAGTGGATCTGGTCGAGGAGTTGGGTCAACATTTCTTCAGGTGACAATGCCAAATGGACTCAACCCTTTCTTAAATTCGGTAAACCAAAAACAACTTATTCAGCAGACTGACCGTCCAACTTCGCCCGCAAGATCGGCAGGACGTTGCTCAGTTCTTCTTTCTTCACTTCAATATTGTCGCCGGTGGCCCGTAAATGGACCTCGACGATACCGTCGGCAGCCTTCTTGCCCACCGTGATCCGGATCGGAATACCGATCAAATCAGCGTCGGCGAACTTGATGCCGGCCCGCTCATTACGGTCGTCCAGCAAAACTTCATAGCCGTCCTTCGTTAAAGCGGCGTCGATCTCGTCGGCTAATTGCCGTTGGTCGTCGTTCTTCATATTAACGGGTACGACGTGAATGTCAAATGGCGCGATCGCCTTAGGCCAAATGATGCCGTGTTCATCGTTGTGCTGCTCGACAATGGCCGACAGCAGCCGGGATACGCCGATGCCGTAACTGCCCATCACAACGGGTACTGAGCGGCCGTTCTCATCCAAAACCGTGGCATTCATGATCTTAGAGTAGCGGGTGCCGAGCTTGAAAATATGGCCAATCTCGATGCCCTTCGTGAACTTCAACTTGCCCTCACCGTCGGGTGATGTTTCACCAGCCTGGGCGACGCGAATGTCCGCGTAGTCGTCCGGCTTGTAATCCCGATCCACGTTGGCGTTGGCAAAATGGTAGCCTTCTTCATCCGCGCCCACAAAGGCATTGACCATATTCTTAATGGTTAAATCGGCGACAATGCGAATATCCTGGTCGATCCCAACGGGTCCTAAAGAACCTTCCGGAGCATGGAGATACTGTTGCACTTCGTCATCCGAGGCGAGCCGCAGCTCAGCGGCATCCAGGAAGTTCTTCAGCTTGACATCGTTGATCTCATGGGTTCCTTGGATCAAGGCCAGTACCGGCTTCTCGTCGGCGATGAACAGAATGGACTTCATGATCTGGTCCGTATCCACATGCAGGAAGTCGGCAACTTCTTCCACCGACTGCGCACCGGGCGTCGCAATTTTTTGCAACGCCTGGGGATCTTCGTGATTCTGTACGGCCGGTAATTGACTGGTGGCCATTTCCAAATTCGCGGCGTAGTCGCTGCCGTCAGAATAAGCGATGGTATCTTCACCGATCGGGGCAATGGCGGAAAATTCCTTGGAATCCCGGCCGCCCATAGCGCCGGCATCACCGATGATCACCCGGTAGTTCAAACCGACCCGGTTGAAGACATTAACATAGGCACTTTCCACATGGTTGAAAATCGTGTCCAAGTCATCGTTATCCACGGTGAAAGAATACGCGTCCTGCATAATGAACTCCCGGCCCCGGAGCAGACCGTTGCGCGGCCGATCCTCATCCCGATACTTCGTCTGAATTTGGTATAACAGCAACGGCAGTTTCTTGTATGATTTCACGCTGCTGCGGATAATATCCGTCATCGTTTCCTCATGGGTCGGGCCCAGGAGCAGCGTGCGATCGTGGCGATCTTTCAGCTGGTAAAGGTTTGGCCCATAGGTACTGTAACGGCCGGATTCTTTCCACAATTCAGCGGGGATCAGCGTGGGCAGCAGCATTTCCACCCCATCGATCGTCGTCATTTCTTCGCGAATGATGTGCTGGATTTTTTGCAAGACCCGCCAAGCCAAGGGCAAATAGACGTACACCCCAGCAGCTTCCTGCTTGATCATACCGCCGCGCAGCATCAGCTGATGACTGATGGCCTCTGCATCAGACGGGGTTTCTTTCATGGTCGGAATTAACATTTTGGATTGACGCACAACAAGATTCTTCCTTTCCTCTGAATCCGTCCCGGACTCAGTGCGTGAATAACCGTTGGAAATCGTTCCAGGTGACTGCAATCATCAACAGGAGCAGCAGCCCGAAACCGATCAAGGTGATTACGCCTTCTTTTTCTTCAGAAATCGGTTTGCCCCGCACGGCCTCGACGACATTCAGCAGCAGCTTGCCGCCGTCCAGCGCTGGAATCGGCAGCAGGTTCATCAAGCCTAGATTGACCGACAGGCTGGCCATCATCGTCACCACGGAGAGCCAGCCGAAGCTGGCCGCCTGACTGGACGCTTGGTAGATCGCCACCGGGCCGCCCAGCTTGTTCAGGCTGAAGCCGCCCGTGAAGAATGAACCCAGGATCTGGAGAATGTGGGTAATGATATACCACGTCTCCGTGAAGCCGTATTTTAGTTTGGCCGTGAACGAGGTATCTAAACTGCCGGTGACCGCCACCCCGATCTGAGTCACTTGTTTCTTATCCACGGTACGCGCGACCGGTTTAACCGTCAGTGTTTTCGTTTGGCCGTTGCGCAGCACCTGGATCTTCACCGTTTTGCCAGCCTTGTTTTGCAGGTGTTTAGAAAAATCCGTAATATCCCCTACCCGCTGGCCATCCACCGTTTGGACTACGTCCTTGGCCTTGAAGCCGGCCTGGGCGGCGGGCATACCAGACTCAATCTGGGCAATCATCGTCTGACTATTATTCGGTGCCCCGCCGTTGACGAAAGCGATGATAATAAACGTGATGATTCCCAGCAAGAAATTATTCAACGGCCCGCCAAAGTTTGTCAGCATCCGGCGGCCCAAACTGGCCGACTGGAACTGCACGTCCAGCGGGGCGATCTGTACTTCAGTACCGTCGTGCTCGATGATCGTCGCGTCGTGATCCACCGGGTAGCGTTTGACCACCGATTCATCACCGTTTTCGTAACCTTCGACCCAGAGTTCTTTTTCCAAATCACTCTTGGACACTTGCAACGGCACACCGTTGACATTAGTCACCTTGTCACTGGTATTGATTGAGGTGACCACGCCGGCATCGTTCAGCACCAGGGTGGCCATCGTGCCTGGTTCAATTTCGTCCTCATCATCGGCCGCGCCGGCCATGCGGACGTACCCGCCTAAGGGTAAGATTCGAATCGTATAGGTCGTGCCGTGGGATCGATGCCAGAACAGCTTGGGCCCCATGCCGATGGAGAATTCCCGGACCAGGATCCCCGCCCGCTTGGCGAAGAAGTAATGGCCAAATTCATGGACCAGCACGATGATCCCAAAGACCAGGATGAATGCGATAATACCCTTCATTTGGTTAGCTCCTTTAAATTAAGCCGAAAATTTGGACTAACGGCAAAACGAACAGCAACGAATCGAAGCGGTCAAGAATTCCGCCATGACCGGGTAGAATCTTGCCCGAGTCCTTGACACCGAAATAGCGTTTGTACGCCGATTCCACCAAGTCGCCAAATTGGCCAACGATGGACAGAATCAAAATGATCAGAATCATCCGCCACAGAGCGTAAACCTGAACTTCAGGCACCGCCAAGCAGTAAAGTGTGCCGATGATCACGGCGCTGACCGTGCCGCCGATGGAGCCTTCCCAAGTCTTGTTCGGCGAAATCGGCGTCAGCTTATGTTTGCCCAGCTTGCGGCCGATCAGATAGGCGCCGGAATCGGTGACCCAGACGATCAGCAGGACGAACAAGAGCTTCATGAAGCTGCCCTGGTTCCGGACCATGACGAGGGCGCCGAAACCGCCGCCCAGATAAGCCATGGCCAGGGTGGAAATGGCAATATCTTCAATGTTGATGCGATTCTTGCTGGTGACAGTGATCACCAGCATGAGCATGAACAGCATCATCAGAAACTCCGTGATATTGAACCAGTGGGACACGTTGTTGGGCAGCCAGCCCTTGAGCCAGCCATAGAAGCCGGCGGGCAAGATCATGACCACGATCCCGAAACCGGCGATGATGAAGTCCGGCGAAACTACGATGCGTTTGCGCATCAAGAAGAACTCCGACAGGCCGATCAGGCCCAAAAGAATCGCCAGGACCTCAATGGCCCAACTGCCAAAATAAATCGTGGGCAAAAATATTGCCAATGCCCATATTGCTGTGATTACCCGTTGCCGCATCCCAATTTCCTCCTACTTACTGGTCTTCAAGCCGCCATAACGCCGCTGCCGGTGCTGGTACGTGGCCACCGCCGCGGCTAAATCATTGCTGGTAAAGTCCGGCCAATGAACATCGGTGAAGACAAATTCTGAATAGGCCACCTGCCAAAGCAAAAAGTTCGACAGCCGCTCCTCCCCGCTAGTCCGAATCAAGAGATCCGGATCAGCCAGGACGCCTAATTGGGCGGTGAAGAGATGGTCACTGACCATTGCTTCTGTGATGTCCGCCGGCTTGACTGCACCGGCTGCCGCCTGCGCCGCCAACTGCTGCACCGCGGTGGTGATTTCCCGGCGCGAACCGTAGTTGAACGCGAAGTTCAAAATCATGCCGGTGTTGTTTTTCGTCTGGGCCATGGCATCCAAAGTCACTTGGCGGGTGGCCGCCGGCAGTTCATCCAAATAACCCATTACTTCGACCCGGACATTTTCTGCCATCAGGTCGGGCATGTAGTGATTGAAGAACTTGACTGGCAAGCCCATGAGGTAATTCACTTCCTCAGTGGGCCGGCGCCAATTCTCAGTGGAGAAGGCGTAAACCGTGAGGACCTTGATGCCCATGTGACTGGCTGCGATGGCGATCCGCTTGACGTTATCCATGCCTTCCTTGTGCCCAGCAACCCGGGGCAGATGGCGGGCCTTGGCCCATCGGCCATTGCCGTCCATAATGATGGCAACATGCTGGGGCAGCGGTGCTGTTTCGGTGCTTGCCATAACTGACTCCTTTACACGAAGAAAAGAACCCGTCACCAAATACTTGGGTGGACGGGCCTAACGGTTGTTAGACTTCGGTGATCTCGTCTTCCTTATCCTTGGCGATGCTATCGATACCCTTGACGGCATCATCGGTCAGCTTCTGGACTTGGTTTTCCAAATCATGTTGGGCATCTTCACTGATGTCGCCCTTCTTCGCCGCTTTCTTCAATTCTTCCATCGCGTCGCGACGGACATTGCGGACAGCGATCTTGGCGTTCTCAGCATCCTTGCCGACTTCCTTAGCCAGCTCCTGGCGGCGTTCACCGGTCAATTGGGGAATGACCAAGCGAATGACGTTGCCGTCATTGGCCGGGTTCAAACCCAAATCAGAGGCTAAGATGGCCTTCTCAATATCGTTCAGTGAGGACTTGTCGTACGGCGTGATCATCAGTACCCGGGGTTCCGGAATATTGATGGCCGCCATTTGGTTCAACGGCGTCGGTGCCCCGTAATAGTTAACGTTGATCCGGTTGAGCAGCCCGGCGTTGGCCCGACCGGCCCGGATATCCGCCAAGTCCCGGCGCAGCGCGTCTTGGGCTTTTTTCATGTCCTCTTTTGCCTGCTTTAATAATGCTTCTTCTGCCATGATTAATGTGCTCCTTTCTTTTCTTCATCGGCTTCGGCTTTAATCGTCGTCCCGATGTTTTCGCCCTCGATCACCCGGACGATGTTGTCCGGCTTATTCATGTTGAAGACGACGAGAGGAATATCATTGTCCATCGATAACGAGCTGGCGGTGGCATCCATCACCTTCAAGCCCTTAGCGATGATATCGAGTTGGGTCAATTCATCATATTTGACCGCATTGGGATCTTTATTCGGATCGGCGGAGTAAACGCCGTCCACGTTGTTTTTGGCCATTAAGATCACATCGGCGCCGATTTCGGCGGCGCGCAAGGCCGCAGTGGTATCCGTGGAGAAGTACGGGTTCCCCGTGCCGCCGGCGAAAATCACCACGCGGCCCTTTTCCAGATGGCGCATGGCCCGACGACGAATATAGGGTTCAGCGATCTGGCGCATTTCGATGGACGTTTGCACCCGCGTCGGCACATCCATGTGTTCCAGACTGTCTTGCAGGGCCAAGGCATTCATGACCGTGGCCAACATGCCCATGTAATCTGCTTGGGCCCGTTCCATACCTAATTCAGCACCGGTTTCGCCCCGCCAAATATTGCCGCCGCCGCAGACGACGGCCACTTGGACGCCTAAATCATGGACTGCTTTGATCTGTTTAGCGATTCGGTCAATGACTGGCGGTGTGATGCCGAAACCCTCTTTACCGGCGAGAGCTTCACCACTGACTTTTAAAACGATGCGCTTATATTTGATCCCACTCATTACCATTCCTCCGTTAGTTTGCTGTTCAATAGTTTACCATACTTGACGCGTTTGGGCGAATAGCCGCCAGTCTTTCGGGCATAGAAAAAGCCGCACACCCGTAGGTCTGCGGCCTCTTCAGCAAGGAGTTTAGCCCTTGATTTGGGACATCACTTCGTCAACGAAGTTTTCTTCCTTCTTCTCAATCCCTTCGCCGACTTCATAACGGACAAAGGAAACCAGCTTGCCGCCCTTGCTGGCGACATACTTAGCCACGGTCTGATCCGGATCCTTAACGAATTCTTGATCAGCCAAAGCAATTTCGGACAGATATTTGCGCATCCGACCCTCAACGATCTTCGGGATAATCTTTTCGGGCTTGCCCTCGTTCTTTGTTTCCTCAGTCAAGACAGCCTTTTCGTGTGCCAAGACATCAGCCGGAACGGCATTTTGATCCAAGTACTTCGGATTGATGGCCGCCACGTGCATGGCCACGTCCCGCGCTGTCTCTTCGTCAGCGCCTTCCAGCACGGTCAATGCGGCGATTTGGCCGCCATTGTGCAGGTAAGCACCGAAGTTTTGGCTGTCCGTCTTTTCGACGACTTGGAAGCGGCGCAGGGAAATCTTTTCGCCGATAACCGCGGTCAATTCCGTAATGGCCGCCTTGATCGTGTCGTCGCCCATCTTCAAGGCCAAGGCAGCATCCATATCGGCCGGTTTGCCAGCGACAATTGCGTCAGCAATCCCCTTAACCAGATTCTGGAATTTGTCATTGGCGGAAACAAAGTCGGTTTCCGAATTGACTTCAATGACTGCTGCCGTATTGCCGGCAACCGAAATATGCGCCAAGCCTTCAGCAGCGACGCGGTCGCTCTTCTTTTCGGCCTTAGCAATACCCTTTTCACGCAATACATCAACGGCTTTGTCCATGTCGCCATCCGTAGCGACCAAAGCCTTCTTAGCGTCCATCATGCCGACGCCGGTCTTTTCCCGTAACTCTTTGATTTGTTGAATCGAAACTGCCATGAATGTAGTCCTCCTATAAATAAATTTCTAAAAAGCTGAAAAAAGTGGCCGCTCCGCAGGATTGCTGCTGGGCCAGGCCACTTCAGGGGTTACATATTAGTTGTTAGCGGAATCACTGGCACTGTCGGCAGCGTCGCTATTGTCGCCTTCAACAGCTTCCACGATATCTTCCATGGAATCCTTAGCCGGTTGGTCACCCTCAGCAGCAGCGGGTTGAACCGGTTGTTGTTGGTCAGCGTCAGCATTGTCTTCGCCTTGACGGCCTTCAACAATGGCGTCAGCCATCTTGGAAGTGATCAGACGAACCGCACGAATCGCGTCATCGTTTGACGGGATAATCACATCAATAGGATCCGGATCCGTGTTCGTGTCGACCATGGCCACGATGGGAATGTGCAGCTTGTTGGCTTCGTGAACAGCGATGTCTTCCTTACGAGGATCAACGATGAACATCACGTCCGGTAAATGAGGCATATCTTCGATACCGCCCAAGAACCGTTCCAACTTCTGTTGTTCCTTGTTCAGCAAGGAAACTTCCTTCTTCGGGAGGACGTCGAAAGTGCCGTCTTCGGCCATCTTCTTCAAGTCCTTCAGACGCTTGATCCGAGTCTGGATAGTCTCCCAGTTTGTCAAAGTACCACCCAACCAACGGTGGTTAACGTAGTATTGACCAGCACGGGTCGCTTCTTCTTCAATGGAATCTTGGGCCTGCTTCTTAGTACCGACAAACAGGAAGACCGCACCCTTGCTTGCTTCGTCCTTGACGAAGTTGTACGCCGTGTCGACCATCTTGACCGTCTTTTGCAGGTCAATAATATAGATACCATTCCGTTCAGTGAAGATATACTTCTTCATCTTCGGGTTCCAGCGGCGGGTTTGGTGACCAAAGTGCACGCCGGCTTCAAGCAATTGCTTCATTGATAATACTGCCATGTAAAAATACCTCCAATAGTTTTTTCCTCTGCATACGTCACTCCGGTGCGGACACAACTGTGCACTGCCGCAACCGGTCAATATGCATGTGTACTTTTGAAATACTAGACCATTATACAGAACCCGACCGCTGGGTGCAAGCCGCTCACCAAACCACGCCGCGAATGGTCAAAAAGTGCTCCTTTTGCCGACGGGTCAAACGCTTGAACTTGGCCTCCGCACTCAAGGCATCGTGTTTGCTGCTGAATGAAGTTTGGTAGATTCGATGGACCGGCCGGCGGGTGCGGGTGTATTTGGCCCCCGTACCGGCATTATGTTCCGCTTCCCGGCGCACCGGGTCAGTCGTGAAGCCGCCGTAAAACGACCCATCAGCGCACAACAAGACGTAGAACCAGTACAACTCAGTCGTTCCGGAGGGCATTGGCCACCTCCGGGGTATAATTCCCCGCTGTGTCGTGGACGATCAATGACGGGACAATGCGCACGCCGTTAGGCTTCCCGCCGCGAATTGCTTCGATCAGCACCATATTCGCTTCCTTATTCGGTTTCGGAAAAATGAACCGTACCCGTTTAGGCGCCAAGCCGTGCGCCGTCAACGCCGGCAGGATCTCGTCCAGCCGCTCCGGCCGATGGACCATGAAAAGTTTGCCGCCGAATTTCAACAACGCTGCACTTACCGCAGCCACTTCAGCCAAAGAAACCGCCACTTCATGACGCGCCATTGCCAGATGCGGGTTCGGGTTGCGCTTGCTGGTGGGAACATTCTTAAAATACGGCGGGTTCGTTAAGACAGCGTCGACACTGTCCTTGGCAATCACCCCCGGAGCCTGCTGCATGGGCATGGTATGCACCGTGATTTGGTCGGCCAAGCCATTGAGTGCCGCGGAGCGGCGGGCCATATCCGCCAGCAGGGGCTGGATTTCGACTAAATCAATCTGGGCCTGGGTCCGCCGCGCCACAAATAACCCGACAGCGCCGTTGCCCGCGCCTAAATCGACGATCCGACCAGTGGGCGGCACCTGGGCAAAAGCCGCCAGCAGCACGGCGTCCAAGGAGAACGCAAAGACTGACTGATTCTGAATAATTTCGATACCGCCGCTATTCAGCTGATCGATCCGTTCTCCGGGTAATAAGCGATCAGTCATACCGTGGCCACCGCCTTTCTGCTATAATTTGGGGTTGAATTGGTTCTTTAACAATCAACCGTGCTATTTTAGAACGAATCCACGATAAGAAAGCGGGATACGCGATGCTCTACCGCATCTTCCGGGTCATTATCCGGTTTGTCATTTTCGTATTAAATGGTCACATGGTGGTTTTGGATAAGGAAAAGGTACCGAAAACACCCTATATTCTCGTTGCCCCCCATCGCACCTGGTGGGAACCAGTGTTATTCGCAGTGGCGGGCAGTCCCATGGAATTCTCTTTCATGGCGAAGGCGGAGTTGTTTCACAATCCGATCATTCGCTGGATCTTGCGCAACGCGCATGCCTTTCCGGTGGACCGCGCTCACCCAGGGCCCAGCGCGGTAAAGACGCCGATCAATAATTTGCGGAAGAATAATTTGTCCGTAATCATCTTTCCTACGGGGACGCGGTATTCCAACGACATCAAGGGCGGCGCGGCGCTGATTGCCCGATTGGCCGGAGTGCAGCTGGTGCCGGTGGTGTATCAGGGGCCGTTGACGTTCATGAATTTGTTGAAGCGGCAGAAGATGATTATTGGGTTTGGTGATCCGATCACGGTTTCCCGGAAGGGACGGCTGGATGATGCGGCGATTGCGGGAATTGACGCTGAGATGCGGGCGGCGTGGCATGCAATCGATCAGCGGATCAACCCGGACTTTGTGTATGTGCCGGATACGAAGAAGGCGGAGTTGGAGCACGAGGAAGGGAAACTATAGGATTTATTTGATAGAAAAAGCCGAAGTCCCGTCATTGGGACTTCGGCTTTTTCTTTGCTTGCCAGGTTCTGGACAATAATTTCCGGCCCAGCTGCCGTGCCAAGTGCTCCGCAAGCTGCGGCAAAATGGGCTGGCGACGCGCAGCTAGTGCGAAGCCGCAGGCGTAGCTAGCCGTGACGGCGCTTGAAGCCCGCAAAGACCGCGGTCTTCAAGACGCCTAACCACATCAGCGGCAAAAAACGCCGCTGTGTGGTTCCCACGGCTGAGCCCATTTTGCCTCCGCTTGCTACGCACTTAGCACTCGGTACACCAAACTAAAGCCGTATCCTCAATCCATTCCTTCTTAAAAACGTACTTTCTAGCCAATTAGGCCTGCAATACCTTATTCAAGAACGACTGAGTCCGTTCTTCCTTTGGATGGTCAAAGATTTCTGTTGGGGTGCCCTGTTCTAGGATTTGACCACCGTCGAAGAAGACGACGCGGTCGGCGACTTCTTTGGCGAAGCCCATTTCGTGGGTGACGATGACCATGGTCATGCCCTGTTGGGCGAGTTGGCGCATGACTTGGAGGACGTCGCCGACCATTTCGGGGTCAAGGGCGCTGGTCGGTTCGTCGAAGAGCATGATATCGGGATGCATGGCCAGAGCGCGAGCGATGGCGACCCGTTGCTGCTGGCCACCGGAAAGAGAAGCAGGCATGGCGTCGGCTTTTTCGGTTAGGCCAACGGTTTCCAGAAACTTGCGGGCTTCCGCGGTGGCAGTGGCTTTATCGGCCTTCTTCAACTCCACCGGGGCTAAAATCACGTTTTCCAGGACCGTCATGTGGGGAAAGAGATTGAAGTGCTGGAACACCATGCCGATTTTCTCCCGAATACGGTTGATGTCTACATGGGGCTGGCTGATGTCAGCGCCATCGATCAGGATGTGTCCCTTCGTCGTGGTTTCCAAGCCATTGATCATGCGCAGCACCGTACTCTTCCCGGCGCCGGAGGGACCAATGAGCACGACGACTTCGTTATTCTTGACATTCAGGTTGACGTCTTTAATGACGTGGTTCGTACCGTAGTCTTTATAGACATCCTGCATTTGCACGCGATCGGTATTTTCTTCTGCCATTATGCTTGCACCTTCTTCTGCACCCACTTAGACAGCCAAGTGAGGAGCGTAATGATAACGAGATAAATCAAGGCGACCATCGTCCAGATTTTGAAGCCCTCCATATTCCGGGCGATGATAATTTTCCCGGTTTGGGTCAATTCCAGGATACCGATGATCGACAGAATCGACGTATCCTTTAGGGTGATGATGAACTGGTTGATGAAACTAGGCACCATGATCCGGATACCCTGCGGCAAAATGACTTTGCGCAGGGCCTTGCCGAAGGGCAGCCCCAGGGAACGGGCCGCTTCCATTTGACCCACATCCACGGCTTCAATACCGCCCTTCACAAAGGCGGCGGTATATGCCCCTTCATTCAAGGTCAGCGTAATGATCCCGGCAAGGAAGGCCGGCACCTTGGCGCCAATCAAGCTGGGGACGCCTGTGTAAATGAACAGGGCCAGTACCAGCAGCGGCAGACCGCGGAAAATATAGATAAAGGTAATTGAAATGCCCCGGGCAAAGGCATTGGGTAAAACGCCCAGCAAACCAACGAGAATGCCGACGATGGTGGCAAAGATGATGGCCACCACAGTTACCAGCAGGGTTTCTTGAAGCCCGCCCATCAATGTGCCCCAGTTGGCTTTCAGCAAGCCGAAGAAGGACCGGTCAGTTTCCTGGGTCTTTTTATTAGCCGCCGCTTGGGACTTTTTAGAGCCGGTCCCTAAGTATTTTTGCAAGATCTTGGTATATTGGCCGTTCGCCTTCAGTTTCTTCAGGCCTGCATTGAACTGGGCCATCAATTCAGTATTCTTCTTATTGGTGGCAAAGCCGTACCCAGTAGGGTTTGCTGGTTTAGTGACGATGCTCAGCTTCAAACCGGTATTGATGGCATATTGCATGACTGGGGAATCTTCGAAACAGGCCACTGAATTACCCGTCGTCACGTCTTGGTACATGTTGTTGGAATCATCGAAGGTGACGGTGGTAAAGCCGTACTTATCCTTGACGCTCAGGGCATAGTTGGCGGCAGCGGTGCCTGTCTTGATGGCTACTCGCTGCCCTTTCAACTGTTTCAGGCTCTTGATCTTACTCCCCTGTTTAACCGCCATCACGACGCCCACATTGTAATAGGGTTTGCTCATCAAGAACTTTTCTTGCCGTTCCGGCGTAATCGACATGCCGGCGATCACCCCATCAATTTGGCCCGCCTCCAGTGCCTGTACAGCGGCATTGAAGCCCACGGGTTTGATGGTCACCGTGAACCCTTCCGTCTTCGCGATCGCATTCATGAGATCAATGTCGATGCCGACGTATTGGTTCTTTTCATTAGCAAATTCGAAGGGGGCATATGTAACGTCCGTCCCAATCGTATAGTGCTTCTCCGCCGCCTGCGCCGGTTTGGCCGACCACAACGTGAGGAAAAGACCCGCTAAGATGACAAATAATCCTGTGACAAAGGATTTGCGCTGCATGGGCGCACCCACTTTCTTATTGAATAACATAAGACCCAGTATAATGGCGAGGACGTTAGATTGTCTATATTTGATGTTAATAATGCTGACATCAGGCAGAGAAAAAAACAGAGACCCTCACCAGTCCATTGCGTGAGTGTCTCTGCTTGTTATTGATTGACTCGGTGCCGGGTCAAATACCAGACACCGCTGCTGTAAAGGGCTAGCGCAATCACCGCGATCAGCGTCACTTGTTTCGGATAGGTCAGTGCGGCGCGATAACTGCGCAAGGCGAAGCGGTCCAACCGGGTATAAGCCCGAGCGGGGTGCACATTGACGGCCGCGGTGCGGCTCTGGACTGGCTGCACGGTGAAGTGCTGCCGGACGGCGCTCGTTTTGGCCACTAATCGGCCTTGAACCAGCCAGCGCCACGGCGTTCCTTCTGGTCCGTCACACCGAAACAACGTCGCCACAGCTGCCCGGCGCGTGGTCGGGGCCGCTAACCACTGCGTCTGGCGTTCATCGATCCGTTGACTGAAAGTCGTCTGGTAGATATACACATGGACGAAATCAGTCACGTAGAACCGATCACCCGCCGCAATCTGATTCAGCCGATTGAGCAGTGCGCTGCCTTGCACCAGATTATGACTCATCATGATGTAATTGCCCTGGCCCATGCGTTGTTGCGGTGAGTAAGTGCCCACTCCATTCAGCAGCGCGGCGTCACTTGTGCCGGCAAAGATCGGCAGGACCGTGTGTACCGCGGGCAAAGCAACTGCCCCGATCGCCGCCTGCTGCATCGTTGCTGTCTGGACCAGCTGGGCTTGCGCGTAGGCAGCGTTGCCTTGGGCGGCGACGTCATGCGAGAAATCAGCTTGGCGGATCCGGGCAGTTTGGATATGCTGAATTTCCTGCGGCGTCCCCTGTATACGGGCCACTGGTTGGGCGGCAGGATGTGTGACCAAGTACCAGCCGCCGCCGATTGCGCCGGCCAGTATCAAACAACTTGCCAATAACAGCCAGCCGAGCATCCGCCACCATTTTATTCGGTGCTGCATCACTGTCCCCCACTTTCTTTATAACAAGGGCGGCGCCTCATTGACACCGCTCTGAATACCGATCAGTACCGGCGCAACCGCCACTGTCCGGCAAAAACGATCAGCACACCCAGCACTAAGCCTAAGAGCCACCAGCCCGGGGAAGCTGCTGGCGTGCCCGTTTGCATGATCCGTTTGGGCACAGCCGGGGTTAACGGCGTCTTGGGGCTGGTCGGGGCACTTGGCGATCCCGGACTGGCCTGGCCACTTTGTCCGGCCGTTTCGGCCTGGCTTGACGCCTTTTGATAATTCTTGGGATAAACCGTGACCGTCCGTGTCGCAGCATCAGCGTCCTGGGGCAGTTGAATCATCACCGGCGCCGATTGGTTGGCAAATTGGGCAAAGGGCTGCTGGGTCAGTATATAAGTACCGGCAACCAAACCCCGAACAGTCCATAAACCAGCCGCATCGGTTGCTCCCCGCTGAATAACCGTCCCAGTCGTGTAATCCGCTATGTTCTGACTGGCAGCATGGCCCGGCCGCAATGTTGCTGCAACCAGCGTGAAGGCCACGCCCGCCTGGACCGGCAGCTGATCGGCTACCGCGTGTGTTTGGTCTTGGTTAGCCGCCACATGTTGGGCCACTTGGAGGGTGTATTGCGACCCACTAGCGGCGGTGGCGACGGGCGCGGCGGCGAGCAGCAGACCCGCGCCGACCAGCACGCTGCACCACTGCATCACCCGTTTCCAAAAGCTCACGACGGTACCTCCCCCTTTCTGTGAAGCGTCGGCGGCGTTTAACCAAGCGGTCAATACCGCGACCGACGAGATATAACGCGAATAAGCCAAGACAATACAAGACAATGTGCTGAAAATCGAACAGATCGCGCTTGGCAGTGGGCTGATCATCCTCGCCAGCATGATACGGCACCCGCCGGCCGGTCACTAAGAGCCGATGACTGTTGATGCCGATGGGCGTGCAGGTGAGCAGCGTCAGTTCATCGCGGCTGCGCTGCACGCGAATACTGTGCACTTGCGTCGGCAGCACGACTTTCATATCGTGAATCTTATATGCCAACGTCCGTTTCAGCACTTTGATATACATCATGTCGCCCAAATGCAGTTTATCGACGTTCGAAAAGAGAATCTGTTCGCGGATACCCGAGTGACCAGAAATCACCGCCCGGGTATTTTTTCCGCCCACGGGCATGGATGTACCCTCAATGTGGCCGATACCGTGCATCAACACCGATTCTGATGTTGTGTGATAAATCGGCATGCCGCTGATATCAATGGCGGGAATCTTTAAGACGGCAATCACGCCGCGGCTGCCCGGAGTTGCCAAAATCCGTTGATAAGGATAGGGGCAAACGTAGTTGCTGCCGCCCAGGTCGTGCGCAGCGATCATGCGATTGTAATCATGGGCCATCATCAATTGCTGACGAATTTCCGCTGCTGATAACCGGTGAGTCGTTTGCGCGTAATGCTGGGTCACAGTGAACCGGGTACGATTGGCCAGTTCGTTGGCCACTACTGGATACAGGGCGAGGATAATCGCCAAAATAATCAAAGCAATACCCAGCCATTCCCGCCACCGGCGCGGGCGTTGCCGTTTAGTCTCGTTGATGCGCCGCGCGGTACGGCTGGTTTTGGTTATCTCCACCGCTGCTCACCTATTCTGTCTCTTAATTAGTGCTGCTTCCGCCGATTGGTAACGTAGAGCACTGTCCCGGCACCGCCGGCAATCACGATCACGCCGATCAATACGGCCAGGCCAGCACCACCGGTGAGCGGCAGTTGCGGCTTATTGGTATCTTTCACCGTAGTGACATCCGCTGCTTGCGGTGCAATACTGGCGGTCACTTTAATCGGATTCAGCATCCGATCATAACCAGCCGGCGCCAGAGTTTCCATCACGTAATACTGACGGTTATAATCCGCCTTCTTGAGTGTTGGTTGACCATTCTCGGGTGCATCAACGTCGTTACCCGCATCGCTGTTGTCCAGGTCCTGCTTATCAGTAGCCCGTAACCCAACAAAGCTGAAGGTGCCGTCGTCACCAGAAGTGGCCGTATAATCCGGCAGACTGGCGCTGTAATCGGTATCGTCTGGATAAACCAGCCGGCCGGTGCTGTCGCGCTTAATGAACTTGCCAGCCTGGGCATCTGCTTGAGAAACAGCAATCTTGAATTCCGCCCCTTTTAATGCATGGGAATCTTCTTGGGCGACCTTCTCTAAATCGGTTTGAACGACCCCAATTTCCGGCAGACCGGGTTCATGGGGTTTATTCGGCTTGTTCGGTACATGGGGATGGTCCGGGGTATTCGTAGTCGGCGTATACGTGTTGCCGCTGTGGTTGCCATACGTCAAGGTCGTACTGTTGTTGATGACCCCGCTGGCGTATCCGGTATTCACCGTTGTCGTCACGTCTGTGACCAAGAACATGGTACTCGTAATGGCTTTTTGATTCGCCTTCAGCAAATCCTGAAGCTTGACTCGCCCAGCTGGTGTGAAGACTACCGTCAACTTATCGCCAGTCTTCTTCGCTGGATCCGGGGTCGCCGTCACGGTGTAATCCGTGGTTGGCACCAGATTTGTCGCGGGATCTTTACCGGTAACGGAGATCGTTTCTAATTGACCCGCTGTGGTGTAATAGCCGAGGGCAAATTGCACACTCTTATAAGTCAGATTAGGATCTAGAGTATCGTCGATTTCATACTTCATCTTGCTTTGATCCGCATCATTGCGGTCCGCAGCAATATCCCCATTACCCGCCTTGGCAATTTCTGCTGTCGTTAATGTGCTGGGATCAACTTTATTCCCAACCGCCTGAGAGAAAGCCAGCGCACCGGGGATCTCCGTTAAGATATTCCATACTGCGGTGCCGCCGGCTTGGGCGGTATCCGTCGTGGCACTGTCGTCCGGGGTCTTGGTATCATTGGCTTTGACATCATCATCCGTCGCCCCTTGGTTGGGATCAGCGTCTACGAGTTTATCCAAACCAGGACCGGGCACAACGGTGTTCTTCGGATAGACTTTGACATCATAATTCAAGCTGTGGGCATCCTTACCGGCGCTCATATATTCCCGCGGCACTTGGGCAATAAACGGAGCGGACTTCGTCTTGACATCGGGGTCATCCTGCTCAGTGACCAGATACAGCCCATCTGAAGCGCGGCCTTTGCCCAAGTCGAATTGCAAATGGCCATTGGCATCCGTATTGGCGGTTTGCGTGGTAAACCCTGTATCTACGGTATACGTCGCTGCATCGCCTGCATCCAATTTTTTACCACTAACAACGGTCACCCGCTGCACAGTGAACGGCACATTGGCCATTGGCTGGGTGTCACCGGTTTTGGATAAGTAGTTCTGAACATCGCTGTCGTCACCGCTGCCCGCCGTGATGCCGTTCGTATCCGTCTTCTGGTACTTCCATAAATCGATCAGCCGTTCCGAGGTATCATCCGATACGTCGCCTAAGTTTGTATCCGCGGCATAGACCATCGTGCTGGCCGCCGTCATGGTCGTCATTGCGGCCGGTGCCAGCAGGATCGATGCTGATAAGAGCGTGAGCCCCACGGCACGCCAATTTTTCTTACTCATACTATTCTCCCCAATCTTAATTCAATTCGAGTTGGTGCAATCAGGCCTCAAAGTTGGCAGATCAACCGCTAACCAGAAGCCTGATAAAAGGATGAAACGCAATAGCCATTAAGCATCGCGGCGTCGCCTCTTTCCTGTCCCATACAGAATGCCGCCGCCAGCGAACAGAACACCAATCAATATGGCCCACCGTGGACCGGAAGCACTGCCGGCCTTGGGTAATTCCGGGGTTGCCGGAATATCCGTCACCGTCAGGCCAACGCGATGCGGTTCGGTGATCAAAAGATGGTTCGCCACCAGCGAATAACTGTTGTATGCCACCGGAGTACCTGCGCCATACCCCAGTGCGGTGGGCGCAGTCTGCAAATTGAAACTGAACTGCTGATCAGCTCCCGGAATCGATTGACCGGAAGCACCATCAAGCAAGATGCGGAAAGCCGTCACGCTCGCCCAGTCTTGCACGGCATCCTGGTCCAGCCAAGCGGTCGCGCCTTCATTGGCCTCAGTGACGCCGCTGGCGGTGGTGTACTGGACATGTACTTTGCCCTGCCATGCATCAGGCAAGGTGACCGGACCAGTTAACAACGGCCGATAGGTGGTGCCCCGATCATCGGCTGTCGTCAGCCCGGTGTCTTTTTCAAAAGGCAGGACATCCAGCAAATCCATTTGCGTGAAGTGGGCATCGGTATTGGCCGTGGTTTGGACCCGGACCCGCGCCGTTCCGCCAGCCGGCAGTTTAACGAAGTCGCTGTAACTGCTGTCTGGATCATTTTGCCGCTTGATCTGCTGAACAGTTTGCACCTGGCCGGCCTTCACGGTGACGTAGTTATTGCCGGAATAAGCCAGCGGATCGGTACCGGTGCCCAAATCCATGCTGCTGCCGTTGGCCATCTTTTGCGTAGTCGTGATAATCGGCTGACCGGTGATCTCCGGTACCTGATATTGGCTGGGCGCCTGATCTGGTCCCATATCGGCGTATGTCTTCAGGACCAAGTCCTTCGGTGCGGCCCCAGTAACGTTCACCTTCAAGGCGATCGGCGCACTTTCACCCGGCGTCAAGTACTTCATTCCCCGCCAAGTGCACTTCACGACTTGCTGGTCTGTGCCGTTGTAATGATCCAGTACGGAGAAGTCGAAGGTGCTGTTCGCTGCTTGCGTCGCCGCCAAATTCGCGGTGACACCGGCGGGCAAGATCGTATACGTGGTGAACGGCTGATTGTCCTGAGCCACCAGATTGCCCAGCGAATTCTTGGAGAGGTTGAGAGCGACGTTGACGGTCTGATCACCCTGGGGAATACTATCGCCGGTGTCTTTATCGGCAAACGCCGTGCTGGTTTGCAGCGTAGTTATCATGTTAGTGCTCGGTGCGGCCACTTCCGCTGTTGTCGGGCCAATTAAGCTGGTCCAATCCCAGCCGCCAATACCGGGCTTGCCCGCATTGCGCAAATTGTTATTCATGATGGTGAACGGATTATCGTTATCGATCGTTTGGCTGGGATCAGGTTTGTGTTCAGGTCCAGAGTAGAGGCCCCAACCGTCTTTATCCCACGAGAAGTACCAATCAGCCAGTGAGAATGCCCAATGATAGCCGTTATAAGCCATCTGCGGCAGCATTTGCCGCTTCAAGGGACCCACGTATCCCGCTTTGGGCAGCGTCCAAAACGCGACACTGCCGGATAACCCATAGGGCGCCCACGAACCGGCAGGCAAGGGGCTGGTACTCTTCTGTTCGGCGTATGTTCCGGTATCTGATAATGTGCTGGGCAGCTTACGGCCATTTCCGTGTTGATAGAACAGATTTTGAAAAATATCGTCCCCGGTCATGGTATCGATCTGAGTCGGCAATTGCGGCTGATCCTTCTTGTGGAAATAGAAATAGACGTCTTTGACCGTCTTCGTCGGATCCAACCCAGCCTTGAGCAGCTGATCCCGGCTGATATGGATAAACCGATCGTCGGCCCGGACGGTGTAATAATCACTTGCGGGAATTAGATTCAACGATCCCGTCGAACTGACCGTTTGGATATTGTCCAAGCCAGTCAAAGAGTGATATTGGTTGACGCCATCATCCGCATATTTCACAGCAATCGAGATATAAGGCTGATCCGGCAAATTAGCCGGTGGCGTCATGACATCGGTCTCGTTTGGCGCGTAGACAAACGGACTAATCGCCAACTCTTGCAGCGTCTCGTTTGGATCCAGCGATTCGTGCAGCGCATAGTAGACATAATCGTGGGGGGCCGGAATGACCGATGGAATCCCCGGCATACCGTTCGTGACGGCATCTTGGAACGCCAAAAACGGATTGGCATTCGAAATGACGGCGGGATCCGGATTACGGACAGCTGTTTTGTCCGTTGGCCAAGTCGTGAGATGGCCTTGACCATCAGTCGATCCTTTCTGAAAGTCCGGGTAGAATTGACCGTCCGGAATCATCGCTGTTGTCGGATTATGGGGGACGCTCATGATATTCGCCCACTGCGGTGTTGACGTTGTCCAGGTATCGTCGGTGTACAGGGCCTGATAATAGCCTTGCGCCTGAAGCCAGGAGAAGGGGCGAACATTTTGATTGGTCGTGGTACGCACGCCCATCCGATACTGCAAATCAGTTTTCAATTGGGCGGCCGTATCCGGTACGGTGAAGCGCCATACCAGCATCGTATAAGGTTCCGTCGTACCAGCATTGTTCGGATCATCCACTGTACCGTGGGCCACCTGATATGGCTGCTGATCATTCAAGCCATTCTCCGGTGTTGCCGGAATCATGCCCTGATACGTTACGTCGCCGTATATGTAATAAACAAGCTGGAAAGTTGATTCCGGATAGAGCAGCTGGACACCATTTTCACTCGTCGGGATGTTAGCGGCTACCTGCCAGTCCACCGTATCCCCTTTGGAGGGGACGACCTTGGTCGTATCTTGACCATCGGTAACAGCCGCCACTTTGTTCGTCAGATTGCCAATCTTGCTATCGGTCAATGTCGTGCTAACCTGCTGTGTAGCAGTGGTTGCCTCATCAGAACCAAAGACCCCGCTGATCAGCATCGTGTCCCCGTCCTTGAGGTTGCCCAAACGCTTCGTCTGGACATGCAGCGTGATATCCGCGGTAAAGCCGCTGACCAGTGTTGCAAAGTTCCAAGTCAACGTGTGCGCCTGGTCATCCCCAGTCGGGGTCGTGCCGGCAATCGCTAAAGTACTCAAATCCTGGTCAGCCAGGGTAATGTCGGTGTTGGCGGGTAAAGTCAAAACGAGCTTGGCATTATGGTAAGTCGTGTAAATCCCAGTGGCATTCAAGACGACGTGATACACACCGACGCCGCCCACCACGACCGAGTCAGTATCACTGGTTAAAGAAAATTTAGGGGCGGCCACCGTGGCGGCATCAGCGTTTGCCATCTTTTTTTCTCCCGGCGCAGTCTTTTCGGCCAACCGACGCACGTCTTGCACCGCCGCTTTGCCGGCGGCAGCGGCCCGAAAGATTCGCTTGCCAATCGTCTTGGTTTTGGCAACGGGTAAATTAATACTGGCTGCTGTCGGCATCTTGGGTGCTTGCGGCGCATTGGCCGGCCCCTGAGTTAATGTCTTTTGAATCGGATCACTGGCAAATTTTTCAATCGCGTTCTGCGCTGGGCTCCCCGCCAACTGGGTCGCAGTGCGGCTGATTTGCTGCTGCGCCGTTGCGTCGTGCAAAGTTTGCAACGGCGACGTGGTCGTCATTTGCAGCAGGGTCGTCGGATTACCGTGGGCCTGATTGGCCAGAATATCCGTCATGGGGGTGACGTGGACGGCGTTATCTGATAAAAATAGTCGCCCATGGGTGGTGACGCCGACAAAAATAGCGCAGGCAATCGCCACGATGGCCATCACTGTGCCAATCGTGCCGATTATCCCGCGCTGATGTGTTGAAAACTGAACGCCAAATAGCTTTTTGAACATACCCCAAACGCTCCCCTATTGCCGGATATTCCCCTTATCCGTCTTGTTACATAATAATTCACTAGTTATCATACCACTCCGTATATTAGGTTCAACCATAAAATATAACGAGATTCAATACTGACAAGACTGTATATACTGTTTTACCGACCTTGGTTAGTCATTAATTATCGGTCCTCACGTCTTTCATTGCAAATCGATTCTGTTATTCAATAAACCGACATAAAGGAATGCTGTATTGATCGATGATTATATTATAACGACGGTTGGCCTGCCGGTAGTGATTTCCCGTTCAGCGTCTGTAAGCGAATTACATGTGATGAATACAGCGAGTGCTTTCATGAGGGTTTTCATCCCACCAACGAGGCGCACCGCATATTGATTCCGGCAATGTGTTCTTTTTTCACAAGCTCAACGCAATCGGCTAATCTATTTTCGTTATTTTCAGGCACTAAAAAAGCGGGCCAGCAACCCGCTCTTTCTTAATCCTGGGAAAGATCGCCCTTCCCCATTTGCAATTGGTACATATTGTAATATTTACCCTTTTGGGCCAACAATTCGTCGTGTGTCCCTGCTTCAACGATCCGCCCCTTATCCAGCACTAAAATTTGGCTGGCATCGCGAATCGTGGAGAGCCGGTGGGCAATGGCAATGGTCGTACGGCCCTGCCGCAGCTTGCGCAGGCCGTCTTGGATCAACGTTTCCGTCTCGGTGTCGATATTGGCAGTCGCCTCATCCAACACCAGGATCTTCGGGTCCGCTGCCACAGTGCGCGCAAAAGAGATCAATTGCCGCTGGCCGCTGGAGAATTGCGCCCCGCCCTCGATTACCCGAGCGTGATAGGTGTTCGGCAATTTTTCGATGAACGAGTCAGCCTGGACGAATTCAGCGGCTTTCTTCACTTCATCATCTGAAATCTTGTCGTTGAACAAGCGAATGTTGAAGGCAATGTCCCCGTAGAACAGGAAGGAATCCTGAAGTACCAGACCTAATTTGCGGCGGAGTTCCTCAATCGGATAATCGCGAATATCCCGATCGTCAATCAGGATCTGGCCCTGGTAGAACTCATAGAAACGCATCATGACGTTGATGATTGAGCTCTTGCCGGACCCGGTGTGGCCCACCAGACCGATGGTTTCACCCGGCTTCACGACAAAGTTGATGTCGTGGAGCACTTCGTTTTCACCGTCATAGGAGAAGGACACGTGGCGAAATTCTACTTTGCCTTCTTGGACGACGGCATCCGCGCCAGGGTTTTGCTGCGGCGCCAATTCTTTATTATCGAGAATCCGAAATATCCGACTGCCAGCCACGACGCCATCCTGGAAGAACTGCAACTGATCCATCAGGTTGCCCAGCGGATTGAAGAAACTCTGAATGTAACTGGAGAAGACATACACAGTCCCTGCCGCGACCACTGCCGTCTCCGCCATGATCCCGAAATGAATCAGCACGGCTGTCAAGGCAAAGACGTAGATCAGATTCAGAAAAGAGGACAGCAGGAGCGAGTTAGTCTTGATCATAGCCCGGCGGGAATCCAAGTAATCGTTGTTCACGTCCTCAAATTCACTGTCGACCCGCTTCTGCTGCTCGAAGTTTTGGATGATCGAGACCCCTTCGATGGACTCGTTCAGCTTGGCGTTCAGCTCGGACAGCTTCGCCCGCATATGGCGATACACCTTTGAACTGTATCGGTTATAAAACCAGGTCGCCAGCAGCAGGATGGGAATGAACGCTGCCACGATCCAAGCCGCCGTTGGGTTATTGATATACATCGCCACCAGCGCTGTACCGATGGAGAAGATTCCCACCAGTAGGGACATAAACACGTTCCAAAAATCGGTGAGTGTCATGGTATCGTTAGTGACCCGGGAGACCACGGAACCGGCCGGAGTCAAATCAAAATAGCGCATGCCCAGGGTGTGCAGCTTGGCGAATAATTGCCGGCGCACGTCTTCCATCGCCCGTTCAGCCCCCATGGAAAAGGTGAAGTTGCTGCCGAATTGGACAATGGCCTTCACGATCGTGCCCAGGGCATAAACCAACCCGGCGCCAAGGATCGTAGCCGTGGTCGCGTTATGTTTGGCCAGCGCGCCATTCATGAATTCCTGAATGACCCGAGGCAGCCAGATGTTGATAATGGCCAGAGCAAAGGACAGGATGATGGCGCTGATGAATTGCTTTTTGTAGTACTTCGCAAAACTCATCAGCCGGCCAGTAAGTTTCATCTGTTCTTTGACCGGAATATGCTGATTCCAAGCAGATTCGTAAGGATTCTTTGCGGCCATTACGCGTCACTCCTTTCCATTGATTGGGTGAGCTGCTGTTCTGCCCACATTTCGGCATACCAGCCGTGATCGGCCAGCAACTGGTCGTGGGTCCCGCGTTCAGTGATTCGACCATCATCAAGGACTAAGATCTCGTCGGCATGCATGACCGAACTGAGCCGCTGGGCGACGATGATCGTCGTCTTATTGGCTCGATCCTCTTGCAGACCGGATAAAATCTGTTCTTCAGTCTTGGCATCCACCGCCGATAGGGCATCGTCCATGATCAAAATATCTGGTTCAGCGATGACCGCCCGAGCAATGGAAAGCCGCTGCTTTTGGCCGCCGGACAGTGATACCCCTTTTTCACCCACCAGCGTATCGTACTGGTCAGCAAATTGGAGAATGTCGTCATGGATGGCACTGGTCTTGGCCGCCGCCTCCACGGCCGGCTGGTCCTTCTCATAAGCCGAGAAACGAATGTTATTCCGGATATCCGTGGAGAACAAGTAGTTGTCCTGAGGGACATAGCCGATGGCATTATGTAACGCCGCAAGCGTGTAATCCCGGATATCCCGGCCGCCGATCTTGATCACGCCGGTGTATTGGTCAAATTCCCGCAACAGCAGTTTGATGATGGTCGTCTTGCCGGCCCCAACCCGGCCGACGATGCCTAACTGGCGGCCTTCTGGCAGATTGAAGCGAATATCCTGCAAGGTGACCTTGTGCGCGCCGGGATACGTAAATTGATCCAGGGCGTAATCAATGTTGGTATGGGGCAGTTTCGTAATGGCATTCGGTTTGTCGACGACTTCCGACTTTTCCTGAAGCAGTTCCTGCACCCGATCGTAACTGGCATTGCCCCGTTCAATCACGTTGAATAACCGGCCAATAGCGAACATCGGCCAAATCAAGGCATTGACGTAAGCGACGAAGGAAATCAGCGAGCCAATGGTAATGGTGCCGGCATTAACCATGGTCCCGCCATAAATGATAGCAATCACATAAGTGGCGCCAATGATCAGACTCGTCACGGGATCAAACAGTGAATCGAGCCGATTCACGCGCTTGTTAATGAGAATTGTGCGGTCGACGATTTTATTAAAGTCGGCGACGTCCTCTTGATCTTGGCCAAACGTTTTGATGACTTTAATCCCTGAGACGGATTCCTGGGTTTTATCGTTCAATCGCGAAAACGCCGCCTGGGATTCAGAGAACGCCGCGTGCAGCTTCATACCCAACCGCCGCGCGGTGACCGCCAACAACGGCAGCGGAATAATTGCCACTAAAGTCAGCCTCCAGTCGACGAAGATCATCATCGCAATCAGGGTCGACCCGCCAGTGATGATTGAGTCGGCGAACGTTAAGATGCCCGCCCCCGCAACGTTTTGAATGGCATTCAAGTCGTTGGTGGCATGGGCCATCAAGTCCCCGGTCCGGTGACGTTGGAAGAAGGTATCGTCCATCTGCATGAAGTGCCAGAATAGCCGAGACCGCAACTGTTTTTCCAGGGTCGCTGCGCCGCCCCAAATCATATTCCGCCAAGCAAAGCGGAAGAGGTACTGGAAAATACCGGCGGCTAATAACAAGCCGATCCACCACCATGTCGCGTTGCCGGTGATGTGGCCCTGGTCGAACAGATCGGCCAGAATCCCAATCACCCGGGGCGGCACCAGGTTCACCAGGGCGGTCCCCACCAAGGCTAAGACCCCGATCAGATATCGCTTCCGCTCCTGCTTAAAATACCAGCCCAGCTTTTTAAATATGCCCACTGGGACACCTCCGTTCGTTTACTGTTTTCTTAGAATGGACAGAACGGGACAAAGTCCGCAACCAAAAAATGGCCGCAGTCTTTGTCCCGCGATAGTAGCCGCCTAGAAACAGGCGGCCAGAAGTTGGTTATTTCTTGGCTTCCTGTTGACGCATGGAGGCCATCATCTGATTGAGTTTCTTCTCAGATGGTTTCTGACCCATTTGCATCATCATCGAACGAAGCATATCTTCGTTGATGGGGGGATTATCTCGGAAATAATTTTTCATATACCGCCGCGCGCCGAAGAATCCTAGGACGGCTCCGCCGACAACTCCTAGAATGATCAACAACACTGCCAACCACATGGGCATCATGATGTACACCTCGCTTTTTCCAATACCTTAATAGTCTACACAAGTTTCTGGTAAATTAAAATAGCCGGTGAGCTTTTTTTAATCCTTCCGGATACCCTTTTCACGCTGGACCCGCTTGAGCTTATCCGGGGTCACTTCGTTGCCCTCTTCATCGATTACTTTCAAGTGCTCAATGGTCTGGCGGAAGCCGGCGCGGAAGTTGGCCAGGTAGGCTTCCCGCAGTTCGTGCTGTTCCCGCTCTTCATCGGCGGTCAAGCCTTCCTTTTTTGCTTTGTGGGCCAGTTCATTAATGCGTGCCAAGCGCTTTTCTTCTTCAGTTTGTTCTGCCATAAGAGATCGTCCTTTCTGGAAATCGTGCTTACTTTGATGGTACCACGCCGATTAATTTCTGAAAACAAAAAATGGCGTATGTTCTCACGAACGCTTGTTTGAAAACCTTCTCCAGTCTTGGTATACTTGGGGTAACACGAATAGATGAGGTGGCGTTATGGCCAAATTAGGAGAGAAACAAGCAGAAATTCTGCAGTACATTTATGACATGGTGAAGGACCGCGGGTATCCGCCGACGGTCCGGGAAATTGGGGCGGCGGTTGACTTGTCTTCCACGTCCACAGTGCATGGTCACTTGGACCGGCTGGAACGCAAAGGCATGATCAATCGCGACCCGACTAAACCGCGGGCAATTGAGATCACTGAGGACGGGCTGGACGAATTGGGTGCGACCCGGGATCGAATCCCCTTGTTGGGTACTGTAACGGCCGGTGAACCGATTTTGGCCGTCCAAGAGGCCACCGAGTTCTTTCCGGTACCGCCTGATCTGCAAAACGATGGCGATTTGTTCATGCTGCAGATTCGCGGCGAAAGTATGATCAATGCCGGCATCCTCAGCGGCGACAAAGTCGTTGTTCGCCGTCAGCAATACGCGGATAACGGCGACATCGTCATTGCCATGACCGAAGAAAATGAGGCAACCTGCAAACGGTTCTACCGGGAGAAGGATCACTTCCGTCTCCAACCGGAGAACGACACTTTTGCGCCGATCATTTTGCAAGAAGTGACGATCCTCGGCAAAGTCGTTAGTCTGTATCGCGAACACGTTTATTAAATCGATGAGTCTGTTGGCTGTTAGCGCTCCGGTGCTAGCGGCTTTTTTAATTCATGCGGACCCGTTTAACGGCGTAGCGGCCCTCCGGCACCGGCATTTCTGCGTACGGTGCCCGTTCGAGAATCGCCACGAAACCCGCCGCCCGTTCCGGGGTCGAAAAGACTCGGAGCAAACGGAATACTGGCTCTTTTTTCGCCGTATCAGCGTAATAGACAACATATACAAATCGTTGGGCCATGAGTTCCCTGCTTTCTTTTATCCTCCATAAAAAAACAAACGCGTCCTGCTCCCCATCAATTCGGAAGCAAAACGCGTTTGTACGGCGTGAATTAGACGCGCGGCTTCTCGGTAATCCGAGCAGCCTTGCCCCGCAGTGCACGCAAGTAGTACAGCTTCGCCCGACGGACACGGCCGTGGCGAATGACTTCGATCTTCGCAACACGGGGAGAGTGCAGCGGGAATGTCCGCTCTACACCAACACCGCTGCTGATCTTACGAACCGTGTAGGAAGCACTGATGCCAGTGCCCCGGCGCTTGATTACAACGCCTTCGAAAAGCTGGATACGTTCCCGCGTACCTTCGACGATTTGGGCGTGGACCCGCACCGTATCACCGGCACGAAAGTCGGGAATGTCATCGCGCAATTGTTTTTGCGTAATTGATTGAATTAATGGATTCATCAAAATTTCTCCTTATTCCGGTATTCATGCGCCTGATCCCTCGCAGCGGAATATCGTTGCTGTTGTGACACACAATCACAGGTTAAAACTATAGCATAGATTCGGGGCGGGCGCAATGCAGTTACCAATGAAGCAAGTCGCGCAACCCGCTGAGCACAAGCAGCTCAGGGGCATGGAACAAAAGTCCTCCAAAAACGCCGTGCCAATGCTCCGCAACCTCCGGCAAAATTGGGCTGGAACGTGGTGACGGCGCTTTGAGCCCACAAAAACCGCGGTCTCAAAGTCGCCTAACCACATCAGCGGCAAAGCCGCTGTGTG
>ERZ507021.72-NODE-72-length-83985-cov-7.91408_pt1 | contig 83985 bp, 85 predicted proteins | sample MGYA00512877_ERZ507021 | MGnify/ENA metagenome assembly ERZ507021 | reverse complement strand
AACCCGCACTTAGGTTTTATGCATCCTGGTCCTTATGCCCTAGCCGCTGTCGGCCTGAGCCCGTTTCAGAGAGCGGCAAAGCTTTCTCTAGCTTCTACCCGTTTAAGCAAAGAAGAGCCCCTACAGCTTCCCCTTCCGCTCCTTATAAACCGCCTCGATCCGCTGATAAGCCCCCGGTTCTGCCGCTTCCACGGCCGTTGCAATCGTATCCAATGCCTGGGGATAATCATACGTCGTATTGAAGATCTGCGTCGCGCTCACGCTGGCCTTAGCCACCGTCTCATTATCCTGCTTCAATGCATTGGCGTATTGCAGGATTTCCTGAGTCAGAGCCGCCGCGTCGATCAAATCGGCGGAGCGTTGTTTCAGCGTCTTCAAATCTTCCTGGGTCATGATCAACTGTTTAGTAATATCTTCCAAATTGATTTTAACCTGATTCAAGTCATGATCCAGTTTGCCGATCTCCTGGCGTACGATCTCTGCAAACTCCCGATATGATTTAGGCAATCCAGGTAAATTCTGCTGCAACATCTCGCGCCGGGTTTCCCGATATTCCATCATGAAGCGGGCTAAGTTCTGGCGGGCGATCTCCTCGCCGGTACGCAAGCCGCTGAGGTCTTTATCGATCGCGACCTGTTTCTTTTCAATCTCCGCCAGCTGCGCGTTGATTTTGGTCAAATCTTCGTGTACCAAGGTAAAGACGGCTTCCTGGTCATGAATTTTCTGTTCATCCTGGGTAAACCGTTCCTGAGCTTCCGCAATCTGCCGGCCAAAGTGCGCCGTTGTTTGGACTTCGTCATTAGTCAGCACGTAACTCTCGTCCAGATGCCGTACTTCATCCTGAAGCGTCTTATTCTGAACCGAGGCATGGGTCAAAAACGCCGGCAGAGCATTGCGCAGCTTTTCAACCGCCTCTTTGGCATCCATTTCCTTTTGCATCACATCGTATAAGTGATCAATGTTCGCGGCCAGCGCTTTGTTGGCCGCTTGCAGGCCCGGCACATCTTCTTTGCGCAGCAGCGCCTCCGCCGCATGAATGTCATCATCCAGCTTCGTCAGTTCCTGGGGAATGTTAATATCAAAGAAACGATACCCGGTGGTGCGCAGCCGGTGATACCCCGCAACGAGTTCCTCCAGCTGGCCTGGGAAGATATTGGTCAATTCATTGACTCGCGGCGGAATATCCGTCACAGCCTTCTCCAACTGATCTAACTGCTTGGTAATATCCGCCAAAGCCGTCCGGGCTTGGATATGATCCCCGTTGCTGGCCAAGACATCCACTTGCTGAAACGCCTCATTGATTGCTGTCAGGGTGCTTTGCAGCGCGGTGATCGCACTGCCGAAGGAGAAGCTTTGCACCAGGATTGTTTTGCGTAATTGTTTATATCGTTCCTGGGCCGCCTGTTTGGCCTCTTGATTTTGATGAGCAACATCCGCAATTTTATCCAGCGCCTCGGCAATATCTTGGGCCGTGCGCTCTTCATCGGTGATCAGCTCCGTGACGGCGACGATGTGCTGGCGGGCCTGGACCACATGGTAGCCGTCATTCGCTGTTGCGGCAGCGTGCAGCTGCGCAGCGGCTTTAGGAAATTGCTCTTGGGTCAAGCGGGTGTATTGATGCTGCCACTTGTGAAACGACTGCAGACTTTCTCCGCTGAGGGTAGTTTGCGCCAATTTAGCGACTTGCGCCGCCAAGGGCCGATCGGCCAATTGCCGCTGGCGCTGCTGTAACGTTTCTAACGCTGTCCTATTCTGAAATTGACGTAATAAAACCACGCCCGCAATCACTGCGATCACGATTAATACGCCAATGACGATGATCCCCCATAGTGGCACACTATCCACATCCTTAACTGCTTACTGACAACTTGCATCACCGGGCACGCCGGCATACAATACATACAAATTATACCAGAATCACCCGGGGGTCTACACCGGCCGTCGGAACTTTATCAGAAACGAGGAATTTGCCATGGCAGATACCGATCTTTTAGTCGACCAGCTGACCAGCTTGCTGGCTGGCGAAACCAACCCCGTCACCATTCTGGCCAATGCCAGCGCCCTGCTGAATGATACGTTGACCAACATCAACTGGGCTGGGTTCTATTTATATAATGAAGAAACCCGTCAGCTGGACCTGGGTCCCTTCCAAGGAAAAGTGGCCTGTATGCACATTGCCCCAGGCCGCGGGGTCTGCGGTACCGCCTACGCTACTGGCCAAGTCCAGCGGGTCGCCGATGTGCATCAATTTCCAGGGCACATTGCTTGCGACAGCGCCAGCAACTCAGAAATTGTTGTCCCCCTGCCTGGTTTCGGTGTCTTGGATATTGATTCACCGTTAACGGATCGCTTCAGTGCGGCCGACGAGACCGTCCTCACCGCCTTTGGCCGGGCCGTCCAGAAACAGCTTGACGCCACCCCTGCTCATTCGGTACAATAGCCGTTGTGCGTAAAATAAGCAGCAGCAAGCGGCAAAGCCGTCAACAAATGACGACGTCCAACAATAGTTCAATCGTGTAACCTCAGGCTGCAAAGGTGAAAATTGTAACGTCATTTGAACGATTGCTGAACTTGCCCGGTTATTTTACAAACCAAATAAAATAATTGGAGGAACTTCAATGTCTCGTTATACTGGTCCCCGCTGGAAACTTTCCCGGCGTTTAGGTCTGTCACTGTCTGGCAGTGGTAAAGAACTCGCTCGTCGCCCCTATGCTCCTGGTGAACACGGTGCGAATAATCGCCGTAAGGTTTCTGATTACGGTTCTCAATTACTCGAAAAGCAAAAGCTGCGTTTAATGTACGGTTTGAACGAACGTCAATTCATGAACTTGTTCGTTCGTGCCGGCAAGATTCGCGAAGGCAAGCACGGTGTTAACTTCATGGTGCTGCTGGAATCCCGTTTGGATAACTTGGTTTACCGTTTAGGCTATGCGACTACTCGGCCGCAAGCCCGTCAGCTGGTCAACCACGGCCACATTACCGTGGACGGCAAGCGCGTTGACATTCCTTCTTACGAAGTTAAGCCGGGTCAAGTCATTGGCTTGAAGGAAAAGTCCAAGGATCTGCAAATCGTTAAGGACGCTTTGGACAACACCGTTGCCCGTCCCCCGTTTGTGACTTGGGACGACAACGCCTTGACTGGGACTTATGTCCGTCAGCCGGAGCGGGAAGAAATGGAACCGGAAATCGACGAATCCTTAGTCGTTGAATTCTACAACCAAAAGCTGTAATTCTTTACAGTCATTGGTTTCAAGCAGTCTGGCCGCTAGCGGCTGGGCTGTTTTTTTATCGAAAGGACTCTAACCCGCGCTTCTGTCGGCAGAAACTCATTTAGCAGCGGCGGTGAAACTTGTTCGCCTGGCTTTTCTCCCATGGACCCTATGGTATACTAAAAGTAATAGACTTTGTGGGAGGCGACACAATATGGCAAGTGACGATGTCAATCAGCGGATTGAAGAAAGTGCGGTCGGCGGTCGGCAGACGAATCCAGATGAACGCCGGCAGTATATGGGCTCCTTACGGGAACGGGTCTTTGTTGCGATTACCGTGGGTGAATTGCCGAAACCAGAAATTTTAGCAGCTTTCAAGGCACATCTGACCGATTATCAAGGCTATAGCGCCTTGATCAATGGTACAGTTGATAATGCAATCACTGGCGGCTATATCCGGGCTTTAAGCAGTGCGAATATTCCATTCACCCTAGTGAACGATACCACCACCCCTCGGGACGATGCCGCTATGGGCTTACTGATCGTGGCGAAAGAGGCCATCAATAGCCAAACGGTGGCCATCACCGCCAAGTATCCTGAGGCCGCCCCGGGAAAGACGGATAAACCTAAGAAAAAGGGCTTTTTTGAATCGTTATTTTAACTTTACGTGAATGACAGGACTGGTACAAAACTCTGATTTCAAACGTGCCTAGTGCCAATGCGCAGCAAGCGGAGGCTGAGGGGGCTCAGTGGTGGAAACCACACGACGGCTTTGCCGTCGATGTGGTTAGGCGACTTGAAGACCGCGGTTTTCGCAGGCTTCAAGCGCCGTCACCACGTTCCAGCCCCCTCAACCGGAGCTTGCGGAGCATTGGCACGACGTATCAGAAAAGGAGTTTTGTCCCAGTCTTTTTCTTTGAGAAAGGACAATGATCGATGGTAGAACCGCTTGCTTACCGGATGCGGCCGACCAACTTGGATGAAGTGGTCGGTCAGCAGGACTTAGTCGGCCCAGGTAAAATCATCCGCCGCATGGTTCAAGCCAAACGGCTGAGCAGTATGATCCTCTACGGCCCGCCTGGCATCGGCAAAACCAGTATTGCTTCAGCCATTGCCGGCAGTACGAAATACCATTTGCGGATCTTAAATGCAGCCACGGATACTAAAAAAGATCTGCAAGTAGTCGCCGAAGAGGGCCGAATGAGCGGCACCGTTATTCTGCTGCTGGATGAGATTCACCGGCTCGACAAAACCAAGCAGGATTTCCTGCTTCCCCATTTAGAAAGCGGCCGCATTATCCTGATCGGGGCAACCACTGAAAATCCCTATATCAATATTAGTCCGGCTATTCGCAGCCGCACTCAGATTTTTGCGCTCCACCCGTTAGCCGTTGACGATATCGAGCAGGCCCTGCATCGGGCACTGAGCGACAAAGAAAAGGGGCTGGGCGGCTATCCCGTCACCATCAGCGATGACACCCTCAGGGTTTTGGCGCAGGGCGCCCACGGCGATTTGCGCACAGCACTGAATACATTGGAACTCGCCGTCCTCTCCACCCCAACGGATAAGCAGGACGACCGGATCCATGTCACCGAGCAGGTGATCGTTGATTCGGGCGCTCGGCCGCCGATTGCCGGAGATAAAAACGGCGATGCCCATTACGATACGATTTCTGCCTTTCAAAAATCCATCCGCGGTTCTGACACGGATGCCGCCCTGCACTATCTAGCGGTACTGACCGCCAGCGGCGACCTGCCATCAATCATGCGCCGGCTGCTGGTGATCGCCTATGAGGATGTCGGGATGGCTAATCTGCCAGCTGCAGCTCGCACTGTCGCTGCGGTGCAAGCCGCCGAGCGTCTCGGCCTGCCCGAAGGCCGCATCCCCTTGGCAGACGCTGTAATTGAATTATGTCTGTCCCCAAAATCGAATTCGGGAATCAGTGCCGTGGACGCTGCCCTCGCTGATGTCAGCAGCGGCAAGGGCCAAAAGATCCCTGCGGCCTTGAAAGATGCCCACTACAAAGGCGCCAAAGAATTAGGCCACGGTACGACCTACAAATATCCCCACGCCTACCCGGGCGACTGGGTCGCCCAGCAGTATTTACCCGACGATATTAAAACAGCTCAATACTATGAGCCGAAACATAACGGTAAATACGAAACTGCCTTTGCGGAGCAATATGCCCGTCTCCGCCAGGCTGGACCCCATAGTCACGCTTGAAATGGCTTCCATTCCACTTGCCAAACGGCTTTGCACATGCTAGTATTAAGTATGGTCATCTTAGGTGTTCGAGTTTTCCTCTTATCAGGTTGACCGATCAAGTAACACCACATTGGGACGGCGAATCTCTTCTGCGCGTGCATAACCATTTCACTTGGTAGCCCTGAACGGAAGAATAACTGACCCACCTGCTTAATATTAGCGGGTTCAACTGTACGGAAAAATCAACGGCACCACTAAGAGCCAGCGCGCAACAGCAATGTTGCGCGTTTTTTGTTATCATGAATGTATTCTGGTACCGTCGAAAGGATCTAAGTCTGTGTTAGCTAAAACTGCCATCATTATCCTATTGATTTTGCTTGTTCTGCTGAGCATCATTGCCCGGCTGATCGTCGTCCGGCTGATGACCACCACTCCAGACAGCGCCATGCTGCGGGCTATTATCCCCGCTCTGCGGCGGGCCACCATGATTCTGCTGTTTATTGCTCTGGTCGGGGCCGTGATTTTGCTCAACGCCCCGCTGATGTGGAATCTCGTTACTGTTGCCCTCACCCTGCTTTACATGCTGGCGCTGATTTTTCACTTAGCGCGCCTGTTAAAAAAATAAAACTGGGCAATTCTGCGCACCACTCAGTAGTACGGTATAATTAAAGAGAAAAGAAGAAATGAGGTGGACACTATGTTGCAACAATACAAGCGGGTCCTGGTTGCGATTGATGGATCCTACGAAGCAGAATTGGCTTTTCGCAAAGCTGTGGAAGTGACGAAACGGAACCATGCCCATTTGTTCCTGTTACACGTCATCGATACGCGGGCTTTCCAAAACGTATCAAGCTTTGATTCCGCAATGGTGGAACAAGTCACCGAAACCCAGAAACAGACCATGAAAGAGTATGTGGAAATCGCTCAACGCGCCGGTCTAACCGATGTGTCCTACGAAATTGAATACGGCGCACCCAAAACACTGATTGGTCGAGACTATCCGAAAGCCAATGATATTGATTTAATTATGATCGGCGCCACCGGCCTGAATGCCGTCGAGCGGTTATTGATCGGCTCAGTAACGGAATATGTGACCCGCGTCGCCAACTGCGACGTTTTGGTCGTCCGGACCGATTTAGACAATAAGCCAGCACTGATCGACAGCAAACATCCGGAAAGCCATATTAATCCAGAAAACGACTAGTCGGCAGTCTAGCAAAAGGGAGACAAAACCATGGTGGTTTTGTCTCCCTTTCTTCGTGCCGATTTACTCCGTTTCGCGATCTGACTGGTCGAGCGTTCGCAGTAAGGCATTAATTCTGGCTTCCATATGGGGATGCCGCCGAACTTTCGCGATAAATAAAGCGGACTCCAGCTCACAACGACCCTGTTCGGTGTCTCCCGCCCCGAGCGCCGCTCGGGCGCGCACAAAAATCAGCCGCTCCATAATAAACATACTATTACTTGCATTCAACCGCTCTAAACCATCGGCCGCGATCACGCGGGCCTGCCGCCAATGCCCTTGCGCACATAACAATTCAGCATGGGCGAGCAAAACAAACAGCTGCATTTCCAACTCCCAGGACTGACCGCTGGGCCATTGGCTGATGCCATCCCGAGCGGCCAAAATATAATAACCGGCCTGCGCCAACGCCTGTTGGCGAAAATACGTATAGCCAAAGCCCAGTTGCGCCAGCAAGCGAAACAGATCATGCGGCCCAGCGGCCCCTTCATTGAGGGCCTGAGAAAAACGAAACCGGGCTTCATCCAACCGCGGCCCGCCAGCCAAGGCCACGAGCCCCTGCAACGTATAGTAGTGCGCACGCAGTTGATCTGCCTCAATCAAATCGGCTAGCGGTATCAAAAGCCGCTGACACCCAACGATATCCTCAGCCATAAACGCTGCCAAAGCACGGTCCAACTGACGGCGCAGCACATCATCTGGTTGACTCATGACACTCTCGGCCGGAATCTCTAAGCGTTGACACAGCCCGTTAATGATATCCCAAGCCACATTTTGATCATACTTTTCGATCAAACAGACCGTGGCCTGGGCACAGATGCCGTGGGCAAGTTCCCTTTGGGACAGGCGTTTGCGTAAACGTGCGGTACGAATGGCCTCACCTTTAATTAACATGTACTCGACTCCTTGTGAACTTCCAAACACCCTAGGCTCCATTATAAAATAACGCAGGCCGGCTGTCACCCAGGCATTGTTCGTACGTTTTAACCAGTGAGTGGTTACAATAGAGTTAACTCAGTTGAAGGAAAGCGGGTCATGTTATGGATTTGAAAGATTATCGGTACAACGGTACTGGCGAGTTTCATATTGGCGAACAGGCCACCACTCCGCCAGCCGACTATCAGAATCAAGAAAAGGCAATCAAAAAGGAAATTAAAAAGGATCGCAAAGTGTTGCAGGATGCCCAAGAAAAACTGTATGCGCAAAACCAATTTGGTATCCTAATCCTTTTTCAAGCTTTGGACGCCGCCGGCAAAGACGGGATGATCAAACACGTGATGCGTGGCGTAAATCCCCAAGGAACGACGGTTACGCCGTTCAAAGTTCCCACCGCCAACGAACTTGCCCACGATTATTTATGGCGCACCCGGGTGGCTTTTCCCCGCAGCGGCGAAATTGCCATTTTCAACCGGTCTTACTACGAAGAAGTCCTCGTTGATCAGGTCCATCCAGCCAACGTTTTATCGGAGCACATTCCCGGCATCACCAGCGTCAAAGATGTAGACAATAAGCTCTGGCAGCAGCGGTATAGCGATTTTCGAGAGCTGGAAGCCTTTGCTAACCGTAACGGGATCATCATCCTTAAGTTCTTCCTGCACCTCTCCAAGGGCGAGCAAAAGAAACGCTTCTTGGCCCGTATTGAAGTGCCCGAGAAAAACTGGAAGTTTTCGGAAAACGACATCAATGAACGCCAGTATTGGGATCAATACCAAAGGGCCTACGAAGAGATGATTCGCCATACAAGCACCAAAGAAAATCCCTGGTATGTCATTCCGGCCGACGACAAATGGTATTCTCGCTTGATCGTTTCGAAAATCATCAATGCCCGCATTGGCGCCCTGCCGCTGCACTTCCCGCAAGTCACAGATGAACAAAAAAAGGGCCTGCACGCGGCCCTGGATAAACTAGAAGACTAACTCGTAAGCATCCCGCGGACTACCATCAGTCATCCAAATCGTCCCGGTATGCTGAAATGCAAAGTGGCCCAGTAAATGGTGCATTGGGGTATTCTTAGCGTGGGTATCCACGCGCACCGCCGGGGTGCCGGCGGTTTGAATATGGGCCAGCACCCCGGTCATGAACTGCTGGCCGATGCCATGATGCAAGTGCTGGTTCGAAACGACGAAACGATGGATCGTTATGTAGGCCCCAGCAGTCAGCCACTGGCCGGCAATCCTGGCATAGGTGGGCTCCGGGCTGGGCATGAGGGCGGCATAGCCCACCACCTCACCGGTGGCCAGTACAGCCACTCGCCCGGCCCCGGTAATCAAATCAGTTTGAAAGTCCGCAGCGCCAGGATAGGCATCCTGCCACTGCGGTATTTTTTCGGCGGCTAACCGGGCCCGGGCAGCCGCCCACATCCGGATCACGGCCGCTTCGTCTGCTGGTACTGCATTGCGTATGGTAACGTCCATCGAATCGCCTCTCAGCCTAAATTATTATTGGCAATATCGCCTAAGAACTTCATGATACTATCCGGATAATCGTTGCGCAATATCATTGCTTCCAATAACCGGTTCCGGTTATACCAGCGATTCCAGAAGGCAACATTTTCCTGCGGCCGCATCGTCATCAGCCGTCCCTGCCACTGTTTTAACAAGAGGAGCAGATAATCGGCATAAAAGGTCTCCTTGTTGGCCAGCGTACTTAACGAATAGGCTAGCCGCTGATCTTCACCGTAAGCCAGGGCATCCCGCACGGATTGGTAGCCCAGCATCACGGCACTGAGTAAAAAGATCTTGTCCGCCCGGGTCAGATTGCGTTCACCCAGCTCATCGACCACGTTGCCAATATGGATCCAGGCATGGCCCCAGCCTTTTCCGTCAATATAGCCGCGGCCATCCTGCTCCAGCAGGGCATAGGCCGCTACCCGGTGCAGAATGACCAGCACCTCTCCCTCGGTCAGGGTGTGATAATCAGTACGGTCGGCAAATAACAGTGTCCCCAGCACCAGCACCGAAAAGCTGCGCTTAAATAAAGCATCTGCTTCCGGCTCCATGATGTGGTCAAACAGGTACTCCGGTGACGACACTACTGCCACGGCATAGTGGAACTGTTCATCCGTCAAGGTATGGGTCCGCAGCAAATCATTGATCAAGTAAAATGCCCCATGGTCCCGCAACCGCAAATCAGTATTGCTCAGCTGATCTAAAATAAAATCCAGATCACCGTCGGCCAGATCCTGAGCGGGTGCTTGCCCAGCCTGGTCGTCGTCGTGCTTCATTTCTTGCAGCCGGTCCCGATAGCGTTTATTCAGTGCCAGCATACGGGCTAAGTCCAAGGCACTGGTCGTCGGCCGATGATAGGCACTGCGCCGTTTCTTGCGCGGCACTTGATCACGGGCCGCACTCAGCAGCGTTGGCAAGTTTTTGTAGATATCGCCCCGATTCAATTGCAGGCGTAGTACGTCTAAGCGGTCATAAAAGTCTTGTATTGCTTGATCCATAATCGATTCCTTTCTGACAATTCGCTCTTCTGCGCGGCGGCGCGGTATACTAGATTAAAGGGGGGATGATGACAAATGGATAACGCAGGACGCGACTGGCTGACGCCGCTCGCCCAAACGTGGCACGCCTATGAACGTGATCACCAATTAGCCACGCACCGGCAGCTGATTGCCGCCCATTATCGCAGCGACATGCTGGCGATGATCGGCCGCCGCTACCGCCGGCCATTTCTGATCACCGCCGCGGGGGCAGCGGGGATGGCGGCGGTCTTGATGATCGTCGCTATTTTAGGCGGTGCGCCCTGGATCTGGTCCCTGATCATCGGCTTGCTGATCATTGCCGGGACGGTCAGTGCCACTGGGGTTTATTTAAGCAAACGCCCCCAGCTGCTGCGCAATACCCGCTTTCGCCGGACGATTCATCGCTTGAAACACACCGCCCATTTTTCCCGGCTCGCCCAGACTGACTGGGCTATTCATAATGAACAGCAGCACTTATTCAAGCAACCGCTCGTCATGGCCACGCTGCAAGCTTTGCCGGCCAACTTGCGTAATCAGCAGGCAGTGGCGGGGCTGTACGTCTTATTGTGGCGTCAGCAAGCGCCAACGCTGGGCCAAGCCATTGCCATGTACCAGCATGATCCGCGCCAAGTGGGGATGAGCCGGCGGGATATCCGCCAACTATTGTATCAAACCAAGGCGGCGGATGAGTCTCAAACACTCTAGCAATAACAATAAAAGGATCGAGCCAAAGTCGTTCTCTGGTACGCCGTGCCAATGCTCCGCAAGCTGCGGCACTCGGTGCGCCAGAAACTCAGAATTTTGGCCCGATCCTTTTGTTGTCCTTCTTTTTATCCGACTGACCCTACCATCTCATAACTGATCAACCGGTTCAATTCCACCGCATACTCCATCGGCAACTCCTTCGTGAACGGCTCAACGAAGCCCATGATGATCATTTCAGTGGCCTTATTCTCGGGAATTCCGCGGCTCATCAAGTAATACAGCTGAGCTTCGGAAATTTTCGAGACTTTTGCCTCATGCTCCATCGAGACATTCCCGTTCAAAATCGTGTTGTACGGAATGGTATCGGACCGGGATTTCTCATCCATAATAATGGTATCACACTCGACATGGGCAAAAGAACCGTCACTGTCCCGGTCGAAGCGGACAGTACCGCGGTAGTCCACAGCGCCGCCATCTTTCGCGATGGACTTCGACACAATGGAGCTGGAGGTGTTCTTGGCGTGGTGAATCATCCGGGCCCCGTTATCCTGATCCACGCCGGCCCCAGCAACGGCGATACTCAGCATCGTCCCCCGAGCGCCCTCACCGTCCAGATAAACAGAGGGGTACTTCATCGTTGTCTTGCTGCCCAGGTTGCCATCGACCCACTCCATGGTGGCATTCTTCATGGCCTGGGCGCGTTTGGTCTCCAAGCTATAGACATTCTTGGACCAGTTCTGAATCGTCGTGTAGCGGCAGTATGCGTCGTCGTTGACAAAAACTTCGACCACAGCGGCGTGCAGGCTGTCTGAGGAATAATTCGGGGCCGTACAGCCTTCGACATAGTTCACACTGGCCCCAGGTTCAACAACGATCAGAGTCCGTTCGAACTGCCCCGAATTCTCGGCATTGATTCGGAAATAAGACTGGATCGGAATGTCCGTCTTCACTCCTGCCGGGACGTAGATAAAGCTGCCTCCGGACCAGACGGCAGAATTCAACGCCGCAAACTTGTTGTCCGTGGGTTTGACCAGTGTGGCAAAATACTTTTTAAAGATCTCCGGGTACTGTTGCAGCGCCGAGTCGGTATCCATGAAGACGATGCCGAGTTTTTCAAACTCGTCTTTCATGTTGTGATACACCATTTCCGATTCGTACTGGGCCGCAGAACCTGCCAAATACCGGCGTTCTGCTTCCGGGACCCCTAATTTTTCAAACGTATCCTTAATCGTTTCCGGCACGTCATCCCAATTGCGATATTTCTTATTCGTCGCCTTTTGGTAATAGAGCATGTCGTCTAAGTCCAAGCTGGACAAATCGGGGCCAAAATCCGGCATCGGCATCCGCCGGTAGATTTTGTAGGCTTTCAAGCGAAAATCCAGCATCCATTGGGGCTCGTTCTTTTCTTTGCTGATCGTCCGAACAATATCTTCGGTCAACCCGCGGCCGGTGGAGAACACCGGCTTAACGTCGTCAGAAAAGCCGTAATCATAGTCTTCATCCAACGTGGGCACTGTATCCAGCAAGTCCTCGTTGTTTTTCGTGTTTTTGGTCTTTGCGTCGGTCATGGAATCACTCCTTTTCTGGGAAACCAGGCAGGGCTTGGTCTAAGGCCTTCCAGGCCAAGGTGGCACACTTGATCCGGGCGGGAAAGGCCCGCACCCCGGCCAAGAGACTGGCGTCCCCCAAGACGTCGTCCATTTCCTTCGTGGTTTCTTTGCCGGTGATCATTTGGGAAAACAGATAAACAGCGTCCCGCGCTTCCTGGACCGTCTTCCCCTGAACCACGTCAGTCATCATGCTGGCACTGGCCTGGGAAATCGTGCAGCCGCTGCCGTTGAAGGCAATGTCCGCGATTTGCTGACCATCCGGACTGAGCTTGACCTGCACCGTGATCACATCGCCACAGGTGGGATTTTCCATTTCTTTCTCATGGCTGCCGTCAGCCAGCGTACCGTGATGGTGGGGATGCTGGGAATGATCTAAAATCACCTGACGGTACAGCAAGCGTAATTGATCTTCATTCATTGCTGGAAGAACTCCTTTGCTTCGTTCACCGCGGCCACCAGCCGATCGACATCAGCTTGGCCATTATACAGATAGAAACTGGCCCGGGCGGTGGCCACCACGCCTAAGCGCTGCATCAACGGCTGGGCACAGTGGTGGCCAGCCCGGACGGCGACTTGTTGGGTGTCCAGCACCGTGGCCAAGTCGTGGGGATGCACACCGTTCAGGGTAAAGGCAATCACCCCACCGCGCTGGGCTGCATCTTGGGGGCCATAAATGGTCAGGCCGGGAATGGCTTTGAGCTGGTCTAACGCATAGGCCGTTAACGCGCGCTCATGATCGCGAATCTTGTCTAACCCGATGGCTTGCAGATAGCGGATCGCCGCTGCCAGGCCAATGGCGCCGGCAATATTGGGCGTACCGCCCTCAAAGCGCCACGGAATATCAGCCCAGGTGGTCTGAAATTTCTCCACCTTGCTGATCATTTCACCGCCGAACTCAATTGGCGGCATGGCTTCGAGCAGCGCCATTTTACCATACAGTACCCCGATCCCGGTCGGCCCAAGCATTTTGTGGCCGGAGAAGGCAAAAAAGTCTGCTCCCAAGGCCTGAACGTCCACTGGCATGTGGGGGGCGCTTTGAGCCCCGTCAACCACCAGAATGGCCCCTGCTGCGTGGGCGAGTTGGCCGATTTCTTGAATCGGATTGATCGTGCCGAGCACGTTTGATACTTGGGTCACTGCGACGATTTTGGTTCTCGCGGACAGCATGGCCCGATAGGCCGTCATGTCCAGCAAGCCCTGATCATCAATATCCACGTACCGCAGCTTGGCGCCGGTACGCAGGGCGAGCTGCTGCCAGGGCACCAGATTGCTGTGATGTTCCATGATCGTAATAATGATCTCGTCCCCGGCCTGAATGTGGGTACCACCCCAGCTTTGAGCGATCCAGTTTAAGCTTTCCGTCGTACCGCGGGTAAAAATAATGTTGGCGGTATCTTCGGCATGGATAAAATCGGCCACAGTCTGGCGGGCATTTTCGTATGCTTCTGTGGCCTGTTCCGCCAGAGTGTAGACGCCGCGATGCACATTGGCATTTTGCCGCGTATAGTAATGGACTAGGGCATCGATCACCGCCTGCGGCTTTTGCGACGTCGCAGCCGAGTCTAAATACACCGCATCAGGAACCGCATCGGCCCCTTGCCACATCGAAAAATCAGTTTTGTTGATGGGCGACAGTTTGGCCATGGATAAGCTTCCTTTCAATGGTATCAATCAATTCCTGCTGCACAGTCGGCAACGGGATTGCCGTCAAGACCGCGCCGAGAAAACCGCGAATCACCAAACGCTGGGCCACGTCCTTGGTCAGACCGCGACTCATCAAATAATACATCTGACTGGCATCTACTCGGCCTACTGAGGCAGCATGGCCGGCTTTCACATCATTTTCATCAATCAAGAGAATGGGATTGGCGTAGCCGTGGGCCGTCCGAGACAGCATCAGCACACGGTTCTCTTGCTGGGCATCAGCGCCCCGGGCCCCTTTCACAATGTGGCCGATACCGTTGAAAATCAAAGCCGCCTTTTCCAAGATCACCCCGTGCTGCAAAATATTGGCTGTGGTCTGGCGGCCAATATTGGTCACGCGGGTATTCAACCCTTGGGTCTGCTTGCCGGTGGCCAGAGCGACAACTTTCACGTCGGCCGTACTGCCGGTACCGACCAGATCGGTACTAGTATCGGCCAGCATGTTGCCGTCGTTCAGCACGCCCGCCGTCCAGTTCAGGACCCCGTTGGCGGCAACAGTGGCGTGCCGCCGGATGAAGGCCGTGATGTTGCTGCCGAATGCATCGACATTAGCAAAGTTCACTTGGCTGTTTTCTCCCACCACGATTTCGGTCACCACGGAATCGGCACTGGCTGTGCCGTCTTCGCCGGTGTATCGATCGACGATCGTCACCTGGGCGTCGCTGCCGACGACGACCAGGACATGGTGGTGCGCATTTTGGCCGGCAAGCAAACGGGTATTCAACACCACCGGTTGATCGCTGTGGAAGTGATCCGGTATCTGAATCAATACGCCGCTGTTGAGATGGGCGATATGGAAGGCCGTCAGGCGATCTGTCGGGCCGGTTTGTTTAAACAAATAGTCCTTGAACGGCGCCAAATCAGCATCCGTCGCCGTCAGCAACGAGCGCACGATCACTCCCGCCGATGTCGGCAGCCCGTCAGGATAGGTCACCCCTGCCGCGGTGCCGGTGCCAAACAGCGGCCAAGCATGGTAGCTGACCTTGGCAAACTCCGGCCAGGGCGCTTCTGAATAGGCCTCGGCGGCCCTTTGTCGCTGGGCCGTCAGCCATGCACTATGGTCCAGGTCCGCATAAGCCGCTGCAAGCGCCGCCCCGTCTAATTGCTTCGGTCCGAACGCCATTAGGCCTCCCCCTTTCCAGAGGGGATATCGGTATCGTCTGTCAACGGCACATCCAGCCCCAGTTCGTCCCGCAAACCGACGTAGCCCTCCTTTTCCAGAGTTTCTGCCAAGGCAGCGTTACCGGATTTCACGATTCGGCCGTCCATCATGATATGCACCACATCCGGCACGATATAATTCAGCAGACGTTGATAGTGGGTAATAATGAGTGTGCCGAAATTCGGGCCGCGCATGGCGTTGACCCCTTTGGCGACGACCTTCATCGCATCAATATCCAAACCAGAATCAATTTCATCAAGGATGGCAAACGGCGGCTCGATCATTAATAATTGCAGAATCTCATTACGCTTCTTTTCACCCCCGGAAAATCCCTGGTTCAAGTAGCGTTCGGCCATTTCTTCCGGCATGTCCAGCAAGGCCATCTTATCATCCAGTTTCTTGATGAATTCCCGGACGCTGATCTGATGGTCGTCATCCCGCCGGGCATTGATCGCCGCCCGCATGAACTCGGCATTGGTTACCCCGGCAATTTCCGCTGGGTACTGCATGGCTAAGAACAATCCAGCGCGGGCGCGCTTATCCACCGGCCAATCGAGAATGCTTTCCCCATTCAGGAGAATGTCCCCCTCACCGACTTCATATTTCGGGTTGCCCATAATGGTCTCCGAAAGCGTCGATTTACCGGTCCCATTAGGGCCCATGATTGCGTGGATCTCACCGGTGTGCATCGTCAGGTTGACACCCTTCAGAATTTCTTGATGACCGTCTTCGTCATCCACTGCCACGTGCAGGTTTTTAACTTCTAATGTGTCCATGCCGTTTGTCATCCTCTCGTTGTATGTTTAATTGTAGCCCGTTTAATCGTAAGCGTCCACGGAACCGTTTAGATTCCTGGGTACGGAAAAGTCCCGGCCAAAATCCGTCACGCTGGATTTCGCCGGGACTGTTTTTTCGATGCTTCAGGATCAGAAATCCTCTTCTTCGCCGCCGAACATATAGCTCGTATAGTGGAACCGCATCGACATGATAAAGCCGATGCCGATCATATTACCCAGCAGCGCTGACCCCCCTTGGGAAATAAAGGGCAGCGGAATCCCGGTCAGCGGCAGCAAACCGATGCTCATACCAATGTTTTCGAAAACGTGGAACACGATCATCATGATCACGCCCGTGGAAACATAGGCATAAAACTCGTTTTTGGTGTCGAAGGTGACCTGGATCATTTGGTAAATGAGCAGGAAGTACAGCAGGATCACTGCGCAACTGCCGGCAAAGCCAAAGTTCTCACCAATCACACTGAAGACCATATCTGATTCCCGGACTGGTACGTAAACCTGGGAATTATTGAAGCCTCGGCCAAACATTTGACCGCTGCCGATGGCCTTCATCGACTGCCACAACTGGTAACTGGTGGAAGACGTATCCACTGATGGATTCATCCAGGCATCGATGCGGTTGAACTGATATTGGTGGAAGCCAAAGTGCAGCAGAATCTCCCGCCCCCAATCCTGGGTCACCAGGAGAACCGCGCCGCCGCCGACCACGACCACGAAGGCAATGAGCGGCAGCAGGATCTTCCAGGTCATCCCCGACACCAGCATGACCCCGCCAACGATAGCCAAGAACACGATCATCGTCCCAAAGTCGTTCTGCAATTTGAGCAGGACAGCCACGGGTAAAAAGGTCAAAACCATTTTGGCAATCAGGAACATGTCGCTCCATACCCGATGCACCGCGTACTTTTCATTATGCTTCGACACCACCATCGCCAGCATTAAGATAAACGCCGGCTTCATCAATTCTGATGGCTGGAAAGTCAATGGACCGATTGCAAACCAGCTCTTCGCGCCGGTCTGAACAAAGTACGCCGTACTGTAAAACCGCAAGACCAGCAGCAGCAAGAGCAGGCCGCCAGCATAGGCATACGGTGCGATCTTCCATAACTGTTCCGAATCAAATTGCATGATGACCACGATGGCAATGGCGCCTAAGACATACCACAAGGCCTGAACGCCCACCATCTTCATCGCGCTGCCGCCATTAGGATCATGGGTCGTTGCCACATAAATCGAGACCAGCCCGACAAGCGCGAGCATCATCACGGAGAAGATCACGCCATAGTCAATGCGGTCCCCCTCAGATTTATTCTTGCGCTGTAATGTTTGCATGCGAACTCGTCCTTCCGCGCTTAACCGTTGTGCCGATGTAGATTATATTCCGCGATCAAGGCCTCCACCGCGTCGTCAGCAGTGTGAAACTTGCCGCCGACGGGCGTCTCGCCGGACCGGGCTAAGTAATGATCATCCTCTTGGGTGATCATGCCCAGCACATCATGATCCGTCTTCAACCGCCACGTGTTCGGCGTATCCGGAATTTCCTCCAAGGCCAACGGAATGTTTTGTTTCTTATTATGACTACTCATGGGTACCTGCTTTCTTCGTAAATGCTTCCGGGTGAAATTTACGGGCAATCAGTTCGTCTTCGTATTGTTCCGGATGGGGATTACGCCGGAGAGAAAAGTGATCTCCCACCGGATCAAAACCGCCCTTCACAAACGGATTGCAGCGCAAAATCCGGGCGGTGCCCATCAGGAACCCCCGGACCGCGCCGAACTTTTGCACCGCTTGCAGCATGTAATTGGAACAAGTCGGATAGTAACGGCAGCTGGGCGGAGTCAAAGGCGAGATAAACCGTTGATAAAAATGAATCAGAGCCAGCAAAATACGCCGCATCGGTCATTCCTCCCTATCCATGTTGGCCGCTACTGCCAGAAAGAAAAGACGTGTTGCCAGGTAGCGGGGTCAAAAAAGCGCAGCGGATTCTGACCGCCCAGCGCCATCCCGGCCATCCCGCCAATCAATAACGCGATGAATGCGACGATCAGCACGATCAGCACATGCTTGAGCACTCGCCGGGCATGGTGACTATCTGTTTTCAACATCATCACTTCCTGTTCAAAAATCCAAATTACCGCTTCTTTTTACCGGTGACGTGGTCGAGTAAAATGCCCGTGCCCAGAGCCACCGAGTCCAATGGATCATCCGCCACTACGACAGGCAGATCCAAGGCATCGGCAAACAAATGGTCGATGTTCTTCAGCAGCGCCCCGCCGCCGGTGAGCATTACGCCGCGATCAATGATATCGGCCGACAATTCTGGCGGTGTCTGATTCAAGACTTCCTTAGTCGCCGCGATCACTTCGTTCAGCGTCGGGGTAATCGCCTCGGTAATTTCTTGGGCATTCACCGAAACCTCCCGGGGCAGCCCGGTCATCAAATCCCGTCCCCGGACTTCAATACTCTTATCTGCCGGCGGCTCGAAGGCGTAACCGATTTCTTTCTTCAGCGTCTCCGCAGTATGTTCACCAATCAACAGATTATGCTGCTTCTTGATATGGTTCACGATGTCCTGGTCCAACCGATCGCCGGCCCGCCGCAAAGAACGCGATGTGACCACGTCACCCATGGACAGCACAGCAATATCGCTGGTCCCGCCGCCGATATCGACAACCATATTTCCTTGGGGCTTGAAAATATCCATCCCTGCGCCGACTGCCGCGACTTTCGGTTCGAGTTCCAAATAAACCTTGCCGCCGCCGGTCTTTTCAGCGGCTTCAATGATCGCCTTGCGCTCAATGTCCGTCGTATTCGTGGGGGCACAGATCATAATGACTGGTTTCGACATGAAGCCCTTAACGTTCAACTTATTAATGAAATACGCAAGCATGGCCTCGGTAATGTTGAAGTCAGCAATTACGCCTTCTTTAAGCGGCCGGATCGCCCGGATATTTCCTGGCGTCCGCCCGACCATTTGATAAGCTTCCGTGCCGACGGCCAAGACCTTACCGCTCTGGGCGTCAATCGCCACGACGGAAGGCTCATTCAAAACAATGCCTTTTCCTTTTACATTGATCAGTACGTTCGCCGTACCCAAATCAATTCCGATGTCCTTTGCCAAAATGCTGACTCCTCTCGCGAAATGCTTGGTAAATTATACCATACTTTTACCCGGTTGAACGCGGCCTAAGCCTCCGCAGCCGGCGCACCGCCCAGCTTTGGCCTACTTGCTAAAGATTATGGAAAACTGGTTGATCATGCTTAACAGGAATGAACTGACGCCAAAACCAATGGCACAGGCCAGCAGGATCAAGAAAACCCGGGCCGGGCCGACTTGATCTTTCTGCAAGATCTGGTCGAAACGCAGCGCGATAAAGGAGCGGAAGGTCAGAAAGATGAAGAAAAGATGCGAGGCAATCGTCAGCCCCGCTTGCAGTTTGAAACCGTTCATAGTGTCCTCCTAAGGCGAAGAATGGTCTTTGCCTGCCGTGCCAAAGCTGCGCGACCTCCAGCGGAATTGGGCTGGAACGTGGTGACGGCGCTTTGAGCCCGCAAAAACCGCGGTCTCAAAGTCGCCTAACCACATCGACGGCAAAGCCGTCGTGTGGTTTCCACCACTGAGCCCATTCCGCCTCCGGTTGCTCCGCATTGGCACTAGATAGCAATAAAATTTATATTTTCGCCACGACTAATTAAAAATAAAAGCCGGCACGCATTGCGTACCGACTTTAGCATACCATAAACCAACATTACTGTTGTTTCACGTAAATCCGATTGACCGCCCGTTGCAAAGCCACTTGGGCCCGACGCACTGAATCAACATCGTGCTTCGCGTTCGCCTCAGCGATAGCCTTTTCGGCCCGTTCCTTGGCGCGCTGTGCCCGACTCAAATCAATATTCCGTTCCCGTTCAGCAGAATCGGCAACAATGCTGGCGACATTATTCGAAAACTCCATAAAGCCGCCATTCACTGCGATGTGGTTTTCATGATCCGAGCCATCGACCCGTTGGACCCGCACTTCGGCGATTTTCAACGGTGCAATGATTGGTTCATGCCCCCGCATGATTCCGAGTTCACCGTCAATGGCATTGACGATCAGCAGGTGGGCATGGTGGTCATAGACAACCCCGTCAGGTGTAACGATCTTGACGGTAATTGCATGGGATAAATCTTCCGCCACGAGTGTCCCCTCCTACTATGCTTTAGCGGCTTGCGCAGCTGGCTGGTCAGCAGCCGGCTGCTTAGGCTTGAAGCCCAGCTTGGCTGCCTTCTTCGGCACATCTTCAATTGGACCGACAGACCGGAAAGCTTCTTCAGGGTAATCATCGAACTTGCCGTCCAAGATTTCCTTGAAACCGCGAACCGTATCCTTGACTGGAACATAGGCTCCCGGCACGCCGGTGAACTGTTCTGCGACAAAGAAGTTCTGAGACAAGAAGAATTGAATCTTCCGGGCCCGGGAAACGATCAGCTTTTCGTCATCGGACAATTCATCCATCCCCAAAATGGAGATGATGTCTTGCAATTCCCGATAACGCTGGAGGACATGCTGCACTTCGGTCGCTACCGCATAGTGCTCGTCACCGACAATTTCCGGATCCAGTGCAGACGAAGACGACTCCAGCGGATCCACAGCAGGATAAATCCCCTGCTCGGTCAAACGCCGTTCCAGGTTCGTGGTGGCGTCCAAGTGGGCAAAAGCCGTGGCCGGCGCCGGGTCGGTATAGTCATCGGCCGGTACATAAATGGCTTGAATTGACGTTACGGAGCCCTTCTTGGTCGAAGTGATCCGTTCCTGCAGCTGACCCATTTCAGTCGCCAGCGTCGGCTGATAACCAACAGCGGACGGCATCCGGCCCAGCAAGGCAGAAACTTCAGAACCGGCCTGGGTAAACCGGAAGATGTTATCGATGAAGAGCAGCACATCCTGCCCTTCAACATCCCGGAAGTATTCGGCCAGCGTCAACCCCGTCAAGGCGACCCGCATCCGGGCACCAGGCGGCTCGTTCATCTGACCAAAGACCAAGGCGGTTTTCTCCAGTACACCGGAGCCCTTCATTTCGAAGTATAGGTCGTTCCCTTCCCGGGTCCGTTCGCCGACCCCGGTGAAGACAGAAATACCATTATGCTCTTCGGCAATGTTGTGGATCAATTCCTGAATCAAAACCGTTTTACCAACTCCGGCACCGCCGAAGAGGCCAACCTTCCCGCCTCGCAGATAGGGGGCGAGCAAGTCGATTACTTTGATCCCCGTTTCAAGCACTTCAGAAGTCGTGCTCAGTTCATCATACTTAGGTGGTTCACGGTGAATCGGATCCCGCCGGAAGTCCGCCGGGAACGGCGTACCGCCATCGATGGGATGACCCAGGACATTGAATACCCGGCCCAGTGTCTCCTTACCAACGGGTACGGAAATGGGGCCGCCGGTATCTTTAACACTCATACCGCGCTGCAGACCGCCAGTGTCTTCCATCGCGATAGTCCGCATGACACCGTCACCGAGCTCCAGGGCGACTTCCAGGACAACGGTCTGCTTATTGTTGTTTTCCACTTCCAGGGCATTGTTGATTTCCGGCAATGACCCATCCAGCGGAAAGGCAACATCGACAACAGGGCCGATGACTTGGACGATTGTACCTTCACTCATTCGTTTGTCTCCTTTCCCATCATGATTATTCTAGCGCAGCGGCACCACCGACAATTTCGGTGATTTCCGTTGTGATTTGTGCCTGTCGGGCACGATTTAATTGGGTAGTTAAATTATTGATCAAATCATCCGCGTTGTCGGACGCCGACTTCATGGCGGTCATGGACGAGGCATGTTCTGCCGTCTTGGCATCCAAAATCGCGCCAAAAATCAAGCTTTCGGCAAACTGCGGCAAAACGGCACTGAGTACCACTGGCAAAGAAGGATCGGCGATATATTCAGTCGTCACCGGCGCTTCTGTGTCATCCTCTTCCGCCTCAATATCACTGATCGGCAGCATTTTCTCCACCCGGAACGCGCTGCTCAGTGAATTAATATGGTGGTTATAGCACACATACAATTCATCAAACACCCCATTGTCGTACATGGTGACCGCAGTGGAAAGAATCTCACGGATTTCTTCGAATGTCGGGATATCACTGATGCCCCGGTATTCGTAGATCAGATTCATATTATTGGTTTTGAAGAAATCAGCACCTACACCGCCGACCGCCATAATGGCGTAGTCGGTTTCGTGGTCTTGGCGAATCATATCCAGCATCCCCTTGAGGATCGTGCTGTTATAACCGCCCACCAACCCCCGGTCAGAGGTGATCACTAGATAACCAGTCTTCTTGACCGGGCGCTGAACCATCAGATCATTCAACGTGATCCCAAGTTCAGAGGCCATTGGGTTCGTGGGGGAATTCCCCACTTCCCCGGCCTGGGCTAACAATTGAGCATTCGCTAAATGGGTCACGATCGAGCGGACCTTGTCCGCGTAAATCTGATAATCGGCAGCGCGCTGCTGAATTCGGTTCAGTTTCGCCCCGGAGACCATTTGCATGGCCTTCGTGATCTGGCGAGTGCTCTTGGTGGAGGCGATCCGTCGTTTGATGTCAATTGAGGAACCTGCCATAAGCGCGCTCCCTCCTACTTGGCTTGACTGGGTGTCTGGTTGTCCTGACTGCCACCGGTAACGGCAGCAGCTTCTTGATCCGGCGTTTGCTTCTGAGTCGAGAACCCATCTGCAAAGTCTTTCACAGCCTTATCCAAAGAATCATCCTTAGGCAAGTCACCGGTCTCTTTGATGGTCTTCAAGATATCCGCGTGGGTACCATCGAAGAAGGCAAAGAGCTCGGATTCGAACCGCAGAATATCATCAACGGGCACCGGATCCAAATACCCATGAACCAGGGCGTACAAAATAACGACCTGTTTTTCAACCGCTAACGGTTTGTGCAAGCCCTGCTTGAGGACTTCCACGGTCCGTCGGCCCCGATTCAGTTTGGCCTGCGTAGCCGCATCCAAATCAGAACCGAACTGCGTGAAGGATTCCAGTTCCCGGTAGGAAGCCAAGTCCGTCCGCAGAGTCCCAGCGACTTTCTTCATTGCCTTGATCTGGGCAGCCCCGCCAACCCGAGACACAGAAGCCCCGGCATCAATGGCTGGACGCGTCCCGGAGAAGAACAAGTCGCTCTCCAGGAAGATCTGACCATCGGTGATGGAAATCACGTTGGTGGGAATATATGCAGAAATGTCCCCAGCCTGGGTCTCAATGATCGGCAAGGCAGTCATGGAACCGCCGCCTAACTTGTCACTGAGCTTCGCCGAGCGTTCCAGCAAACGGGAATGCAGGTAGAAGATATCCCCAGGATAGGCTTCACGACCAGGCGGACGACGAAGCAGCAAGGAAAGTTCACGGTAGGCGACTGCCTGCTTGGACAGGTCATCAAACACGATGAGCACGTGTTTGCCGTTATACATGAATTCCTCACCCATAGCCGAGCCGGCATATGGTGCGATATACAGCATCGGTGCCGGTTCAGACGGACCGGCGGTGACGACGATGGTATAATCCAAGGCGCCAAAACGCCGCAGAGTTTCCACCTGAGCCCGGACAGTTGATTCCTTTTGCCCGATCGCCACATAAATACAGATCATGTTTTGACCTTTTTGGTTCAAAATCGTATCAATAGCAATTGACGTCTTCCCGGTCTTCCGGTCACCAATAATCAACTCCCGCTGACCACGGCCAATCGGAACCAGGGCATCAATGGCTTTAAGCCCAGTCTGCAAAGGTTCAGTAACGGATTGCCGCTGCATAACCCCTGGGGCTGGCGATTCAATCGGCCGGGTCTTGTCCGTTTTAATGGCACCCAGACCGTCGATGGGCTGACCTAGCGGGTTCACGACCCGGCCGATCATCGCATCCCCAACGGGGACTTCCATGATTCGACCAGTCCGTTTCACCTGGTCACCTTCCCGAATGTCATCGAATTCGCCAAGAATAATGATCCCGACGTCATTCGTTTCCAAGTTTTGGGCGACACCATAGGAACCGTTGCTGAATGTCAGCAATTCGTTACTCATGGCGTTTTCCAAACCGGTCGCACGGGCGATCCCATCGCCGACATAAGTGACAGTACCCACTTCATCGACTTGTAAATCATCTTTGTAACTCTCTAGTTGTTTTTTGATCAGAGCACTGATTTCCTCAGCTTTGATGCTCATTCAATTCACCTCTCTTGCGACCATTACGATGCTGCTGTTAAAGCCGCCTTGATGTCGGCCAGCCGCCGGGCCATGCTGCCATCCAGCACCGTATCATGTACCCGCACAACCACCCCGCCGATCAAGGCCGGATCCTGGTGCAGGTGCAAATATACTGTTTTAGCGCCGAACCGGGCGGCAAGCGCCTGTTTCAACGCCGTCTGCTGGTCCGCAGTCAACGGCACTACGCTGGTGACGTGCGCTTCAATGATGTGCTGATCCGCATCATATAAGTGCTCATAGGCCTTCACAATATCAGGCATGTCCACCATCCGCTTATAGTCATAGACCATTTGCAGCAAGGTTTGCGTTTGCTCTGAAAATGGCTTTTTCAGCTCAGCCAAAATCGGCTGTTTTTCTTGTAATGAAAGCCGATTATCTGTCAGAATTTGACCCAAATCCGGTTGAGCGGCGAAGACTTGTGCCAGTTCCCGTAATTCATCTAACGTCTCCGCTGCATTACCACGCTCTTTCGCCAATGCCAACAAGGCAGTAGCGTAACGCGTACCAACCGTGCCGCGATCAAGCTTGGCCATGGGTATTCAATCCTTTAATGTAAGTATCGATCAATTGTTGGTGGGCACTGGCATCCAACTCTTTGTTGATCAACTTGCTGGCAATTTGCACCGACAGATCGGCGATATCATCCTTCGCCTGAGCCAAAGCATCCTGCTTGGCTTGAGCCGCATCCTTTTCCGCCTGTTTACGCAACACATCGGCTTGGGAATGCGCCTCGGCCACAATTTGATCCTGTTGCGCAGAACCTTGTTGTTGGGCTTTGGCAATGATCGCAACGGCCTGATTCTTCGAGTCAGCCAACGCGGCAGCGGTTTGCTTCTGCTGGGCTTCCGCAGTTTCGCGGGCGCTCTGGGCGTGATCAATATCATCATTGACCTTGTTGCGCCGGGTTTCCATCATTTTATTGACCGGGCCCCAGGCAAAATGCCCAACCGCCCACATCAAGATCATGAAGAGAACGAGGTAAAACAGCAAGTCGAAGACATACAAACCGCCGGTGGCTTTGCTGGCTAAAATCACTTCGCTAGCCAATTACACACACTTCCCTTCGCTGTGTTTTTTTCGTTGTCACTGACTGATTACAGAAACAGGATAACGAAAGCCACGGCGACGGAAAGAATCGGCACGGCTTCGATCAAGCCAACCCCGATGAACATCAGAGTACGTAACGTACCAGCGACTTCCGGCTGACGAGAGATACTCTCGACCGTCCGGGAAATAACCAACCCGTTACCAAATGAAGCAGCCAGGGCAGCTAAGCCCGCGGCGAGAGAAGCGGCAAGATATTGCATGTAAGTTCCTCCTAATTTATGTTTATTCTGTTTCCAATTTCCGTGACATATAGACCATAGCCAGGGTAACGAACACGTATGCCTGAATAGATCCAATGAACACGGAGAAGCCTTGCCAGATGAGCTCTAACGGTGCAGCCAGAACAACGCTCACAACACCGAAGCTCTGGGCAACAGAGCCCAATAATGTTAGTAATACTTCACCGGCAAAGATATTGCCGTAAAGCCGGAGGGCCAACGTTAAGAAGTTCGTGAACTCCTCCAATATATTGATTGGCAAAAGCATTACCATCGGCCGGGTATAGTTGTACAAATACCCGCCGAAGCCAAACTTGCGCACCGAGAAATAGTGCGTCAGCAACAAGGCCATGAATGCCAAAGACATGGTCACCATGGGGTCACTCGTCGGCGACTTGATCCACGTCGTCCCACCGACATTTACTTCGATGGCGAGGCCTAATTGGTTAGACATCCAAATGAACAAGAACAGCACAAAGGCAAATAAACGGAATGGCTCACCGGTTGCCCCAGGCATCGCACTATGTACGATACCATCAGTGAAATCGATCATCCATTCCAGCATGTTCTGCTTCTTTGTGGGTCGGAATTGAGGCTTGCGAGCAAACCAATAAGCCAATACAAAAACTAATACGGCTGCAACAAGAGCGGATAAATCATTGGCCAAGTTCATCCGCATGCCCATAAATTCCACGATCGGATACTTCTCGTTCACGTTGTGACCTCCTTTCCATAATTGTTGTTGGTACGCCGCCGAAAAACATTCAGCGGTCTCCAAAACACACTCGGTATGATAACACCAGATAAATGAAAACACAAAGCGGCAAGCCGGAAGATAACGGTTACGAATCCAACAGATCAGCCCTATTGCCCAAAAATAATAATGAAATTTTCAAGCAGAAAACGGGTGATTTTGGAAACGCCATCTTACTTTGTACCGAAAAGCCGATCTCCCGCATCGCCCAGACCCGGTACGATGTACCCGTCCTGGTTCAGATGATCATCCAAAGCGGCGGCATAAATGTCAACGTCTGGATGGGCCGCTTGAACTGCCTTCACACCCTCGGGAGCCGCCACCAGGACAACTAAACGCATATGGGTCGCGCCGCGCTTCTTCAGCGCGTCAATCGCCATATTGGCCGAGCCGCCGGTAGCCAGCATCGGGTCGACGATGAAGAGTTCCCGCTGACCGATATCTTCAGGCATCTTCACGAAATATTCGTGCGGTTTCAGGGTCTTCTCGTCCCGGTACATGCCGATATGGCCGACTTTAGCTGCCGGGATCAGTTCCAAAACGCCGTCCACCATGCCCAGCCCGGCCCGCAAGATGGGAATCACCGCGAGCTTCTTGCCGGATAACTGTTTTTGGATTGTCTTACCCATGGGCGTTTCGATTTCAACGTCCTCCAGCGGCAGATCGCGGGTGATTTCGTACACCATTAATTCCGCGATTTCGTTGGCTACTTCGCGAAACTCCTTGGTGCCGGTGTGCTTGTCCCGAATGATCGTCAGCTTGTGCTGAATCAACGGGTGATTAAGTACAGTAAACTTGCTCAATGCTCTAATCCTCCTATTCCAGTTGTATTCATTCTACCACGGGGAAATAAGAAAAGCTGAATATTACCGGGTAATTGGTAATTGATCCGTCAACGCATAGACTTGCTGGCGGATATCGGCCAAAGCCGCTTGATCATGCCGCTGCTGGATCGCCTGGACGATCCATTTGGCCACTTGCAGCGATTCCTGTTCCTTGAACCCGCGGCTGGTGATCGCCGCGGCACCGATCCGTACTCCGCTGGTCTTGAACGGACCATTCTTTTCGCCTGGAATGGTGTTCTTATTCAGGGTAATGGCAATACTGTCGCACAAGTCTTGTACTTCCCGCCCCGTCACACCCATGCCGGTCACATCCAGCAGGAACAAGTGGTTATCCGTACCACCGGAAATAACTCGCAGTCCCGGTTGGGCGTTGCAGTAGTCCGCCATGACAGCAGTGTTCTTGATCACCTGAGCAATATACGCCTTGAATTCCGGCTGCATCGCTTCGTGGAAGGCAATGGCTTTAGCGGCGATCACGTGCTCCAGCGGACCGCCCTGGGTACCTGGGAAGACCGCCGAGTTGATGGCCCGGCCATAGTCGGCTTTTGCTAAAATCAGGCCGCCCCGGGGGCCGCGCAGAGTCTTATGGGTCGTCGTCGTCACGACGTCCGCATAGGGTACTGGACTGGGGTGCGCGCCAGTCGCCACGAGCCCCGCAATGTGGGCCATGTCGACCATCAAATACGCACCAACTGCATCAGCAATCTCTCGGAATTTAGCAAAGTCGATCGTCCGGGAATACGCTGAGGCGCCCGCCACGATCATCCGCGGGTGGATCTCTTCGGCCAATGCCCGGACCGCCTCATAGTCGATCCGCTCCGTCACGGGATCGACCCCATAACTGTGGAAAGTATACGTCTTCCCCGAAAAATTCACTGGCGACCCATGGGTCAAATGACCGCCGGCAGTCAGGTCCATGCCCAGGACTTTGTCGCCGGGATGCAAAAATGCCCGATAAGCCGCTTCATTGGCTTGGGAACCGGAATGGGGCTGGACATTGGCATATTCGGCATGGAAAAGTTCCTTCGCCCGGTCGATGGCCAAGTTCTCCGCAATGTCGATATACTCGCAGCCGCCGTAATAGCGGTGGCCGGGATATCCTTCGGCATACTTGTTGGTCAAGACTGAGCCTTGGGCTGCGCGAACACCCTGAGACACGATATTTTCCGACGCAATCAGTTCGATGTTGTGCTGCTGCCGGTCTTCTTCTTGGTGAATGGCAGCCCAGAGGGCGCGGTCTTCATTTTCATAGGCGGGTGTGGTCATGACAAAATCCTCCTTCAGCGGATCTCCTGAGTGACGTCAGCAATCAATCAAAGTACTGCAGTCCAGCGGCCTTCTCCAACCGATTCATATAAGCTAAGCCTAAGCCATCGGGGGTGAAGCCCTGGGCCAAAATGATCTTGATCTCCGGATTCAGATCAAAGTAGCGCAACCCGGCAAATAGGCGGTGCGTCGCACTGTCCACATCGTCCCCCAGTGAATATTGGGACTTGAAACGGACCGCGTCCTGCTTTTCCAAAACCGCATCAGTCGCCAGCAAACCAACAGGGCCCTTGCCTTCAGCCCAGTCAATGGCTTTGGCAAAGTCTGCCGGATCCCGAACAATGACGACCTGGGCATTGGGCGCGTAGTGTTTGTACTTCATCCCTGGGGCTTTCGGTACTTCATTGGCCCCGACCTTATGGCTGTTGATCAAAACTTTGCCAATGATCGGTTCCAAGTCATGGATGGACACTGCGCCGGGGCGCAAGATAACCGGCGGGACTACGGACATATCGACGATCGTGGATTCCACACCGACTTTAGTCTGGCCGTCGTCCAGCACGGCAGCGATTTTACCGGTTAAGTCGTGGAGTACGTGGTCGGCGGTGGTGGGACTTGGTTTGCCCGAGGTATTGGCGCTGGGACCGACCATGGGGACTCCCGCCTGTTCAATCAATTCCCGGGTCAGTTTATCTGCCGGGTTGCGAAAAGCCGCCGTGCGCAGACCGCCAGTGACTTCCTTCGGCAATGTGCCCGGTTTCACCGGCAGTACCAGGGTCAGCGGACCCGGCCAGAACCGGTCAAACAAGGCCTGCACCTTGGGGGTGATCCCTGCCGCGTATTGGGCGACCTGCTCCGGCCCGGAGACCGTGACGATCAGCGGATTGTCGCTGGGCCGCCCCTTGGCAGCGTAAACCTGCTTCACCGCGGTCGGATTGGTAGCGTCGGCGCCTAGGCCATACACTGTTTCGGTGGGGAAAGCGACCAGCTGGCCGGCTTTGATAAACGCCGCCGCTTGGGCCACTTGATCCGGCTTCAAACGTAATGTTTCCAAAATAAAAACCCTTCTTTTCTTTCAAACTTGCGGCCGATACACCGCCCGCACCATCCGGGGATGGCCGGCCATATCGGCTCTGAATTCCGGGACCAGCCCAGGTTGACGAGCCAACAGCGCGGCGAGCGCCGGTCGCTGGTGATAGCCATGCTCTAAAAAGAGCTGGCCGCCCGCGGCTAAATGGTCCGGAGCCTGGTCAATCAACTGGGCATAGAGGGCATGCCCATTGTCCGGCGCGAACAGCGCCGTACTCGGCTCGTACTGCTTCACTGACTGATCCATCACGGCTGCCTCGCCCCAAGCAATGTAGGGCGGATTGCTGATAATGGCCGTGAAGCGATCCTGAGCCACTGGCCTAAACAGGTCACCCTGGATGAACCGAATTCGCCCGGGCACCAAACGCTGGGCATTCGCCGTCGCCACTTCCAAGGCTCGGGGCGAAATATCGGTGGCGGTCACTGACCACCGGGGCCGTTCATGGGCCACCGCGATGGCAATGGCGCCGGACCCGGTCCCAATATCCAGAACAGACACTGGCCGATCTGCTGGCAATGAGGCCAGCAGCCAGGCCACCAACTCTTCGGTCTCTGGACGAGGAATCAGTACCCCGGGCGCAACCTGCAGCGGCAGGCCATAAAACCAGGCCTGCCCAACGATATACTGCGCCGGCTCCGCCGCCAGCAAGCGTTTGGCGTCACTGACCAGCTGCTGCTGCAAATCAGCCGGGATAACTGTCCGCAGATGCAGGAGCAGATCCGTGTTTGTCCAGCCCTGCCGAGTCGTTAAGACGTACTCGGCACCATCTGGATCCAGCCCCTGGGCGGTTAACTGCTGATGCAGGGTCTGCAGCCAGGTGTTATACGTCTCAGGCGCCGACATCCTGCAAGTGCTCCAGTTTGTCGGTCTGGTCATGGACGATCAAGGCATCAATGATCTCGCCAAGATCACCGTTCATGATCCGGTCCAGCTTGTTCAGCGTCAAACCGATCCGGTGGTCAGTCACTCGGTTTTGCGGATAGTTGTACGTGCGGATCCGTTCGGACCGGTCACCCGTCCCCACCGCACTCTTCCGCTTTTCATCGTACTTGCTTCGGTTTTCGGTTTCATAGAAATCATAAACCCGAGTACGCAGGATCTGCATTGCCCGTTCCCGGTTCTGCTGCTGGGACCGTTGATCCTGCATGGCCACGACGATGCCAGTGGGAATATGCGTCATCCGCACCGCTGAAGACGTCTTGTTGATATGCTGGCCGCCAGCCCCGGAGGAACGGTACACGTCTACCCGAATATCCTTGGGATCCAGCTTGAAGTCAATGTCATCGTATTCCGGCATGACTGCGACAGTGGCCGTTGAGGTATGCACCCGGCCAGCGGATTCCGTCACCGGCACCCGCTGCACCCGGTGCGCGCCGTTTTCATACTTTAGTTTGGAATATACCTGCGTCCCGGTGATCATCACCGCAACTTCCTTGAAGCCGCCGACATCCGTGCGGTTTTCATCGATAATTTCAAACGTCCAGCCCTGGCGCTCGGCGTATTTCTGATACATGGACAGCAAATCCGCCGCAAACAGACTGGCTTCGTCTCCGCCAGCCGCCCCGCGGATCTCCATGATGATGTTCTTGTCATCATTAGGGTCCTTAGGCAGCATCAATACCAAGATCTCGTGGTCCAACTGTTCCTTTTCTGCCTTCAGATTAGCCAAGTCTTCCTTAGCTAATTCTTCCAACTCGGCATCATCGGAATCTGAGAGAACTTCTTCACTTTCCTTGATGTCATGCTGGACCTGTTTATAGTGCTTATACTTCTGCACCACTTCCCGCAGACTGCCCTCTTCTTTGGTCACCTGCAGATAGCGTTGCGTATCGTTGATCACTTCTGGATCAGCCATCATTTCTTCCAGCTCGTCGTAACGTTGCAAGACGCCTTCGAGCTGGGCAATGATTTTATCCATCGATTTCTTCTTTCCCTTCTATTTTAGCTAAATCAGGGTGGAAATAATGATACCGGCACACTGGATAATAAGATTCGTTGCCGCCAATCATAATTTGTTCACCCTCGTAAACCGGCCGATTATCGTGCACCCGCAGATTCATTGTGGCCTTATGCTGGCAGAACCAGCAAATGGTCTTCATTTCTTCGATCTTGTCGGCATACAGCAGTAAATACTTGGAGCCTTCGAACAATTCATTGCGAAAGTCGTTCTTCAAGCCGAAGGTCATCACCGGAATACCCAGATTATCCACGATCTTGCATGCTTGCAGCACCTGCGCCTTTTTCAGAAACTGGGCTTCATCGATCAGGATACAGGCCGGTTTGATCGGCTGGGCGTCCGTAATGGCAAAAATGTCGGTATCCTCCAGGATCGGCAGTGCGGGCCGATGCAGCCCAATCCGGCTGGCAATGACGCCCTCGCCGCTGCGCGTGTCCAGATGGCTCGTCATCAGCACCACCGGCTTATTCTGCTCTTCATAATTGTGGGCCACCTTCAAAATTTCGATGGACTTGCCGCTATTCATGGCACCATAACGGAAAAATAATTGGGCCAACCAGGCCACCCCCATTTTCAACGTATCGTCTAAATCTTATCTAGTATAACGGAATCCGCACCAGCAGTGAAGACTAACCGCCGCAGCAAACAGTCAGCGTCGCCCTAAAGCGCGGAATCTGCTAGAATAGTCAAGAAACATTCGAGAAAAAGGATAGGTGGCTGACAGATGAGCATCCGGGACAAATTCGCAATCACAGTAGGGAAAAGTGCCTATTGGTTCTTACACACCTTTCGCAACGGCGGCAGTTCATTCCCTGGTCAACTGGTGGAGCGGATCGCCCCCAACGCCCTGGCCGCACTGGGCAAAGATTACGATACAATTATTATCACGGGGACCAATGGGAAAACACTAACCACCGCCTTGACGGTGAAAGCCCTGCGTCAAAAATACGACCAGGTCCTGACCAACCCCACCGGCTCCAACATGTTCCAGGGCATCATGACGGTATTCATGGCCAATTCCCACCGGAAAGGCGAAAAGGGGCTGGCGGTACTGGAAGTGGACGAAGCCAACGTCGCTCACGTCGCCGAACAGCTGCACCCGAAGATGTTTGTCCTAACCAATATTTTTCGAGACCAGATGGACCGCTACGGTGAGATTTATACCACCTATGAGAAAATTTTGGCCGGCGTGAAGTTATGTCCCGAGGCCACGATTGTTGCTAATGGGGATGCTCCAATTTTTAATTCGAAAGACTTGCCCAACCCCAAGGTCTACTACGGCTTCAACCTGCCGGACGAGGGCGACACCCGGGCCGATGTGAATACCGACGGCGTGCTGTGTCCGGTGTGCGACCACATTCTGCATTATCACTTCAATACCTATGCCAATTTAGGTAATTATTTCTGCCCCAATTGCGGTTTCCATCGACCCGCGTTGAAGTATACTGTCAACAGTGTTGCCACCCTCCTGCCGACCCGGTCCACCTTTGACCTGGATGGTCACCAGGCGTCGATCAATATCGGCGGCTTGTACAATATTTACAACACCTTGGCGGCTTATACCGTTGCCCGGGAATTCGGCGTCACCGGGGATCAGGTCGTCCAGGCCCTCTCCGGCGATGAGACTGTCTTTGGCCGCCAGGAAGTGATCAATGTGGATGGTAAAAAAGTGACTATTATTTTAGTCAAAAATCCGGTGGGCCTGAACCAGGTCCTGACCATGATCCACAATGATCCCCAACCTTATTCGCTGGCCGTCCTGCTGAATTCCAACTACGCGGATGGGATCGATACCAGCTGGATCTGGGATGGGCGGTTTGAGGACTTGGATTATGCCGCCATGCCGGCAGTGATTGCCGGCGGCCACCGGTATAAGGATATTGCCCTGCGGCTCAAGGTCGCCGGCGTCGCCGACGATCATCTGCAGACCGCGGAAAACGTCACCGACGCAATTCCGCTGATCCAGCAAATCCCCAATGACCGGATTTATGTTTTGGCTACGTACACCGCGATGCTGGAGCTGCGCAAAGCCCTGGCCGACAAAAACTACGTCAGTCAGCAACTCGTCAATCATTGATTGGTCCATATAAATAGCACCCCGCTGGCGGGGTGCTATTTTGCTACCGGCGATCGCATTCCGCCAGCCACGTATTGAGAATGATCTCCCGATCTGCCAAGAAGCGGTCGTTTTGCCCATTGGGATAAATCCGATTAGTCAATACGATCAGCCCCTCTTGATGCTTCCGGTCCAGGGCCATGAAGGTCCCAGTAAAGCCGGTATGGTACAGCACCGGCGTGCCGGCCGGGGTCGTCCGCAGATCCCAGCCAAGGGACCGCTGACCGTGATGGGGGGCCCAGTCCTGCCACAACGGCAACAAAACTGATTGATCCAGCGGCGCCGGCACCGGCGCCCATTGGCCCAAGTACCACTGCACGAAGCGCACCAAACTCGGCAAGTCGCTGAACAATCCCGCTGAACCGCTATGGTCGCCCAGTATCCGACTCTTCGGGTCATGGACAACACCGGCGAAATTGGTGCCGGCGGCAGCATTATAGAGCGTCGGAACTGCTCGTGCCGGATGAAAGGCGGCCCCGCTCAAACCCAAGGGACGCAGCACCCGGTCGGTGATCAGATCATGAATCGGCGCACCGTAAAGCTGCTCCAGCACGAACCCGACGAAGAGCAGATTAGTGTCGCTGTATACCGGCTTCTGGGCAAAAGCATCAGTCACCGGCAACCGGAGCAATGCCTCTTTTAACTGCGGTGCCGGCAGGGCATTACGGTGCGGAATATAGCCGGCGATCCCGGACGTGTGGGTGAGCAAATGACGAAATGTGACCCGCTGATCCTGCACAGTGGGTAAAAAGTCTGCCACGGGTGTATCTGGTGTTAACCGGCCCTCCGCCACTGCCTGCAAAAATACCGTCAGGGTGCCCACGACTTTCGTCAGCGACGCCAAGTCATATTGCGCATTGGGGCCCAGCGGGGTTGTCTGGGGGTACCAAACGAGATCGCCTAAGACGCGGGTGTCTGTACTGTGCGGATGAACATACGCATAAGACACACCAGGCACGACCCGGGCTGTCACTAACCGTTGAATCTGTTTTTCCGATTTCCTCATGCGATGGCAAACCAGAGGTTAATACCGTTAGGATCTGTGACTTGTAAATAATGGAACTGGCTGTTGTAGTCGTAGTCCTTGAACCCCTGAGCGTCCAAATTCGTCCGGAGCAGATCCATGGCCGACTCGTTAGGCAGGATCAAATTGACATAATCCAAGCCGTATTCATCAAACACCGGCTTAGCCAAGTGCTCGTCGTCCGTCAAATTAATGCCAATGTGGTGGTGATAATCCCCCGCTGCCAGAAAGAGCTGCTTGGGATCCGCATCGTTATTCACTGAAAAGCCAAGCCCTGCTTCATAGAACTTCGCCGTATCAGCTAAGTTGTTCACCCGCAACTGGACATGGCCGATGGAAATTCCTGCCGGGGCGGCGGCATACTTATCTCCCTGGTGTTTCAACAACACATCTTGGGCGATCGTTTCAGTCCGCTCGTTGTGCCAGTCAATGGCATTAGGCGTGCGCCACTCCGACGCTGATTTGTCGTCGGCAAATTCTACACCATTCCCCTCGGGATCATGAATAATGAACGTTTGCGAATAGGAGTTTTCAAACACCCCGTCAATGGCAATACCGTTATCGACCATATGCTGCAAAGCAGAACCCAGGGTATTGCGATCCGGCAGCAGGATGGCCATGTGCTCCAAGCCAGCTGTGGGGGCCTTCGGCGTGTGCCCGGCAATCTTGTGCAGGGTCACCAGCACTTCCTGGTTTTGCCGGGTGCCTAAATAGGCCACTTCTTCCGAACGCTTTAATAAAGCCAATCCCGCGATTTGCGTATAAAAGTCCACCATGGCCTGTAGATCCTTGACCTTCAGGGCAACATACCGAATGCGGGTCTCATCTGCGATAATATAACCGGACATTGAACCCAATCCCTTCCTGTAACGTTTGCGTGACATGGTAATTGTGAGTGAAAAAAGTATAAAATTCAAGCATCATGCTCAGCTAAAAAGGCACCAAGTCCCCTATGGCAGAGGGCTTGGTGCCTTATGCAAACTTTCTTGGGCGAACCCGCTTAAGACGGTTCCGCCATGGTCAAATTGCCAGTGAACTGACTGTTGTAAAGGTCGGCATAGAAGCCATGGGCCGCCAGCAGACTGTTGTGCGTGCCAGTTTCGACCACGCTCCCGTGGTTCATGACAATGATGTTGTCAGCGTCTTGAATCGTGGACAGCCGGTGAGCCACCACGAAGCTGGTCCGACCTTTCAGCAGGCGCTCCATGGCATGCTGAATGTGCAATTCTGTCCGGGTATCCACGGAACTGGTCGCTTCATCCAGAATCAGAATGTCCGGATCGGCTACAAACGCCCGAGCAATCGTCAGCAATTGCCGCTGACCCTGGGAAATGTTGCTGGCCTCTTCATTCAGGATCGTGTCGTAGCCCTTGGGCAGCTGCCGGATAAAGCTGTCCGCATGGGCTGCTTTGGCAGAAGCGAAGATCTGTTCATCCGTCGCATCTTCCCGGCCGTACCGCAGGTTGTCCATAATGGTCCCGGTAAACAGCCACGTGTCCTGCAAGACCATCGCAAAGTGAGCGCGCAGGGCTTCTCGCTTGATATCCCGAGTATCGGTCCCGGCTAAGCGGATCGACCCGCCATTGATGTCGTAGAAACGTTCCAGCAAGTTAATGATGGTCGTCTTCCCAGCGCCGGTGGGGCCCACGATGGCAATCATCTGTCCCGGATAGACGTTCAGGTTGAAGTCGCTCATCAATTGCGGCTTGCCGACATAACCGAATTGGACGTGTTCCAGCGCGATCTTGCGCTTGTCATCGGGAATCGGGGCCACGCCAGACGGCTGATCCTGCATTTCCGGTTCATCCAACACTTCGAAGATCCGTTCCGCCGAAGCGATCGTGGATTGAATCGTGTTGGCGAGGTTGGCCAGTTGCGAAATCGGCTGGGAGAACTGCTGGGTATATTGCAGAAAGGCCTGCACATCCCCTAAGCTGACTTCTCCGTTGGCCACACGGATCCCGCCGAAGATGGCGACAAACACGTAGCCTAGGTTATTGACGAAGTTCATCAACGGCATAATGATCCCGGAAATCATTTGGGCTTTCCAGGAGGCATTGTACAGCTTAGAGTTTTCTTTCTCGAACTGGACAATACTTTCGGCTTCATGGTTGAAAGATTTGTTCACCACGTGGCCGCTGTAATTTTCTTCAATCTGGTCGTTCAATAACCCCAACGACTTCTGCTGGGCAGCAAAGAACTTCTGGGACTTTGGCGCGACAATGCCGACGACGATCAAACTCAGGGGAATGGTCAACAGAGCGATCCCCGTCAACGTCCAGCTGATCGTAATCATCATCCACAGTGTCCCAATGAACATCACCGTACTGGTGATGGCCTGAGTGATGTTTTGCTGCAAGGTGCCGGCGATATTATCCATATCGTTAATCGCCCGAGACATAATATCCCCATTGGGATGGGTATCGTAATACTGGACCGGCACCCGGGCCATCTTATCCTTCAAGTCCCGACGCAGCCGATAAACGGTATCCTGGGAGACCTGAGTCATAATGAATTGTTGCAAAAAGCTGAACAGGGCAGACGCCAGATACATCAGGATCACGGTAATGATGATCTGCTGAATCTTGCCAAAGTCGATGGGGAAGTTGGCGATATTGATCCCCGCCTTTTGTTCTGCCGTCCCCTTCATCACACCCTTGAAGATTTCGGTCGTCGCTTCCCCAAGGATCTTTGGCGTCCGAATCTGGAAGACTTGGGAGACAATGGCCAAGATCATCACGGCACTGAAAGCTACGGCATGGGGTTTCATGTAGCCCATTAACCGCCGGGTGGTGCCCCAGAAGTTCTTCGGCTTCTGCTTAACGCCGGCCATCCCGCCCATTGGTCCGCGGGGACCGCCGCCGCTTGGGCGCCGACTCGATTTATTATCACTCATGATGCGTGTCCCCTTTCCGGATTTGTGAAGAAACGATTTCTTGGTAGGTTTCGTTGTTAGCCAGCAACTCCTGGTGTGTGCCGCGGCCGACCATCTTACCGCTATCCAGCACGATGATCGTATCCGCGTCGGCGACGCTGGACACCCGCTGCCCGACGATGACCGTCACACTCTCTTGCATTTGCGGATCTTCATGCAGGGCATGCCGCAAATCAGCTTCGGTCTTGAAGTCCAACGCAGATAGGGAATCATCAAAGACGTAGATGCTGGCTTTCTTGACCAGCGCCCGGGCAATCGCCAGCCGCTGCTTTTGACCGCCAGAGAAATTGTTCCCGCCCTGCTCGACCACAGCATCCAAGCCATCCGGCAGGCCCTTCACGAACTCAGTTGCCTGCGCGATATCCAAGGCATGCCACATTTCGTCATCAGTGGCGTTCTCGTTCCCATATTGAATGTTCGAACGGATCGTCCCTCGGAAAAGAACAGACTTCTGGGGTACAAAGGCGACATGCTCATGCAGATCTGCCAAATCCCACTGGCGGACATCCGTCCCGTCAACGTTGACACTGCCTTTTTCCACATCATAGAACCGCGGAATCAGATTGACCAGCGTCGTCTTGCCGGAACCAGTCCCGCCGATCACCGCCACTGTTTGCCCCTTATGCATTTTGAAGTCCACCCCCGTCAATGCGGGATCTTCCGCTTGGGCATAGCGGAATTGGACATTGTCAAATTGCAAAGACGCTTCGGGTTGGGCCGGTGCGGTCGGTGCGGCTGGCGACTTGACAGTCGTTTCCGCATCCAAGACCTGATTGATCCGCGTTGCGGACGCTTGGGCTCGGGGCACGAAGAAGAAGACCATGGAGAGCATCATGAAACTCATCAAGATCTGCATCGCGTATGTAAGAAACGCAATCATATTACCAGTTTCCAGGGACTGGGAAGCAATCCGCTGGGCCCCAAAGTAGACAATGCCGACGTTCGTACCAGACATGATCATGGTCACCAAAGGAAACATCACGGCCATAATGGAGAAAACCATCCGGGCATTGTGAGTGTAATCCTTGTTGGCCACATCAAACCGATTCTGTTCAAACTTATCCCGGCGAAAAGCGCGGATGACCCGCACCCCGGTCAGCCCTTCCCGGAATACCAGGTTCAGGCGGTCGGTCTTTGTTTGCATCTTGCGGAACAGCGGCACGGCAAAGAACATCACCACACCCATCACGATTACCAGAATCGGAATGACGACGACGAAAATCCGGGTCAAATAGGCGTCCTTCTGGTAGGCCAGGAAACTCGCCCCCACCAAGGTAATTGGCGCCATGATCATCATCCGCAACATCATCATGGTCACGTTCTGAATCTGCATGACATCGTTGGTGGTCCGGGTGATCAAAGAACTGGTGCCGATGGCATCGAACTGGTCATTGGAATAGAACAGGACTTTGTGGAACAAATCACTCCGCAAATTCTGGCCCAATTTTTGGGACGCCCGGGAAGCGAGGAAGACGTTGCCGACGGCAGCCAGAATAAACAGCCCCGTGACCAGCAGCATCCGCCCGCCGGTTTCCCAAATGTAACCGACATTGCCGGTGGCGATCCCTTTATTGACGATGTCCGCCGTCAAGTTGGGCAGGTAGAGCTGAGCGGTGACCTGGGCGACCATGAAGAGCAGCGCGCCCAAGACCTGCCACCCGGACATGCGGGCTTTCATTAATTTGAACATTACCTTTCCTCCTGCGTTTCTTTTTCAACACCGTGCTGCAGCCAATCGATCATCGTCAGCATGTTCTGCCGGTAACGATCAGCCACTGCGGTGTCAGTCGCATCAGCGGCTTCATTGAAATAGCGGGCCACATTCTGGGCAAACACGCCAAAGAGCATGTGCACCAAAGTATGCAGCTGATCATCACTATTCACGTTGAGCCGCTTGGTATCCACCATCTGCGACCAGTTAGTCCGAATCCGATGCTGAGCCCGGTAGTGTGCCGTCCACTCATCATCTACCTGGACCGACCCGCGATAGCTGAAACTGAGAAACAGCATGCGATAAAACTCGCGGTACGGCCCCTGACTAAGATCGGTAAAAGCCGCTTCCGCCAGTTCCCGCACCGTCGCAAACAGATCGCCCTCGTGGCGGCGCAAGGTGCCGATCGTATCGGCCGCCCAAGCTTCCCGCAACTGACCCAACAGATAAAAATACAGATCCGTCTTATCCGAAAAATACTGATAAAAACTGCCCCGGGAAATCTTGGCTAACCGGACGATTTCGCTCACGGATGCATCCGCCAGACTGGCATGGGAAAAAACAGTGAAGCCGGCGTCAATCAAGCGCTGCCGTTTTGTTCCGGGCAGGTTAAAAAATGTTTGCGTGGGCACGCCCAGCAGCCTCCTTTGTGACATTATCTAATAAAAATGACACACTGTCATGTGACAATGTGTCATTATAGACTCTTCCCAGAAAAAATCAATCAGGAATTTGCTCAGTCTCTTTGAGGAATTTGTTCAGATCCCGGGCACTGGTCAAATTCACCGCCAGTACCTCGGTTTGGCCGTCTTCAACGCTGACCAAACTGACGCTCGTGTTGTCCAGCAAATGCCCATCAATGGCGTTGTGATCCAGACCGTAAATATAATTGCTCAACGCCAAGCCGGAAGAGACGACCAAAATATTGCCGTCGCCGTTCTCATCGGTGATGCGGCGCATCGTGGTCTGGATCCGCTGCTGCAGCGCCTGGTAATCTTCGGCTTGATCCGTGTCATCCAGGGCCGCGAAGGAATTGGTCATGGCGACGATACTGCCGTCACCGGAATACATCCGCCGGGCAGTCTTCAGCCCGTACCGGCGCACGACCTCAATAAAGATTCGGCGGGCGGACTCGCCCTCCAGTGCCCCGAAATACATCTCCCGGAGACCGGTGGTGACGTGCATCGGCGTCTGCGGGTGTTTGTCCAGAATCAACCGGCAGGTCACCTGCTGGCGCTCCAAATCACTCGTATAGGCGGATACAAAGTCCACCTTGCGCAGCATATGACTGAGCTGACGGGCCGAACGCATCCCGTCAGCGGTCAATGGGGAATCGATCCACCCCTGCATCTTGTCCTGCGCATTCAACTCAGTCTGCCCATGGCGGACGAGGAATAGTAGCTGCTTCGGCATAGTGTCACTCTTTTCTACGACTGTGGCTGTTTACTGAATTTTACCATATTCTGCCGCGAGTTTGCGGGCCAGGGCCAGCTTTCGGTCTAAAGACCGAGGCATTGGTTAATAAGATGCCACCGCCATCCCGCTGCGGTAAACCGTCGGTGAGTTGCCAAAATGTTTTTTGAAGACCAAGCTGAAGTAATTTGGATCGGTGTAGCCGCAAAGGCGGCCAATCACTTGACTCTGCTCGGTGGTCTCCAGCAGCAGCCGGGCGGCCCGGTCCATGCGGAACTCGGTCAGGTAGGTGATGAACGACACGCCGGTTTCGCGTTTGAACAGCGTGGAAAAATAGGAATGCGACACGCCGAGACTCGCGCAGACATCTTTCAACCCCAGCGATTCTTCCTGATAATGCACTCGAACATACTCTTGGGCGTCATGAATCATCACCGCTGACGTGGTGTCGCGAGCCAGGGCCAACTGACTATTCAATGCCAGACAAGTCGCTGACAGCCACTGGTGCAAAGACGCCGGCGACGACTCTGGCAGTGTCTGATAAAGGGTCTTAAGGTTATCGGTCAAGGCAGGGACGTGCAGCCGGTTGTTGGCCGCAAACCGGTAAAGCGCGCTGATCAGCTCATTGACGACCACAGTGTGCTGGGGCATGTGCTGAGCCGTCTGCCCTAGATGTGTCAGGTACGCTGCCACTGCTTCTTCAATGGCCTTTTCCGGCCCGACATGAATCTGTCTGAATAGCGCCGACAGCGCAGTATCAGTCAAAGGACTGAAATCAGCCAGCTCATGGGGAGCAATTTCTTTGATGTTGATCACTTTACCCGCTCCATAGAGACTGCGGTAGGATACCGCAGTGCGGGCTCCCCGGTATGCCCGGGGCAAATCGAGCAGCCTGCTCACCGCGGCGCCGACACCAATGGTCACCGCCGCAGCAAGTTTGCTTTTCGCCTCCTGACAGAAACGGTCGGCGTCGTCAGTGAGGGCCCGCACATCGGTCGCGGCGGCCAGCTGAACCGCCATAACGGTGTTGCCCAGATAAGAAAATGCTGCCAGCGGCCACAGGGGCTCAAAGAATGCACGAGCCTGCTGCAGCACCTGCGTGCGCAGCAGCATCGGATCGACCCTAGCCGGCAGCAGCGTGGTCGATGTGTGGATAACGAGACAGGTGTAAAAAGACCCGTTCAAGGCAATCTGGTAGTCGCGGCGATAAGCATCAATGGCGGCTTCATTGATTTGCCCATCAATCAGCGCGGCGTAAAAACTCGCTTGCATCACTGGCAGAGACTGTTTGTAGTACTGTTGCAGCACTGTCCAGTTCGCTGTTTGAGCGCGCTTTTGATTCAGTGTCTGGCGCAGTTGGCTGAAGGCGCCGCGCAGCACGGCCGGTTTTTCTGACCGCTTTAAAAATGCAGCGACGCCCAGTGCAATGGCCGCTTGGGCGGTCTCGAAATCTGCTTCTGCGGCCAAAATCACAAACGCTGTTTCCGGAGCAGCAGTCTTGGCCTGATGAATCAAAGCCAGGCCAGTACCCGCGGCCAACACCAGCTCAGTGACGACGACGTCCGGGCGGCTTTCCGCAATCATTGCCAGCGCCTGGGCTTCGGTGGCCACTGTGCCCATCAAGTCAAATCCCAGCGCGCCCCAGTCGAGCAGCGTACGCATGCTAGACTCTGCGGGCGCCTTTTCTACAAACAAAACGCGATATGCTTCCATCGGCTCATCGACTCCCCCGAATGTTTGCTGTGCATAAACTATTGGCTGAGTGTTAAGCGTAACAATGGAAACGGTTTATTTCAAGCAAAAGCACTTATCCCTAGGCACCAAAATGACCTGCTGGTCCGTGTTGGATCAGCAGGTCGAGGAAGTTAGTAATCACTGTAATCGGGTCAGACACTCATTTCTTCTGGACGTACTTCAAGGAATCCAGCGTTACCGCAATGAGGATAATGATCCCAGAGAAAACGAACTGCAGATTCGTATCGATACCCAGAATGGTCAAGGCGTAAGTCAAGGCAGTGAAGATGGTGACCCCAACGACAACGCCGGAGATTTTCCCGATACCACCAGTGAAGGAGACGCCGCCGACCACACAGGCCGCGATGGCGTTCATTTCCCACCCTTGGCCGTATGCAGCAGAGCCGGAACCGACCATCCGCGCACATTCCAGCCAGGAGCCGAAGCCGTAAAGAATACCGGCGAAGACGAACGCGCCCAGTGTCACCGCGAAGACGGAAATCCCGGACACGGCGGCGGCTTCTGGATTGCCGCCAACTGCGTAGAGGTTCTTGCCGAACCGTGTTTTGTTCCAAACAAACCAGGTGATGACGATGGCGGCAATGGCCCAGATAATGATTGACGGGAAGCCGCCGATCTTGGGAATGATCATGTTCGGAATGGCGGGGTCAATCGCCCCAAACGACACGCCTTTGGTGGCGTAGGTGACCAGCCCAAAGATAATCAAGGTGTTGGCCATTGTCGAGATGAATGGGTGCATCTGGAACCGTGCGGTGAAGAACCCGGCAATGGTGGTGAACACGGTCGACAGCACAATACAGGCCGCCAGTGCGAAAATCACCCGCACCCACAAATTCATTTTTGAGAAGTCGAAGATAACCCCAAACACGGAACCGGTGTTGATGCCCTGGTGCATGATGATCGTCGCGGCGGTCATACCCATCCCGACCATCCGACCAATCGACAGGTCAGTCCCTGTCAATAGGATCAACCCGGCCACTCCCAGAGCCAGAAACATTTGCGGAGAAGCCTGCTGGAGAATGTTCAAGATGTTGTTATAAGTCAGCAGCGACGTGCCTTTGATGATGGGCGTCATGATCGCCAGAATGATGAAGATAATGATGATGGCAAAGTACAACCCGTTGCGCAGCAGGAAATCACGGCGATTGAAGGTGTACTTGTAGTTTTCCCACTTCTGGCGGATATTCTCTTGCACCGAGAACTTCGACATCCGCAGCATGTCCAGTAAATGATATTCATAGACAAACGCGGCATGCTGGCGGTCCTTGATTTGCCGCTGCCGGGCTTGATAGGTCATCTTCGCGTCAAACAGCTTGTTCTTGTAGACGTAATTTTGTTCCTTGATTTCGGCGCGGTCGGAGAGTTCGGCCAGGGCCTGCTTGTGATCTGCCCGCAGGCTGGCCAGCTGCTCGTCATAGGCCTTTTTAGCCGCGACCTTCTCTTCGGCACAGCTCTTGACCACGTATTCGTAGTAATCGGTACGGTAATGCGCTTTGAGGTAGCGTTCTGCCTCCCCAATCAATTGGGCGACTTGATCCTTGTTTTGACTTTCCACAGCCCGGGCGCCGACCAGTGCCTCTTTATCAGCCTTGATGGCCGCCTCACGTTCGGCTTTGCTCAGACTCTTGTCCCGTTTAGTGGCTTCGATATGACCGCTGAGAATGATCACTTGGTCGGTCCCATCCTGACGCAGTACGTTGATCTGGTCTTGAATTTTGCCAATGGCGTCATCAATGGGCTGGCGCAGCTGCTGTTCGGCCTCAGCGGTGAGAATGTTGGTATCTGCCATGAATATCGTCCTCCTTATAGATATTTTGCGCTGAGCCGTAACAGCTCTTCTTGGTTGGTCTGTTTGGTGTTCACGATGCCCGCTAGACGACCGTTGCTCATCACGCCGATGCGGTTGGTGATCCCCAATATCTCCGGCATTTCCGACGACACCACGAGGATCGTTTTGCCCTGCTTGGCCATCTGGATGATCAGCTCGTAGATTTCGTACTTCGCACCGACGTCAATGCCGCGGGTCGGTTCGTCCATCATGAACAGTTGCGGCTGACGTTCGAGCCATTTACCGATGATCACCTTCTGCTGGTTGCCCCCGCTCAGGCTGGCAATCAGCTCGTCCGGGCCCATAGTCTTGGTGTTCATCACCTTGATTTCCTGGAGCGTCGCCTTCGTCATCTTCGGATCGGACAAGGCCGGCCCGCGTTTGTAAGCATTCAGGTTAGTGATGGTCGTGTTGAACGTCAGATTGCCTTTGAGGAACAGCCCATTGGCCTTGCGTTCCTCGGTGATCATCGCGAAGCCATGGTCCATCGCCTCCTTGGCGGAGTTGAAGTTGGCCAGTTTGCCGTTGAAATACACCCGTCCGCCGGCCCGCGTGCGCACTCCGAAAATCGTTTCAAGCAGCTCTGTGCGGCCAGCCCCGACAAGTCCGTAAAGGCCGAAAATTTCCCCCTGCCCAACATCAAACGTGACGTCCTGCAGGTACGGTGAGAACTTCGTCGACAGGTGGCTGACCTGCAGAATTGTCTTGCCCACCACGTTGTCAACCGGCGGGAACCGGTTATCCAGCGGCCGGCCAACCATGGCCTTGACCAGCTCGTTCATATTTGTATCAGCGACTTTTTTGGTCATTACCAGGTGGCCGTCGCGCAGCACCGAGACCTCGTCACAAATCTCGAAGACTTCATCCATTTTGTGCGAAATGAAGATAATCGAAATACCCTGCTTTTTGAGCATGCGGACCATGTCGAAGAGTTTCTCAACTTCCTGAGCCATCAGCGAACTGGTCGGCTCATCGAGAACGATCACCTTGGAGTTGTAAGAAATAGCTTTGGCAATTTCTACCATCTGCCGCTGGGACACGCTCATCTTGCGCATCGGCTGGGTCAAGTTGACCGTCATCCCGAGGCGGCGGAACAGCTCGGTGGCTTCACGCCGCATCTGCCGCTCGTCGACTACGCCCAGCGGGGTAATGGGATAGCGGCCGAGGAATAAGTTATCGACTACGCTCCGGTCCAGCGCTTGGTTGAGCTCTTGGTGGACCATGGCGATGCCGTTTTCCAGGGCGTCCTTGGGACCTTGGAAGGAGACCTCCCTGCCGTCCAAGAAGAATTCACCCTCATCCCGGGTCTTGATGCCGAACAGGCACTTCATCATGGTCGACTTGCCGGCGCCGTTTTCACCCATCAGCCCCATGACGGAGCCTTTTTTAACGTCCATATCAATGTGATCGAGCACCCGGTTGCGCCCGAACGACTTGCTTAAGCCGCGAATCGACAGCATCACGTCCGATGCAGGTTGCGGCTGCGTATTTACTGCTGATGCTTCTTGCATGTCTGGCTCCTTTCTCGTCTGCTTGTGGAAAAAAACAACTCCAGGGTGAGCGACCCCGAAAGCGCGTCATTTCGGCGATCCCGTTTCCCTGGAATTGCATTGTGCAGAGGCGGATTACTGTTTCAGGATAGAGGTGTACGAGGAGCCGTTATCGGTTTTCACCATGTTGATAGCAAACGCGTCATATTCGCTCGGGTTGCCCAATCGGTTGGTGATGTTAGACTCCGTCTGCCCGTCACCGCCGATGAATTCAACGTTCAGGTTCATCAGCTTCGCATACTTCTTCAGCAGCGGCTGGTAAGTGGATCCCAGGAAGTTGTCGGAGGAATTATAGATATCCAGCCATACTTTCTTTTCTGGAGACTTGGACTTATCCAGCTGGTGGGAAGCGTCAGCGTAAATCTTGGTCGAATCCGTGAAGTCTTTGTAATTATCGGCCGTCACTGCCACGTTCATGGCGTAGTAGGAACGCTGCTTCTCGTTGTAAACGTAGGTGTCCTTAGCCAGCACATTGCCGGCACTGTCCTTAGTATCGATCCCGGTGCCCTTCTTGACGCCGTCCAGCGCATTGCGCAGAACCCGCAAAGTCAGGTAAGCTTGCACGTCGGCGTGCTGGCTGATGGTCCCGCCGTATCCTTCCGCAATGGCTGCCACTGCATCGGAGTTCGCGTCGTAGCCGAAAGTCGGTACTTTGTTTTCCTTGGACCAGGCGTTGAACATCGCCATGCCCATGCCGTCGTTATTGGAAGCGACGATGTCGATCTGCTTGCCCAGGCTGGACGACCAAGTGCCGATCGTATTACCGGCGGTCGCCGCGTCCCAGGTCGCCCCGGAGTTGTTCTTCATTTCCTGGCTGGCCAGTTCGCGGATCTTGTAGGTCTTGCCGCCAACAGACAGGCTGCCGTCCTTGACGACTTTGGACTTGCCGTCAGAGTTCATCCCAGTCGGAGTGGAATCGACATTGCCGCCCTTTTTAACAGCCGTGCCCAACGCGGCCCGAACCCCGCGAGTACGGGCGATCGAGTCGTTATGGCCAACGTCCCCGATGGCCAGCACGTAACCGATGGTACCGTCGCCGTTGCGATCGACGGTGGCGATATTCTTTTCGATATAGGACTTGATCATCTCGCCTTGGACCTTGGCCCCTTGGTTGGCATCGAAACCAACGTAATAGGTATCCTTGTTGAATGTCAATGCGGCCATGTCCAGCTTGCCGTCAGTGGAGTTCGACGGCTGGCGGTTGTACCACACCACCGGTTTGTCCTTGTTGGCCACGGTCTTGTCCGCACCGCCGCTTGAACTGGAGCCAGAGCCAGAACCGCAGGCCCCCAGCAGCAACGCAGCCCCCAGCATTAACACCATGCCTAGTGTTTTTGTCTTCTTCATAATGAATGCTTCCTCCTTGATGGCTTGAATGAATGAATGCGCTTACTTTATCCTAAGTTTAACCAATGCCGGCAAGCGCCACCATAGAATATTCTTCGGTGCACATTGAATATTTTTGGGAGTTGCGTGAAACGGATATTCTTTCCACAAAAATGGCCGCCACCAGGGTTTGGCAACGGCTAAACAGCGAACAAAAAAGCCGCTGTCTCGAAAGACAGCGGCTACTGATAACGATTTGGTGATGATTGGGTAACTAGGACTCGAACCTAGACATTACGGATTCAGAGTCCGTTGCCTTACCAATTTGGCTATTACCCAGTGCTCTTAACAACGAGTAATAGTATATAAATTTTTACCCGGTATTGTCAAGGGCTTGAGCCGAAAAAAATTGTTCAAGCAAAGATCTTTAAGATGTTAACCCAGTCAAAACTGACGACTTGGTCCGCCCGCAAGTAAGGCAGCCGCTTTGGCGCAGCTGCCAACCGGCCCTGGAGCCCATCTGGCTGGATGACCGTGATCACCACGGGCAGAAACTCGCCCTGAATTTCCGGATCAACGAATCCCAATTGGACCTTGTCCCCCACCTGCAGGCGCTTGATGGCTTCCGGTGTGGGCGCATGAAACGTCATTGGTTGCGTAATCGCTAACTGCTGCGCATTTAAATAATGAATTTGATCCTCTGCCACGTGAAAAACCTCCTGAATAGTAAAAAAAAGCCGGCAATCAACGATTGCCGGCGTGCGATAGCCCGTACGGGAATTGAACCCGTAACTCCGCCTTGAGAGGGCGACGTCTTAACCATTTGACCAACGGGCAATGGCAACAAAAATGAGCACTTTTATAGTTTACTAGATTTCAATCGAAAGTCAAGGCCTTTTTTTCTGACGTAAACTCAATGCAAAAACGACCGCTAAAGCAACCAAAATAAACAGGCACAAAAACAGACTGATGTAGAAGGCGTAGTGAAAGGCCGGCCAATGGAACAATTGCCAGCAGACCCAAAACATCAAGGTCATGATCACGAATTCGACTAGGCGGGTGCGGATCGACTCAAAGGCGGACTTCATTCGTAGGACAGCTCCACCATTAGCAAGTGCTGACTCTTCAACCAGGTGGTGGTCATCCACACATCCTGATAGCCCTGATTGGCTGGGGCCAAGGTTTCCCGGTACAATTCCTGCAATTGGTCGTGCCGCGCCTGGACGAAGTCTTTAGGCAGGCGAAAAACATGCAAGCGCATGGGCACAAAGAACTCCGGGTAATCGGCAAACGGAAACAACTGCTGGTCAAAGGCAAAGGTCAGCATATTCACGTATTGCCGCGGTTCCCGGACGATATCGTCCCGATGGCTGGTAACAAAATCCAATATTTCGGCGTAAGCAGACATGGGTGAAAATCCTTTCTCTCCTAATATAATTGCGCACTTTGATCCGCTGCAAAATGATCAAAGGCAGGCATCGTCTTATCCCGATCGTGCTGTTCAATGGTCAGTACCGTGGGGTCTTGGCGATCCCCGGCTAAATACTGATACATGAAGTTATCGCGGAACCCGATCTTGGCCGCATCCTCCGGCGCATTGCCGTAATAAACGGTCTTGATGTTAGCCCAAATGATCGCGCCGAGGCACATCGGGCACGGATACGCCGACGTATACAGCTCGCAACCGGTCAGGTCGTACGTATCCAAAATGTCACACGCCCGCCGAATCGCCACGATTTCGCCATGGGCGGTCGGATCATGCTGGAACAGGACCTGATTGTGACCCTGGGCCACGATCTTGCCATTCTTCACGATCAGGCAGCCAAACGGCCCGCCCTCGTGCAACGTGTTATTCAAATCGGCCTGTTTGGCGGCCAACGCCATAAACTGCGGATCATACGCCATTACGCCCACCACTTTCATCATTAACTAATTGCTTTCAGGAAACAGCTTACCATACTTGCCCAGGCAAAGGCAGGGGGAAATACTACTTCCCGCTTAATGGCAGCGTGACTACGAAGGCCGCCCCCTGGGGGTGAATATCCATTACCCGAATATGCCCGTGATGATTAGTCACGATCCAGTCAGCAATGGCCAAGCCCAACCCGCTGCCCCCGGTCTCGCGGTTCCGAGACGGATCCATTCGATAAAATCGATCGAAGATCCGCTTTTTGTCCGCGTCCGGAATACTTGGCCCAGAATTACCCACCGTCAGCGTCCAAGTCTTCGTCTGACGTTCCGTCGTCACCCAGATTGAATCCCCAGCAGCCGTATATTTGAAGGCATTGTCCAACAAAATTACCAGCAGCTGATGCAGCTGGTCACCGTCAAAAACTGCGTCGCCAGTAGCCTGCAGGGTCGTATCAAAGGCCCGGTCCTGAGCGGCAGCAATTTCTTTATACGGGGCCAGCACCGACACTGGCCAGATTTGTAAATCGTAGTGCTGCAAATCGGTCGTTAAGGCATTACTGTCCGCCTTGGCCATCGTCAGCAGATCCGTCGTGAGGTGCTGCAAGCGGGTGGATTCCGCCAATGTCGTAGCGATCGCCTCGCTTTGATTCAAAACCGTATCGTGGGGTTTGGTCAGTAAATGCTCCTGCTGGCTTTGAATCACTGCCAGCGGTGCCCGCAATTCATGGGCGGCATCCGCGACGAAGTCCTGCTGGCGCTGCCAAGATTTGACGATGGGCCGCATGGCGCGCCGGGCTAAAACCGACGCAAATAGTAAAGCCAGCAGCCAGAAGAAAATCATGGTAGCCACCAGGACCCGCAGAAAGCTGTTCATCCCGTCCAGCTGGGCATCAATATTTTGCAGAATCAGCACATAGTGTTCGGCGTACATTGGATTCAAATTGCTCTTAGGGACATGCACCAGTAGGGTACGGAAAGTACCCGCCGTAGTCGTCAAAACCTGTTTCTTGCCCACTGCACTTTTATCCAATTCCAGATTCTGGAAATACGCATAGTATCGCTGACCCAAGTCGGCCGCATTAATGATTTGACCGGCAGCATTGAACACCACCATGTTAGTCCGGAACGAAGCGCCATTTTGACTATTCGGCCGCTGACCAGGAGTCAACGGCCCTGGTGCAGCAGCCGGCCCATCTTTGAGACTGCGCTCCTGCCGAGCCAGCGTCGTGTCCACACCGTTATAGACTGCTTGCTGGTAAAGAAAATACACAACAGCGCCCAGCGTGAAAAACAGCAGCGCGAAGCTGAGCACCTCACCCCAAAACAATTTACGCTGCTGCCGTTTGATTCCCTCATTTGCCTGCATTGGCCGCGACCTCATCGAGAATATAACCGACATTGCGAATCGTCCGGATGGCGTCAGCCACGGCGGTACCCTTCAGTTTCTTGCGTAAATTGCTCATGTATACTTCCACCACTGCCAAACCAGTATCGGAATCAAAGCCCCACAGCCGGTCGAAAATCTGCTCCTTTGTGACGATGGTGCCCTGATTTTGCAATAAATACACGAGTAAGTCATATTCTTTGCCGCTCAAGGCCACCGGTACACCGCTCACGGTGACTGCGCGATCGTTCAACTGCACTGTGAGCGGACCGAACGCTAGGGTGTAATCATCGCGATATTTACCGCTGCGTTTGAGCAGCACTTTGATGCGCGCCATCAGTTCCTCCCGGTGAAACGGTTTGGTTAAATAATCATCCGTCCCTAGATCAAAGCCCCGCATCTTGTCGCTCAGACCATCTTTAGCAGTCAAGATCAGTACCGGGGTGCCAACATGCGCCGCCCGGAGTTTATGCAATACCGTAAACCCGTCCATTTCTGGCAGCATGATATCGAGAATGATGGCGTCAAAAATTCCCTCACTGGCCAAGTACTCACCCTCGTCGCCGGCGTAAACGCCACGGGTATCAGCTAGCGGGGCCAAAAATTCTTGAATACTCTGATTTAAATGATGATCATCTTCAATCACCAAAATTAACGGTTTCGCAGGCATGTTGATCGCTTCTTTCTATATTATTCACCAGTATACGGCGTGCACCTTTAAGCACCCTTAAGAAATTTCTGCGTTTTTTTAAGCTGATTTTATGCTCCAGTCCTTAATGTAATCCCCATAGCAAAGGAGATGGCCGCTGTGAAGCGATTGATTACCCAATTCATCCAATTTGGTGCCGTCGGGGCCTTGAACACGGTGCTGACGTACATCATCTACTTGATATTATACCAACATATTTCCCCGACGCTGGCCATGGCCGTCGGTTATGGCCTGACGTCCCTGCTGGGGCTGGCTTTAAACAAGCAGTGGGTCTTTAAACAAAGCGGCGGCGAAATGTCCTGGATGACGTTCAAGTATTACGCGACGTATGGGACAACCTTCCTGCTCAGTTTGATCCTGACCAGTACCTGGGTCGATGTCCTGCATTTTCCGGCTGCTTGGGCGCCGCTGTTCAGCCTCGCGGTCACCGTCCCGGTCAATTTCCTGCTCAGTAAATACTGGGTCTTTACCCAGAAAGGAGTTCGTATCCATGCAAGCAAAAACTCGCCCTACTGATCCGCCAATCGACAAGCCCAAACGCCGCCTGGACTGGTGGCTGGTGGCGATTCTCCTTCTCGCCGCTTTTCTTTACGCCTGGAACATCTGGGAGGCGGGCAGTGCCAATGATTACTATACCGCTGCCGTCGTCAGCATGACTAAGAGCTGGCATAACTTCTGGTACGGCGCCTTTGATCCCGCCGGCTTCATCACCGTGGACAAACCGCCCGTCGCCCTCTGGTTCATGGCAATTTCCGGGAAAATATTCGGCGTCTACGGCTGGTCCGTCGTCCTGCCGTCCATTCTCTTCGGCATCGGCTCTGTCTATCTGATCTACGCCATGGTGAAACGAGTCTTCGGCGCTTGGCCCGCACGGCTCAGTGCCCTGATCATGACCTTGACGCCCATCGTGGTGGCAGATTCCCGCACCAACAACATGGATGCGACTTTGGTTTATTTCTTATTATTAGCCACTGACTGCCTATTCATTGCGATTCAAAAGAAACGGCCTTGGCTGGTCCTTGTCAGTTTCGCGTTGATTGGGGTCTCTTTCAATATTAAGATGCTCCAAGCCTTCATGATTCTGCCGGCTTTGCTGCTTTTCTACTGGCTGGCCAGCAGTCAGCCGTGGCAGAAACGGCTGGTGACCCTCGTTGGTGCTGGGGCAGCCTTGGCTATTTTCACCCTCGCCTGGCCCCTGCAAGTTGATTCCACGAGCGCTGCTGATCGACCATACATTGGCAGTTCACAGAAGAACTCCGTGATGGACTTGGCTTTTGGCTACAACGGATCTGAACGGCTGCTCGGGCAGACTTCTGGTCTGGGCAGCACCTTCGGCGGCCTGAATAGTAAGAATAAAGGCGGCTTCGAAGGCATGCCAGGCGGTGCGCCGGGGTCTGCTGCGACGACTAAGAACGGGACAACCACCAAGAGCAACGGCACGACGACTCAGAATGGCACCCCGCCGACCGGCACCAAACAGGGGGGAACACCGCCATCTGGGGGAACACCGCCTTCCGGCACTAATCCGGGCGGCACCCCGCCGACCGGCAGTAAACAAGGTACAACTACCAAGAGCAAGAGCAACACCACCCTCACCGCCCAAGGCGGCGAGGGCAACTTCACGCCGCCCACCGGCAGTAATCGCAAAGGCGGCTTTCCAGGTGGTACTCGCCGGGGCGGTCGCGGCGGCATGGGTGCAGGCGGCGGCGCCTTCAACATCGGTACCGCCGGCCCGCTGCGGGTCTTCCAATCTGCGTTAGGTCCGCAAATCAGCTGGCTCCTGCCCATGGCCCTCATCGGTTTCATCAGTTCCTTTGTTTACTACATTGACCGTAAACGGAAGTGGTGGCAGCTGTCCCTGCAGCAAAAGCATGTCGGCTATTGGCTGGCCTGGCTTGTCCCCGTCATGGGCTTCTTCTCCATTGCCTCCTTCTTCCACCCCTACTACATGATCATGCTGGCCCCGCCTATTGCCGCTTTGGCTGGGATCGGGCTGTACACCATGTTTAAACAGTTCCAAGGGAGCTGGAAACACTGGACAACGTATCTGCTGCCCGTGGGGATCGCCATCACGATTGCTTTGCAAGCCTGGTACCTCACCCAGTACTACACGGTTGCGCCTTGGCTTCTGGTGATCGCCGGCATCCTCGTCATCGTTGGATTATTTGCGACTCGGCTGCACCGGTTCCGCAAAATCATGGTCGGTGCCACGCTGGTCACCATCCTCGCCGCCCCTGGTTTCTGGTCCATCACCCCGACATTAGCCGGTGAATCGGCAGGTATCCCCACGGCCGGTCCTGATCTGTTGAGCCAAGGCGGCAATACGAGCGGCGGTATCGGCAGCGGCAGCGTCAATTCTGGCCTGCTGAAGTACGTCGAAGCCCACCAAGGCTCGGCCAAGTATCTCTTCGCCGTCTCCGACGCCTCCACCGCTGCGCCGTACATTATCAAGAGCGGCAAGGCAGTAATGGCCATCGGCGGCTTCAACGGCACTGATCCCACTTTGACCTTGAAGCAGTTTAAGGCGCTAGTGAAGAAAGGCGAGCTGAAGTATTACTACAGTTCCGGCCGTTCCGGTAATTCCTCGATTGCCGCCTGGGTCGAAAAGAATGGAACGAAGATCGCCGCCAGTAAGTACGGCTCAACGACCAGCAGCACGCAATCAACGAACCAGCGTGGCGGCTTCGGTGGTATGGGCGGCAGCGGCACCCTCTATAAGCTGACCGTGAAGTAAGCCGAATAGTCTCAAGAGAAAGGAGATTTCATTCCTATGGCCCAAGCAACTAATCGTACCCCGCTTATTTCAATCGTGCTCCCAGTCTTCAACGAAGAGGCCGGCATTCAAGAAACCGTGGACGTCCTGCTGCATTATGTGGCCGCCCGGCAAGAACGTTACGAATTGATTTTCGTCGATGACGGCAGCCAGGACAAAACCGTCCAGATACTGCGCGCTGCCCGGCAGCGGTCCGCTTTAATCAAACTGGTTGAATTTTCTCGCAACTTCGGTCATCAATTGGCCATCACCGCCGGTGTCCGTTACGCCGCCGGCGACGCGGTGGTCGTTATGGACGCCGATCTGCAGGATCCGCCCAGCGTCATTCCCAGCATGATCGCCAAATGGCGGGCCGGTTATGCCGTCGTCTACGGCAAGCGGCGCCATCGGGACGGTGAAACGTGGTTTAAGAAATTCACCGCCGCCACTTTCTATCGCTTGCTGGAAAGCATCACCAGCATCCAAATCCCCGTCGATACCGGCGACTTCCGGCTCATGGATCGCAAAGTCGTGGACGTCTTGGACCAAATGAATGAACCCGACCCTTTTGTTCGGGGCATGGTCAGCTGGATCGGCTTCAAACAAACCGGCGTCTTGTACGACCGAAAAGAGCGCTACGCTGGGTCATCTAAATATCCCCTGCGCAAGATGCTCGGGCTGGCCATGAACGGCATCACCAGCTTCTCCCGCCTCCCCCTAATGCTGGGCTACTGGGCCGCTGGGGCGCTCGGACTCATCAGTGTCCTGGTCCTTCTGGCCAATCTGATTCTTGGCACCGTCACCGGGACCACCTGGCTGATCATCACCATTGCCCTCACCGGTGCGCTGATCCTTCTCGCTCTCGGCGCCACCGGTACCTACATCGGCCGCATGTTCACCGCTTCCCGAGACCGCCCGCTGTATATCGTGGCCCAAACGGAAGGCTTCAAGCAATCGCAACGTCACCAGCAGACGCAACCAGAATCTAACTTGGTCCAGCTGCGCAACTGAGCACACCATTGACTCACTCCCTAAGTGCTCTGGCACTGGGCCAAACCCTCACCAGTATACGGAACCGCCCCTGTCCAGACCGGGGGCGGTTTTTTGGTGGCAATCGCGATGAAGCGTTCTAGAATATGAACACGTTCCGTATTACAATGACTTGTATGGGGTTACAGGAATTTCGTGCAAGGGGAGAAAAACATGGATGGTAACGGAGGAAGAAATAAACAACCACTAAGTAGATCGGCTCGTATGAAAAGCCACAAAACACAACCAAAAAAATCGGTGAATCGACGGATTAATGGCAAAACACTCCGTAGTTCGAAGAATAAACGCCCTATTTTCAAGAAATGGTGGTTTTGGGCAATTCTTTTGTTGTTTGTTATTGCTGGAACACAGCTTATCGTTGATCCGAACAACGGCGAAAAGCCTCAAACCGAAGCTCAGACATCAGGGCACAAAAAGGGAAATTCAAAGACAAGCTCAAAAAAATCGTCTTCTAACAAACAAAACACTTCCTCTTCTAGCAAATCTGTTTCGACTAGCTCTGACTCTAAAAAGCAACCGGCTTGGGACTTTTCTTCGATCAAACTCGGGATGACAAAAGAACAGGTAATTGCTTTCCTAGGCAAACCGACTGAAGAACTTCCAAATACACTAATTTATGACAGAAACGAGATTGACTTCGATACTAATGGGAAAGTGATGAATGGCACCCCTTCAAGTATCTCTGAACAAGCAGATGCAGCTGAACAAAAGGCTATTCAAGAAAGTAAGAATAAGGCAGAGAGCGCTTCGGAGAGCTCAAGAAAGCAACAACAAATTGTTTGGTCAGCACAAAGATTCGGTGAACTGTCATCTCAACACTTGTCGAAATATCCCTCTGTCTACCGGGCAGTTCAAATCGGTGATTCGATTGCCTATCTAAATAAACTGGAAGATGGAACCATGCTTGTACGTTACGACAGTCCCAACTTGATTACGAACGTTTACATCTATGACTCCACGAAAGATTATGGAATGGGACAGCTTCTCTACACCGGACGAACGAATCTTCAAGACAAAGCAAAGACATACAATTTTTGGTGAACTGTTTCAACGGTTCTTGAAGACGCAATATATCTGTAAACTGAAAAGGCTCCGACATTGTCGAATCAACTCAAGCCAATAAGCTTGATGATTCAACAACGTCGGAGCCTCTACTTCTATACTTAAATAAATCGCCGAGCGCCTACTTGTTCAAGCGCGCCGTCAATTCCTTCGTCAACTCTTCATAGCCTTGACGGCCCAGCAGAGCGAACATGTTCTTCTTATAAGCCTCAACCCCAGGCTGGTTGAACGGGTTGATCCCGTTCAAGTACCCAGAAATTGCAACAGCGGCCTCAAAGAAGTAAATCGTGTAACCCAGAGAATAAGCATCCTGCTTGGGTACATTCACCGTCATAACGGGAACGCCGCCATCGGTATGGGCCATAACAACACCCTGGTAAGCCTTGTTGTTGACATAGTTCATGGACTTGTCAGCCAAGTAGCCTAAACCGTCCAGGTTCTTGTCATCTTCAGGGATCGTGACGTCGTTAGGCGCGTCCTCGATCTTAACGACCGTCTCCATCAGATTGCGCAGACCCTCTTGGATGTATTGACCCAAGGAGTGCAGATCCGTGGTGAAGTTAGCAGAAGAAGGATAGATCCCCTTCTGATCCTTGCCTTCAGACTCGCCCATCAATTGCTTCCACCATTCGCCGAACAGACGCAGGTTAGGCTCGTAGTTTTCCAGCAATTCAGTGGTAAAGCCCTTGCGGTACAAGATATTCCGCAAAGCGGCATACTTGTAAGCATCGTTCTTCGTGACATCCGGGTTGGTGTATTCAGAACGGGCATCAGCCGCGCCTTGCATCAAGGCATCGATGTCCCCGCCGGCAACGGCGATGGGCAGCAGACCAACAGCGGAAAGCACGGAGAACCGGCCGCCGATATCATCAGGCACAACGAATTCTTCGTAGCCCTCAGCGTCAGCCTCAGTCTTCAGCGCACCCTTGGCCCGGTCAGTTGTCGCGTAAATCCGTTCCTTAGCGCCAGCAGCACCATATTTAGCAATCAGCTTAGCCTTCAATACGCGGAAAGCGATAGAAGGTTCTGTGGTCGTCCCCGACTTGGAGATGACGTTGATACTGAAGTCCCGGTCGCCAATCAATTGAACCAGATCATGCAGGTAGCTGCCGCTGATAGAATTCCCAGCGAAGTAGACTTCCGGTACAGACCGGTCTTTTTGTTGGTTGTAGAAATTCGGATTCAAGAAATCAATCGCTGCTTGGGCACCGAGGTAAGACCCGCCGATACCAATCGCCACAAAGACTTCAGAATTGCCCTGAACCTTCTTAGCAGCCGCCTTGATCCGGCTGAATTCTTCCTTATCGTAGTCAACAGGCAGATCCAGGAATCCCCGGAAATCATTGCCTGCGCCAGTACCGTCGCGCAGCTCTTTGTCTGCGGCTGTAACCAGCGGTTGAATCTCACTTAATTCATTGTCGTGCACGAACTTGCTCAATGCAGATGCATCAAAGGAAATGTGTGCCATGGATAGACCTCCCATTAAATATAGATAACCAATTACCCTTATCACTTTAATCGCTTCCCGGGGAGAATGCAATCAATTGCAAGAAAACGGGCGAAAAAACACATATCTTTTCTGAAACTAAATTCTTGGGCAAAACAATTGACACCCCGAGTGTACTGTGGATAATAGTACACGTAATACAGATGCAGCAAAGGAGGTGCCATATTCATGCAAAATACCCGTTCCCTCGCCTATTACGAACGCTTAGCGCTGAAAGTTAAAGATCAAGTGCTGACCGGCATTTGGCAAGTCGGCGACAAATTGCCGTCAGTCCGGGAGATGGCTCAGCAAGAGCGGCTGAACCCCAATACCGTGGCCAAGGCCTACCGGCAGCTGGAAGCGGATGGCGTCATCGAAGTGCAGCCGGGTAAAGGAACCTTTATCAAAGACAGCCCGCCATCCGCCCCCCAGCAAACCGTCCTATGGCAGCAGCTCTCGGCCTGGCTGATCAACGCCGGCACAGCCGGCATTACCCGTCAACAGATCGATGTCTTTCTGGATACCAATTTTTCACCAAAGGAGGTTTCCCATCCATGACCGTCACGCTTACCAATTTAACCAAACGGATTGGCCGCAAAGAAGTGGTCACCGATATCAGTTTCACCTGGCGGCCGGGGGAAATCACTGGTTTGGTCGGCCGCAACGGGGCCGGCAAGACCACCCTCTTCCGGACGATGATGCTGCAATACATTCCCGACAGCGGCACGATCCAGATCAACGACCATACCGTCACTCCGAATACCAACTTTACCCAATCTATTTTCTTCGTGGACAGCCAAGATAATTTCTTTGGCAACAGTCCGCTGGCCGAAATTGCCAGCTGGTTCACCCTCGTGTACCCGCAATTCAGCTTAGACAGTTTCTGGCAGGAAATTGACCATTTCAAGATTCCTCGGGAAAGCCGCTGGTCTGGCCTGTCTAAAGGAATGCAGGCGACCATCCTAATGGCGCTGGCGCTGGCCAGCAACGTGCCTTACATCATTTTGGATGAACCCTTCTCCGGGCTGGACGTGATTGCCCGGGAACAGGTCACCCAGATGATCATCGACGCGGCGGCAGAGCACCACACGGCGTTTCTGATTTCTTCCCATGATCTGGAAGAGCTGGACGGGATCAGCGACCGTGTCCTGATTCTTAAGGACCACCACATTCTCCACGACTACATGCTGGAAGAGTTGCGAGAAGAGGCCAAGAAGATCCAGGTCGTATTCCGGCATAACGAAGTGCCGGCCGCAATCAAGAAGGAAGGCACCCTGATTCGTGTTACCGGCCAAGTCTTGGAGATCGTCTTCCTGCATTATGACGAGACCATTGAGAAGGCGTTGCAGGACGCCCAGCCAGTATTCATGGAAGATTTGCCGCTGACTTTGACGGACATCTTCCGGACCACGGCGGTGCACGATACGGATTACTTGTTGGGTAAGGAGGTATACGAGAAATGACCAAGAAATCATTATGGCAGCTGCTGTTGCGCAGACACCGCGTATGGCTGATCTTGATTGCTGTGTTTTTTATCTTTTTCGGTGTTTTGCAGGGGGCGAGCACGGTATCCGTTTTTAATTCAGAGTCTACCCACCCCTATACTGAAAAAGAGTATGACAAACACGTCTGGCCTTACCTGCCCAAGTCCCAAAGAAACCAGACTTATCAGCAGTACAACGATAAAATGCGCACCCAGACGTTCGGTGCCGCCAATCATACGCAGACCAGTCAAAGCCAGCCCTTTTTCAACTTCTTTGCGTTCTTAGTGATGATCGTGCTGGGGTGCATTGCCACCTTCTGGGATCAGTTATCTGGTTTTAACCGGTTACTCTTCAGCAGCGGTGCCCGCCGCCGAGACATTCTTTGGACCAAATCGCTCCTTTATTTGGCGGTCTCAATCCCGGCGTATTTTGTCAGCATCGGTGTATCTCTGACCATTATCGGCAGCAACATCCCCCACGAATTTCTGGTATTCCATTGGCCATCGATTCTCATCAACATGCCGGCCTTCTTATTACAGCTCATTGCCGGATTTGCGGCGGGCAGCTTATTTGGGATCGTGATTGGCCAAACATTGCCGCTGGTTTTGACAGTCGCATTTCTCGGATTGAGTGTCACTCAAATTATTAGCCAAGTCGTTAACCGCCTGGATGTACAGGCTTCCTTCTGGCAAATTCTTGGTTTAGTGTCCGTTAACTACGTCATTTGGTTCGGCTGCATTGTCGTTTTTGCCGGTCTCAGTTTTTACTTCTATTCTCGGCTGTCACTCGAAAGTAGTCACCATTACCTGTTGTTCCCGCAATTGCGCTGGCCAGTCTTGATTGCTTTCACGATTTACATCCCATTCTTCTTCCAAGATTGGTTGTTTACTGGACACCAGGTAATTTCCATGGCCATCACGGCAATCATCGTGTTTGCTTTCTTCTATTGGTACCTTTTCCGACCGCGTCGGTTCATGAAGCGGCTCTCACGTCCCGCCAACCACTCCCAAACTCCCGCCCCCTGATGGTCTAGACCCATTTGCAAGCATGTCCCTTGAAACATCCTATGAAAACCCGTATACTAATGAAGGTTTTAAGGCAAAAATTTTGGAGGGATAAACTTCTATGGCAAAAAAACGCATTTCCCGCGGCAAGTTCGACAAGCTGCAACAATTATCCAACGATAAGGGTGTTATTGCAGCCCTGGCGATCGACCAACGGGGTTCGATGAAGCGGATCATGAAGGCCGCTGCCGAAAAGTATGGTAAGGAATACAACTTGGACATGGTTTATGAATTCAAGGAACTTGTTTCCCAAGAATTGACCAAGTTCACTTCTGCCATCCTGATCGACGAAGAACTGGGCTTCAAGGGTATGAAGTCCAAGTCTCCGAAGTCTGGCCTGATCTTGTCTTACGAAGAGACAGGTTACGATGTTAACACTGTCGGCCGCTTCCCTGAACTGCTGCCCAACGAATCCCTGGACCGTATCTTGGCCAAGGGTGCTGATGCCGCTAAGGTTTTGGTTTATTACAACCCGAACGACAAGAAAGAAATCAATGACGTTAAGCATGCCTTCTTAGAGCGCTTAGGCAACGAAGCACTGGCTGCTGACATTCCGGTATTTGTTGAAATCGTTACTTACGACGACAACGTACCTGATGCCAAGAGCCCTGAATTTGCTAAGGAGAAGCCGCAATTGGTACTGGACTCCATGAAGGAATTCTCCAAGGATCAGTACCACATTGACGTCATCAAGGCTGAAATCCCGGTTAACTGGGACTTCGTTGAAGGCTACACCAAGAACGGCAACAAGGCTGTTTACAGCCAAGATGAAGTAAAGAAGATCTTCCAAGACATGAACAGCTTGGTTGACCGTCCGTTCATCTACTTGTCTGCTGGTGTACCGGCCGAAACATTCCGTGCTGAATTGACGTTTGCCGGCGAAGCTGGCAACAACTACAGCGGTATCCTGGGTGGCCGTGCCACTTGGTTGGATGGCGTTGAAGTTTACGCTAAGGACGGCAAGCAAGCACTGATCGATTGGCTGAACGGCCAAGGCAAGGAGAACGTTGAGGAATTGAACGATATCCTGAACAAGTATGCTACCCCTTGGTACGAAGTATACGGTGGTTTGGACAACATTGAGGTCTTTGACCGCAAGGTAATGACTGACTAATCGTTATTTCTAAGTTTAAGAAAAGCACCGATCCTTTACAGGATCGGTGTTTTTTTGCTGTTCCAGCACATTTACCGATGATGCAGCAAGCGGTGTGCCACCCAGTACACCAAGTAGCCCACCAGCGCGCCCAGTGTATTGAACATCACATCGTCCACATCGGTGATCCCCGTGTACAAAATAAACTGAAGCGCCTCAATACATACTGATACAGCCATTCCGGTGAACACCGTTTGAATCATGCCAATGCGCCGCTGGCGCAATACCGGGTACAGCATCCCAAACGGAATGAACCAGGCAATATTGCCGAACAAATTGTAAATGAAATCCACAATGGATTGGCCTTGCTGCAGCTTGGCCGTCTGGGTCCACAGCTGCCAGTTGATTTCACTCAGCGGCCGGTGCCAGTAAAACTGCAGCTGCCAAGGAAAATAGGTCCCGCGAAAAACGGTGAGGGCGAAGACCAGCATTAAGTAAAAGACAAACAGCCAGACCAGTATTTCTCTCCCCCACTGGCCCCGGTACTGGCGGTGATGGCGCCACCAGAGACGCAGCCCTAAAAAAATCAGAAAATACAGAATGGTTTTGTCCAACGAATAAAAAGTCAGTCGAATCAGCGGAAAATGGTTAATTCGGCCGCTGTATGTGTGTGCCACCCAGTCATAGAGTGGTCCAAGAAAAATCATGCAGTTCGCTCCCCACGTTTAGGATTATCTTACACTTCCCCTGCGAATTGCGTGTTGTTCGGCTTCCGCGGTACAATATTGGCATTGAACACACAGAAAGGATCACGGTCATGCACAAAATTCAGCAATGGGTCGGTACGCGTCCTCGGTATACCATCCTCCTCATGGTCCTGTTTTGGGCTAAATCAATGTTAGCCTACACAGTGGACTTCTCCCTCGGAGTGGATAACCCGTACGACGCATTCATCTTACTCATTAACCCGTTGGCCACGACCCTGTTTCTCTTCAGCTTGAGCTACTTCATTCCCCATCCCAAAGTGGCATATTGGGTGCTCTTCGGCATCTACGTGGTCAACACGCTTTTATTGTATAGTAACATTATTTATTATCGGCAGTTCAGTGACTTTTTGACCCTTTCGACAATCTTAAATGCGCGGAAGGTTAGTGCCGGCTTGGGCGCCAGCACTTTGAAGCTGATGACACTCCACGATGTCCTCTATTGGCTGGATATCGTCGTCCTGCTGCTCTTGCTGCTGCGCAAGGCCATTCCCATGAACCCCAAGCGCTATCCGTCAGTGAATGCCTGGGCGTGTCTGGTGGGGGCGCTCTTTCTGTTCCTGGTCAACCTGACCCTGGCCGATATTTCCCGGCCCCGGCTGTTATCCAGCACTTTCGACCGCACTTATATTGTGAAATACCTGGGCATTGACTCTTTTATGGTCTATGACGCCGCCAAATCCGCGCAAAATAACCAGGTGCGCTCCCAAGCTGACGGCTCTGACCTGGGGAATGTGCTGGCCTATACCCAAAAACATTATGCGGCGCCAAATCCGCAATACTTTGGGGTGGCCAAGAATAAAAATGTAATCATTATCCATCTGGAATCCTTCCAGCAATTTCTGATCAATTACAAAGTGGACGGCAAAGAGGTTACCCCCTTTCTGAACAGCCTCTACCGCGACAGCAACACCCTGGCCTTCGATAACTTCTATCACCAGGTCGGCCTGGGCCGCACCAGCGATGCTGAAAATATGTTAGAGAACTCAGTCTACGGCATTTCCGACGGTTCCGTCTTTACCTCCTTGGGCAGCGACAACGTCTTCCAGGCGGCCCCGGCCATCCTGAGCCAAACCGACGGCTACACGTCGGCTGTCTTCCATGGCAACGTCGGCAGTTTTTGGAATCGGGATAGCGTCTATAAAAACCTTGGTTACCAATACTTCTTCGACAGCAAATACTTTGATACCTCCGCGGATAATTCCATCGGCTACGGGCTGAAGGACAAGCTGCTCTTTGCTGAGAGCATCAAGTACCTGGAGCAGCTGCAGCAGCCGTTTTATACCAAGTACATCACCGTGACCAACCACTTCCCGTTCACCCTGACCAACACGGACAGTACCTTCCCCAAAGGCGACACCGGCGACAGCCTGGTGGATAACTATTTTCGAACCGCGAATTATCTGGACCAGGCCGTCAAAGAATTTTTCGATTACTTGAAGAAGAGCGGATTGTACAACAACACACTCGTTATGATTTACGGCGATCACTATGGCCTGTCGAACACGGATAATCTATCCCTAGCTAAAATGATGGGCCGGGATCCCAGCCATTGGACCGCCTTTGATAATGCCCAGATGCAGCGAGTGCCCTTCATGCTGCACATGCCCGGCCTCAAGGGTGGGCTGCAGCACCAATACGGCGGAGAAATTGACGTTTTGCCCACTTTGCTCCACCTGTTGGGCGTGAACACCCAATCCTACGTCCAGTTCGGTACCGACTTAATGTCCCCGCAACACGACCAGACAGTGATTTTCCGCAATAACAACTTTGTTACCCCGAATTACACCTTTGTCGGCGGTAAAGGCGGTGACAGCACAGTCTACGACAACCACACCGGCTTGGCCTTGAACGGTTTAACGGACGCGCAAAAAGAGACTTTCAACACGCTTCAGGCCACGGTGGACAACACGCTTGCCTTGTCTGACTCGCTCAATTCCAAGAACCTCCTGCGTTTCTACACGCCTGCAGACTTCACGCCGGTCGACCCGAAGCAATTCGACTATCGCACCCTATGGTCAAAAGTGACGACTGAGCGCGACAACAAGGGTAAGAAATCCACCAGTTTGTATAGTGAAAATCATGATCAAACCACCACTGGCCTCTACCAAACCGATGCGCCTGAACTGCAGAATAACCAGGACGCGATCACGACTGTGCCCGCGGATCAGTTGAAGCGGGAAAAGACGCTGCAGCCGGATGACAGCAGTACCAGCAGCAGCCAAAACAGCAGCACGGCCAAGTGATCGCCATTTTGTGCAGGGATTTTCACAAATAATTCAAACTCACCCAGTACAATAGTTGTTGGAGGGTTAAGGATGCTGTTTATTAATCGCGCGATTGCCAGTCTCAAATACCATCGCCGTAATTCCATAATTACTGTGGTGGGTATGGTGTTTTTTATGATCATTGTGCTGGCACTGCAAATGCTGCGTCAGATTGAAACGACCATTTCGACGGGGTTCATGAATAACATTCAAGGATTTCCCAAAACGATTCAGAGTGAATTGCAGTTGACGATTCGGGCGATGCAAGTGACCCATGGTACGGTACTCAATCAGTACGCCGCATATATTGCCTATACGTATCTGGCAATTTTCATCTTTCTCGTGGTCATCAACAGCATTTCCCTGCATCATCGGCAAAGTGAATTGAAGGCATACTCAGCTACGGGTAAATCGGTCTCCTGGATTTCTCTGCAATTGTTCGTGGAGTATTGTCTGCTTTTCTTCATCGCCTATGTGATCGTGTTCGTCTTAGGCATCGTGCTGACTTTTGTCGGTACTGGCTGGCTGCGGCAAGTGAATCAGCACATCTTCTTGCAGCAATTGCCGGATGTCTTGAGTACCACCCAAACCACGGCGTTCATTAAAAGCCTTTTCCACCAGCAGCTCACCTTCTTTAACTGGCAAGAATTGCTGGCGGGGAATACGGTCACGGTCAATCGGATCGAGATCTTTACTTCCGGTATCCGTCAGAGCTTCTTCTCCTTCCTGTCCATCGTGATCCTTGCCATTATCGGCAGTTCCTGGGTGGGCATTCACTGGTGGCGTTTCCGCCAAAGCCGTCAGTATCGCTAATCTTTTATAATGGAGGTCATGCAATTGCGCAAAGCCAATACTTCACCCCGGTGGGCGGAGGCCCTGCCCACCGCTGGTTCTTACTTCGTGCTTACCCCGACAGGAAGCTCCCCTGCCCACCTTTACCAACAGTTGTGGCACAGTTTCCACCGGTTGGACGACGTTGGCTTTGTTGATCCCAGCGATCAATCGGTTATTCCCTTTTTATCTGTCGCGGATAACATTTTGATTGACTCGCCTAAAAACGATATCGTCCGCTTACGGCAATTTCTGTTTGATAATGAATACACTGAACTCAACACTCACGATTTTTTGGATAAGCCGGCTAACCAACTCAATGAAACCGAGCGCTTCTATGTGCAGTTGTTTCGCTTCCTGCTGTTGAAACGGCATTACATCATTACAACGAACTTCTTAGATAATCAAGGGATCGCCACATTCCGGATTTTCTTCAACCTCTTGGAAAATGTCCTGCAAGCGACTGACAGCCATTTGATCATGGTGACCAGCGATCACGAGATGGTGGACGGCCAACCAGCGGAACGGCTGCTTTCGGCCGACTTGTTTACCCAACAATAATGGCTTTTTTCAGATCCGGCGCAAGTCGGGTCTTTTGCGTTCTGCGGCTAATCTTTGCATAATAAGGGGGAAAGGAGTCTTGATTTCATGTCTGACATATTTATTGCTGCCCCGGTGCCTCAGCGCTTATTGGCCCCGCTGGCGCAATTGGATGCCCATGTAACGGTCCGCGAGAGCGATACACCGATCACCCCGGCAGAGTTGAAAGCCGGTGCGGCGAACGCGGAGGTGCTGGTGGTGCCCCTCTCGACCCCCGTGACTGCCGATATCATTGCTGCCGCGCCGAAGCTCAAGCTGATTGCCAATTACGGTGCCGGCGTTGATAATTTAGCCTTGGACGCGGCCCATCAACGCGGGATTCAAGTGGTGAATACTCCGGGTGTTTCCGCCAATGCCGTCGCCGAATTAACAATTGCGCTGATCCTGGCCTGGAGCCGGCGGATCCCCGAGGGAGACCAGCTTATGCGCGGCGCTGGCTTCCAAGCCTGGGAACCATTATTCTTCCTGGGCCATGAGATTGCCGGCAAGACCTTAGGCGTTGTCGGCTTGGGGGCTATCGGCCGATCCGTGGCGGCCAAGGCGAATGCTTTGGGGATGCATGTCCGGTACTGGCAGCGCCACGCCCTAAGTGCAACCGATGAGGCCAGCTTGAATGTCCAGTATGCGGCGCTGGACGATTTGCTGGCGGTCAGTGATTTCGTTAGCCTGCACGTGCCGCTGGTGCCCGGCACGCATCATTTGATTAACGCCGCGAAACTGATAGAAATGAAACCCACCAGTGTCTTGATCAATGTCGCCCGGGGGCCGGTCGTTGACGAATCTGCTCTGCTGACTGCTTTGCAGCAAAAGCAGCTGGGCGGTGCTGCTTTGGATGTTTATGAACACGAGCCCCAGGTCACGGCTGGCCTCAAGGCCCTGCCCAACGTTATCTTGACCCCCCACATCGGCAACGCCACCGTTGAAGCCCGCGACGCCATGGCCGGGTTGATCGCGGATAACATCGTCGCTTACTTTAATCATCAGCCGTTACGCTATACCGTTTAATAATTAATGAGTGACCAACAAAGCCGGCCCCTCCCATCATGGGAAAGGCCGGCTTTGGACTACCGCTAAGATTTCGTTTTCTTCTCTGCAGCCGTTGGTGCCTCTGTATTATCTGGGAACGAAATTTTAAATGTCGTTCCTTGGTGCAGTTCACTGGAAACTTTGATATCCCCGCCATGCTGCTTGACTAGCGAATGGACAATGGACAAACCCAGCCCAGATTCACCATACTTGGTGTTTTTCCGGGAAGGATCTGCTTTGTAATAGCGATCCCATATGTTACGTACTTGTTCCGGCGTCATGCCGATGCCGGTGTCGCTGATCGTGAAGACCGCTTCGTGGAAGCCGCGCTCGGCTTTGATCGTGATCTGGCCATTCTGGGTAAACTGGATCGCATTTTGCACCACGTTGAAGATGATCTGGACAAACCGATCATAATCCGCGTAAACACTCACCGGCGATGTGCCCTGCAAGACCAATTTATCCTTGGCGTCTGCCGCTTTCTTGGTCAATTGGGTGACGATATTGTGCAACGGCCCCATGGCGTCGAATTCCCGCTCAGACAAGCGAATCTGACCGGTGCGGATTTTTTCATAATCCAGATTTTCGTTCACCAGCCGAATCAGCCGCTTCGTTTCGCCCCGCATCAATTCGATGCTCTTCCCCTTGGACTCTTCCGGAATGGCATCATAAGCCAAACCTTCCAGCAGGCCGTTGATCGTCGTCAGCGGCGTCCGCATTTCGTGGGCGGCGTTGGCCATGAATTCCTTGCGCCGTTCTTCCTGGCGTTCAATCTCTTGCTGAGAATCCTGGAGCGACTTCGCCATGATATTGAAGTCTGTGGCCAAATCGTCAATTTCATCCCGGTGCTTGCTGGGTAAATCAATGTCGAAGTTGCCATCCGCCACTTCATGGGCAGCATGCCGCACGCGGTTCACCCGGGACACTTGATACCGAGCCAGCAGATAGGATAGGATCAGCGCCAGGATCAGGGAGATAATCAAGGCAACAAAGAGATTAGACTCAATTTGGGCAATGTTGGAGTCAATATCTGCTACCCGCGCACTAACCACCACGGCCGCGAACATCTTATTCTGATAGAACCAGGGTACGATCACGTACGCCTGGGGCTGAGCTCCTTTGGGCATTTGATTCGCACTCAGCAGCTTCCCCGCGTTCGACGTATCCTTGATATATTCACTTTTTTTCAGCCGCGCCCAATAACTCTTGCTCAAGTGCTCCGGCATGGGCCGCCGGCCGACCTCTTGTTCCGTGGGGTAGACGCGCAAATTTTGGTTGGTCGCGCCCTCAGCCAGGGAATAAATCGCGAAGTTGACATTCTGATTGGAGAATACCATTTCGATCTTACGAATCGTATCGGAATTGATTTCGTAATGACCGCTCGTGACGGTTTGAGCCACCAGCTTCTCCGCATTCTGACCATAACCGGTCAGCTGATTGTAGGTGCTAGTGTACACATACGAACTATAGTAATTTAACACGGTCCCGCCGACGATGAAGATCACGGTCAGGATGACCGCAAAGAAGCTGATCATCAGCTGGTAAATAAGTTTCATTCAGTCTCACTTTTTTCATCTGCATCATTTGGTGCCGTGATGCCGGTATCGTCGTACTTGTAGCCCACACCCCAGACCGTCTGGATCACCTGGGGACCGACCTTTTCAATCTTCTGCCGCAATTTCTTGATATGCGCATCCACGGTCCGTTCATCGCCGTAATACTCGTAATCCCAAACCAGCTCCAGCAATTGTTCGCGGCTGAAGACCTGCTTGGGTTTTTGGGCTAACGTCTTCAACAGGTCAAACTCCTTGGGTGTCAAATTCTCGATTTGCTTGCCGTCTAAGAAAGCTTCCCGGGTCTTGGTCGACAGTTGCAAGTGCTCCGTCGTCACGTCATAGGCCCCATTGCCGTTTTCTTCATGTTCTTCGCCCTCACCGAGTTCCACCCGGCGGTGCAAGGCCTTGATCCGGGCAATCAGCGTGATCGGGCTGAACGGCTTCGTCACGTAATCGTCGGCACCCATCTCAAGTCCAAGCACTTGATCACTGTCGGAATCCCGGGCCGTTAACATAATGATCGGCACGGTTTGCGATACTTCGCGAATCTCCTTAGCCACTTGCATCCCGTCTTTCCCAGGCAAGTTCAAGTCCAAGGTAATAATGTCCCAGCCCGTGGGATCTTCTTTGAATTTATCCACAGCTTCATTGCCGTCATAAGCAAACGTGACATCCCAGTCTTCTTTTTGGAAAAACATGGACATCATTTCCGATACTGACTTGTTATCTTCAATCATTAAGAGTTTCATGTGTTTGTTCCCCTTCATTTCAATCGATCGCGCAGACCTTTGACCCGGTGGTGTTGACGGTAGGCGAGATTCTCGTCGGGGTCCACATAGTCACGGGGCAATTCATGCCGCTTGATTAAGTATTTTTTCAACTTCGTTTCCACGTAAGCGAAAATGCTCACGGTGATCAGCACGCTCAGAAATAACCATATGATAAAAAAGTTGTCCCAATGTAGCCAATGTATGAAGATTCCAAGAAGGACGGTGCCTCCGCCGAGCACCAGGTGCACATTGCGGGCTTCCTTCTGGGCATAGGCAAAGGCGGCTGGGCTGGTGGACGCCAAGTACGATTTATAGGCCACCACTTCTTCTGGATGCTTTGCCGGCCAAATTAAATACTTCAGGCCGATCACTAAAATAATGGCGCCGACAACGATAAAAACCATTAAAACCACCTCCACAATAGGCTTACACGCCAATTCTACATGAATTTACAAGGGATTGCCAAAGATGATACGATTACGCTGTATAATGTTACTAAAAATTCAGGAGGATCAGCATGGCACAGTATTCAGGCGTTGTATTTTTTGATTTGGACGGGACTTTGCTCAATGGCCACTCTCTGGTGGATGCGGCCACGGGTCAGGCGATTCACCAGTTGCGGGCCAATGGCTATTTACCGATTATTTCCACCGGCCGCTCGCCGCTGGAAATTAAAGAAGCTCGACGCGTCACGGGCATTGATACGTTCATCACCTTAAACGGCGCCTACATCGAGCATAACGGCGAAGCGATTTATAAAGGGGTCATCCCCACCCCCACGGTGGGCCAACTGATCCGCATCGGTAATTCCCTTGGCGAGTCGATCAGTATGTACACCCCGGACCAGATTCGGACTACCTTGGACACCCCGGACATGCGCCGGGCTTACGAATTTATCCACACCCCGATTCCGCAAGTTGATCCGGATTTTTACAAGACCAACGACATCTTGATGCTGCTGGTACTCACCGATCACAATGACGGCCGTTATACGTTCCCGCTGAACGGTTCCTTGACCTTCTATCGGAATGGCCCTTTCTCTATCGATACGGTGAAGAAGAACGAATCAAAGCGGCACGGTATTGAACGGGTGATCAAGCTGCTGAATCTGGGTAACGTGCCCTCCTGGGCCTTTGGCGACGGCCCCAACGACATTCCCATGTTGGAGTATGTCGACCACCCCGTGGCCATGGGTAACGGCATTACCCCGGTGAAAGACCGGGCGGAGTTTATTACCGGGACGAATACCGCTGGCGGGATCATTCAAGGGTTGCGCCACTATCAGCTGATCGATTAAGGAGCGCTGCTGTAATGGATATGCAAATCATCGGTCGAATCGGCAGTATCGTTCTCGGTTATGCGCTGGGCAACTTTTTAACTGCCTTTCTGGTTACCCGCATCGTCGCCCACAAATCACCCACCGAGATTGGTTCCCATAATCCGGGCATGGCCAACGTAATGGCTCAGCTGGGCTTTGTGCCCGGTGTCGCCGTCTTGGCCGGAGATCTGGCGAAAACGATCCTGGCGGTCGTCCTGGCCAACCTCTTCTTCCCCCAAATTGGACACTTTGCTACCCTGTACGCCGCGGTGGGTGCTACATTAGGCCACAACTTCCCCCTCTGGCAGCATTTCCGCGGCGGCAAGGGCGTTGCCGTCACAGTGGTACTGGTTATCCTGTATAACCCCTTCTGGGGGTTGATGGCGCTGCTGGGGGCACTGGCCGTCCTGCTGATCAGTCAGTACCTGAGTCTGGCCGGTATCGCAATTCTAACTGTGTATGTCATCATCAGTGTTTTTGTGTTCCCGCTGGAGACAACGATCGTGCTGGCGTTGCTGACACTGATCATGCTTTGGCGCTTCTGGGCAGATATTTTGAACATTGTGCATGGCACCCAAGAGAAGAAGAACATTCCAAAAAAAATCATCCAATTGCTGACTAAGAAGAAAGACTCCGCAAAATCTGCCAAGTAAAGAGAACCGGCCAACCCATACATATCAGGGCTGGCCGGTTTTTCTTGGCCTCAGCGCAGTGATCGATCCGTTGGTTTTGGCTTGATCTCAGCACTTGCCGCGGTCATTTCAATCTTTGCCCCAGTCGCATGGCCTCGTGGTTGAGCGGCTTTCGCCGGAGCGGCCTCACCCCGAATAGACAACAACGCGCCAGCCGCATCCCGAGTGACAAGATATAGCCGTTCCGCGATAATGCGGCTTGTCCCTAACAGACGCCGTTCATCCGCTGCCAACATATGTCCCAGTTTACGCTCTGTATGCATTTCTGCTGCCATCGCATTTCCTCCCATGTGCATGTTTCAACTCACCCGTATTATAGCGCACAACCAGATAATCATCGTTCTTTTTTTCTCGGGCTCTGGTCCTTTGGGCTGATTTAGACCAGGTTTCAGTGGGATTAATTGCTCAGTATGGTAAACTGTTAAGATAACGTTGCGTGTGATATGACAATTGGTGTGATTATCATAATTGATAACTAGTCACCGCCAGATTAATGTCATCGTTGGGTATCACTTCATTATCGTTGGTGGTACAGCATCCGCAACGTCTGTCTTTTTAATTGAAAGAACATTTCAGTAAACAACTTGGAGGTTATGATATCGTGCGATTTGACAATTCAAAATATCCCAGCGGCAAAAATGCGGTCGACCCTGTCCACGTCCGGCACATCAAAATCCTTGGCCGGGTGGCCACACTGACCGCAATTCTGATGTACGTCTCCTACATCCCGCAAATCATCAGCAACTTTTCTGGTCATCCTGTTTCCCCCATCCAGCCATTGGTCGCGATGATCAACGCAACGCTGTGGGTTGGCTACGGCTGGTTCAAAACATACCGAGACTGGCCATTGATTATTTCCAATCTGCCCGGGGTGATTTTTGGTCTGGTGACGGTGATCACTGTCTATATTCATTAAAGCAGAGCAACAATAAAACAGCCGCGGCAATCCTGATTTTTCAGGACAGCCGCGGCTGTTTTAATTATGGAGGTGACGGGAGTTGAACCCGTGTCCATACGCATTGCCATGCAAGTCTCTACATTCATAGACCAGCTACTTGTTTTCTCGTCTGCCCGAAACGCCGTTGATCAGGGCTAGCACTGACAGACATGCCTGATGATCTCTTATTCAGCACTCAGGTGGGGCGCTGAATCGTAACCCGGTTATTTTTTGAGACCCATGACCACCGCCCGGGTAACAGCGATGATGGATCACGCTAGAAAGCTGTTGTTAGGCAGCTAATGCGTAAGAATTTTGGTTTTTTGCAGTTATATTTAACTGTGACGGTGATGACGCAGGCGTCTCCTGCGGAATGCAACTCACACTCACCTACGCATGTCGAATCCGTAACACCCCCGAATATCGACACAAGTCAATGATACCAAGAAATTTAGTTGTTGTCAATTTAACCGGTCTACCGGCCAATTTGCGTCGCCCGGTCGCCAAACGCCGGCCACAAAAACTTCACCACGTTCTGGGTCACCTGCCAATTATGCTCATGCAGTGCCGAATGCTGCGCATTAGGCCCAATTACCCGGACTTGATGGAAAACGGCGATGCGGTTCTTCACCAAATACCCAATACTGGTAGCCGATGGGACAGTCACCACCCCATCCGACTGGCTGCCGTCCCCCAAGTCACCGTAAATATTCAACATCCGCAACGTCTTCGGCACCTGCGGCGCGTATTGTTCCAACCGTGCATATTCAGGATGCACGATTGCCGGCCGCCCATCAGCCTCCAAGTGATTCTGGTGCGGCTGGTCGGTCCATGTGGTCCCGTCATTGGGGTGGAAAAACTCCGAGACTGGCTGGCGGCCAATGATGCCGTTGAACGGTCCGGCCAAGGTCACCAATTTATTCACCGCTGGCAAGCCGGCGCCGGCCCCGTGCTGGAACGTATACAGCGTCGACGCATAGGCACCCATGGAATGGCCAACCAAATTCACCCTGCGCAGGCGGTCCTGGGTATATAGATAGGCCAGCAGCTGATGCAGCCATTTCGCGTACTGCACTTCCCCAGCCCGATTATTTTCAAAAACGATCCGGATCAGCTGGCGCGAGTTGGCGTCAATTTTTGGACCAACAAAAATAAATTTGCCCTGGGGCGTTACCCGGACCGTGGTAATCACGTTGGTCACGCCTAAGGAAACAATATCGTCCGTAATCAGCTGCGTAGAATAACTGGTGGAATGCCACCCGGGTACAAAAACAGTCGGCACATCATTCGCTTGCCTTTCAACTTTCGATAACTTTTGCTGGTGCGGTTGGGGCGAGAGGGCCGTACTGAGACAGACAATCGTAATGCCTGCAGCAATAATGAATAACGCTCCCCACCATAACCAGCGCCGCTTCCTTGGCTGCTGCACACCCGTGCCTCCCTACACTCAAAATCGAAAAAAAGGGCCCGTGCCAAAATAGGCACCGGTCCCCCGCACATCAAATGTTTACTTAAGCAATGGCTTTCTTAGCCGTATCAACCAAAGCCGTAAAACCGGTTGGGTCGGCTACTGCCAGATCAGCCAGCATCTTCCGGTTGATCGTCACGTTAGCGACCTTCAAACCATGCATCAATTGGCTGTAGCTCATGTCGTTCATCCGTGCTGCCGCATTGATCCGCGCGATCCAAAGCTTACGGAAATCGCGCTTCACTTGCCGCCGATCACGGAAAGCATAACGATACGAGTTCATTACCTGAGCATTTGCTGCTTTGAACAGTAAATGCTTCGCGCCGACGTAACCCTTCGCCAGCTTTAATACCTTTTTGCGCCGTTTACGCGCTACATTGCCGCCTTTAACACGTGCCATTTTGTAGTTCCTCCTTGTTCTTCGTTAAACCAGTGGTGGTGCTAATTACTTCATCTGGGAAAGCATCGGTTTGATCCGCTTCATGTCGCTGCTGGATACCAGAGCAGATTTCCGCAATTGCCGACGCTGCTTCACTGTTTTACCGTGGAACCGGTGAGACGTGTAAGCGTGGCCCCGCTTCAACGCACCAGAAGCGGTCTTCTTGAAACGCTTGGCAGATGCACGATGTGTTTTGAACTTTGGCATTTGAATGATCCTCCTAATATACTAGTTTCAATTCATTCAATCCAGCGGATTGGCTGAATTAAAAGGCATTACTTGGTGGCGTCTTGGTCTGCTTTCGGAGCCAGCATCAAGAACATGAAGCGGCCGTCCATCTTCGGCCGGGTCTCGACCGTGGCAATGTCCGCCGTTTGCTTGGCTAACTCGTTCAGTACGTTCTGACCAATATCCTTATGGGTAATTGCCCGCCCACGGAACCGAACAGAAGCTTTGACCTTGGCGCCTTTGCTTAAGAACTTGCGCGCGTTATTCAGCTTGGTATTGAAATCATTGGTTTCAATCGTTGGCGATAAGCGCACTTCTTTGATGTTGATGGTCTTTTGCTTCTTCCGTGCTTCGCGATCTTTCTTCTGCAGTTCGAAGCGGTACTTCCCGTAGTCCATGATACGGGCAACGGGCGGCTTCGCTCCCGGGGCCACTAGAACAACGTCCAGACCGGCTTGTTCAGCCAGATCCAGAGCATCACGTTTGGACTTAACGCCCAATTGGTCGCCATTCTGATCGATCAGACGGACCTCGCGGGCGCGAATGCCATCGTTTACCATCAAATCTTTTGCTATGGTAATTCACCTCTCCATAATTATTTCTAAAGAAAACACAAAACGACGAGTGCACAATGCACCCGTCGATCAGAAATTACCGATTTTCGTAAAGCCCAGAGGTTTATAAACATGGGCGAGAGACGGGTGTCTCTACTTGTATTTTCTCAACTCAACCAGTATACCGATTGGCTTACTGCTTGTCAAGTGCGGACAAGACCTTGGAATTCTGAGCCTCGCCGGTCCGGGAATAGTTCTTGATGTCGGCAACAATGGCATCGATGAACATCTCCAAATCTTGGGATTCAGCCTTATCGTGCCCATACTTCCGCACTGATACGCTGGAATCCTTCTTTTCTTGATCGCCGACAACCAAAGTATATGGAATCTTCTGGGTCTGGGATTCACGAATCTTGTAGCCCATCTTTTCGTTCCGGTCATCGACCTCAACCCGGACGCCCTCTTGGAGCAAACGCTTCTTAATTTCCAACGCGTAGTCCAGATGCAGTTCGTTGTTGACCGGGATGATCTCGCATTGAATCGGGGACAGCCAAGTTGGGAAGGCCCCCTTATAGATTTCAGTCAGGTAGGCAATGAACCGTTCCATGGTGGAGATGACACCCCGGTGAATCATGACCGGCCGGTGCTCTTCGCCATCGTCACCGATGTAGGTCAAGTGGAACTTCTCCGGCATCATGAAGTCCAACTGAATAGTGGACAAGGTCTCATCATTGCCCAAGGCCGTCTTCGTCTGGACATCCAGCTTGGGACCGTAGAAAGCTGCTTCGCCCTCAGCCTCGTAGTAATCCAGGCCCAGGTCATCCATGGCGCCCTTCAGCATTGCTTGGGACTTATTCCACATGGCATCGTCATCGAAGTACTTGGCGGTGTTTTGAGGATCCCGATAGCTCAAGCGGAAGCTGTAGTCGGTGATATCGAAGTCCGCATAGACATCCATCATTAAAGTCAGGATCTTCTTGAATTCGTCTTGAATCTGGTCCGGAGCGACGAAGGTGTGACCATCGTTCAAGGTCATTTCCCGAACTCGTTGCAGACCGGACAAGGCGCCGGACTTTTCGTACCGGTGCATCATACCCAATTCAGCGATGCGGATCGGCAATTCCCGATAGCTGCGGATATGGTGCTTGTAGATTTGAATATGAGACGGGCAATTCATCGGCCGTAATTCCAGCATTTCACCATCGCCCATATCCATCGGCGGGAACATATCCTGCTTGTAGTGATCCCAGTGACCGGATTGTTTGTACAGATCCAGGTTGGCCAGAATTGGCGTATAGACATGCTCGTAGCCGTTAGCAATTTCCTTGTCGATGATGTAGCGCTCGATGGTCCGGCGAATCGTGGCTCCCTTAGGCATCCAGTAAGCTAAGCCGGCCCCAACGGACGGATCAACGAAGAACAGGTCCAGTTCCCGGCCAATCGTCCGGTGATCTCGTTCCTTAATGTCTTCCCGCCGCTTGGCATCGGCTTCCAGTTCTTCCGCACTGAAGAATGCTGTGCCATAGATCCGCTGCAGCATCGGGTTAGAGGACTTGCCTTGCCAGTATGCGCCAGCAACACTCAGCAGGGAGAAGTGCTTCAAGAGTTTCGTATCCGGCAGCAATGGACCGTAGCCAAAGTCCAGGAAATCGCCCAGTTTGTAAACCGGAACTTGGACGCCGGCTTGAGCCTTGACCAAGGCCTCTTTGTACGGATCGTCAGCAAAGTGCTTGGCCAATTCTTCCTTGTCCATCAGCACCCGTTCGATCTTGTCGTCGTCTTTGACAGCGGCCTTCATTTCTTTCTCCAAAGCCGGCAAATCAGTGACGGCAATCTGGTTCTCGCCATCGGCCGGGTTATCGGTATCGTAGAAGAACCCGTCTTCTTGAGCCTTGCCTTCGCCTAAGTGATAGCTCGGGAAGCTCTTGTGGACTGCCGCCGCCAGCAGGAAGGCACCGGTATTGCGCAGGACGGCCAAACCTAAGTCATCTTTCTTGGTCACAATGGCGATTTTGCCATCTTGCTTCAACGGTGCTGTCAGATCCACGGCAGTGCCGTTCAAAGTTGCGGCGACGGCGTTTTTAGCCAACGAGTTGCTGATGCCCTTGGCAATCTCCAGCGCTGTGGTCCCGGCCTCAACTTGCTTCTTGGCGCCATCTGGGAACGTTAACGTAATTGCTGCCATAATAATTCTCCTCCTCAAATATATAAAAAAAGTCCCAGTGATTCACTCACTGGGACGCTTAACTGCGCGGTTCCACCCGTATTGAATGTAAAAATACATTCCGCTTGAACAGTCGATAACGGGACTAGCCGATTGCATGGAATCAAGAAACTGGTAGGCAACCCATTGTCCGGCTTACAGCCTAGGACCGGACTCTCTGGAACGGATTCGCGTAACATTTCTCATGCAGTTTCAAATTGACTTCATTATAACCTCTTGGTTTTCAAAAAAACAAGGGGTGATGTCAATTTGTTTTCATTTCTGTGAGTTAGCCAATTGCGCCCGCCGATCTGGTCCGTTGACTTGGATCTCCCGCGCTAAGAATTTGATTCGGGCCATGATCCGATTCGACTTCAATGAATCATCCTGGCCGTTGCGCCCGGTCGCCATGAACTCCTGGAGATTAGCCATACTTAAATTCGAACTGAAAAAAGTAGCCAATCGTTCCTGCATGCGATACTGCAAAATAACACCCAATACATCATCCCGGAACCACGGACTAGGCGTCTCCCCGCCGATATCATCGAAAACCAGAATGGGCACAGCTTCGATCTTACGGATGCGATCCAGTACACTGTTATCGCTGATGGCGTCGCGCATTTCCACAGAGAAGGTCGGCACATGCAGGATCAGCGTGGGAATGCGGTAATCGGCCAATTCATTGGCCATGCCGCCTAACAAATACGTCTTCCCCACCCCGTAGCTGCCTGTAAGGTAGAATCCCTGATGATATTTTTTCGGCGACGCGACATAGTTATTCACAAATGTGAGGGCCGCCCCCAGCGCTTCTTCCCGTCCGGCAGTATCCAGCGCGTCCAGCCGGGCGTCTTTGAAGTCTTTGGGCATGTGAGCCGCATCGACCAAGGCCGCCTTTGCCGCCGCTGCGTCGGCAGCGACCTTTTCAGGTTGCGGTTCATAGGTCACGTCAATCAAATGATTGTTCACGATCAGACGCGGATAATAACCTGGCGCAAAGGTTTCTTCATGATTAGCAATTTTTTCTTTTTCGTTGAAAAATTCATACAGTTTGGCCATGCCTTTGTTGACCGCGTCCGGATCTAGTTTTCCTTGATTTTGTTGAAAGAACGCGCGGACATCGGGATCATTCTTCACCCGGCGAATGATGTCCGCATACTTTTTCCGGCGCTGATCCTGATTCAGATAGTGGGCCATATCTTGACCGACATTTTTCATGAGCGGGTCCCTCCCTTCGTGCGTTCTTCTCTATTTTTGCGCAGCTTGGCCATTTCAGCGGCCAGCTTAGCTTGTGTGCTTCGATCAGTTGGTTTGGCGGCGGGCGGCTGATAATTCGGATCGGCCCAGGCCGGTTGTTTCGTTTTCGGCGTCACTGTGCCCCGACGGTAGTTACTGCGGCCAGGCGCTGAGGTGTTATTTCTCTGCAAGAATTCGCGGATATGGGCAAAAGCCTTTTCCGGCGTATCGATATGATTGGACAGCCAATCGTTGGCCGTGCGATCCATTGAATTTTGATTAACGATTTGATAATTCGTTACCAAGTAATGGATCAGCACGTTCACCACACTATCCGGCAATGCGTGACGCTGGGTCAAAGACATCACCGTCTGCGGCTCAAATTTACCAATAATCGTGCCGAGACGCTGATGCTGCCACTGCAGGAAATCTGCTGGCGCAAGCCGCTGCGCTGCATCCAATACCTCTGCCTCTGTTGGCGGGGTGCGCGGTTTGGTCGGAGCATCCACCGCGGGTACTGGCGCCCCTTGGGTCAAATACTGCTTGCGGGCCATGGTCCGCAGGCGCTGCGGTTCAAGCCTATTGGTCATGATGTTTTTGCTGGCTTCAATCAGCTGCGCCATGCCGATTTCGTCAATTTTATAGAAATCATGCAGGGTGAAAATAAGCTGGGCATTCTCCTCCAACTGGTCGCGGTTGATCTGGGCGGGCATTAATTGCTGGGCCAGCAAGTCCCAGTCAAAGCTAGCCAATTGGGCTGCGCTGTAACGCGGCCGCGCACTAGTCGCCGCCTGAGTCGTGCGGGCTGCGGGCGTTTGCCCCTTCGCGAGCAGCGATTCGACTTCCGACGAAAACACGGTCGTGAAATCCTGACTCACATTCGTGTACCCCGTCCGGTCAAAACTTTGCTTTTTAAAATGCTGGCGGATCTGCTCTAAACGATGATCCCCGACCTGTTCCCGCAAAAACTCGGTGAGCAGCGGTTCGTGGAAAAACTCCTGAGGCGGCAATGGAGCGTGCAGTTCATACACGTAATATGTCCCGATCTGGTCGGTTTTGCAGTATGACTGTACCAAATCCAAAGCCTCCAGCTTGCTGCGGGCGACAAAGAAAGTCGTTAAATCTTCCCCCAGCATGGTGATCAGCCAATTGTGGGGCAGGCGATCCGACAGAACCATCGGCTGACTAGTACTGTGCACCAAAGTTTGCAGAATATGGTATAGCGCAAAGCCCACCGCGCCGGTGAGCGGTTGATAAAGATACGTCAGCAGTTCTTCTGAATACGCGCTCAGATAGTCCGCTGACGTCACGAGGAAACCATCTTGAGGCGACAGGCTGCCGATATTGGCGACTTGGCCGTTCATTTTTTATTCCCCTTCTCCGCTTTCTTCGGCGGAGTATCCGGATTCGGATGGTGGTTGCCCCGCTGCATCATTTCCTGTAATTCTTTCATGAACACATTCATATCCTTGAACTGCCGATAGACACTGGCGAAACGAATATAGGCCACGTCGTCGATGTTCGACAGGCGGGTCATCACAGCTTCCCCAATATCCTTAGAAGATACTTCGTTTTCGCCGGTTTCCCGTAATTGGCGTTCCACCGCGTCCACGAGGGCGGTCATTTGTTCCATGGTCACGGGCCGCTTCTCTGCCGCGCGAATCACGCCCTTCAGTACCTTTTCCCGGTTGAACTCTTCCCGGGTGCCGTTCTTTTTGATGACCAGCAGCGGGGTCTGCTCGACGCGTTCAAAGGTCGTGAACCGATAACCGCAGTTTTCGCATTCCCGCCGGCGGCGAATCGCCCGGTTGCCATCAGCCGGTCGAGAATCAATAACCCGCGAACTATTGTGGTGACAGCGGGGACAAAGCATAGTCATTCCTCATTTCTTAACGTGTGGGTAATACCGATTTGGGCCAGGATCTGCTGCACTTGGGGATAGAGGGCCGCCAAGGGACCGGTATTGTCAGTGACAAAATCGGCCCGGGCGCGTTTTTCTTCAATCGGCAGCTGGGCAGCGATGCGGGCATCAGCGTCCGCCGCCGACAGCCCGTCCCGCTCCATCAGCCGAGCCTTCTCCAGGGCCGCCGGTACATAAGCCACCAATACGCCGTCCACCATTGCAAGATAATGACCGCCCTCGTAAAGCAAGGGAATATCCAAGACGATCAGCGGTGCTTCCGCAGCCCGGTACCGGTCCAATTCGGCCTGAATCGCTGCCCGAATCAAACCGCCGTTCAGCTGATCTAATTTGTGCCGCTGGGCTGGGTCGTGAAACACGATCTGCCCCAGGGTATGCCGGTTCAAACTGCCGTCTGGATTGAGGACACCGGCACCAAAGACTTCTTTGATGCGGGCCAAGCCCTCGCTTCCGGGCGCCACGACTGCGTGGGCAATGGCATCCGCGTCCACGACGGGATAGCCCCACTCTTTGAAAATCTGGGCCACCGTGCTCTTCCCGGTCGCGATGCTGCCCGTGAGGCCAAGCACGTAACTCATGGTTAATCTGCCTTCTTTTGCGGAAGCTTTTGGCAATGGGGACAGAAATGTGTCCCCCGGCCAGCCACTCGAATTTTGACGATCATTGTACCACAGCGTTCACAGGGTTGTCCTTCCCGGTCATAGACGTGCAGGGCGTTTTGAAAATCCCCTGTTTGTCCATCCGCGCCCACAAAGGAATGGACGGTCGTCCCGTGGGCGGCGATGGCCTGCTGCAATTCGGCAATGATCGTGTCATGCAGGCGGCGGATCTTCACTGCGGAGATCTCGTCCGCCGGTGTCAGCGGATGGATCCGGGTCAGCCACAGCACTTCATCCGCATAGATATTGCCTAATCCTGCCACAACGGTCTGATTCAGCAAAATACCCTTGATCGCCGCGTGGCGCTTGGCCAGCGCCTGTTTCAGATAATTCACGGTGAACTCTGGGCTGAACGGTTCCGGTCCCAAGTCCCGCAGGCCGTGGACCTGATTTTCGGCGCCGGTGGGTACCAGCGTCATTCGGCCGAACTTCCGCATGTCGCGGTAACGGAGCTGGCTGCCGTCAGTGAAAGTGAAAATCACATGGGTAAAGCGTTCCTTGGGCGCATTGGCGGCGCCGTAAGCATATTTACCCTCCATCCGCAAGTGGGAAACCATCGTCCGGTCGCCGCTGAAGCGGAAAAGCAAATACTTGCCCCGGCGATCAACGCCGGTGATCGTGCGGCCAGTGACGGCGGCTTGAAAGGCGGCTAAATCGCCGCCGACAATTTTTGGCCAGTCGCTGCTGACGGAGCGCACCGTTCGGCCGATCACCGTGTCCGCCAAACCGCGGCGGACCGTTTCCACCTCCGGTAATTCTGGCATTGTGTCCCAGACCCCTTTCTGTTCAGTTACTTCACATCATACCAGGTATCGCCGAAACTGCTGTCCACTTTCAGCGGTACTGCTAATTTTACTGCCGAATCCATGATTGACGGCACGAGCTTCTCCAGAATTGGGATTTCTTCCCGCGGTGCTTCAAAGAGCAGTTCATCATGCACTTGCAGCAGCATGGTGGCTTGCAAATGCTGATCTTTCAAGGCTTGGGCCATATTGATCATCGCTACTTTGATAATATCGGCGGCGCTGCCCTGGATCGGCGTGTTCATCGCCGTGCGTTCCGCAAACTGGCGCAAATTACGGTTTTTGGCATTAATGTCCGGCAGATAGCGGCGGCGGTGCATAATCGTTTCCACATAGCCTTGTTCCCGAGCGGTCTTCACGATCTGCTCCGTCCAGTCTTTGACTTGGGGATACTGTTCGAAATAGGCGTCAATGAATGCCTTGGCTTGTTCCCGGGGAATCCCGATGTTTTGGGACAACCCATAGTCCGAAATACCGTAGACGATACCGAAGTTCGTGGCTTTAGCCTGACGCCGCATGTTATCGGTGACTTGGCTCGGGTCGGTCAGATGGAAAATTTTCATCGCCGTGTTAGCGTGGATATCCCGATTTTCCTTGAACGCTTCCTGCATGTTCCGATCACCGGATACATGGGCCAGCACCCGCAGCTCCACCTGGGAATAGTCGGAGTCAAAGATCTGCCAACCCGGATGGCTGGGCACAAAGGCCTTACGAATCTGTTTGCCCTCATCCTGATGCATGGGAATATTTTGCAAGTTGGGGTCTTGCGAAGATAGCCGGCCGGTTTGGGTCAGCGTCTGAATGTAGCGGGTATGAATCTTGCCGTCAGGATGGATCTGACTGAGCAAGCCTTCCACATACGTGGATTGGATCTTGGCCAGCTGGCGATAGCTCAAAATCATCTGAATGATCGGCGACTCATCCTGAAGCTTCTCCAGAACCGCTACGGACGTCGAATAACCAGTCTTCGTTTTTTTGATCGGCGGCAATTTCATTTCGTCAAACAAGACAGTGCCCAGCTGTTTTGTCGAATTAATGTTGAATTCATGACCGGCTTCGGTGTAGATCTGATTCTCTAAGTCCTGCAAACGTTCCTTGAGCGACACGCCCATGGCCTTTAATGTGTCCGGGAGGACCTTGATCCCGGCAATTTCCATATTTGCCAGCACGATGGCCAAGGGCCGTTCCAGATCAGTGTACAGTGTGTACTGTTCATGGGCCTGCAAGTCCTTAACCAGTTGCGGCTGCAAATTATAAATACAGGCCAGTTTATGGGCAATGTGCTGGATGAACACAGCCTGGTCGTCAGGTACTTGGCGTTTCTTGCCTGTGCCGTAAACCGCGGCATCAGTTTCCACACCGGTATACCCGTGCTGAGCAGCGACGGAACCCAGGTCATTACTGTTATCCACCGTATTCAGCAAGTAAGACACCAGCAGCATGTCAAAGTCGATGCCGTTGATCGTTGCCCCGAAACGATGAGCAGCGACGTAATTCCGTTTGGCGTCAAACACATATTTTACTTTTTGCGCATCAGCCAGCCAAGTTTGCAATGCCGGTTCGCGCAAAATCGCGTCCTGAGTGGCCACATACCACTGGTCCGGAGTGCCCAGCCCCACCGCAATGACCGGCTCGGTGTGGTAATTATCCCCCAGCATTTCGATCATGAAAGTCTTGGGCGCATCCCCCGCCAGTGCTTGCGGCAAGTTGGCGGCCGTTAATGCCGTTACGGGCAAGTCCTTTTGCACTGGCGCGTCATCGTCCTCTTGAGGGGCAAGATCCTTGATAAAGGAGTTGAAGTCCAGTTCTTGATACAACGCCAGCAAGGCTTGGTTGTCTGGGCCCGGATAAACCGTATCCGCCAACCCCAAGGTGATTGGGGCATCCGTCCGAATCGTCGCCAAGTCTTTGCTGAGGAAGGCCATATCCTTGTCGTTGATCAGGTTTTCTTTCATTTTGGACTTTTTCATATCGGCCACATGGGCATAAAGATTTTCCACTGAGCCGTATTCCTGAATCAGCTTCAACGCGGTCTTTTCGCCCACCTTGGTGACGCCGGGATAATTGTCGGAATTGTCCCCCATCAACGCCTTGACGTCAATCAGCTGCTTGGGCGTGATGCCCAGCTTCTCTTGGAAGTGTGCTGGCGTATAAGCTTCCAGCTCAGTGACGCCCTTCAGCGTGACCTGGACCGTAATCTGGTCGCTGGCCAACTGCGTCAGGTCCCGATCGCCGGAGAGTACAGTGACCGCCATCCCCGCCTTGGCGCCTTCCTGGGCCATCGTGCCGATAATGTCATCGGCCTCGTAATTCTTCAGCTCGTACCACTTGATACCATACGCGTCCAGCAGCTTGTGCAGGAACGGCAGCTGTTCAGCCAGTTCGCCAGGCATCTTGGCCCGGGTGCCTTTATATTCCTCGAATTTTTTCGTCCGGAAGGTCACTTTTCCAGATCGGAAGAGCGTCGTGTAGGGAAAGAGTG
>ERZ507021.70-NODE-70-length-86030-cov-31.2322_pt1 | contig 86030 bp, 78 predicted proteins | sample MGYA00512877_ERZ507021 | MGnify/ENA metagenome assembly ERZ507021 | reverse complement strand
TTGGTGTAACTGCAGCTGCTCCTGTAGCTGTTGCTGCAGCTGGTGCTGCTGACGCAGGTGCTGCTAAAGATTCATTCGATATCGAATTGACATCTGCAGGCGACAAGAAAGTCGGCGTTATCAAAGTTGTACGTGAAATCACTGGTCTTGGTCTTAAAGAAGCTAAAGAACTTGTTGATGGTGCACCTGGTGTCATCAAAGAAGGTGTTGCAGCTGCTGAAGCTGAAGAAATCAAAGGTAAATTGGAAGAAGCTGGAGCTTCAGTTACTCTTAAATAATAGAGTAACGCAAATTGAATGCGAAAGCCTAGTATATTAAGGTTAAGAATTGCTTAAGGTGATTTAAATCTTAAAGAGGGGAGTTATTCCCCACCAAATCCCCGCCAAGTTAGATCTTGGCGGGGATTTTTTTCTACAACAAAATAGACTATATAATTCCTTTGTTAGTTTTACCTTATGCAGAAAGCATGGTGATGTTTTAACCTAAATCCAATCATCGCCTTCAACTGGTGCATATGCCCACCACACCCAAGCTAAACCAAGATCAGTAGCTTGAATAATACTATTTCGCATAGTAATTAAATTATGATAAAGTGCAAAATCAATGTATTCATCTAACTGATTTCTTTTATCAGCATAGCCTTCTTCAATTAATTTTGAGATTGATTCAGGTGAACTAACGTATTCTAAAAAGCTAGTGAAGTAGGTATCTGTTATTAATTTTTCACGAATTTCAAAATTTGAACCTTTGAATTCTCTTTGTAACTGATTTTTAATTGACATCTTTTTCTCCTTTAAATTTATACCATGTCTGTAAAATGTGTTAAAACTATTAGCCATACAACAACCCATAATTTAAGTATGCCATAAAAACGATGAAAAACTGTTTTTTTCCGTTTTTTTTCTTCATTTTTTAGTAGAAAATGAGAAACATTAAAGAATATAGTTGGTCACTGTAACGGATAGACGCCAGTGGGAAAGATGGAAGACCGAGACCGCCATCAAAGCTAAACGATTATATTTTGTAGGCAGGGCTGAATTTAAGGCTTTTTTATAGTTTGATCCACGAATTTTATAAGGTTCATCTCTTAGTTCATTAATGAAGTTTTTCTTTTGTTTTTCAAATTTCTTTAATGATTTATCCCTTAAATTTTGGTGACCAACCTCCCAACGTTCTATTAAAAAATTTTTTAAATTCACCTTGAAATTTGGATTATCTTGGAGTTTCTTCAAGTAGAAGTAATAACACTCTCTTGCATGTTGAGCTCGCATCCCATGTAGATTGATTAGATTATTCATTTCCACATCTGTAAAGATATAATCATCCTCTTGTTTATTTTTAAAAGTATCAAGGACTACTGGAACATCTTGAGGAAGAATAAGTTGAGGTTGAAATTTTCCTCCCTTCCCACGCTGAACTAAAACATAGTAATTTCCATTATTATCTTTTCGAATATCTTTTCCTTTTAATTTTTTTAATTCGGATCTACGAATCCCAACTGCCCTCTGAAAATTAACCAGCCGAGAGAAGCGAGAGTCTGTTTCTTGATGTTTACCTTGTGAGTTTTTTGATTTTACACGTCCTCTGATAATTTTGTCACTTGAACGCTTGTCTTTTCTAATTCTATTCATATTGATATCAACTGCTTTGCAGATAGGTGCTAAATAAGTATGAATTGTAGCAACAGAGTATTGTTTTGGATCATCATTTAGATCTAGTTGATATAGTTGAATCGCTTCTTCAGTAATATCTGATTTTTTCCTAATGTTGTGTTCTTTAGCCCACTTTGTGAAGCGAGTAATTGCTCTTTTATAGCTTGTCCTCGTTCGATTGTTTGTGATATTTTTTGAAGCTGCAATAAATAAATCGTGCTTGAGGGAATTTCTTTTTCTTGGCATTATACATTCCTTTCTATCTAAAATAGTACATATTATTGTTAAACTGCCTCCCACCCTTTTTTTAAAAGCTGGGTATGCTTTTGATTCTTCCCATCGAGGCTAACTCTTGAAGTTTAATGTTTGCGATAGATTTTCAGTACTCACCGTGATCTATGTTTGGAAGGATCATAAAGATGTCATTGCTTGTTCGAGCTTATAAAACTTTTCTATTTTACTTTTTTTTTACATTTTTCTTTTGCTTTGCTAAACTAGTTATTTTTTTAGTATTTACTTTTATTTTTACCTTTTTTATTTTACCTTAAACACGTTTTTCTTTACTTTTTTATCTACTAAATGGTTATTCTTTACTTCATGTTATTCAGTAGAGAATAACCATTTAGATTTTCTTTCTTTTTTTCTTAGTTTTTTCCTTTGCAATGACTAGCATATGAGAAATAAGTACGTTAACCGTGCCCAGTAACAAACTTTCTCACCATATGAATAATGGCTCTACTTGCTCAATTTAATTTACAATAATAGTATGCCATATTTTGATAAAAATAAAGATAGAAGAAAAACATCGTTATTTTAGGAACGGAAATGTTGTTTTTATTTTTACAAAAAAATGGCATAATAATAGTGAAGAAAAAAAGGCGGTGGTGAACTGTCTTTTTTTATTCCTCAAAAAAGGAGGTAGCAGATGCTCAAGAACAATCGTTTAATAATATTAGAGAGAGTGAGACCACCGTGAAAATTCACAGATGAAAAAAACTTTTTTAAATAATAATTTGAGGTAAAATTAATGAAAAATTACAAAAATTATGTGATTAATTTAACTCAACAATATATTTCAGAGTTAATTAATCGAAATGAAGAAATTAATATTAGAATGTTTTATTCAACATTTGAAGAGGATCAGTATATTTCAATCTTGAATGATCAAGATCAAGAAGTGTCATTCAATTTTGTAAATGATAGCATTGAGATTGAATTAATTGATCCGTTGTGTGAGAAAATTTTGATTACATTTGATACTGTAGAACAAACAGCTAAAATCCATCTTGTAATTAATTTTCTCTTAGATTTGTTTTTTAGATTCAATTGGCATGAATCAGTTGCAGCGTTATCAGTTGCAGATTTCTGGGAATTGATCAAGAATTACGAGAAAGATAACCTCGATATGACATTTGGTTACCCAAGAATCGCAGGCTCTAATAGCTAATGGCCATATTTTTAGGCACAAAAAAAGTGGGAAAGGAATCGTTTTTATACTTATCCTTTTCCACTCTTTTTATTTTGTCTCGTTAATAATTGTGTTAATAGCTGAAATGACTTTATTTTGTTTGTACTCTGGTAAAGATTTGATAGTGTCGATAAGCTGTGCTAAGTCAGTACTTTCTTCTTTAAGTGTTAAATCAAAAAAAGTTTGTAGATCAACATTCAACGCATCTATAATTTTCTCCAGAGTACTAATTTTTATATTGGGCTCTAAATTTTCTAACTTATACGCGTAATTGGTACCAAGATCTGCTTTTTCTTCTAATTGTTCCTGTGTCATTCCTGACTGGGTCCGCAGAATCCGTATTCGTTTGCTTATATACTTTTGTAATTCTGACATTGCTCACCTCTTAAGACTATTTTACAGCCTTATAAGGTTAGGTTCTAGTTCTTAAAAGGTTGGTTACAACTTTACAAAGTTGCTAAAATATAGTATAATTCGGTTGTTTATAATTATATAGTGATAATTTGCTCAATACTCTATCATAAAGGTGGGAATTATGAAAAAGAAAACGATCAAAGCAACTGTATCTGCTGTATCAATAGCTACAGCTTTTGCGGGAATTTCCGTTGTACAAGCGGATGAAGTAACTGCAACTCAGCCAAATGAGTCAACATTAAGTACTGGATCGACAACTCCTTCGTCTACAAATATAAAACAAGTAGACGGAGTATTTGTACATAATGGAGTTGCAACTGTAACGAAAACGCCAACTTCTGAAGTTGTAGAAGAAGCAAGAACGATCAAGGAAGAAACGGATCAATCGGTTTCAAATCAAGAAAGTGCATTAGAAAACGCTAAGGCTTCGGAAGCAACCGCTGCATCAAAAGTTTCCGATGCAAATGTTGACTTAAAGAATGCTGAGGCGAATAAAGAATTAGCTACGCCTGAAAAAATTGAAAAAACGAAGAATGAAATATCAGAAGTAAAAGCTGATATTGAGAAAAAGGAAACATCACTAAAAGATGCATCTGATAAAGTTCTAGAAGCTGAGAAAGAACGTAATCAGCAATCAGAAGTTATTAAAAAAGATCAAGATAAAATTTCAGAGCAAGAAAAGAAAGTTTCGACAGCTGAGGAAGCAGTAGCAACTGCACAAAAAAATCTTGATGGTACTGGAGCATCAGAAATCATTGCCGAAAGAGACAAAGCAAAAAGTGATGTATCGGAAAAAGAATCAGCAGAAGAAGCAGCGAAAAAGGCTTTGGAAAATGCTATTAGCGAAGACAAAAATAAAGCTGAAGAACTCAGTAAAGCTTCTGCTGATGAAAAAACGCAACTTAGTGCCAGTCAAGTTTCTGCAAAACAATTAGCAGATGCTAAAAAGGTTGCAGAAGAAGCAGCAAATGCATTAGTGAAGGCTCAAAAAGAGAAAGAAACTGCTCAGAAAGTTTTAGACGGTACTGGCGTTGAAGAAATTTTAGCAGAACGTGATGCTGCTAAGAAAAATTTAGATGCTACAACAGCAACTGAAAATACAGCTAAACAAGAACTCGATCGTGCCAAAGAAGCGGATGATAAAAAAGCTACTGCATTAAAAAATGCAAAATCAGTTGAAGCAGATCAAATAAAGAAAAGCCAAGAAACGGCAGCAAATTTGTCATCTGCTGAGGAAAAACAAAAACAAGCACAAGAGAATCTAAAGAAAGCTCAAGAAAATAAGGTTTCAGCGCAAAGTAATCTTGATGCTTCTGAATCACAACTTGCCCAAACAATCGCAAATCGTGATAGCAAAGCAAATGATTTAGCAAATAAACAAAATAGTAAGATTAGTGCAGAAGAAGAGCTCAAAACAGCTAAAGAAAATGATGCTAAGAAAGCTTCGGAAATTTCTGCTTTAACTACCAAGAAAAACCAAGAAGAGGCAAAAGTAAATGAAACTTCAAATGAGCTAGCGAGTGCTACATCAGCAGCTCAGGAAGCAAAAGAGAATAAAGAGAAGGCTGGTCAAGCGGTTGAAACGCTCAATAAACAAATTGCAGCAATTAAAAATCTTACTATTCCTCAATTGCCTCAGGATGTCATTGATGCCTACAAGGCTTATCTTGCCGATGACTCAGATGCAAATAAAAATGCCTTAAACGATCTTATTCAAAAATGGTTCACAGGTAGTAAGTATGATTTTGGTACTCCAGAAACGGAATATTCTCCTGAACACCAAAATATTGTTATCAAAGGTTGGCCAAATAAGGATATTGTTTTGCCTATCGATGACTCTGAAGTCGATTTGGATAATCTTACAGATAAACAGATTGAAGCTTTGAGTCAATATTATGTGCTTCTCGCAAACAATCTGCAAGACCAAGTCTGGGGAAACCATGATTTTATAGTTACTAAAGAATCTGTTCAAGGGATTAAAAATATTGCAAAAGCTTACGCTGATGAAAATAAACCATATGGCTCAGGACACAGTGATTCAGCTCTGGCGAAAGACGGCCTTGAGTCAATTGCATGGGCTGGAGAAAATATGAGCTTCAACAACACTTTGCTCGGATATGGAGGGTACTATTCAGAAGCTAAAGAAACTCGTAAAGCTACAATGTCTCAATTATATCGTGAAGTGTATGATGCAGTGATTAGCTTTATTACAAACGATGTTCATGCTTACTTCGGTCACATGAAACTCATGATTGGTGAAAAAGCCCCTACAAAAACTTGTGCTGTCGGGGCCGCAAATAGCTTTACCGCCAATGGCGTTGGGCGCATGCACTTTATTAAATTTAAAGGTCAAGATGCTCATCTTGAATACGTTAAAGATGAACAAACTGGAGAATATCATTTTGTAAATGTTGATGATTACTATGATAAAGGAATTGCCAAACCTCTAGCTACTCCATTTGATACTTCAAAAATGGAAGATGAATTAACAGCTGCTAAAGCTAAGCAGACTGCAGCAAATACAGCAAATGATTCTGCACAGAAACGTTTGGAAAAAGCTAAATCAGAAAATGATTCAAGTACAAAAGCTCTCAAAGAAACGACAGCAAAATTAGATGCTCTGGAAGCTACTCCTGACCAAACACCTGCCGCTACTATTAAATTGGAGAACGCTACACAAAACTATAATGAAGCACAAACCCAATTTAATAAGGCTCAAAGTGCACTTGATCAATTAAATGCTGATATTCAAAGCAAGCGTCAATCTTTAGCAAGTGCAAAAGATAATTTAGACCAAGCTACAAAAGCAGAAGTAAAAGCTAAATCTGATCTTGAAAAAACAAAACTAGAAAATCAAAATGCGAATCAAAATCTGAAACAAACTCAAAAACTTGTAGCAGAATTATTGTCAGTTCCTGATCAAACTCCAAGTGCACAAAAGAAATACGACACTGCGAAACAACTAAAAGAAGAAGCTGAAACAAGATATACCAAAGCTCAAACTGCTTTGGATAACTTAAATGCAGACCTTAAAGTTAAGCAAAAAGCATTAGAAACTGCAAAAGAGGAGCTTGAAAAAGCAAAAATAGCAGATAAGACTGCAAGAAACAATTTAGATGAAGTAACTAAAATTCATGAAAAACATTTGGCAGCCTTAACAACTACACGTCAAACGATTGCAAGATTAAATTCAATCTCAGATAAGACACCTCTTGCACAAAAGAATTTAGATGAAGCTTCTCAAAAATTGATTGCTGCCAAAACTCGTTATGTCAAAGCACAAACAGCAGTTGATAATCTTAATGCAGATATTCAAACAAAACAAAAAGTTTTAGCAGATGCGCGTGCAGAATTGGATAAAGAACTTAAAGTTCTTTCAGATCTTAAAGCTAAAAAAGCTACGGATGAAGCAGAACTCAGAAACCGTCAGAATAAAGTTGAAGAGTTAAAAGCTAAAGAAAGTCAAATTAAGAATGAAATTTCTAAATTAAAGACTAACTTAGTTGCTTTAGAAACACTTTTGGATCATCTTGAAAATGCAGATGCATATTTGATGAAAGCAAAAGGAGCATATGACAATGCAGTTGAAGAGCACCGTTTAGCACTTGAGAATGTAGCAAGAGAGGAAGCTAAACTTAAAACACTTCTACAAGATCAATTGGATGCAACTGCCCAATATGAAGCTGTTAGGGAAGCCTATTTAAATACTCGTACAAGACAAAGCGAAGTCTTTAACGATAAAGTAGATCACAAGATGATTTCTCTTAATCCTGCGTTAGAAAAGAGTATATCAGAAAATACTTCTAACGAACAAGTATATAGCTATGCTGGAAATCAAGCTAAATATGCTGCAAATAGAGCCTTGCCTAATACAGGTTCAATTGAGAATTGGTTAGTGTTTGCAATGGGAATTGTTCTTTGTAGTTTTGGTATTTCAGTATCACGGAAACAGCGTGATTAATAAAAGCTGGTAAGTATTTCTTATTGTAGTAATGAATAAAAGTTTATCATTCAAAATTTGATTTTTTACTAATGATTTTAGTGAAACTAGGTATATGAAAAAAATAATTAATATCTTTAGATATTTATAGGAGGAAAAATAATGAAAAAAATTATTGCTTTAGTTGTTTTAGTACTTGCGGTTGCCGGTGGGGTATTCTTTTTCTTGAATCAAAATTCAGGACCAGAGAAGCAAATTATTGGTACTTGGTATGATAGTAAACACGATTCAACTATCGTTTTCAATAGCGATAAAACACTAGAAGTAACAAATAATAAAGACGAATCTAGAGATGGAACTTGGAAAATCGCTGGAAAATATGTCAAATTAAAGGTTTCTAGTGCAGCGAGTGCTAAAGCTGAATTACCTGGAAAAGATGAAAAAGAAGTAAAATATTTAAAGATTCAATTTAATTCAATTGAAACTGTTAACAGTGATTTTCGTGTAGCAGACGGAACTTTTGAAAAACAGTAATATAATTTAAGTATCTATCTTAAATATAGTTAGAAGATAAATAATAAAAGGATTTGGAATTAATGTTATTGTTAACATGATTCTAAGTCTTTTTTATTGAGATTTTATCAAATGATAAATTGTAAAATATAGTGCAACAAAAAAACTCATAGCGTTTCATTGGTGTAAACTGTAAGTAACCGCACAAACAGAACCCGAGGAAAAACTATGAGCTACTCCCATCTTACCATAACCGACCGAATAAAGATAGAAACTTACTTGGATTTAGGTTTAAAATCTTGCCAAATTGCAAGTAAACTTGACTTTCATAAGTCTACCATTTCAAGAGAGTTAAGACGATGCCAAAATGGTTACTACGCCGTCTTAGCACAGGAACAGTACGACCACAGGGCTAAGCAAAAGGGTCGGAAGTCTTGTTTGACACCAAAGTTGAAAAAGGAAATTGAGAAGGGGTTAAAAGCCTCTTGGTCACCTGAACAGATTTGTGGTCGCTATCAGCTTGAACAAAAGCCAATGGTAGCTTTTAAAACCATCTATAACTGGCTCTATGCTGGTTTGATTGATCTGGATTTAAGCGTCCTGCGCCGAAAGGGAAAAAGTCGACAGCCCAAAGAAACACGTGGGGCATTTAGGATTGGCACGTCGATTGCCAAACGTCCTAAAGAGGTCAGGAATCGTGAGACTTTTGGCCACTGGGAGCTCGATACTGTGGTGTCTTCCAGAGGCAAAAGTAAGGGCTGTTTAGCGACCTTTCTAGAGCGAAAAACTCGTTTTTACTTAGCTTTCAAGATACCAGATAGAACAGCCCAAGCCATGTTTTCAGCTATCGAACAACTTTGTAGGCTATTTCCAAAAGAGGCTCTTAAAACCTTTACTTCAGACAGGGGGAAAAGAGTTTGCCTGCTATCCTCTGGTGGAGAACTTAGGAATTCCCTTTTTCTTTGCGGACGCCTATTCTTCCTGGCAGAGAGGAAGCAATGAAAACGCAAATGGCTTACTAAGAGAATATTTCCCAAAGAAAACAGATTTAGCCGTTATCTCTGATGAGGATTTGAACAAGGCTTTATTTGATATCAATCACCGACCACGAAAATGTTTAGCTTACAGAACTGCTTGTGAAGCTCTAGAGGATGAGTTCAAGTAAATGTTGCACTTATTCTTGCAATTTATCATATAAAAAAGACCCTTAAAATAATTGATTTTAAAAAGATAGTTTTCGTTAGGTTAATTTATTTGCACGTCAAACACTATAAAAAGAGAGTGGGACAGAAATCGGTAATTCGTTAGAATTCGATTTCATCGTCCCACCTCCGCACAGTTGAGTAGGGCTGTAAAAGCTGATGAAATCAGCGTAGTAGAGCCCACTCAACCACTACGTATTGCTGACAATCCAAAGACAATTGAGAGGCTAGGACTTTTGTCCCAGCCTCTTTTTATAAGAGAGTGAAATTATCCAACTCCTATAACTATGATTCCTCCAAGTATTACTAAAGATAAGTAAAAAAATAATTTTTTATTCATAATAGCAACCTCTTTTCTTTTTCTCCTATGATATAATGTTATTCAAGATATTGTAATAAATTCCCTTATACACAATTTAAGAGGTACTTTAAATGAAATACGGAAAAATTTTTAAAAAATTTAGAGAATCAAGAGGACTGTCACTAAAAGATGTTTCTAAATGTGGAGTATCAAGTTCTCACCTGTCAAGGTTTGAGCATGAAGAAGCTGACTTAACTATTACAAAATTCATTTTAGCACTTGAAGCAATTAATATGCCAATTGAAGAATTTATATACGCAGCGCGCGATTTTCATAGAGATGACTTTAATGAATTGTTAGAGAAAATTCGTTTATTAGTAGCAAAGCGAGATATCGTTGGTATGGAAAATTTACTGATTAGTTTGTTGGAAAATAAAAAGAAGAAAGGCCCTTTTTATGAGCTAAATACGATTTTGGTTAAGATTCGTTTACAGGACTTATCAGGAAAGATCTATGTGACAGATCAAGATATTAGTTTTATCAGTGAGTACTTATTTTCTGTAGAATACTGGGGGTGTTATGAATTGTTGTTGTTTATGAATACATTAGATGTTTTAAATCATGAAACTATGATGGTTTTATCAAAAGAAATGTGCCATCGCTCTGAATTTTATAGAGATATTCCAAATAATCGTCGTTTACTATCGACCATGTTGTTAAATGCCTATATAACATGTATTGAACGAAACGAGCTAATAGATGCTCTTTATTTTGAAAAACAACTAAAATTTTGTAACTTCTCAGAAACTGAAATTTATGAAAAACTAGTGTTTCATTATGCGAAAAATTTGTACGATTTAAAGAAAACTCATAATCAATATGCTTTAATTGAGATGAGAAAATGTATCGCAACAATGAAATTAGTAAATAGTCAACAGTTAGCATGTACGTTTGAACATCATTTAGAACAAGTGTTGAACGATTTAGAATAAATTGTGTATAAGGGAATTTTTTATAGCGCTCCTAAAATGGTAATATGATATCTATATAAAACATAGGAGGTGAAAATAATGGAAGAACTACAAGTTATTAACCTTGAAGATCTTTTAGAGTTTGATCAAGGTTATGTTGTTAATAATAACTGTGGACCAAGTCATTCTTGTGGTGGCGGTCGATAGTTTCTTCCGAGGTGGGGAAAAATTTCCCCATCTCTGTTTTCATTAATGAGGATTGCTATGATTAAAAAAATTGATACTGATTTTGGTACATATTATTTTGATTCCATTTCTTTTACTTTGTCTTCTTCACCTGAATATAAAAATACGTCTAATACTTTGGATAATCTTGATGATGGAATCTTGAAGAAAGTTGTAATAAATATTTCAAATAGCTGTAATCTATCGTGTTCGTACTGTTATGCTGATGGTGGAAACTATGGCATGGACAATCGAGTAATGGATTTTGATACTGCTGATAAGATAATTCAGGAAATTGTAAGTAAGGGAATAAAACAAATTAATCGATTAATACTTTTTGGAGGAGAGCCTTTTTTAAATATTGAGTTGTTTGTATATTTTATTGAGAAATTATCTAAATTTTTAAATATATTAAAAGTTGAGACTGTTACTAATGGTACTGTTTTGAATCATCGAGTAAAGCATATGTTAAATAAATTTCATCCATTTTTAACAATTAGTTTAGATGGACCAGAGGTTGTTCATGATAGGTTAAGGGGAAAAGGAAGTCACAGAAAGACTCTGAGATTCATTAAGTATTTAAAAAGTATTGATTATGATAATTTCGAAATTGCATCAACGTATACTCGTATTCATCAAAAAAATGGTATTAGTAGAGAAGCTATTTTCAAATATTTTACTGAGATGGATGTTCATTTTAATGTTAATGATGTCTTCAGTAAAAATAAAGTACTTATTGTTAAAGAAATGGAAAAAAGTTTATCGGAAAGAAAAACTTTTATAGATACATCTATTCAGAATGTAATTGATTGTAATGAGAAAGCATTTATTAGCCCAATCTTATACGATGTTTTAATATCTATGATTTACAAGAGTACAAACCATACTTTCTGCGATGATATTGATCCTTCCAATACAATTACTTTTGACGTAGATGGAAGTAAGAAGTTGTGCTTTAGATTCTGGGGGAGTCATAATAGTCCAAATGTTGAAACATTTAATAATAAGGATAATTTTTCTAAGTGTAAAGATTGCTGGTGTAGAGGTATGTGTATAGAATGTGTTGCCAATGTAATTGATGGTTATTCCACTGTCATTAACGAGAATGGAGAATTCATAGAATGCCACAAGCCAGAACTTATGGAATACTGCATACAACAAATTATATACCTTTCTAGAGATAAAGAGCGACTATCTAAGTTGGTAAATAATTTCAGGAGGTTTATACGTTATGCTTAGATCTTATGTAACCAAGAAGCACTTATTCTTCTATTTTGTGGCGATTATGATTACTTGGCTGGAGGCTATCATTACACCAGCTTTGATTCAGTATATTGTCTCTAGTTTTACCACTCACCAGTTGCATTTGCTATGGCAGGTCTTGTTTTGGGGGATTGTTGGAAATCTGATTCTCTTGCTAGGTTTGGCAGGGAAACGTTATTACTATGCACGAGTGCTGACAGACTTCAAGTTGGGTATTAAGAAGGCTATCTTTCAGACTTTTCTGTATAGCCGTCGGATAGCAGATGAAGAAGTTTTGTCAGACTTGGAAAATGATGTAAAACAGCTAGAAGATAATTATATTGAGCCGACTGTTATTATCATTTCTTCTTTGGGATTTACAACCGTCTCTATCTGTTACGCTCTTTGGACTAACTTTTATCTTGGCTTGCTCTTTATCATTTTTTATTCGATACCTGTTCTTTGTAGTGGAATTGGCTCTAAACGTTTGGATGAAATTACGAAGGAGAAGTCCTTAGCTAATCAAGCCTATGTCTCTCAAGCAACCAATATGATCGCAGGTGCTCGTTCCATACGGTATTATCGGGGACAAAGCTTGTTTTACAAACTGTTCTCTAAAGATTTGCACAAGGCTCTAAAGGAAGAAATCGCCTATGAAAAGCAGCGGACTATAAATAGTCTCTTTATCAATGGAATTGATGCGTTTTGTTCTGTTGCGCCTATTGTCATTGGTGGTTTCATGACATATTATAACTACCTATCTGCAGCTAGCTTTGTAGGGATTTACCTCGTATCGTATAATATTGGCTATCAATTTCAGGAGTTATCTTACTTTATCAATACTAGAAAATCAGCCAAGTCTCTCTGTGATAAATATCAAAAATTGTTGGGAGTAGACTTGGATATGACTTCTGTTCTCGAAGGTTCCGTCTTTCCTATCCAGTTAGAGAAAGTCAGTGTAGAGCGTGATGGTCAAGAAATCCTAGCCTCTTGTGACCTTACTATTGAGGAAGGAGAAAAGATTGCCATTATCGGAGAAAGTGGATCTGGAAAAACAACCTTACTGAACCTAATCTATGGTGAAATTGAACCTAGTCATGGTCGGATTCGCTACCATGGGCAAGAGCTAACCTCGGATGAACTTTATCAGGCAGGAGCCTACATTCTCCAGTCTAGTCATATCTTTGATGGTTTGAGCCTAGAGGAAAATATTGCTTTGGGACAAGAACTGGATTCCGTAAAGATGGATGAAATCCTGCGACAAACTGGTTTGAAAGCTCTTCAAAGCAAAACCCCTAGTAACCAGACTCTGTCGGGCGGTGAGAAGCAGCGGTTAGAAATTGCACGTGCTCTCTATCACAATCGCCAATTTATCCTAGCTGATGAAGTCAAAGCCAATCTGGACCTTAAAAATCAAGAGAAAATCAGTCAACTTCTCTTCTCGCTCCCTCAAACACTCGTAGAAGTGATTCATCACTATAGTGAAGAGGACTTGAAGCGCTATGATAAGGTGATAAAACTGGAGAAATAGGTGGAGGTATAGGTTTCAGAAAGGAGTGGCAAGTTCTCTCTTTTTTGTAGGTTGGATAATAAAAACTCTGTCTAAAAATATCAGTACAATAACATCAAACTAGGGATGTAGCTAGTGAAAGTCCTACAGTAAGGAGTTGAAATATGAAATTCCATGAATTTGGGGATAAGAATTTACCTCTTGAGCAAGTCTGGGCAGAGATTCGGAAGCGAGGGTTCAAGAACAAGATGTTTAAAACTCTCAATGAAGTCATTGATAAGTTGCAAGAAGTGATTAGGAGCTTGCATTGGACAGTACTATTGTTCATAGAAGTTGGATTAGTTTTTGATTTTAGGTGAGTATGAATAATTGAAAAATAAAAGTCATAATGTTATAATTTGTGATATAAAGATAAATATTACATAGAATAGAGGTGGCCATATGGGGAAACTATTGGCGAGCCGAATGCGTAGTCGGAGAAAAGAACTGAATTTGTCTCAGGTTGAATTGGCTGCTGGTATCTGTGAACAGGCCCAAATCAGTAAAATTGAGCGAGATGCAGACTATAGTCCTGGCTCAGACTTAATATATGCCCTTGCAAAAAAGCTAAATGTATCAATGGACTACTTTTTTGACGAGGATATCCATGTCGAATCGGAGTTTTTGACTCAATTTCGTGCTGTATCTAAGAAATTCTTAGACTTACGAGATTATGATTCACTAAAATATATCTATGAGTTAGAAGCTGCGAAGACAGTAAAACTCCCTCTCTCCGATCAGTTATACCTTCAGTGGATAGAGGCTATTGTGTTGTTTAACCATGACCTTAAACAGAATGAAGCGATCAAAAAATTAGAAGCTATTTTGTCAAAATATAGCGAATATGATTGGGAATATTTGAATATCTCAAATAGTTTATTACACTTTTACTTTCAGACGGATGAACTCTCAAAATTTGAAGAAGTCTATAATCGCATGACCAATCTTTTTAAGAGTGTTAAGGTTCGGACAATTGATGAACTTGAAATTCTGATTAAATGTCGGTATAACTTTTGTCGGTATCTATGGTTAAACCAGCAAACAGAGAGAGCGATAAGTGAGACTTTTGAAACGATTGGTATTTGTCTCAAAAATAATAGTTTCTACTGTTTAGCTAATCTTTACTGTTTACTTGGGAATGTTAGTGAAGGTTTTGCCCATAAAGATGCCGTTAAACAGTACTTTGTAACAGCGCAGCGTGCATACCTGCTAGAGGGAAATGATAAGATGGCTTTAGACCTTGAGCGTTTTATCAATGAAACATTCCCAGCATAATTGTTATAGACAACTCAGTCTTTACTGTGTTGTTTTTTATATGCATTTATTATAACATCTCTCATGAAACGAGTTATTTCTACGGTTAAAATAAACATATTCATAATAAAAAAATAAAATAAAAAAATCTTTATAAATACAATTGACAAATAATTTTCTGCGTGATAGAATGCAATCAAGGAATATGAAAGGGGTTGCAAGATATGAAGAAAGCAACTAAAAAGTTTGTTGTCGCAGTTTTATTAGCGGGTTTATTAGTTATTGTTGGTAAACCATCGATAAATCCCGCTCCCGCCCCTTTAGGCTTTGATCCTGGAGAATTATATTCTGTAAAATTTTAAAATATGAATTGTAAAATTTTATGAATAAGCTGGTAGTATTACCAGTTCAAAGAAAGGATAGTTGCCAATGTACTAAGTTGTCATAAGTTACTAAAAAAGAGTTGTAATTGTTAGTTTTAGTCAAAAATGAAATGGAGACTATGTTATGAAGAAAAGAATTAAGAAGATTATTTCAACATCGTTACTTGCTCTTACCCTAGCTGGTGCAGGTGGTTCAATCGCTTCTGCCGCAACAGTTTATTATAAAGGTTCTGCCGTTTATTGGAACTATGGTCGTACAGTAGGACTTTGGAGTTACTCACACGTTCAATCTGGTGTGTATGAACACGCAGCAAGTGCTAACGGAGGTTTCTCAGGTTGGAAACGGCCAGGAATTGAAGCACGTGCATCTAGATATATTGGAAGTGGTACAGCACAATGTTACTGGAATTGTAGGTAAGCGCCTATGACATACAAAAACATGTTATTAGGTAAAATGAAGTACTTAATCCTGTTTTTGATTGCCATTCAGAGCGTACTACTTGCTCTGATGGCAATTTTTTTTACAGGTGTTCAGTATGAGGAGGCATGGCAAAGTTATAACCGTAATTCTAGGACAGTTACAGTTTATCTTCAAAGATTATCTGAAGAACAGTCGCAAAGTGTATACCAATACTTTTTTGAACAAAGTGACTTGTCTATTTGGACGAAACGTACTACAAATAGTAGTAGGGATGGTTCAATAAATAGAATATATTTAGATGTTCTTGGCAATCCTGAAGGTTTTTCAGATTTTACAAACGGTGGTAAAATAATTTTATCACGCCAACAAATTTCAGATTTATTATCCCATAGTGACAATAACTTGACTATTGGACTTGATAAGGGAACTGATAATATGCTCTATGAATTACCGAGCTTGTTATTTACAACCCCTGTTGTTATTAATCGGTTAGACCATATTTTTCAAGAAACAAATACAATAAACGGGATATATCATATCAATGGTCTTCAGGACAACCTCTCAAGAGAAACGTTTTTATCAAATCTCTCATCCATTACTGGGATTTCTGTTGAAGACTTGATTAGAGAGAGTTTTGGCAGTAATACTGTTGAGGGAATTGTGCCAATCGTTTTAGCTGCTAGTATTGCAGTAAATGCTATGGTTCTTCTTGTTCTTTTCCTAATATGTGTTTTACAATCCTTTAAACATTTTGGGACATTGATACTACTTGGATGGGATAGGAAGGAGTTGTGGTCTGCCCTCTTCAAGGATTCTCTTCTGTTTTCTATTTATATTGCACCTGTTTCCGCACTAGCAACTTGGTTTTTGTCAGGTTGGGCTAGTTTTGGATTATCATCATTTGTGTTAGTCTTTGCGGGTACAAGTCTTTCAATCTTGTTACTATTGCTAACATTAATTATTCCAAGTATTGTTGTTTATTTGGTTTCTCCATTAGCTGCAATTCATAAACGGTTACCAATGAAACCATTAATGGCAACCAGTTTGTTATTCTATACTTTAGTAGCTGGTTTATTAATAGCAGTTAGTCATTCCTTAGATGCGCCAATGAATCAGTTCATTGATAATGTCAAAGTAGCTAGGGAGTGGAAAAGTGTCGAAAATATGTATGTTATTTCGGATTTTGTAGAAGGGGATGATATAGGAACCTACTCTGGTAATACAAATTCATTAGAAAGCAGCATGTATCACTTTTACCAACGAATTTCAGAGATTCCAGGTGTTTATATTGCTCAGGGAGAATATCTCGGGCAAGAATACCTTGATACAATCTATGGTACGTATCAAAATGTTCCTAAAAAACCATTTTGGTATTTAACCTATTCTTATAATTACTTATCTGAACTAGGAGTTGAGTTAAGTAATGAAGAATTATCCGAAATACGTAATGGTGCCAGATTGTACCTTATTCCTGATACTCTAGGTTCAGCGGATGTTGAAACCATGAAGGCTTATTTACAAGAAGTTGTTCGAGTAAAACCAGGGGATATAGGGACTAAGTTTACAGAAAATCCAAGATTTTTATTTAGAACCTATCAGCCATCTAAGTCCATTTTTACTTGGTCAAGATCAATCGATCGAGGTGTAACTAGTGAAGAACCTGTTATTTTTGTAGCAGCTCCTGAAAACTTGTACTTCATGGAATCAGCAAACCTATCTGTGAGTGGATATGACGGAATTTTGAAAGTTCGTGATAAGGAAACAATGAATCAGGTAAAATCAATTTTAGAAAATGAGTTCCCTGATTTATCAGACAATGCACTGAAATTTACAACGGTTAAGAATTATATCAATGGACTTCAGAAAGATCTCGGCTATACTTTCTACCTATTTGGAAGTATCATTGCTATTATTGTCTTTACTATGATGGCTATCTTTTGGAGTTTTGTCTTGATTTATCGCTTGCTTTTCGAAGAAAAACTGTATGTACAATACTTCATGGGCTTTTCTCCTTGGAAGAGGTATAGCGGTGTTCTTTCTCTTGTCGTTGGTGTTTCTGCGATAGAACTACTTGTTTCTATCTTACTAGGTTCTAAGTTGGGAATAGTTTTAACACTAGTTACATTTGCTTTCCAATTATTACTTCTTTACTTCAATCTATTCCGTAAAGAAGTAGAAAGTCTCATACAATCGTTTAAGGGGTGATTTAATGTCTATGATTTCCGTACAAAGTGTGTCAAAAAAATTTGGGTCACGTGAGATTTTAAAAGACTTAAGTTTTGATGTTGAGGAAAATGAATTTGTAGCTTTAGTAGGGCCATCTGGTTCTGGAAAATCTACGTTACTTAATATGATTGGCCTTTTGGATAATATTGATAGTGGTAAGATTTTAATCAACGGGAAGATCTTACCAAAAGTGAATTCGCGTTCTGCGGTTAACTATCGAAAGAATGTTATCAACTATCTATTTCAATCAAATGCACTCATCTCTACATCCAGTGTAAAAGATAATCTCATGCTTGCTATGAACTTTACTAATTTCTCTAAGGAAGAGAAGGAGAAAAAGATTAAAGAAACCTTGCGGTTTGTTGGTTTGGAAAATAGACTAGATAGCAAGGTCAATGAATTATCTGGAGGTGAGCAGCAGAGAATCGCCATCGTGAGAGCTATTCTAAAACCAGGTGATATCATCTTGGCAGATGAACCAACAGGTTCATTGGATCCTGATATGGCTCAAAAATCATTTGACTTAATTCGGTCGTTGAGAGATCAGTTTGGAAAAACAATTCTAATCGTCACACATAATTTAGACCATGCGAAACAATGTGATCGAATTGTCTCGTTGAAATCAGCTTTTGTAAATTAGTCTACTCACTTACAACTGAGATAATCATTTTAGTCTATAGAACAATGAAGGAAGTGGAAGTTTAAGGATGAAAAATTTTGAATACTATATGACACAACCGCCAAGTTTGTACAATCATCTAGAGTTATAAACTTATCTAGTGGTTGAAAATCATATTGATGACATCCTTTGTCTGCATATAATTTTCAACAATAAATTAGAAGATATGGTTGTTTTACATCCATTTCAAAAGAAAACTGTCCCTATCCCACATTGTTTTAAAGGCGAGACTGTGACAGTCTTAGATGACGATGAGGTTACGTGGCATTTGTTAGAATTTCAAGATTTTAGAACTTGTTTGACTCAGTGATTCAGCATGGAGTTCACTAAAATATAAGAAAAAGAATTTTATCAGGAAAAGTATTCTACTATATGTATAGTGGAAAATCGTAAAAAAGCAAAGACGAAGTAATTACCTCGTCTTTGCTTTTTTAGTATAATGAACACCTTCATGTCAATGAAGTCAATATCGGATGGCAGCCCTTTGGAGTAATCAAAAATGCCCAAATTAATTAAAACTTGCGCATCTTATTAATTTTACAAATTGGGTATTACTACTTTATGTCACCCTTTTTCAAATATATTATACAAAAAAATGAAAAGGTTTACAAGAAATTGACGGTTATAGGAATAATTCTCATCACTTTGAACATTAAAAAGGAGAGAACCGATTTAGTCCTCTCCAGATTGTAACTTTATATCAACCCACTACAGTTGACAATGAGCCAAGGATCAGTCGATATCATCTCTATGGGGCAAGCAAGGCAAGTACAGACACAACAGGGAATCCCTTTGTCTATAACGGCAAAGCCCGTGACGATACTGGACTTGACTATTCAGGATAGGGTTACCTCTATGAAGGTAGCCCTATTTTTTTGACTGTGAATGAATCGAAGCAATGGGATTACACAGAGTTAGAATTTCTTTTTGCTTTGACTGAGATACATGAGTATAGATTTGTGTGACTGAGATAGAACTATGTCCAAGAATTTGTTGAATGTATCGAATATCTACATCACTATCTAGAAGCATTGTTGCGAAACTATGTCTAAACATATGGGGGGTAATAGGTGTAGTTAAGTTATGTTGTTTAACAAGGGTATTTAGAATTAAACGTACACTTTGCTCTGACAATGGTTTGAAAGAATATTTTCCAGAGAATAGGTAGTTACTGGGTTGAAAACAGTAGTTATTTATATATGTTTCTAGTAAGCTAAATGTTATTTGATCTCCTAAAAATAGGATACGTTCTTTCTTACCTTTTCCCATAATATGGAGAGTCCTATTTGAAAGATTAATATTTTTAAGATGAATATGACAAAGTTCGGAAATCCTAATACCAGTTGAAAGCAATAGGGAAATGATTAGCAAATTTCTTTCAGCTTTTTGTTTTTGATATTTAGTTTTTGAATAGGTAATTTTCTGTTCTAGATGTAAAAAAATACTTTTCAAAATATCATAAGGAATCGTTTTAGGTAATATTTTTTCCGTTCTAAATTGATAACGTAATTGATTAAAAGGATTCTCATCAACTAAATTATGATATTTTAAGTAGCTGTAAAACACCTTCAAACTAGCAATTTTGCGACGTAATGTATTAGATTTAATATTGGATTTCGTCAAATGTTCAACATAGGTTTCCACACTGCTGTAATTTGAATTGTAAAATTGCAAAAGATCATTTTTGTAAGCTCGAATCGTATGTGAACTCAAGCGTCTATGGGTTTTGCAGTAGTCTAAGAAAGTAGAAATATGTTTATAATCCATGAATAACTCCTTTATCAATAATCATGCTATTATATACTTATTTGAATGCTTTGTATAGTGATAATAAATAGTTATCAGTAGGAGAATGCTATGGAGAAGACACCAATAATTACGTTAAATAGTGAAGAAAAAGATTTTTTGTTCACCATTGATTCTAGGATTAAATCAATACTGTTTGAACTACCAGTACAATATCATGAGATACTTCAAGTGGTGAATGGGAGTCGTTTTAGACCATTATTAACATATTATGGTTATAAGTTGTTTTCTGAGAATCTAAATGAAAAAGTTTACAAATCTGCAATAGCTATTGAGTTAATTCATAAATCCTCTATTATTATTGATGATATTATCGATCAAGACGATAAAAGACATAGCATATATACAGTACATAAGCAATATTCTATTGATGAAGCCTTAGTAATCACAGTTTTTTTATTAGGAAAGTGTATTGAATTATTATCTGAAATTGATGATTCTACGATTAGGATATTTAGCCAAATGATTATTAGAATGTGTCAGGGAACAATACAAGAATTGAATATTGATATTAATGTAAGTATTGATAAAATAAAAGAAATCTTAGATAACCAAACTTCACAAGTTATTCAAAATTGTTTAGTGATTGGTATGAAATCATACGATCCTGGACTAGACAATCAACATTTAGCAATTATTGGTTATAAATTAGGCTACTTATTTCAGTTACTAAATGATTGCGAAGCATACTTTAATCCTGAGTTCACTGTAAAATACAAAGGGAATTATAATTTTGATATTAATAAGAGTAGGAAAAATTTATGTTACGTTTACCTTGAACAGTTTCTCTCTGATAAGGAAAAAATGAGACTTCAGAATAAAGATAAGGTGACTAATATAGAAAGTTTATTGAATAAATATAATGTGTTGAAATATATAAAAAATGAAGTTTCGTTAATAGAGGTTGATATTAAAAAACAATGTGAAGTTTTGGAAAAAAATCACTCTATGGAAAGGTTAAATTATTTTATTGATTATTCAATTAAATTGGCAAAGGTGAGAGCGGGGATTTATTAGGATAAAAGAGCAGAGATTGGAATTCTCTGCTCTTTTATCAACACTAATTTTGTGATAAAAATGGTTGAAGTAGTCTATATAGATTTATCAAAATGGGGATGTAACCTATCGGATTGAGTGTTTTTCCATTGAATAACTGTGGAAAGTTCGGGGAATCTTTATAGAGTTTAAATAGCTCAATATAATCTTTATTAAGTTGTTTATTACTGTAATCAGTAATATCATATTCCTTTAGTTGCATTCTTTTTATTTTTTTTATTATCTCTTTAATATATTTCTTCCAAAGATAGTCAAAAATTAAATAACCAAAGCCAATCAGTATAAAAATTATTCCCCAAGTAATTATAAATACTAGGTTATTAGGTGTATCTATTATTAATGTATTTCCGGTAAATTTAATAGCAGATAGTGGAGTGGTTAAATAGAATAGAGCAGTATAAGCAATACCTAAAATTCCAAAATAATTACTAAATGAACTCATACTATCGGTAAATTTAACTATCCAATCACATTCAGATGGATTATGTAGGGAAATTGGTACTAATGAAATAAACTCTAATTTTGAAATTTTCCTTAATGTGAGAATATAAAGTATATACTTTAAATACAGTTGTATTGCAATAAATACAGTTAGAATTAAAGTAATTGCACCATAAATTGTAATTAGCTCCTGCAAGATAAGAACCCTTAATAATATTAGAGAAATGAAATAAATTAATCCAATTACAAAACAAATAGATATACTATACCATTTGTTTAGATAGCTATTATTTTTACTGAATATTGGAAATAGTGGAAGATTATTGACTTTAGTACCTGAAATAGATGTTTTAAGGATTATTTCTTTTTTCATTAAATTTTGATATGTGATAATCTGGGCTAACAATAGAGAATTCACCCCGAAAACATATATATAATTGTTTTTTAATGATGAATCAAAAATTGATACTATAATTCCAATAAAAACCCAACAAGTAAAAATAATTGTCCAAAAACATTTTTGAGATAGAATTTTATCAATTATTTTTATTTCCATAGCATTCTCCTACTGATAACTATTTATTATCACTAGTATACCATAGATTCATATCTCCAATATGTTTTCGATTGTAGTTTTCTTACTTTTTTATATTCTTAAAGACTTTTTGAACAGCCTCATAGTACTTTTTCTTCAATAACTAAATATGTGGTATTCTATCCATTAGCAACAACGCACCAAAAATGGTGCGTTTATCTTTTTTGTGCTATAATAGAAATAAATAAAAGGAGGGCTCTCATGATCGGAGAAAATATTAAAGCGTTACGTAAAACACATGATCTAACCCAGCCTGAGTTCGCTAAGATTGTTGGTATCTCTCGAAATAGCTTGAGTCGTTATGAAAATGGAACAAGTTCAGTTTCGACAGAATTAATAGACCGTATCTGCCAGAAATTTAATGTTTCCTATATCGATATCGTAGGAGAGGAAAAGCTGCTCACACCAGTAGAAGATTATCAGTTAACTCTGAAAATTGAAGTGATTAAAGAACGAGGGGCGAATATCTTAGCACAACTTTATCGTTTTCAAGATGAACAAGGAATTGCATTTGATGATACTTCTAATCCTTGGGTTCTAATGAGCGATGATTTGTCTGATTTGATTAACACGAAGATTTATCTTGTAGGGACTTTTGAGGAAGTAGAGCGATACAATGGCTATTTGGATGGTATTGAACGGATGCTAGAACAAGCCAGTCATCTGGTGGTGGCCTAATGAAACTAGAAGAATTTAGTCAAGGTGATTTTGAACGAGCCTCCAAACGACTCGTTCGTTCAATGACTCGCGGTAAAACAACTTCATCTCAGCCTAAAGCTATTTTGCTCGGCGGACAGAGTGGTGCTGGTAAGACAACGATTCATCGTGTGAAACAAAGGGAATTTCAAGGAAATATCATTATCATTGATGGAGATAGTTATCGCTCTTTTCATCCAAACTACCTTGGTCTGCAGGAGAAGTATGGCAAAGATAGTGTGGATTATACTAAAGTATTTGCGGGAAAAATGGTTGAATATCTCGTAGATGAATTGAGTAAACTAGGCTATCATTTGTTAATCGAGGGCACCTTGAGAACAACAGAAGTTCCTCGAAAAACGGCACAATTATTGACAACTAGAGGTTACCAAGTCTCGCTTGCACTGATTGCGACCAAGCCTGAATTGTCCTATCTCAGCACTTTGATACGTTATGAAGAGCTCTATGCTATAAATCCTAGTCAAGCCAGAGCAACTCCTAAAGCACACCATGATGGAATTGTAGAACATTTGGTTGAGAATTTACGGGAGTTGGAAAAGGATAAACTTTTTAGACAAATTCAAATTTACCAAAGAGATCAATCGTGCGTTTATGATTCGCAAGTAGATCAAACCTCAGCAGCAGAAGTTCTACACGAATGCCTATTTGGAAAATGGAGTAAGGTGGAGGAAGAGATGTTGAAGTTGGGACAGGAACGGTTGAGAGAGATGGGGGGAATTAATAAGTGACGAAGGGCTAATTTATGAGTACATGATAATAAAAGCTCATAAGATTTTCTAGTAAAATAGAATTGAACGAACTAGTTACGAAAGGAAGTCTTATGAGCTGCCATCATTTTACTATAGTTGAGCATGAAAGTATTCTCATTTACCGTACGCAAGATCTAAACCCCCCCTCAAATTACTAAGTTATTTCACTTAATATAGGATAAATCCATCCTATATTTTTGCTTTTGTTGCTTAATAATGGTATGATAAACAAAAGGAGGCGATGACAATGCAAATTAATCTTGAAAATTTAATTCCAATCACGGAGGCAAATCAGAATTTCTCTAAAGTTGCTCGTATGGTTGATAGTAAGGGTACAGCTGTTATTTTGAAAAACAATAAACCTAAATATGTTTTAGTTGACTATAACACCTTGGTTCAAGTAGAACAGACAGAAGCTGTTGTTGCAGATCAAGCTAGTGTTGACGAGGTGGCAAGCTCTATCTTGTCACGCCACCTAGAAGCCTTGAAGGAATTAGCTAAATGAAGCGATTAACCGTTGAACAGGTTGTTGCCTTACATAGTCAATTGATTATATCTACGGGAGGAATGGATGGTGTACGAGACAAGGGGTTAGTTGAGGCCTCGCTTTCGAATGTTTTTGACACTTATTTTGGAGTTGATCAATATCCAACTATTGAAGAAAAGGCATCTAGGCTTTGTTATTCTTTGATTAAGAATCACGCTTTTTTAGATGGAAATAAGCGCATTGGTATTTTTGTAATGCTTGTGCTACTAGAACTTAACGATATTATGCTTGATTGTACTGATGAAGAGTTGGTTCATCTCGGATTGGGTGTAGCGGCATCAGAATTAACCTACGAAGATATTTTAGATTTTGTAAAAAGTCATTGATACAAAAAGCAAGTGACTATTAAAAATTACTTGCTTTATTTTTTAATGATTCGAAGGTAATAATGGTGTGAACTTTTTGGTAAAATCTAGCTCAATTCGTGTATTTTTAGTGTAAAATTCACACCATTCAAATGAAAGTTATTCAAATTAGATGAAATTGTTCTTTCTGAAAACGTGAGAAAACATTGATTTTAAGCGCATTTTGAAACGTATTCAAATAGAAGTGTTTCCAACCAGGTCTCACGATTTGTAAGTAAAAGAACAAATAACAAAAAGAGGAGCTTCATACTAAAGTTCCTCTTCTTTATATATATCCGAATCATTATTTTTATTTCAAAAAAGATAGTGAAAAAGGTAGTGATTCGGTTGATTTATATTGCAATGTAGTGAAATTTAGAATTTCAAAAATCGCTTAAAATCAAGGTTTCTCACATCTATTGACGTGTAGTGAACCCCTATTTCACTTCATACTTTGAGGGTTGATGATTTGGTCACAATTGCCTAACCAAATCCCGATTCACTTTAATATTGCTGATCAGGCCGATAACTTCCAACCAAAACCCCTGGTTGTGTTTGGCCTTCCTATTCTCCTTCTCTTGGTGCATCTGTTTGTGATCTTTATGATCGGACGTGATCCTAAGAATCGCATGATGAATGAGAAAATGGTCAAAGTAAACCACTGGTTGACTCCAATCGTTTCTTTAAGTATCTCCTATCTCATCTATAGCAAGGCGCTAGGATCTACTACCAATCCATCAGTTTTTGTTTCGGTTCTGCTAGGGCTCATCTTTGTGATCATGGGCAACTACATGCCCAAGCTAAAAGTGAACCATACGGTTGGAATCCGTCTGCCTTGGACCTTACAGAGCGAAGATAACTGGCACAAAACCCATCGCTTGGCAGGGAAATTGTGGGTCCTCGGAGGTTTGATCCTTCTTCTTGAAGCAGGCCCTCAATTCGCTGTCCCTTATGTAATGGGGATCGTCATCCTCATCATTGTTCTCGTTCCGATCCTATATTCTTATCAATTAAGTCGGAAAAATTGTTAGTATAAAAAACAACCAGAGAAGAAGCAGTCGTGAACTGTTTCTTTTCCGGTTGTTTTTGCTTGTTTTCATAAGAATACGCTCTTATACCGATAGCAATTGAAAGTTAGTTTAATTCTTTGTAATATAAAGAAGATTGCATGGTATAAAGCTCTTCATAGTATTTGTTGGTTTTCATTAAAGCGTCATGTTTATCAAATCCTTCAATCCTTCCATTTCTTAATAACAAAATTTTATCTGCTTGTCGGACGCTTGATAATCGATGTGTAATGAAAAATACGGTTTTTCCTTCCGTTAATTTTAAGAATTTCTCAAATAATTCATATTCGGTTCGGGCATCGAGTGCAGCTGTAGGCTCGTCTAGAATCAGTATAGGTGAATGAGAGAAGAAAGCTCTTGCCAGTGCAACTTTTTGCCATTGACCTCCTGAAAGGTCATGACTATGATCAAATTTTTTTCCAAGAATAGTATTTAGATCTGATAGACTACTTTCAAACCCACTGTCCTCTAATGCCTTTAGGATTTGATCATCTGCATTGATCTCCTGTATATTCGAAATGCCCACATTCTCTCTAAGGGTAAGATCAAATTTAGAAAAATCCTGAAAAATAGCGGAGACATTTTCCCTAAATTTCTCTGGGTCAAAGTTGCTAATCGAGATGTTATTGATCAATAATTCACCTTCTTCAATATTGTAAAATCGGGTAAGTAACTTAATCAATGTGGTTTTTCCTGCGCCGTTTTCTCCAACAATAGCAATCTTTTCTCCCTTATTGACACTGAAGCTGATATTTTTTAAGGCATAGTTTTCACTAGTTGGATACTTAAATGATACGTCTACGAAATCTATTTTTTCAATACTTGATGGCACAGCAACTGTAGCACTCTTAGAGTCTGATGGCAGTGCAATAAACTTGAAAAATTTTTCCATATAAAGCAAGGTGTCGTACAGCAAACTAGAATCTTCAATCAATCTTGACATACTATTAATTGCATACACAATACTTGAAGAAAAAAGCATTACAGCTCCAATTCCCAATTGTCCTACTTTGATAGAATAGATGATATAGATAAAACTTCCTACACTTAATAGAGCAGTTAAAATCAAAAAAATGACAGAACTGTTAAATTTTTTTAACCTTGTCTTTTGAATATTTCTTTTTATACTGGAGAAAGATTGAGTATACTTCTTCATAAAGAAGTTGTAGAGGTTGTATAGTCTCACATCTTTGATCGCCTCTGATGATAGCAAAACTTGACTGTAATATTCCAGTTTTCTTGATTCTTCACTGTTGGAAACAAGGACTTCAAAAGCTTGCTGTTGAAGGGAATAAGAAATCAACCCTTGTGGAACTAAAACCAGCAACATGAGCAAGGCAATGACTGGATGAAATGATGCAAATATAACCAGCATTGAAATAAACAGTATTGCATTTGAAATAATACTAGTCCCAAAGACCAATAAATTCACAGGTCTCCAACTGGCTTCTGAACTTAATAATTGAATATCATTATAAAAATTATTGTCTTCAAAATAGTCAATCGTCTGAATTTCCTCAGACTTTTTCATAATATCACAGTTCAATGTATAGGTAAGATCATCTGTTAACTTGCCTTGAATCATTGTTGTTAACGGCGTAAATATATTATTTAAAAGGAAAGCAACACCCCATACTCCAAGCAATAAGAATAATAATTGTTGTGACAGGTTGTTCATTCTATTAATGAGTATATTCGCAATATACAATGATAACGAAGGCAATAATGCCTGGATCGGTATCGTGATAATCAAAATTAAAATATTGAATGGCGATGTTTTCCACAGATAGAGTATACTTTTAACATACAATACAAGGTAAGTTTTATATTCGCTAACTTTAACCATTTGTCCCCCCTCACTAATAAAACTACAAGCTCAAAGAAAATAGAGCTTAAATGAATTTTGACAAAAATAGGTCATTTCTCGAAGTGCTTTAGTATGCTATATCTTACTAATGATGATGATCTTTTTCAGGATTGCTCATAATCTGTGTAAATATTTCTTTATATTTATATTTCAGATATTTTTCGTGTAGAATGAACAAAGCTACGTAAACAATCATAAAAACAATAGATAAATACAGCATATCAAATGTACTATGTCCAAAATAAGTTGCAGACTCATAAGATCCAATAGCTCCTAAGACCAACCAAGGAATATACTTGTAATACTTAGTTACCATAACACAGTCCCTCCTTTAATTAAACTAATGAGAATATCTAAAACTAAAAGTCATACCTGTACTTGTAGGATTATAAGGATCTAAGGTCATCAAAGTGCTAAATTCTCAAACCAACTTCTACCGCCAATAAACGTGGAAGTTAATTTGTCAAAACAATGCTATTAAAAAATATAAGGGAAAACTTTTTTGTTAAATAAGGTTATCGTTACTATTAACCAAATATAGTTTTTAGCCAATCAACTATAAGTGGTCTAAGTAATGGGATTAAGAATAGACCTACAATGATACCTAAAATAAATATTAGAGACATTTTTTTGAAGCTTCTTTTGTTCATCTATGGACACATCCCTTCAATGAATGGAATCCCCACCATCGCCAACTATCTAACAAGTTGAAGAGTGGGAGTGATGCTATAAAGAATAAATAGTGATTTTTTTCACGTTTATCACATCTTTCTTTAATATATATGATATACTAAACATATATCGAAATGTAAAAATGTCACATATATACACATAATTAGAGGTGGAACTGTTATGCGTTAGGATTACGGTACGATCTATAAAAAAATACGGAAATCAAAACATATTAGTCAAGAGGAAGTTTGCGCTGTAGTTTTACTAAATCTCTACGACTATAGATTAAAAATGTATACACTTCTATACAAATAGTAGAAAAGGACTCAGTCCTGTGCAATACAGAACTAAATCCTTTGGATAAATTATTAATCTAACTATTTGGGTGCACTTAACTTTCGGGATGTTTTGTCAGGAAATGAATATGTAACGTAATGAAAATCTGTGCTATTACCCTATTCTTCATTGACTAATTTTTAGGCTTACCACTTGATCAGCTTGTTTCCAAATGGTTGGATTATGTGTTGCAATAATGATCAGACGTTCCTTATTTTTTAATGTTAGGAGTAAGTCCATAATCTCCTGTGAGGTCTCAGGATCAAGAGCGGCAGTTAATTCATCTGCCAAAATTAGAGGAGGATCTTTTAAAATGATCTTTGCCAAGGCTACACGTTGTGCTTCTCCTCCAGAAAGCTCATATACTTTTTGATCTAGTTGAATATAAGATAGTCCTACTCTATCTAATACTTCTTCTTTAGTCTCTCTCTTTTTTTGTTTGTCTAATTTATGACCAATTAATCCCAAATCTAAATTTTCTGAAACAGTTTTATTATCGATTAGTCCAAAATTCTGGAAGAGATAACCGAGTTCATTTCTGAAATAGTTTGTTGGTTTAATCTTTCGTAAATCTTTTCCTTTATATTGAATACTTCCCTGATCATAAGGTTCTAGCTTGGCTACCATATTTAGTAAGGTTGTTTTGCCACAACCACTATTTCCGATAAGAGCATAGACTTTACCTGCATCAAAATTTAAGTTCAAATCACTAAATACCGTCCGGTCCCCAAAGGTTTTTGTTAGTTGATGGATTTTAATCATTTCTATGCTCCTTTCAATATAATACTAGCCATCCTATCTTCCTTACGAGAACGATGCATTAGTATTAAAATAGAATTCAAACCAAAGACGCAAGAGGTTAGAAAGACTACCCAAAGTTTATTTGTTAGCAAAAGACCAATAGCCCCTCCCAAAATGAAGATAACTATTTGCCAGATAAAAAATTTCTGGTGTAACTCAAAAAAATTTAATCCTGATATTTTCTTAATAAGAATAGTTTTACGAAATTCTTCAAAGTAGAGGATTGTCATTGTATTAAAGAGTAGAATTGAGGTAGCAATACCTAGAAAACCACCAGCAATGATTGTCAATATTTCAACTTGAATGTTGTGACTCATACCACGATAAACATAATAGGCAAGATCATACTGACTGATATATTTCTTTATTCCACCTTGTTCAACTAGTTTTTTAGTGGCATCCAAACCTTTAAAATACAGATAATCAGATGGATAAGTGAAGAAATCATTTCGATTTTTTTCAAAAGAGCTTGGTTTAAGGACAATAAGTATAGGATCACTTAGAAATTGTTGATATGAGATTGGTGTAGAATTATATACGAAACGCTTCTTATTGTTTGAAATATAGAAAACACGAGCTTTCATAGCCTGTTGAATTTTATTTCCCTTATCGTTTCGAATCGCTAGGAAATCTTCATAAATTTGACGCAATTTATCTTCTTGATCTTTTAATTTTTCAGGCAATAGTAGTCCAAATTCTCCTTCTCCAAGGCTATTAATGCTCTTCTTATCTTCTTCATTTAATTCTACATTCTGAACATCTAGATAATTAGGAGTCACATATAAGCTATTAGCATACGGATTGTAGTCATTTATCGACATTTTTCCCATTAAGGGATGTGAAGACAGACCTTTTAGATCGAATGATGCAAGTGGATGCTGAACAAGCATTCCTCCATTCTGAATGCCAGTTTCTATGAAGTTTTTCCATTGTTCTTCCAACATTTTTCTACTATCCTGATTTCCAGCCTCTGCCCCAAACTCCCTATTTGTTGAAAGCAATACCCAATCTTTTTGATTTGACCATGCTGTATCTCCAGCCTGATGCAATTGCCAAATAGTTGAATAGATACTTGTTCTATGAATGGTAAGTACTATTAAAAGAAAAGCGACCAATTGCCCCAAGTAAAGAATACCCCTAATCTGTTTTAAAGGTAACTTTCCTTTGAGCAAAGAAACCAAATGTACCGCTTTAATACTTAAAACATAAAGAAAGCTAAAGAGTATAGAAAGTAACAAAAGTAACAAATTATAAGTTATGTTAGCTGAAAAAATAACTGGAATAGAAAATGGTGTGATATGGAATAGACTTACACCACAGATTCCAAGAAAAATCCCTGCAATTACCCCTAAAAGTAAATCTCCACAATCACTAATAATTGAGTTTCCAAATATCTGAGTTAGGTGCAATCCAGAAATATATCGAATCCCAACTGTTCGCATTTCCTTGGTTTTTTGAATAATCATTAAGGCTATAAAAGTTAGTAGAAAAGTGACCAAAACGAGTAATTGAGTACCATTTCCCATAAACGTAAATAAGCTAAGAAAAATATTTGGATATGAAACAAATGTTTGTGTGAAACCCAATGATTGAAGTTCATGATTTAATCTATCTAGAGTGAGATTTCCAGATAAAATATAATAATTGACAAATAAGCTACTATTGTAAAAATCTTCTTTACTAGCTTTAACAAGGCCATTTGGGATATGGCCAGATCCATATATTGCATAGGAAAAATGAACCTTACCTTTATCATCTATTTTTTCAATTTGTTGACCAATCACACTGTCTGTTTCATTTGCTAATTGATCTAAACTGTATTTTACCTGATCTTTTGATACCTCTTTGTTCTGGGAAAGAATGCCAATAGCTGGAAAACTATTGTGAATAACCAGATTTGAGGTTGAAAAACAAATCCAAAGTAGAAAACTTGTTATAAAGATATTTGAAAGGATAACAAAGAAGCGCTTCATACTTTACTCACTTTCTAAAACTTTCATGGATAGTAATATAATCTTTTCTATGAGCTATGAATTTTTTTAAAATCCGTAATTAAAATATGCTGTTTCACCCAAATTTGTATTTATAAAAGCTTTTGAGGTCTGATGAGCAGGAGCGGAACCATATTTTGATTTACTATCTCTTGCACGAGTTACGCTTGACCAGTGATATTTGTAATCATGGTAATAGTTTGAAAATGCACCCCAGTTATTTGGATCGTGAAAGCATTAATACAAAAAATAAATAGTGATTTTCTTTTGCATATCTGAACCTCCTTCTTCTATATATATGATATACTAAATACATAACGAAGTGTAAAAATGTAACATTTATACACATAATTAGAGGTGAAGTTGTTATGCGTTGGGATTACGGTACGATCTATAAAAAAATACGGAAATCAAAACATATTAGTCAAGAGGAAGTTTGCCAGGATTACACTTCAAGAGCGCACTTGTCGCGTATTGAATCGAACCAAGTAGTGCCTAGTTTTGAGTTGATGGAGCATCTTCTAAAGCAAGTTGGCCTAGATTTCGAAGAATTTCGATATATATGTCATTCTTACCACCATTCCGATAGAGAAGAAATTATCTTATTGGCAGAAGATAACAATGCCTACCAATCAAATGATAAATTATTGGAACTGAAGAATAAGAGTGTAGCTTATTTAAGAAAACATCCTAATGATATTCCTTTGTCAAATATACTAAAGAGAGTAGAGGTCATTCTTTGTTTACGAGAATCTGGTCCAAATGAAAAGGTAAGAATAATGGCAACGGAAGCTTGGAACGAAATTAAAAATCAGGATGTCTGGTATCATAGTGACCTCAAATTAATTGTCGTTATTTTATTTACACTTCCACTAGAAACAGTGATTTCTATCTGTGATGAAGTGATAGATAGGCTCAATGATTACTCTGATTATACAGAGATTCTTCCCACCAAGTATAAATTACTCTCAAATTTAGCCAGTATTTTTCTGTGGAATGGTTTGATGGAGAAATGTACGAGGATCAGTTATCTATTGTTAGATACGGCAAAAAAAAGTAAGCGATATGATTTTCTAGGAAATGCCAAAGTGACACTTGGAATTTGTTTAAGTGATAAAAAGCTAGTTGATGAAGGATTGCAACTACTCGAATTAACGGATGAACAAACACTATTGGAAGCATGTCAGTCAGATGTGAATCGTTTTTTCAAGGAATGAGTTTCTAAATGGATTTAGTCATAAAACGGTTTGAAGATATAATCGACATATTGTTGTATCCATGCTCAATGGTTATTGGGTAAGGGATGGCAACCTACACATTATCCCGTTAGATCAGCTAGTTAAGCAATATTTGAAAAAATGATCATTTAATTTAACAAATAATAATTTTGAATTGCACCTCAAATGTTAGAGTTCATCTAATATTTGAGGTGATTTTAATATGAAATACAATTATTTTCAATTATCAAATAAAGAGATTTCCGTTCAGAAGACTTTGATAGCATAGTTTGAACCAATAAATACTGAGGAAAATATTTTGAGTTCATTTATCTAAGTATAAAATGTGTATATAAGAGACAATTTGACATTTGCTTTTTTATTTTGTGTATTATTATTCTAGAAAGAAAAAAAGATTTCAATTTTAAAATCGTTCGTTATCTTTTTATTGTAGATAAATAGGTAATGAAGTAATGCTTAAGTCAGGAGGTATAGGCTGATGAAGAAAAAAGATCTTGTCAAACAAAAATTTTTAACTTTTATCATCCTTGGTATTATCATTCTCTTATCAGCCTGCACTCTTGTAGGACCACAAAAAAAATCTCCTTCCGGTAGTACCAATGTGTCTAGGAAAATAGGATTCGAGGAAAGAAAGGCAGAAGATTTATTAAAAAATTCTATTTCTATCCCTTATCCAGATGCGAAAATCTTTACACCTACCGCGCTGTCAAATGATGGGATTGCTTATGGCGAGGCTGTTGACCAAGGACACGAAGATCAGAATTATCTTGCCAGTATGAATTTACATACCAAGGAATTTCAAAAGATAAAAGATGTTGAAAAGACATCCAATCTGACTCATGTAGCTGTTAGCTATGTAGATCATGATATTGTTGTTTTTGAAGAGTATGATCAACTCAATCAGACAGGGATCTACTATCTTTGGAAGATAAAAGACAAATCTTTAACGACACTAATCGATAGGAGACCTATTGGAACGGTTCCAGTTACTCAAGTAGCTCGATCCAACCAGAAACTCTTTATAAATTATGAAGTAGGCGATAGCCTATATCAAATTGAAGAATTTGACCTTGAAACAGGGTCTCATCAGACAATTGAATCAGAAAATAGCGGTTTTCCGAATGTCTTTAAAAATTACTTGTATTATGTACAAATTGATAACACAGCTTTAACCACAAAAATTGTAGCCTACTCCTTAAGTGATGGGCAGAAAAAGGTTATAGATCAAACAAAGGATGATCAACGCTATTATGTCGATTTATTGACGAATGGGCACAATCTCCTTTACTTGGTTGCAAATAATAAAGATGCTTCATTTACCTTTGAAAATAAAAACCATAAGAAGATATTTTCTACTTCACAGGCAGAAACCTCCATATATCGCAATATTTATCTCACTTATATGGGAGAAAGAAGAAGTGAGGAGCGTGTTAAATCACAGTATTATTTGTGGGATTTAAGACATCAGATTCATTATTTATATGATCATGGACCAATTTTGCTATCAGATAAAGGAATTTTATGGATTCAATTCAAAAAGAAGGATAGTGAGATTCCAAAAGGTGAAATCTATCGAAATGAAAACTCCGTGATGCGCTATCAAGAATGGTAGAAAGGAGAAAAATCATGAGAAAAGTTCATTTATTCCTTGTACTTCTGACTTTGCTTGGTTTATCTGGCTGTACAGAGACACAAAAAGAAAGCCAAACAAGTCCTTCCAGCTCTCGTAAGGTCACATCCTCTTCATCAACAACAGTTAGTGTAAAAACAAAGGAGCGTACAGAACCTAATCCTCCAATGCCAGCAGAGGTAGCAGAGCGATTAAAAATTAAGGAAGGCAGTACGGAAGCCAGAACTCAGCAAACTTTGCCAACTTCAACCCAGGAACAAGCTTCATTGAAAGAGAATACGCAAGCTTCTCAATCGGTCAAACAAGAAACATCGTCCAAAGAGAATCAAGGAATTCGAAAACTATTGCCTATTTCTTTAAAACTTCAAGAAGAATGGTATTTCTGTGCTCCTGCAACAGTCCATATGATGCTGGCTAGTCGAGGGGTTAGCGTCTCTCAACATCAATTGGCTAAGGAAATGGGGACTTATAATCCCTATGGGACGCATAATCGAGATGCCATTCGCGTCTTGAATCAGAATCTATTTGGCTATCCGGAACCAAGTGGAAATCAGGCAGGCTATCGACTGGTTACTGTAACAGATGCTCGTCCAGATTCGGAAGATATCCGTCTCTTTAAAGAACGCGTACGCAAAGATATTGATGATGGGTATCCTCTCTATTACACCTTTAATGTAGCTCAAATCTATCCTGGAAAAAGTGGGGAACATAATGTGATCGGAGTTGGCTATGAATTGACAGCAGATGGTAAGGACATCTCAGCAATCTATTATCTAGACCCCGATACACATGTACAGGATCCAACCTATGGAGGCTTGAAGAAACTGACACCAGAGGAGTTATTAGCAGCCATGGTTACATGCGGTGAGAAAAATTATGCTTGGTGAGAAAGTGAGTCGTGAAATGGATAGGAGGGATAACCTATGAAACGCTCCTATCTTTTTGGGATTTTATTTCTATTCTTCCTTTTGCTTTCTTGTTCTAAGGTCCAAACACCAATGTTTCAAGTTGATCCAGAATAGAATCTTTACTTGGTCACCTCAAAAAGTATTCAATCATATACTAAGAAAGAGAATAAGCTCGAGTTACATCGAGTAGAAAAAATTGATGTAGCAACGTATGTTAATCTCTGGTTTTCGTGTTTATACAGTGGTGATAAGATGATCATAACTGAAGGTGATGATTTTGCACCAATAGATCATCAAAATATCATTTCAATTGATTTTTCCAAAGGCGAGATAAGGAAAAATCATACTAAGAATTATGCAATGATGGGATCAGGTATCTCTTCTAATTACTTTTATACTGCTCAAACAGATGCAAACTCAGGAATATTAACAGTCTTTTCTCTTAATGGAAAGCAAGTTTTTCAGAAAAAATTTAACCAAATGACAGCAATTTCGAGTCAGATTGTTGAAAATAATTCTAACGTATATGCTGAGATTGCTTATCAAGATCCAAAACGAAATCGTCCAGAAGGCGTGTTGGATTCAGATTTAATAGTACTAAATGAAAAAGAGCATTGGAAAGAAAAAGATGTTGGACTTTGTTGATAATCGAGATAAAGCTAATCTAAAATTACTTGAAACCCAAACTTGTGAAACCAGGCTTGAAAAAAGCTCGTAAAGCATCACAATTTAGTAAACGTTAAAACTTATTTACACTTATTGAAAGCATTTCGTCTAATACGGGATGCTTTTTTGTCAAGCTTAATTTTTCAAATTGAGAATTCTCTTTTCTTGCATTTCAAAAAAAAAAGAACGTACAATAATATTGGAAGGACTACCGCTTAAACAGAGATAGAAAGGAAAAAATTAGGAAACTATATTTCTCTGGTTTAATGTGTTAGAACTAAACGATATATCTTTTCGCATTTTATACTACACTAATAACTACGAAAGGCTAGGTTTATTAAGGAGACTCAACATGCTCAAGAAATTCACTACATGCGCTTTTATCGTTACTCTAATTTCTTCTGTCCTTATCGGAAGTAACATAATATTTGCAAATGATAAAGGCGAGGATATCCAAGCGAAACCACCAACTCTAGAGATAATGGTAAAACAAGCTTCTAAAGATTCTACTCTCTTGGAAACGTTAAATCAATTTTCAGATCAGGATACTATCATTGCCTATCCTGAAAACATGGGTGGCGGGTTTTCTGTTAAATCTGCAGATAGTAGCGAACCTCTAGTCGGAGAAATTCTTGATACTAAAGGGGAAAAAGTCATTTATAAAGACTCTCAACCTGTCACTATTGCCCAAGTAAAGGAAGCGATTCAAAACAAGTAATAAACTGATATAAATAAATATAACCGGCCTATTATTAAATAGGTCGGTTATCAGTTGCAGATTTCTGGGAATTGATCAAGAATTACGAGAAAGATAACCTCGATATGACGTTTGGTTACCCAAGAATCGCAGGCTCTAATAGCTAATAGCAATATTTTTATGCACAAAAAGAGTGGGAAAGGAATCGTTTTTATACTTATCCTTAGAGGTTGTTAAAACATTAAAAATTAATCCTGAAAATAATTGGATTCAAGAAACAAGTGTTCCAGAGGGTGAATATAGAATAAGAACATATATTGAAAATTTAAGTCCTAGAGCTACGACAAAACAAAAAGCAACTTATATGGTGAACAGAGTCACTAAGAATCCTTCAAAGACAGAAACACCTTGTTTTGTTTTTATGGAAGGAGACGAAAAATTTTTATCAGCATATTATGGATTAGTTGATTTTCAAAGAAAAGACGGTAGTTTCCTTAAAGGAAATTTTAGCGAAGATGAAATGAATCAATACTATCAAGAAGCAATAGGATCTCAGACTGGAATGCTAGGTTCTGGTGAAAATAATAAAAATGATAATGATAAAGACATTAAAAAAGATAGAGATAGTGAAAAAAATGATTCAATAAAACCGAAAAGTAGCAAAGAAAATGAAAATAAAGCAGGTGGAAAAGAATCTATTAATAACATAAAAACGAATAGAAATAAAATAGAATTTCCTCTCTTCATTATTGTAATGTTTTCTGTTGTTTTCATTTTCCTATTGATAATTATTAAAAGAAGTAATATTAAACGTTAGTCTATATTTCTTATGGATCTTTGTGATTAGATTTATAATATAGAGAGGAAACTTTGTAAAAAAAGAAGCCCTGCAAGAAACTTCATAATAGAAGCTTTCTTGTGAGGCTTTATTTTTATATTTACAGAAAAAACAGAATATATTAATTAATATTTAGTAGAAAAAAATAATAACTAAATATGGTATAATAACGTTATAAATTAAGGAAGTATTTTTTGATATGAATATAACTGAACAAAAGAAAAAAGCGAAGGAATTTATTAAACGATGGGAGAATCGCGGAAATGAACGCCAAGACAGTCAATCATTTTGGCTTGATTTGCTTCAGTCTGTATATGGGATTGAAAAGCCTACGGAATACATTACATTTGAAGACAAGGTTAAGATGGACCACACAAGTTTTATCGACGGGTTTATTGATACTACTAAGGTGTTAATTGAGCAGAAGGGGGCAGATAAGGACTTAAACCAGGCAATTAGACAATCAGACAACACCTTATTAACACCTTTTCAGCAAGCTAAACGATATTCAGCCAATCTTCCATACTCTAAACGTCCTCGTTGGATTGTAACTTGTAATTTCAAAGAGTTCTATGTCTATGACATGGAACAACCAAATGGCGAGCCTAAAGTAATTAGACTTTCTGATTTGGATAAAGAGGCCTATCGTCTAGAGTTTTTGATAGATAAGACAAATGAACATCTAGAACATGAGATGAAGGTTTCTATTGAAGCTGGTGAGATTGTCGGAGAGATTTACGAGGGGCTTCTAAAGCAATACATCAATCCTGAAAGTCCAGAGAGTCTCCATGCTATTAACCAATTGGTTGTTCGTTTAGTGTTCTGTCTGTATGCTGAAGATGCAGGGATATTTGGCCATCGAATGATGTTCCATGACTACCTAGCACGTTTCGGTAGTCGTGATTTTCGTAGAGCTTTAATAGACCTTTTCTCAATTCTCGATACGACTGTTGAGGAACGTGATCCATACTTAGATGATGAATTACTGTCCTTCCCATACGTTAACGGAGGAATGTTTGCCGAGAATAATTTGGAAATTCCAAACTTCACAGAAGAGCTCCGTGAGTTGATTTTGGAACATGCTTCGTCTAGCTTTGATTGGTCAGAAATTAGTCCTACGATTTTCGGTTCAGTATTTGAATCAACCCTGAACCCAGAAACACGCCGAAGCGGTGGCATGCACTATACCTCTATTGAAAATATTCATAAAGTTATTGACCCACTCTTCCTAGATGAGCTCAGAAATGAATTGAATGAGATTCGTCAATTCAAGCAATTTAAAACGGTTGAACAAAGAGCTAAACAGTTCCAGTTAAAACTATCTAGTCTAACATTTTTCGATCCTGCCTGTGGTTCAGGAAACTTTCTAACAGAAACTTACACATCCCTCAGACGCTTAGAGAATGAGGCTATTAAACTTTATATGGGGGATGCAGTAGCATTGGATTTAGGTCAAGAACTTGTTAAAGTGAAGCTGAATCAATTCTATGGTATCGAGATTAATGACTTTGCTGTTTCTGTTGCTAAAACTGCACTCTGGATTGCAGAAAATCAGATGTTGGAAGAGACTAAAGACATTGTATTTGCGAATATTGATTTCCTGCCTCTCAAGTCTTATACCAATATCGTGGAAGGAAATGCTTTAAAAATCGATTGGGAAACTATTGTACCAAAGGATAAATTGAGCTATATTATCGGAAATCCTCCTTTTATTGGCCATTCATTGCAAAATAGTGTACAAAAATCTGAAATTAAATCCATATTTGTTGATGAATTTGGTAAACCTTATAGATTATCTGGGAAAATTGATTACGTCGCAGGTTGGTATTTTAAAGCCTCGGAGTTAATGTATGGTACAAATATTAGAACTGCTTTTGTATCAACTAACTCTATAACTCAAGGAGAGCAAGTAGCTGGAATTTGGAAACCACTAATCGAACGATTTGGAGTAAAAATAGATTTTGCTTGGAGAACATTTGTATGGAACAGTGATGCAAGTGAGAAAGCAAAGGTTCATTGTGTAATTATAGGTTTTTCTATAAATGCGAATGTTAAAGAATTCACCTTATTTGATAACGAGTTAGTAAATGTAGTTTCGAAAATAAACCCTTATCTTGTTGAGGGGGATAATATTTTTGTTGAAAGTAGAAGAGAACCATTATTTGCACAAACTCCGATGTTTGCTGGAGGTAAGCCAACTGATGGAGGAAATTTAATATTAACAATTGAAGAAAAAGATAAGCTAATAGAAAAAAATAAAGATATTGAAAAATTCATAAGACCTTTTCTGATGGGAGCTGATTTTATTAAACGAAAGCCTAGATATTGCATTTGGTTATATAAGGTTAATCCTTCGCAGTTTAGACAAAATCCTGAAATCATGGAAAGAGTCAAAAAGGTTCAAGAATTTCGATTAAGTAGCCCAAGTAAAATTACTAATAAAAAAGCTGAGCGTCCAACTGAATTTGATGAAATTAGAGACAGTTCTGATGACTATCTAGCATTTCCAAAAGTATCTTCCGAGAATAGAAGATATGTACCTATTGATTATTTATCAAGAGAAGTTATTCCGGGGGATAAGTTATTTATGGTACCTAACGCTAGCTTATATGATTTTGGTATTTTAACCTCCAATGTCCATATGGCATGGATGAGAACAGTAGCAGGGCGAATGAAATCAGATTACAGTTATTCCAATACTGTTGTTTACAATAATTTTCCGATACCAGAATTTACAGATAAACAAAAAGAGAAAATCAGCAATACTGCTAAAGCTATTTTGGATGCTAGAAATCTTTATCCAGATACAAGTTTTGCAGACCTATATGACGAGTTAACCATGCCGGTTGAACTTCGGCGTGCCCACCAAGCAAATGATAAAGCAGTAATGGAAGCCTATGGCTTAACTAAAATAGTCGATGGCAAGAAAACTTGGCTAACTGAAAGTGAGACAGTTGCAAAACTTTTTGAAATGTATAAGGAAATTACAAAATAGGTTGATATAAACGGTTACTTTTGGTAGATAAACAGAAAAGAAAGAATGTTGAAAAATTCAACATTCTTTCTTTTAAAATGTATTCCAATAATAGAACGTTTATAGAATTTGAATTAGTGTTTTTATTTTAGATTCTTTGATAAAAGAGCTAAAATTGCATCACTATCATTTGAAGCATCTATTTTTACTAGTCCAGTTTCAACTCTACTAAATAACGAGTGAATTATTATTAATCGTTCTTCTTTGTCAATGTCAGTTCCAGCATAGGTAAGAGCTTGATAAAATCTTGTCAAAGCAGCCTTTTGTTTATATTCGGTAGCTAAATGATGATTTGACATAACGATTTTTATCAATACTCTAATAATATAGATAAAAAATGAAATAACTGAAATAAGTATAAACGACTCAGATATAAATGGAAGGTCTTTTTTGATAATATTTAAAGAATAATCATGGATAACAATAACCAATAATACTAAAGCAGATATTAAAGCTAAGGCTGCACCAATAAGGAAGTATGTCCATCTTGTAGCTCGTTTTTGATGTTCTACAGCACGTTCATTCCAAAGTTGCTCTGGCGCTTCTAAAGAAAGCTTGTTTTTATAAGTTTCCTGCAAGTCGTTCAGCTTGTTTTGCTTTTCTTCTTGCCATTCGTTAAGAGATTTTTGAAATTCAGTAAATTCAGAAACTTTTTTATCAAATTGTTTCTGAATTTCATTATGTTTATCTTCTGTGAACGACGTAATTTCTCTATACTGTTTATCGGATTGAATTGAAATATCTCTTAACTTGTTTGTTATAGGAGCTACTATATTTGTTTCAAAATCAGAGAGATTCTCTTTAATGTTTGAAAAGTTTTTTCTGAGTAGAAATAGGGCGGGATAAAATTTATACTCATAAGAGTTTGAAAAATAACTACCAATGTAACTTGGATTCTTAGAAAGATATATATAACTTTTTATAGCTTCAACAAGATTGTTTTGATTCTGTTGAGTATAGAAAGAAACAAAACTTTTTATTTTACGAATTTCAGAATCTCTATCAATAGGAGAAGCTATCGATAATTTGTATATCGTCTTATCTTGTTCTCCATATTCACGATCACTTGATAGGTTATTGTAAATTTGGTAATTTATGTCGTCGATATTTAATTCTTCAAGCTCGAAAAGATATTTATTTATTACATTAAACTTATGTTTCAAATCTTGCCAATTTGACATAAAATTATTTGGAGCAATATCATTAATAGAACTCCAATAGGTAAAGTTACTGTTTATAATTCTTTCAAGCTCGTCAAATGTAAAAATAGCTTCGTTTTCGTTGAAATTAATTATGAAATCGTTAGAAATAGAGAATCTAAAGAGAAGCTTGTCGTTTAGAAAATTTAATATTTGACTTTTAATTAAAACCATTAAATCCACCTATGTTACAAAGTAATTAGTTATTACTAACTATTATATCATAGAAAGACTGTATAAAATAAATCGTATAGACGGAAAATTTTTGGTAGCTAAACATACAAAATATATTACTTCTTTCAAAATTTCCATCAAAGGAATGTTAATTCATCAGCTTTCTTTTTCAGATCTAATCAAATCTAAGAATTATAAGAAAAATAGGCTTTGGATTGAAATAAATCATAAATAACTATACAAATTGTCTCTCCGTATAGGAATGATTTAGTGTTCTTCAGTTGAAACTATAATCCTAGGTATGAAATTAAAAAATTTTTTTAATTTGGTCATTAAAAATTTTTTCAAAAAAATTTTAATCCTATATGGAAGATCTTATAATGTGTATTAAAATCCTTAAAATATCACTATTTCCGCTATTTTAAAGGGCACTTTGTAAAGTGTCCTTTTTAAATTTTAGTAGAAAATTGAGCAATTTTTGGTAGAAAAAGCGACTTTTTTTGATTTTTCTTTTTTTTACTTTCATCAAAAAATGGCAGACTATAAGTATGGAAAGAAAATTTATTGAGTGCAAGAGAGTTGTAGCTTCATCGCTACAACTCTTTTTTTTGCTCTCAAAAATCTTTTCAAATAAGTAAAAAAGAGGTTATATAATGCCTGTTGATAAAAACAAGAAAATCGAGAAGATTTTAAATACACCGACTTTGAATTTGCTACCTTCTGTTAATTCGAAAACAGTTGACAAAGTGAGGGATCCGATCACTAATCGAACCTCGATTCATTTAGGGACTGGTACGATTCATATTGAAAACTTTGACGCTAACAAAGATTATTTCAAACTCCGAGTTTTGAAGATGTTGGATTTATTGATTCTTCTTGTCGGGAAGAAGAACAAATATAGACTAAGTGAAGAAGAGGCTGTTGACTGCTTTGTTGAATTTTCAATTAAACAGTATGCAGAACTGATGGGGAAAAATAATCCAAAAAGTACTTCAACGAAGAAAAATGTACGTCGTATCATCGAAGAGGCATTAAGCTTGCTAAACGATCTTTCTATTAGTACCGCCGAAAAGAGAAAATCGGAAATCAAAGAATTCAAAGATATGAAACTGATTGAGGAATTCAAATGCAAAAAAGGAGTTTATACAGTTCAATTGACTGAAAAATTCGTTAGATATTTAATTACTTCTTATGTTAGTAATTTCCCTCTCAGACTTTTTAAAATTGATGAACGTAGTAAAAATGTTTATTCTTTAGCAAAGAAACTAGTCTATCATCAAAGTATCAATAATAATAGAAAGAAAAGAATTCATGAAGTCATATCAGTTGAAGCTCTATTGAATGTATGTCCTAAAATTCCAGCAATAGAAGAAGTTAGATTGAAAAAAGGTGGATGGCGTTCAAGAATTGAGGAGAGCTTAACTAATTCACTTGATAAACTAGCCGATGATAAAATCCTAGTTAGTTGGGAATACTGTAATCCAAATTGTGAACCTTTATCAAAAAAACAGTTAAAAATGAAATCATTTTTTGAATTTAAAAAATATAGGGTTCATTTTAAGGTTTCAGGGATTTAAATTGACTGATTTATCGATTTACTTCGATTAAATCAGTATTTATGGGGTGTGTTGAATTAGAATTTGGAGTATGTTGAATTAGAATTTGGGGTATGTTGATTTTGTAAAAAAATTTTTCACCCTTGGTATAACTGATATTTTAGCATCTCTGATTTTCAATACTAATAATATTAATAAGCAGCATATGCCTTCAATTTTCGTATTGAAGGCAATGCTATAATTTTGCCTGTAAGAAAAAAAGTCCGGATTTTATTTTTTTACTGGAAACTACAAGAGGAGAAAAAAATGTTTGAAGAAGAAAAATCTTATTTGAAAGCATACATTGAACAAATCTCTGAATCAAGTCGTAAAGGTGGTAAAGGAGCATATATTTGCCCCCTCTGCCACAGTGGTGAAGGAAGAAACAGAACTGGTGCTTTTCATATTTACGCTGAAACCCAATGGAAGTGTTTCTCTTGCGATAGAGGTGGAGATATCTTTGATCTTATCGGCTATGTAGAAGGAATTGATAAATTTAAGGATCAATTGAAGCGTGTCAGAGAGTTGTTTAATCTATCAACTGAATGTGATGAATTCAAGGACCAGAGGACTGAATGTTTGAATTCCAATGTTATCTTTCCTTTAAAGGAAGAAGAGAAAAAAGATAATTATTTAAGCTTTTATAATGAGGCCACAAAGCATCTCTGTGAAACTGACTATTTTCTTAAACGAGGGTTGAGTTTTTCAACAGTCCACCGATTTAAAGTTGGCTACGTAAAAAAATGGAAACATCCTCATGTGACTAATCCTAATGTTCCTGAAACACCTCGGTTAATTATTCCTTTAAGTGAAAGTTGTTATTTTGCTCGTGATACAAGAGAAATTGTACCAGAATATCAATTGAACTATACTAAACAGAAAGTGGGAGGAAGCGATCTTTTTAATAAAAGTGAACTCTTCAAAAATTCAACGGATCCAATTTTTATTGTAGAAGGCGAAATAGATGCCATGAGCATCGTTGAAGTTGGTGGAAAGGCAGTAGGACTTGGGAGCATTGGAAATATAAATAAATTAATTAATCTTATTTCTGATCTAAAAGTTGATCGTACATTCATTCTCTCATTGGACCAAGATGAAAAGGGGAGAGAGGCTGAACTAAAATTAGCAGAGCAATTTAGAAGTAAGAAGATAAAATTTATTTCTTACAAATTAACTATTGATGATGTAAAAGATCCTAACGAAATGTTAGTGAAAAATAAAGGAGTATTTAACAAAATGGTGGAAAATGCAATCAATCAAACAAAAAGTGAAAAAGAACGGTATCTTGAATATTCAACAGCTAATCATCTTTCGAAGTTTTTTAATGGCATTACGAATGGTTCTAATAATACATGTATTAAAACAAATTTTGAAGGTCTAGATGATCTGTTAGAAGGTGGTCTTTACGAAGGCTTGTATTGTGTTGGTGCAATTTCCTCCCTTGGAAAGACAACATTTGTAACTCAGATTGCTGATCAAATTGCAGCACAGGGAACAGATGTTTTGATTTTTAGTATTGAAATGTCTAGGTGGGAAATAATTAGTAAAAGTATTAGTCGTCACACTGTTATCGAATCTATTGCCTCTAATAGTGATATCAGGAATGCAAAAACAGCACGAGGAATTACTGAGGGGAGTAGATATGCAGGTTACAGCACCCCAGAGATTGATTTGATTAAAAAAGCTAGAGAAAATTACGCTCAATACTGCAAAAATATTTACATTGTAGAAGGTACTGGACTTATTGGTGTGGGACTAATTCGGGAAACTGTTGAAAAGCATATCAAATATACTGGAAAAGTACCCGTGGTTATTATTGATTACTTACAAATTCTATATCCGGTGGATGTACGATTAACTGAAAAACAAAATACAGATAGATCGGTAATAGAATTGAAAAGGATCAGCCGAGACTTTAAAACACCAGTGATCGCTATCTCTTCTTTTAATAGAGAAAACTACAAATCTATTGTAAGTATGCAGTCTTTCAAGGAAAGTGGAGCCATCGAATACTCTAGTGATGTTTTAATTGGACTTCAACTTAAAGGTACTGGACGAGAACACTTTGATGTTAATGAAGCTAAATCGAGAAATCCACGAGAGATTGAGTTAGTGGTTTTAAAAAATCGTAATGGAAGAACTGGCATTAAGATGGAATTTGACTATTATGCGATGTACAATTATTTTAAAGAAAAGTAGTTTAAGGCTTTTGGTTAATGATCTAATTTGTTGAACTATTATAAGCCTTATCAAAAGATGGAAATCTCTGTAATTAAGAATTAGAAGGAAGAGATAATGCAAACAATAAATCATACAGAATTAATGAAATTAGGTTTTCCTGAACATACGGCACGGGATATTATAAGACAAGCAAAGTTAATTGCTGTTCGACAATTTGAAGAATCTAGAGCTTTATCGAATAATGTGGTAGAATTAAGTAAATCACCATTTGATAATTCTCGTCTTAATTTAGCTCCTACGTATATTGTAGAAGAATTACTCGGCTTTAAGTTGCTTTCTGAAAGAAAGGAACAAAATGAGTAAAAAATATAAATGCGTAAGTCGAAATAAGAAAGGAAAAATTTACTATGAAGTTGAATTCAGTGTAGATCCTTCTACGGGTGACCGAAAGAGGTTTAGGGTTAAATCTTATAAAGATCAATTTGGAATTGATTTTAAAACAGAAAAGCAAGCCTTTGACGAAGTCTGTAGGATAAGAACTGAATACAATGCTAAAATAGCTAGTGCCAGTGCAAATAGGCCACAATTAGATATTCCATTTTCAAAATTTATGGAAGATGTTTATTTGCCTTATTATAAGAAAACTGTTCAGTCCGTAACCTATCAAACTGCTTATCCTCAGTATAAGACTTTTATTGAGGTTTTTGCTGACAAGAAACTGTCTGAAATCAATATTCGGGAATGCGAGGATTTTAGATTATCTTTAATGGAAGACTACTCTCCAAACTACGCAAAAGGACTTTGGTGTAAACTGAAGAAGTGCTTAAATTATGCAGAACGCTTGGAATACATCGAGAATAATCCTTGTCGAAAGTTAGACAATCCTAAAGGAGAAAAACCGAAAACTGAATTTTGGACTGTAGAGGAACTTGATAAGGTTTTAAAAACTTTTGATCAGACAGTTTATGAAGAGAGGCAGTTTTATACGACTATCTGGCTCTATTTTATGACGGGGATGCGAGTCTCTGAGGGTCTTAGTTTAAAGTGGTCAGACATAGATCTTAAAAATAAGGTTATTCATATTCAGTCTACCCTCGAATATCAAGGGAATGGGAAATACGTTCGAAAAGAGCAGACAAAAACTAGGGCAGGAATGCGTTTCTTAGAAATAGATGACGAAACTGTTAAAGTGTTGAAAAATTGGAGAACTGTACAAGTGTATAATAGAGAAGATAATTTCGTATTAGCACGGTTTAACTCTCCCATGAACAAATCTACCTTAAGTCGAATGTTAAAAAGGCATGCACTAGTGGCAAAGGTTCCGGTTATTACTGGGAAAGGTCTACGTCATAGTCATGATTCATTTATGATAAACGTTCTAAAAAAAGATGTTTTGTATGTATCGGCCCGCTCAGGAAGAACAGACAAGGCTACAACACTAAACACCTATTCTCATTTCTATGATAGACAAGTTGTTACTGGTGGTGCTGAGATAACAGAGGCATTAGGAGAGCTGGGATTAATTGCAAATCCCGCCACAATCCCGCCAAGTAAAGAAACCAAGTAAAAAATAGCTGTGTGAGAACAACTAAAGCAACGACGCTTCAGTTACTCTTAAATAATAGAGTTTCCAAACAAAATGAAAACCGAGGTTTAGGCCTCGGTTTTTTTGTCGTTGAAAATAATGATGATAGAATGTGAATAGAGGGCTTTTATAAAGCTAACATGTGTAGCTCTCTTTATTTTCTCTAAACCTACTAAATAGTGCAGTTTTAATGATGTTACATTTGCTATATTCCCTTGAGATGTTGCTAATTTGTTGCTATAATGGCTATAAATCATATCATAAAGGAGAAGATGATGAAAAATTTTAAACGTCTTTTGTTAGCTGTTGTAGCTGTCTTTGCAGCCGTCCTTTTGGTAGCATGTGGCGCTAAAAGCGATAATGGGACTTACGTGTTTGAGCCTACTAAGGATGAGATCAAAGATATTATGCCAAGTGAATTTCAATCTTTGATAGGTGATAATTACTCATTCACTATTTCGATTACAATCAATGATAAGAAAGGTGAGATGAAAGTAGACACCAATGCAGGTGGTCAAAATGTAAATCAAGTGATTGATTTGGAAGTAGACCAAAAAGCTAAAACTCTTGTCTCAGAAAATGAGTATGGGAAAGCGGAAATTACTTATCAAGTTTCAGGAAATGTGTTAACGATTAAGGATGTGAAGAATTCTTTGATGGGTGACACAGACATGTTTAATAACTACATGAAAATTGCTAAGTTCAAAAAAGTTAAATAAGCAATCATGGCGGGATTTAAATTCCGCCTTATTCTATTTCTTTGTTGATACAAGAAATATTACAAGAATATGACATTTATAAACTTTCATTGCCGTGTGTCTGAATTGTTGATATAATAGGGTGAATCTAACTAAAAAGGAGAAGTTATGAAAAACTTTAAACGAATTCTTTTGGCTGTAGTAGCTGTTTTTGCAGCAGTCCTCTTGGTGGCATGTGGTGCCAAAAGTGATAACGGGACTTATGTCTACAAACCAACAAAAACTGAAGTGAAGGAGATCCTTGAAGAACAAGGTGCTCCAAGTTCAAGTGTAGATGCATTGATCGACAATGTTAAATTGGAAGTTTCAGTGACCATTAAAGATAAAACAGGTAGCCTTAAAATTAAAGGTGAAATGATGGGACAAAAAACAGACCAATCATTTGATATGAAAGTTGACCAACAAAAGAAAACTCTTCAATCTAAAACAGGTAAAGGTGAAAAGGTTAAATACAAAGTTTCAGGCGATGTGTTCACTTTTGATTTATCTGGTGAAAAGAGTTCAGGTCATGAAGCCGCTTTGGAAATGTTCAAAAACGCTAAATTCAAACGTACAAAATAATACAAGAGAAGGGCAGAGAGTATCTGCTCTTTTTCTTCTTCAAAACATCTTGAATCGGTATTAAAATAGTGGTAAAATCTGATTATAAAATACATTAGGAGATTGATTATGAAAAATATTAAACGTATTCTTTTAGCTTTCGTTGCAGTTTTTGCAGCCGTCCTCTTGGTGGCATGTGGTGCCAAAAGTGATAATGGGACTTATGTCTACAAACCATCAAAAACTGAACTCAAGAAAATTCTTGAAGATCAAGGCTTATCAGGTAGTCAATTAGAGTCTATTGGAAACGTTATTAATTTTGAAGTTTCTATTAAGATCAAAGATTCTAAAGGAACCCTCAGCATCGCGGGTGAAGTCGCTGGTCAAAAGAATGAGCGATCTTATGATGTCAAAATCAATCAAAAAGAGAAAACAATCTCGTCAAATGATGGTAGTGGAGAAAAGATTACATACAAGGTCGATGGTGACTATTTGACATTTGATCTTTCTAAGTTAAGTAATAGCAACCAAGGGGATCTTATGATTCTTAAAAATGCTAAACTCAAACGCACAAAATAAAGCGACTGAAGAGTGGGGAAACCTGCTCTTTTCTTTTTTTTAAATATCTTGAATTAGTATTAAAATAATGGTAAAATCTGATTATAAAATACATTAGGAGATTGATTATGAAAAATGTTAAACGCCTTATGTTAGGTATTGTTGCTATTTTTGCAGTTGTTCTGTTAGTAGCTTGTGGTGCTAAAAGTGATAATGGGACCTACAAAATGGAGACGAATATAGATCAGTTAATGGGGCAAGATTCAGAATCTGAAGTGTTGAAAGATGCGAAAGTTACCATTGAATTGACTATTAAAGATTCAAAAGGGGAATTAAAAATTATTCAGAAGATGGCTGGTAATGAAGTACCATTAAAATTGGATTTAAAAGTTGATCAAAAGGAAAAATCATTAAAACGTTCTTATGGTGATATGGAGTTGAAATACAACATCAAAGGTGATGAATTGACATTTGATTTATCTAAATTAAGTTCTAGTGACCAAGCGAATCTTGTTATTCTTAAAAATGCTAAACTCAAACGCACGAAATAAAGCGACTGAGAGGCTGGGACAAAAGTCTTAGCCTCTCAATTATTTTTGAATTGTCGAGCAAGACGCAGTGGTTGAGTGGGCTCTACTACGCTGGTTCCATCAGCTTTTACAGCCCTACTCAACTGTGCGGAGGTGGGACGACGAAATCGAATTCTAACGAATTACCGATTTCTGTCCCACTCTCTTTTGCTTTACATTTATGACTGGTTTGATATAATAAATGAGACTACAGATGGGATTGGGGCAGGAATGATTTTCTTTGAAAATGATTTCGTCTCGCTCCCTCTTTTCTGTGTGATCAAGGTTATTATTTATGGAAAAGGAGAATCATCTATGCTTTATATTTGGTCTTACTTGAAAAAGTATCCCAAGTGGCTAGCTCTGAATCTATTTTCAGCGGTCCTGTTTGTTATTGTCAATTTGGGCTTGCCAACGATTCTAGCTCGCATGATTGATGAGGGGATTAACCCGCGTGATGTGGATCGGCTGTATTTCTGGGGCTGGGTCATGTTTGCGATCATTTTGCTTGGGATTGTGGGACGGATTATCTTGTCTTACGCGGTTGGTCAGCTAACGACCACCATGGTCCGCGATATGCGCAATGACCTCTATGCCAAGTTACAGGAGTACTCGCATCACGAGTATGAGCAAATTGGGGTATCGTCATTGGTCACTCGCTTGACTTCAGATGCCTTTGTTTTGATGCAGTTTGCGGATTCTATGTTGAAGATGGGGGTCATCACACCCTTGATGATGGTTTCCAGTGTTCTCTTGATTCTGACGACCAGTCCTTCTCTAGCGTGGATTGTAGCAGTATCTGTACCATTTCTTGCTGTCGTCGTTTGGTATGTAGCAGTTAAGACACGTCCTCTTTCTGAGAAGCAACAAAAGACCCTGGACCATCTTAATCAATTTGCCCGTGAAAATTTGACAGGACTTCGTGTGATTCGTGCCTTTGCCCGTGAAGAATTCCAAGAGGATAAATTTGCGGCTGAAAATGAAGTCTACGCGGAAAACTCGAATAAATTGTTCAAACTTACTGGTTTGACAGAACCCCTATTTGTGCAGATCATCATTGCTATGATTGTGGCGATTGTCTGGTTTGCTTTGGATCCTCTTCATGACGGTAGTTTGAAAATTGGGGATCTGGTTGCCTTTATTGAGTATAGCTTCCACGCGCTCTTATCTTTCCTCTTTTTAGCCAATCTCTTTACCATGTATCCTCGGACTGCGGTTTCTAGCCGGCGTCTCAAGGAAATCATGGATATGCCCATTTCGATTGATCCAAATGAGAATGGTGTAACAGAGACAGCATCTCGTGGCTATTTGGAATTTGACAATGTCACCTTTGCTTATCCAGGTGAGACGGAGAGTCCAGTTCTCCATAATATTTCCTTTCAAGCCAAACCTGGCGAAACCATTGCCTTTATTGGCTCAACCGGTTCTGGAAAATCTTCACTTGTGCAGTTGATTCCTCGATTCTATGATGTAACACTTGGGAAGATTTTGGTGGATGGTGTGGATGTCCGTGACTACAATCTGAAAGCCCTTCGCCAAAAGATTGGTTTTATTCCACAAAAGGCCTTGCTCTTTACAGGAACCATTGCTGAAAACCTTCGTTATGGGAAAGAAGATGCCTCTGTACAAGAACTAGAACAAGCGGCTGAAATTTCCCAAGCCAAGGAATTTATCGACAGTCGTGAGGAGCGCTTTGATACGCATTTGGCAGAAGGTGGTAGCAACCTTTCAGGTGGTCAAAAACAACGCTTGTCCATCGCTCGTGCCGTTGTCAAAGATCCCGATATCTTTATTTTCGATGATTCCTTCTCTGCTTTGGACTACAAGACGGATGCTACTTTGCGCAAGCGTCTCAAAGAAGTTACAGGAGATGCGACCGTCTTGATCGTAGCGCAACGCGTGGGAACCATTATGGATGCGGATCAAATTATTGTCTTGGACCAAGGGGAAATCGTCGGTCGAGGTACTCACGATGAATTGATGGAAATCAATGAGATTTATCGTGAAATTGCCAATTCGCAGCTCGATAGTCCATCATTAACAGAGGAATAGAAAGGAGAAGCAGATGAAACAAGAACAAAACAGTTTTAGTAGACTATGGACTTATTTGAGAGCCTATCGCTTGGAAGTTTGCTTGTCCATTTTCTTAAAAATCCTGAGTGTCGTCATGAGTGTTGTCGAACCCTTTGTTTTGGGGCTTGCCATTACTGAGTTGACAAAAAATCTCATGGATATGGCAAAAGGTCTTGCGGGAGCTGATCTTAATACCTCCTATATCGCGATCATTATGACGCTCTATCTATTCCGTGGGGTCCTCTATGAGCTGGGATCTTATTATTCTAACTATTTCATGACTAATGCTGTTCAAAAGACCGTTCAGGACATGCGAAATGATTTGTCTCATAAAATCAATCACATTCCGGTTTCCTATTTTGACTGGCATCAGTTTGGTGATTTGTTAGGACGTTTTACTAGCGATGTCGAAACCGTCTCGAATGCCTTGCAACAGTCCTTCTTACAAATCGTCAACGCTATCTTTACCTTGCTCTTTGTCATCAGCATGGTTTTGTACTTAAACATTCAGCTGGGGCTAGTGGTCATTTTGTCCATTCCGATCACTTATTTCAGTGCTCGATTTATCATGAAAAAATCTCAGCCTTACTTTAAAGAGCAGGCAGATGTTTTGGGGGCAATGAACGGCTTTGTGCAAGAAAATTTAACAGGCTTTAACGTCCTTAAGCTCTACGTTCGGGAAAAATCTTCCCAGGAAGAGTTTCATGATATTACCCATCACCTTCAAAAGGTAGGATTCAAGGCTAATTTCATTTCCGGCTTAATGATGCCGATTTTAAATGGGATTTCAGATTTGACTTATCTCATTATCGCTTTGTTTGGTGGCTTGCAAGTGATAGCAGGTCGTTTGACTGTCGGGAATATGCAGGCCTTCGTTCAATATGTTTGGCAGATCAACCAACCGATTCAAAACTTGACCCAATTGGCAGGACAGCTACAAAGTGCCAAATCGTCTCTAGACCGGATTTTCCAAGTCATGGATGAGCCAGATGAAGTAGCAGATGTGACAGAAACCCTCTCTGGAGATTTGACAGGGCAAGTCAGCTTTAAAAACGTTGATTTCCAATATGTAGCGGACAAACCCTTGATCCGTGATTTCAACCTAGAAGTCAAACCAGGTGAAATGGTAGCCATTGTCGGACCAACTGGAGCGGGGAAAACAACCCTGATTAATTTGCTCATGCGCTTTTACGATGTGACTGCAGGATCGATTACAGTGGATGGTCATGATATTCGCCATCTGTCTCGCCAAGATTACCGCAAGCAATTTGGAATGGTGCTTCAGGATGCTTGGTTGTATGAGGGAACTATCAAAGAAAACCTTCGCTTTGGTAACCTCGAGGCAACGGATGAAGAAATTGTTGAAGCCGCAAAAGCAGCCAATGTCGATCACTTTATCCGGACGCTTCCTGGTGGTTACAATATGGAAATGAACCAGGAGTCTAGCAATATTTCTCTAGGCCAAAAGCAACTCCTAACCATTGCGCGTGCGCTCCTAGCGGATCCTAAAATCTTGATTTTGGATGAAGCGACGTCTTCTGTGGATACGCGTTTAGAGCTCTTGATTCAAAAAGCGATGAAGAATTTGATGAAAGGGCGGACTAGCTTTGTCATTGCTCACCGCTTGTCCACCATTCAAGAAGCAGATAAAATCCTTGTCCTCAAAGATGGACAAATCATCGAGCAAGGAAATCACCAATCCTTGTTAGCAGATAAAGGATTCTACTATGAGCTCTACAATAGCCAATTTTCAAATAAAAAAGCGGAATAAGCTAAAGAGGTTGAGACTGGATTTCTCAACCTCTTTTCTATATAAATCCTTTTGCAAAAAATGAAACTATTAGATCATTGCCTCTCTTCATTGACAGTGAGAAGGCAGATCGGTATACTAGGTATAATCTAATTAGGAGGCCACCATGATGATTCGACCCGTTCAGCTCAGCGATGCAGAAGCTATCCGAGCGATTTACCAACCTTATGTGACAGAGACAGCCATTACCTTTGAGGTTGATGTACCGACTGTCCAGGAGTTTGAAAGCCGCATCACAAAAACGCTGACCCAATTTCCTTATTTGGTTGCAGAAGTGGATGGGAAAGTTGTGGGGTATGCCTATGCCTCGACTTATTATGCACGCGCTGCCTATGATTGGACCACTGAATTGTCTATTTATCTAGCCAAAGAGGCGCGTGGACAAGGGATTGGATCGGCCCTCTATACGGCCTTAGAAGAGGAGTTGCAAGCACGAGGCTACTTACGCTTTCTGGCTTGTATCGCTGTTCCGAACGAAGCGAGCATTTCCATGCATGAAAAGCGGGGCTATGTTCAAGTGGCTCATTTCCCAAAGATTGGCTATAAGTTTAACAAATGGCATGATATCGTCTGGATGCAAAAGACCATAGACGGCCCTGTTAGGAAAATAAAGTAGAAATCACGACATTTGTAAATCACAATAGCTAATTATCCCTACCTTTTGCATAGGATAAAACGATACTAATAAAATTACTGAAAGAGATCGGAAAGTTGTGATGGTCTCCCCTACATGAAAGGAGCCTATATGACTCAAGTAAGCAGTGCTAGACTGTTACCTCAAAAGGCCTCAAGATGGGCTAAAATTCTACTTAACCGAAAGGTTCCCATTCTCCTGTTCTTCTTACTGGAATTGGCCTTTCTTGTCTTTTCATATCTCAGCCTACAAGAGCATTTCCCATCCGTTATCTTATGGGAACACTTGTTGAGTGTCTTTACCTTCTTTTATTTGCTCAATCGTTCCATGGATTCTCGTTCCAAACTGTCCTGGGTGATTATCATTGCCCTCTTTCCAATTTTTGGGACGGCTCTGCTTTACTTTTCGTTAGCTGATTTGGGTGTGAGACGCTTGAAGAAGCGGCTTGAGAATGCTACAGTGCAGGCATCTGACTATCTAAGCACCGATCCAGGAGTTGCTGATTATTTATCCCAAAGTGATCGTCAATTACAGAAATTAGCTTATTTTTTGGAGCATAGTCCAGCCCAGTTTCCTATCTACAGAAACACAGAGGTTACCTATTTTCCACTTGGAGATGACATGCTTCCAGCCTTGTTGGAGGATTTGAAAAAGGCGGAGAGTTATATCTTCATGGAATATTTCATCATTGACGAAGGAATCATGTGGGGCGAGATTTTAACAATTTTAGAGGAGAAGGCCAAGGCAGGTCTGGACGTTCGTGTCATGTTTGATGGGATGAATGAGATGACTACCTTGTCCTACGATTATATTGAGCGACTACACAAGGTTGGCATTAAAGCCAAGGCCTTCTCACCAGTCAAACCCGTTCTATCAACCTATTACAATTACCGAGACCATCGAAAGATTACAGTGATTGATGGTCAAGTTGCTTATACTGGTGGCGTTAATATCGCTGACGAGTATGTTAATAAACGAGAACGCTTTGGTCATTGGAAGGACACAGCCCTTCGTTTAGATGGTTCAGCAGTTCAAACGCTAAAAGCTCTCTTTTTGACCATGTGGACAGTGACTGGAATAGAAGATAAAAGGGATATGGAGCGCTATTTACAAGAAAAACCTCAACAAAGAAAGAGTCAGGGCTTTGTACTCCCTTATGGCAATTCACCATTGACCTATCACAAAGTGGCTGAGGATGTTTATCTTCATTTACTGAATACATCGACCGATTATGTTCACATCATGACCCCTTATTTGATCTTGGATGACGAATTGGTTAGAGCTATGACTTTCGCGGCCAAACGAGGAGTAGATGTTCGGATCATTATGCCAGGGATTCCAGATAAACAGTATGCCTTTGATATTGCGACGACCTATTTTAAAGCCCTCTTGGATGCTGGCGTCCGTATTTTCCGTTATAGCCCAGGCTTTGTCCATGCTAAAGTTTATGTTTCTGATAGCCAACAAGCTGTGGTAGGAACCATTAATACAGACTACCGAAGTCTTTATCAAAATTTTGAAGATGGCGTATATCTTTATAAGAATCCGGAAGTGCTTAACATTGAACAAGATTTTGAGAGAACCCAGTCTCTCTCGGAGGAAGTAACATTGGAAAGTTTGTCAAAAATTCCTATAGCACATCGTCTAGGTGGTTATCTCTTTTCTTTGATTGGACCTTTGATGTAAAAAAGGAGGAATCATATGGATACAAAAATTCTTTTGAAATTGTTAGAAGACCAAGCTGATCCAGAGAAAGTCCCAGCAATGGAAGCTTATATGAAAAATAAATTCAGCTTTCTTGGCGTTCAAAAACCAATTCTCAAAAAGATTGAAAGAGAGTTTTTTAAGCCTTTCATAAAGGATCCAATTGATTGGACTTTTGTGGAAGAGTGTTGGCAGCAACCTTACCGTGAGTTTCAATATATTGCTATGGATTATCTGGATAAAAAGAAGAAGGAGCTTAGACCTGAAGATTTTCCAAAGCTAAAGGAATTGGCTCAAACCAAATCATGGTGGGACAGTATAGATCAATTGGACCTTATCATCGGAGAGATTACTTTTCACTATCCAGAAACCAAGCAGGTTATGCTGGATTGGAGTAAGGATCAGGACTTTTGGTTGAGGCGGATTGCCATTGATCACCAGCTTATGAGGAAAGAAAAAACAGATACGGATTTGTTAGAAAAAGTGATCCTCAATAATCTAGGTCAAAGCGAGTTCTTTATAAATAAGGCAATCGGCTGGAGTTTACGCAATTATTCCAAGGTTAATCCGGATTGGGTAGGGGCCTTTATCGACCGCTATCGAGAGCAGTTATCTCCTTTGAGCATTCGGGAAGGAAGCAAGTACCTACCTTCTTGACAGTTTGTGGATGTTCATGGTAAACTAGAATTATGCGATGAGTCGATTGGCTCTTAGGAGCCTTTTGCGCTGAGGAGGTCTACATTCAATTGTAACGCAGGAGCGGACCTTGAACAGTTGTGTGAACCGGCTGTTCTCACCGAAAGGTGCCTCAAATCCTGGTCTTCGGATCAGGATTTTTTTGTGTCTTCAAAGAACTGAAAACTATTATAATACAGTTGCTACAAAGTTATGTTGGTGTTATAATATAGTAAAGTGCCTTGTGTCAGAAAGGAGTGGAGTTGATTGGGAGATTTCTATCATTCTAATGATTCAGCATCTACAGACTATTCGCAGAAAATTGAGGAGCTTGAAAACTCCAAACAATTTCAGGATGCCATCGGATTGATCCGAGAACAGATGAAGAACAATCTTCAGTGGAATGTTTTGCGATCTTTTGGTATTATTTGCGCCATACTGTCTCTCATTTTATTGCGTTTTGCAGCTATTCCTTTGATCCTTTTAGTTGTTGGTTTGTATTATTGGCCGCAATATAAAAAACGAAAAGCCTTGTTTGGGGATCGAATTCGTTCGAACGATGAGATCTATCTTGATGATATCCTGTCGCCTGTATTAAAGGAAGTTTTTCCTAAGGCTTCGATCAAAGAGGACGGTTCCATCCCTTCTGAAGCTCTCTCGCATTTATGTCCTCGATCGACTGATTTTCTATGTTTCAAAGAACTATCGTTTCATGATGACAAAGAGCTAACGGTGTCAAATCTCTATGCCCATCATACGGAGACTCGTTACCGGACGTCTAATGGACATACGAGGACGGAACATGTGGAAGTTACAGATTTTCTTGGACAAGTGTTCTCTTTATGTCTACCGATCAATTTCTCTGGTCATCTTCGGGTGGTTCCGACCAAGAAATCCTTTCTTTTTAAGAGGGAGGTGAATGGGGTTTATCCTGGAGCCAGAGGGGATGAAGTGCAGATTGAAACCGAGGATATTCGCAATAACGAAAATTACAATATCTACTGCACGGACGAACTGTCTGCCCGTAAATTTCTCACCCCTAAGATGTTGGAATGGTTTGATCGACAAATTTCTCAAAATGCCATGTGTGTATTTTTGAAAGACAAGAAACTATTTATTTCTTTGTATACCGATCGCTATATCTTTCCGACTCCCCAAAAACCGGAAGATATTGATCAACTATCTTTGGTATCTGAATATCATAAATTATGCAGAGAACTAGCTTTAATTAAAGAAATAACAGCAATTTTTGAAGGAGAAGCATCATGAATCTCATTATCGGCTTAATCATATTTGTTGCCCTATTGGCTATTTGGTTTATTAGTGTAGGAAATCGTCTCAATCGCTATCTAGTGACCATCGAAGAATCAAAGAGAACGGTCGATATCGTTCTCGTAAAACGCTATGACACCATTTCGGAAATGCTAAAAGTAGCCAAAGCCTATGCCAAACATGAGCAACAGATTTTCACTGATTTAGTTGCTTTACGTCAAGGAGCATCTATCCAAGAATCCAACCAAGTTATTACCAATCAAAATGATGTCTTGGCACAAATTCGTGCAGTCGGTGAAAACTATCCAGAGCTCTTGTCTTCTAACCAATTCTTGACCTTACAAAAGGAAATTGCTGACGAAAATGAAGATCTTGCTGCAGCGAAGCGAATTGTTAACAGTAATGTCAGCCACATCAATCAAGAAATTGTTTCCTTTCCAGCGTCTATCGTAGCAGGTGTAAAGGGGATCCATCAAGTTCCATTTCTTGCTGAAGAAACACAAGGTAAGAAAGATTTAAGTGATTTGAACTATGACCTGAATTAAAGATCTTTTATGATAAATAACCATTAAAAATCCTGGTCTTAGAATCAGGATTTTTTCCTACTGTTGGTACTTTTCATTTATGCCAAAAAATTGTATAATAGTACAAATACTCAATTTTTAGAAAATTTTGAAAGAGGATTTACTATGGGATACACAGTTGCTGTTGTCGGTGCTACAGGTGCCGTTGGTGCTCAAATGATCATAATGTTGGAAGAATCTACTCTTCCAATCGATAAGATTCGCTACCTTGCGTCTGCACGTTCTGCAGGAAAAGTCTTGCAATTTAAAGGGCAAGACGTGACCATCGAAGAAACGACTGAAGATGCTTTTGAAGGGGTTGATATTGCTCTCTTCTCAGCTGGTGGTTCAACATCTGCCAAATATGCACCTTATGCGGTAAAAGCAGGCGCAGTAGTGGTTGATAACACTTCTTATTTCCGTCAAAATCCGGATGTCCCATTGGTTGTTCCTGAAGTGAATGCACATGCTCTTGATGCTCATAACGGAATCATCTCTTGTCCAAACTGTTCAACCATTCAAATGATGGTAGCTCTTGAACCAGTCCGTCAAAAATGGGGCTTGGACCGTATCATCGTATCTACTTACCAAGCTGTTTCAGGTGCTGGTATGGGAGCTATTCTTGAAACCCAACGTGAGTTGAAAGAAGTCTTAAATGATGGAGTTAATCCACGTGATGTTAAAGCAGAAATCTTACCTTCAGGTGGAGATAAGAAACACTATCCAATCGCCTTCAACGCTCTTCCACAAATCGACGTCTTCACAGAAAATGACTATACTTATGAAGAAATGAAGATGACGAACGAGACTAAGAAAATCATGGAAAATGATAGCATTGCCGTTTCAGCAACTTGTGTGCGGATTCCAGTCTTGTCAGCTCACTCAGAGTCAGTCTACATTGAAACAAAAGAAGTGGCACCAATTGACGAAGTGAAAGCTGCTATTGCAGAATTCCCAGGTGCAGTCCTTGAAGACGATGTTGCTCACCAAATCTACCCACAAGCCGTTAATGCGGTCGGTTCACGCGATACTTTCGTTGGGCGGATTCGTAAAGACTTGGATGCTGAAAAAGGAATCCACATGTGGGTTGTTTCAGATAACCTCCTTAAAGGAGCTGCTTGGAACTCAGTCCAAATCGCAGAAACCCTTCACGAACGTGGACTCGTACGTCCAACAGCTGAATTGAAATTTGAGTTGAAGTAGAGAGCGAAACAGAAATCAGTAACTCGAAGAGTTTGATTTCTTTCTCATCTTTTTAGCGAATCAACTTGTTTTATGAACAGATCATGAGGCAAAGGCAAGCATGCCCCAGCCTCTTTCTTATATAGAGAAAGGTTTTTCTATGTCTTATAATGATTTAAAAGATTGTAAAATCATCACTGCATTTATCACTCCCTTCCATGAAGATGGAACCATTAATTTTGACGCTCTTCCTGCCTTGATCGAGCACCTCTTGGCACATCATACAGATGGGATTCTCTTAGCTGGAACGACTGCAGAAAGTCCAACTCTGACCCACGATGAGGAATTACAACTCTTTGCGGCTGTTCAAAAGATTGTCAATGGACGGGTCCCTTTGATCGCTGGTGTCGGAACCAATGAAACCCGCGACTCGATTGAGTTCGTTAAAGAAGTGGATGCTTTTGGTGGCTTTGCAGCAGGATTGGCTATCGTCCCTTACTACAATAAACCATCCCAAGAAGGAATGTATCAACACTTTAAAGCGATTGCGGATGCATCTAATCTTCCGATTATTATCTACAATATTCCTGGACGCGTGGTTGTGGAAATGACGCCTGAAACCATGCTTCGTTTGGCAGAACACCCAAATATCATTGGGGTCAAAGAGTGTACAACCCTGGCTAATATGGCCTATTTGATTGAACACAAGCCAGAAGAATTTCTCGTCTATACAGGGGAAGATGGGGATGCTTTCCACGCGATGAACCTTGGGGCAGATGGAGTGATCTCAGTGGCTTCTCATACAAATGGAGATGAAATGCATGAGATGTTCCAAGCCATTGAACACAATGATATTAAAAAGGCTGCAGCCATCCAACGTCAATTTATCCCTAAAGTCAACGCTCTCTTCTCATATCCGAGTCCAGCTCCTGTCAAAGCTGTCTTAAACTATATGGGCTTTGAAGCAGGGCCAACCCGTTTGCCATTGGTGCCAGCACCGGCAGAAGAAGCGAAGCGCATTATCAAGGTTGTAGTAGATGGGGATTACCATGCTACTAAAGAGATCATTACGGGAGTTCTTCGCCCGGATTATTGATGTCTTAGATTCTTGACAAATCCCCTATTTATTAAGATAATAGAAGTATATTGATAATCAAGGAGAATAAGATGGAAGTCATTAAACGTAGTGGTGAAGTTGTAGAATTTGACCCAGATAAAATCTATCAAGCTGTTTTGAAGGCAGCACAAACAGTTTATGTCTTGACGGATGATCTTCGCCAAAACTTGGCGCAAGTGACCAAGAAAGTTGCCATGGATTTGGAAGAAGCTAAAGTGGAACGTGCGACGATCAGCATGATCCAGTCAATGGTTGAGCACCGCTTACTTGGTGCTGGTTATATTACCATTGCAGAACACTACATTTCTTATCGCTTGCAACGTGATTTGGAACGGAGCGGCTATGGTGATCACATCGCCGTGCATTTGCATTTTGAGCAAATTCGCTAAGCTAGAGTAGTGCTCGCTAGGTAGAGCTATCGTTTTGAACCACCCTTATAGGGTGGTTTTGACTGTCTAGCCAATTAGTTTATTTCGAAAGGTTTACATGTATGCAAAACCCAACCATCTATACCTATCTCAATCAGGATTTTACAGCTATTCCACTTTTTGATGGATTGAGCGTTGATGGTATTTCTCAAGGAAGTCAGGCAGATTTGCATCTGGCTGATGATTTTCAGTCCCCTTCTAAAGCTGTTTTCCATTTTTTAAACGGTCAATGGTTTCTTGAATGTTTGTCTGGGATGATCGAGGTGGATGGTGTCACCTATCCGAAAAATCAACGTGTTATATTAAATCATCGTTCCATTATCCATCTTTGTGACGCCGACGGCCATGTTTTTCGCTCAAAATTCATCATTGTTGAAATGAAATCTCTAGAATGGAAGACCATTGCAAAAGATGCTTTTCCGATGGATCTATCCTCGCTTGCTAGGATTGATTGTGCAGTCTTATCGAATCAGTTGGTTGTCCAATTAGGAGATCAGATTATTTACCAAGATCTTCAGGCAGCAACTGCAGACCCATCCGTTTCACCGAGGGATCGTCAGAACTTTTCTCATTCATCACTAACGATTGCTATTCAAGATGTAACAGTCGGAACTCTCTTAAACCGTAAAACCATCCTCAAGGATATTCAGGTGGAATTTAAACCCAAGGAAATGATCTTAATTCTGGGTGGATCAGGTGCTGGAAAATCTACCTTTATGGAAGCAGTGACAGGACTTGTTCATTCAAATACCAGTGCTTATTTTAATGGGGTTGATTTGTTAAACGATGGGAAGAAACAAGGGGTCATCACCCTGGCTCCTCAATCCCCTGACGAGCATTACCGAATGGAAGACACGGTCTATAAGAATCTAGAAGATGCAGCAAAGCTCTACGGTCCATCTGAATTAGCAGACAATCCTGAACTTCGTAAAGAAGAAGTGCTATCTGTTCTGAAAAAGCTGGATTTAGAATCTGTCAAAGGATCCAAGTGTTCTTCTCTATCTGGCGGACAAAAGAAAAAACTCACGATTGCCATGGAATACATCACGCGCCCTGAAATCCTCTTTATGGATGAACCGGATTCCGGTGTTGATGGGAGCATGGTCATGGAGGTCATGACCACATTGAGAGAGATTACAGATGAAGGAAAGATCTTATGTGTCATCACGCATACGCCCGATCGTATTCGTCATCTCTTTGACAAGGTCATGGTGGTCGGAAAGAGCTCGGAAGGCTGTGGGAGACTGTGTTACTTTGGCTCCGTAGACAATGCGCTGAAAGTTTTTGCTGCTCAGAGTTTGGAAGAAATCGTCCATAAAATTTCAGGTGCTGAAAATGCAGCTCTTGTTGACCAATATGTTCAATGGTTTGAAAATGAAAGGAGAGGTGGCCATGCTGGATAAGAAGCAAGTCTCGATTTATTTTAGAAAATTCCTTCGACTCCTTCTCAATAAAAAATCTCTGTTTTTTGTGTTAGAAGCGATTCTTCTTCCTTTCATCATTTCGATCGCTTTTAATGCCAATGAAGTTTTTGATAAATACCATATTACGAGAACTTCTTCCATTATGTTTATTTCTGCAGCACTCTGGATTGGTCTCTTTAATTCAGTGACCAGTATTTGTAACGAGCGTAAAGTCATCAAGTTTGAGTACCAAATTAAAGGCTTGTCCTTGCCTTCCTATGTGACGGCGCGCGTGCTGACAGAGTTGGTTCTCTGTTTTGCGGAAGCGATCTTAATGATTGGAACCATTGTTGTGCGCTATCCACGTATCCAAGGAAACGGTAGCCAGATATTCCTTTTGGGGATCACATTGTTTTTAGTCATCTTTACTTCGGATATGTTGGCCTTATTGATTTCAGCTTTTGTAAAAAAATCATCTCAAGCGATGACAGCCATGCCGCTAGTATTGATGGTTCAATTGCTGTTTTCAAATTTTCTCCAATCCTTGGATGAAAAAATTCCATTTTTAGTGTGGATCTCACACGCGACCATTACGAGATGGGGAACAACTGCCTTCTTTCGGATTGCAAACATGAACAATATGGTCCCGTCTCAAGGTCATACTGACTGGCAAGTTTATCAAAAAGATGGGGTAGGAACCTATGCTTATGATCTACTTGCGATTCTTGGAAATTGGGGAGCCTTGCTTGCTTTTGCCGCTCTATTTATAGTCGCAACTTCCCTCGTATTGACTTCTGTCCGTAAGGACGCTCGATAAACAATAAGGAGATGATTTATGAAAAACTGTACCAATTGCCAGGCACCTATTAATGCCGGTGATGCATTTTGTTCTAAGTGTGGAGCTAAAGTTCAAGTAGCTACCCAAGCTGAACCAAAAGCTGTTGCGTTTCAACCAAAGACAGTGCAATTAGGGCCAAGTCCAACTCAATCCCCAGCACCTAAAAAAAAAAAAGAAACATGATAGGAATTTTACTAGGGATTTTTGCCCTTCTTACTGTAATTTCTCTTGCAAGTTATTTCTTATTAAATCGTGGTAGCAGTGACACCATTAATTTAGAAGATTATGTGAATCTGGAAATTAAAGGAACTGATGGTGAAGGATCTATTGTTGAGAAGTCGCCTAGTTTGAACAAGGAAAAATTAGACCGGGATATCAAGAAGAAGTTAGAAGCGGAAGGCTTGAATACTGAGAGTTCAAACTACAATATCGATCAGCTAGTTTCAAAAGTAGAATTTAGTGTTTATAAAGGGGATGAACTGATCGATGTAAAAGATCGCAAGAACCTAAATAATCATGATAAAATTACGGTCAAATTACTTTACGATAAAAATGATCTTGAAGACATGATACCTGGCCTTCACTTTACTGGTACATCTGTAACTAAGGAGGCGGATCTTATCCCGCTTGTAGGTATTGATCCCTTTAAAGGGTTTTATCCAAAGATCAAGGGCATTTCTCCAAATGGAAGTTTATCAAAACCATCTCAATTTGAAGGAAAAGATCTAGAAATTATTGCAAAAGCAACCGCTAACTATGGCTTCCCATTTGATTATTATCTGAACGGTAAAGAAGTATCAAGTAATGATCCTATTGCAGTTGGAGATGAAATTGAGATTCGTCTCAATGAAAGTGGTAAAAATGCATTGAAAGAACAAGGTAAAACTGTTGAGAAAGGAAAAGACAGTAAGAAATACAAGGTCACCTTGGCTGATTTTGAGGAAGGGGCTTATGTGACTTCCTTGTCAAAAGTGGATAAGGATACACAAGAAGCCATCTCTAAGAATGTAGAGGATGCAGCAAAGGCTTATGCAGCTGACCGCAATTATAAAGACCTTCCAAAATTTGAAGGGATGGCTTTTGCGGCAATCAAAGATGGAGTTGATTGGGGAGGTACATTTGATTCCAAAATCCCTCAATTGGTCTATGTATACTCTATTACCGATACATCTTATGGTAAATCAAAAACAAGTTATTTTGTCATTTCCAAGATAGCGGTTATTGAACAGGTCGAAAACCATGGAAAAGCCAACGTTCATAAAAAACCTGGAAAAACCATTCAAACCTTTGAGAAAAATGCTAAGAAGTACGATTTCCAAAGCATGTCTGATGAGAATGACTTGAAGAACTACTTTACTAGAAATATCGACACCTATACTTATACAATGGACAATCAATTGAAATCGTTGATAAATTGGACAGAATAGAAGAAAAATGAAGTTACCTAGGTAGCTTCATTTTTTGTATTCTCGTTTAAGGCTGAGAATTCAAGAAAACATGGTATAATAGAAGAGATTGAACTGGAAAGGAATGGAGAACATGGCAACTATTCAATGGTTTCCTGGACACATGTCCAAAGCTAGAAGACAAGTACAAGAAAATTTAAAATTCGTGGATTTTGTGACGGTTCTGGTAGATGCTCGTTTGCCCCTATCAAGCCAAAATCCTATGTTAACCAAAATTGTTGGTGATAAGCCTAAATTAATGATTTTGAACAAGGTAGACCTGGCAGATCCTGTTGCAACAAAAGAATGGCAGGAGTATTTTGAGGCACAAGGGATCAAAACCTTGGCTATTAACTCCAAAGAGCAGTCAACAGTCAAAAAAGTAACAGATGCTGCTAAGAGCTTGATGGCTGATAAAATTGCTCGTCAAAAGGAACGGGGAATTCAGATTGAAACCCTTCGGACCATGATCATCGGGATTCCTAATGCTGGGAAATCAACTTTGATGAACCGCTTAGCAGGGAAAAAGATTGCTGTCGTTGGAAATAAACCAGGGGTGACCAAGGGACAACAATGGTTGAAAACCAATAAAGACCTTGAAATTTTGGATACCCCAGGGATTCTCTGGCCTAAGTTTGAAGATGAAGAAGTGGCTTTAAAGCTTGCCTTAACAGGAGCGATAAAGGATCAGTTGCTTCCAATGGATGAAGTGACCATCTTTGGCCTTAACTATTTCAAAGAGCACTATCCAGCTGTTTTGCAGGAACGTTTTAAACAAATGGATCTGGAACAAGAAGCTCCTGAAATCATTATGGATATGACCCAGAAATTAGGATTTCGCGAAGATTACGATCGTTTTTACCAACTCTTTGTCAAAGATGTTCGCGATGGGAAATTGGGACGGTATACGTTGGATCGCGTAGGGGAAATTGATGGCAACCATTAAGGAAATTAAAGAACAATTAGCAAACATCCAGAGGTTAGATGACCCTTTATTGGCTGAATTGGAAAAGGATGATCGATCTGGTGTGATCCAAGCGATCGCAAAGCGAAAAAGAGAAATCCAAAAACGGATAAATGAAGATGAGCGCTTGGAAGGAATGCTGGCCTATGAAAAAGAATGCTATGCGCGTGGGATGGAGCTCATTGCAGGAGTGGATGAAGTGGGACGTGGCCCATTAGCGGGACCAGTTGTTGCAGCTGCCGTGATCTTGCCGAAAGCTTGTAAGATTCCAGGACTCAACGATAGTAAAAAGATTCCAAAATCCAAACACAAGGAAATCTATGAGGCTGTGCTCCAAAATGCCATTGCGATCGGAATCGGCGTCAAGGACAATCAAGTGATTGATCAGGTTAATATCTATGAAGCTACGAAGCTAGCCATGATGGAGGCCATTGGTCAGCTAGATCCTCAACCCCAGCATCTTTTGATTGATGCCATGAAGTTGGATCTTCCTATTTCCCAAACTAGTATCATCAAAGGGGATGCTAACTCCTTATCCATTGCTGCAGCATCCATCGTAGCCAAGGTGACTCGGGATCAGATGATGGAAGAGTTTGATCGAAAATATCCTGGCTATGATTTTGCGCAGAACGCTGGCTATGGGACGGCAAACCATCTGGCTGGCCTCGACCAACTGGGAGTGACGCCTATCCATCGGCGTTCATTTGAACCCGTCAAATCAATGTGTGAGGATTAGGTCATGCTATTTACCATCGATATCGGAGGAACCTTTATAAAGTATGGTCTGATGGATGCGGACTATCAATTAGTTCATACAGAGAAGATCCCAACACCATCTACGATTGAGGAGTTTTGGCAAGGATTAGAAGAAATCATTGCTCCAGTACGGGAAGAAATCGAGGGGATCGCCATTTCATGCCCTGGTGAGATCCAAAAGAGCCTTGGCTTTGTCTTTCGAGGTGGTCTCATTCCATATTTGCGAGGCATTCCTCTAGCTAGTAGATTGCAACAAACATTTCAAGTGTTAGTCACTGTTCTCAATGATGGAGAAGCCGCTGGTCTAGCGGAAGCAAGGCTTGGCAATCTAAAAGATTGTCCATGTGGTGCAACCTTGGTCCTAGGGACAGGAGTTGGCCTTGCTCTTCTTTCTAATGGTGACCTATTGAGAGGATGGCAACTGACAGAATACATTCGGTCTATTGATAAGGCAGAAAGAACACCAGAAAATTGCCGCTTTCATCGCGAACTCTTTTTGCAAGGCATCTCCAATCTTTTGGAAAACACAGGTTCAGCTGTTCAATTTGTTGAGAAAGCTAGTCACATCTTAAAGTTAGAAAAGGCAGATGGTATAGCTGTTTTCAAAGCTCTTGATCAAGAGGGCAACGAGGAGCTGACATCCTTGTTTCAGGAGTATTGTCATGATATTGCTATTCTGATTTTTAATCTTCAATCTTTGCTCTTGCTTGAAAAGGTGACGATTGGAGGGGGCATTAGTGGTCAACCACTACTGATCGATGAGATCAGTCGACAATACCATGACCTACTCTCTCAAAAAGGGCATAAACAATTTGAAGCTTTGCCCATTCAAGCGGCTCGCTTCCACAATGAAAGTAATTTGATTGGTGCTGCATCTTACTTTTATTCTTCGACACATTAAAAAAAGTTCTAGAAATAGGGCTTTTTTTCTTTTCTTTTTCGAATAAATAAGTGAGAGGAAGTAGAAGGTGACCATGGAGAAATTTGAAATCTTTAAATTAAAAGAAGCCGGTTTATCAAATGAGCAAGTCTTGAGAGTCCTGGACTACTGTAGGAAAGAGCAAGTCTTACCAAGCTTAGAAGAGATAGCAAGGATCGCTCGCTGTCGCAGTATCCTTCATTTTGTAGACAAATACCGGCAACTAGATGAAGACCATTTACACAAGGAGTTTGAACGGTTCCCATCTCTATCCATTTTTGATCCAGAATACCCTGAGGAATTGCTACAGATCTACAATCCTCCTGTACTCCTTTTTTACCAAGGGGATTTGCAACTGTTAAGCAAACCGAAGATTGCAGTTGTTGGAGCTCGAGAGACCACGCGAGAAGGGGTTCATTCTGTAGAGAAGATAATTAAGGAACTTGGAAATGAACTGGTCATTGTTAGTGGACTTGCTAAGGGAATTGATGCGACAGCTCATTATGCTAGTATCCGAAATGGTGGCAAGACCATCGGAGTGATTGGAACTGGACTGGATGTCTTTTATCCTAAGAGCAATCAAAGACTGCAGGCGCATATGGGGGAACACCATCTGATCTTGAGTGAGTATGGTCCAGGGCAGGCACCACTTAAGTTTCATTTTCCTGAGAGAAATCGCATCATTGCAGGTCTCTGTCAGGCAGTGATTGTGGCAGAGGCGCGACTCCGTTCAGGGAGTTTGATTACTTGTGAGCGTGCTATGGAAGAAGGACGAGACGTTTTTGCTATTCCGGGAAATATTTTAGATGGAAAATCTGCAGGCTGCCATCACCTGATTCAAGAAGGCGCAAAGCTTGTCACCTCAGGCCAGGACATTCTTGATGAATTGAAATACGAATTGTGATTTTCCTATAGGAGAAGTTCCTAGTTGACATCTTTCTTAAAATGTATTAAACTCAATGAGATTTATACAATACAGAGGGATAAAACGTGGTAACAAAAAAGAAAAGCAGTACAACCAAGAAAAATTTGGTGATTGTGGAGTCTCCTGCTAAGGCCAAAACAATCGAGAAATACCTTGGTCGTAACTACAAAGTCATGGCTAGTGTTGGCCATATTCGGGACCTGAAAAAATCAACCATGTCGATTGACTTCGACAATAACTATGAACCGGAGTATATCAATATTCGCGGAAAAGGTCCCTTGATCAATGATTTGAAAAAAGAAGCTAAAAAAGCCAAACAAGTCTTTCTCGCAAGTGACCCGGACCGCGAGGGAGAAGCTATTTCTTGGCATTTAGCGCATATTTTGAACTTAGATGCTAAGGAAAAGAACCGTGTGGTCTTTAACGAAATCACTAAGGATGCAGTCAAAAATGCCTTTAAAGAACCGCGCCAAATCGATATGGACTTGGTCGATGCCCAACAAGCCCGTCGGGTCTTGGACCGGATTGTAGGGTATTCTATCTCGCCTATTCTTTGGAAAAAGGTCAAAAAAGGACTTTCTGCAGGACGCGTGCAATCAGTTGCCCTCAAATTAATCATTGATCGTGAAAATGAAATTAATGATTTTAAGCCCGAAGAATACTGGACCATTGATGGTGTCTTCAAAAAAGGGACCAAACAATTCCAAGCCAGCTTCTATGGGATTGATGGCAAGAAGATGAAGCTCAACACCAATGAAGAGGTGAAAGCTGTTCTTGAACGCTTAGATGGCAAAGATTTTACCGTTGAAAAGGTGGAAAAGAAAGAACGTCGTCGGAATGCGCCACTTCCATACACCACCTCTTCTATGCAGATGGATGCTGCCAATAAGATCAACTTCCGTACACGTAAGACCATGATGGTCGCCCAGCAGTTGTATGAAGGAATCAATATTGGCTCTGGTGTTCAAGGTTTGATTACTTATATGCGTACCGATTCCACACGGATCAGTCCAGTTGCGCAAAATGAGGCAGCGAACTTTATCGTGGATCGCTTCGGTGAGAAATATTCCAAGCATGGAAGCCGAGTGAAGAATGCTTCTGGTGCCCAAGATGCCCACGAAGCGATTCGTCCATCCAGCGTCTTCAATACTCCTGAGAGCATTGCTAAATACTTAGACAAAGACCAATTAAAACTCTACACCTTAATTTGGAACCGCTTTGTAGCTAGTCAAATGACAGCAGCTGTCTTTGATACCATGAATGTCCGTTTAGGTCAAAATGGGGTTCAGTATACGGCAAATGGGAGCCAGGTGAAGTTTGATGGTTATTTGGCTATTTATAACGACTCAGATAAGAACAAGATGTTGCCGGATATGGTAGAAGGCGATATCGTTAAGCAAGTCAATAGCAAGCCTGAGCAACACTTTACCCAACCACCTGCTCGATATTCTGAAGCAACTTTGATTAAGACCTTGGAAGAAAATGGGGTTGGTCGCCCTTCAACCTATGCTCCGACGATTGAGACCATTCAAAAACGCTATTATGTGAAGCTGGTAGCCAAACGCTTTGAACCAACGGAATTAGGGGAGATCGTTAATAAACTGATTGTTGAATTTTTCCCAGATATTGTCAATGTGACCTTCACAGCGGAGATGGAAGGGAAACTCGATGATGTCGAACTCGGAAAAGAAGAGTGGCAAAAAGTCATTGATGCCTTCTACAAACCATTCTCTAAAGAAGTCGCGAAGGCTGAAGAAGAGATGGAAAAAATCCAAATCAAAGACGAACCAGCTGGTTTTGATTGTGAAGTCTGTGGCAGCCCGATGGTGATTAAATTAGGACGTTTTGGTAAGTTCTATGCTTGTAGTAATTTCCCAGATTGTCGCCATACCCAAGCGATTGTCAAAGAAATCGGGGTGGAATGTCCAAACTGTCATCAGGGACAAATCATCGAGCGTAAAACCAAACGAAATCGTATTTTCTATGGCTGTAATCGCTATCCAGACTGTGAATTCACTTCTTGGGACAAGCCAATCGGCCGTGACTGTCCAAAATGTGGTCATTACTTAGTTGAGAAGAAAGTCCGTGGCGGTGGCAAACAAGTCGTTTGTAGCAATGGGGACTACGAAGAAGAAAAAGTGAAATAATCTTTTAAATGATTTAATGTCTATTATAACGGCAATTTTTATAAATGTCTGTTATAATAGACATTTTTGTTTTTTTTCGTTATAATAGACACAAGGAGGTGGGCTTATGTATCTTGCTTTGATTGCAGATGTCATTGATTCCAAAATGGTTCAAGAACGTTTTGACCTGCAAAAACAGTTAGAAAATACGCTTCAAAAGATCAATGAGCTTTTTAAAGACTGCCTAGCATCGGCTTTTACCTTAACTTTGGGTGATGAGTTTCAAGCACTTTTGAAAGTGGATGCTCCAGTTTTTCAAATCATCGATACCTTACGTTCAGAACTAACCCCTACACAACTTCGTTTTGGTATTGGCCTCGGGGAGATTGTAACGGATATCGATCCCCTGCAAAGTATCGGTGCAGATGGACCAGCCTATTGGAATGCGCGTGCAGCTATTAATCTGGTTCATCAGAAAAATGACTATGGCAATACACAGATTTATTTTTTGAGCGGTAATGACAGCCAGGACTTAGTGGTGAATGCGCTTATCGCTTCCGGAGAGGCCATACGTTCGGGCTGGAGAGAGAGTCAGGAAGAGATCCTGCTCAATCTGCTAAAGAGATCTGTCTATAGTGAAAGCTTTAGCCAGCAGGATTTGGCCCAATCGCTAGGGCTTAACCCAAGTGCCCTGTCCAAGCGCTTAAAGAGTAGCAGTATTCGTGTTTATTTACGGGGACGAGCAGCAGCACTAGCTAGTATTCAAAGCTTAGAGAAAGGAGAGTCCCATGAGCGGATTGTCTAGTATCGTAATGAATCCATACTTGATCCTTTTGTTAATTTGTCATTTGTTATCGGATTATTATTTTCAAAGTCAGAAGATGGCGGATCGCAAGGATCAGGATAAGAAGGTGCTCGGGCTTCACATTCTATATGTAGCTCTGCCTCTGATCGTAGTTTCTTTCTGTCATCTAGACTTGTGGTGGATTTGCTTAGTAGTTTTACTGAGCCATGCCACAATAGATTTCTTAAAACCGATCGTGCAGAAGCAATTGAAATTACCAACCGCATGGACCTTTGCCCTGGATCAAGTCTTGCATATCGCCATCATTAGCTGTCTAGTCCTTTTAGGAGCGAAGAATGGCACGACCTATCTACCCTTGGACATTTTAAATCTAATCTTTTATGTCCTCCTAGTTGGGAAACCAAGCAATATTGCCTTTAAAATTCTGTTTGCTAAGTATCAACCTACCAGCAAGAAGAAAATGGATACGATCACTGGGGCTGGTTCCATGATTGGTTTTTTAGAGCGTTTGGTGATTGGCGCCTGTCTCGTCTATGGACAATTTGCTTCTATCGGCCTAGTATTTACGGCCAAATCCATCGCCCGCTACAATAAAATTTCGGAGAATCCAGCCTTCGCAGAGTATTATTTAATCGGGTCCTTATTCAGTATCCTATCAGCCCTCTTAGGAGCTTGGTTGTGTTTATAAGAAAATAAATAGTTAAAGTCTAGACAGGAAGGAAAAGCCTCCCTGTCTTTTTACTTGGCTTTTTGGTATAATGGACCAAGTAGAAAATTAGAAAGATTTGTGGGTGTCAAACAGTCCAGAAGGGTGTTTTGATACCCAAAGAGGTATTAGTGTCGTGTCTCAATCTTATATCAATGTTATCGGTGCTGGATTGGCGGGTTCGGAAGCAGCCTACCAAATCGCAGAACGTGGTATTCCGGTCAAGCTTTACGAAATGCGGGGGGTCAAATCCACTCCGCAACACAAAACAGACAACTTTGCTGAGCTAGTTTGTTCCAACTCTCTTCGTGGGGATTCTCTCACCAATGCTGTCGGGCTCCTCAAAGAAGAAATGCGTCGTCTGGGTTCTGTCATCCTTGAAGCAGCGGAAGCAACTCGGGTACCAGCCGGTGGAGCACTGGCTGTGGACCGAGAAGATTTTGCTAGCCGGGTGACGGAAAAGGTATCCCAACACCCGCTCATCGAAGTCATTCGTGATGAAATTACGGAATTGCCGACAGATGCCATCACAGTGGTCGCAACGGGGCCTCTAACCAGCGATGCCTTGGCAGAAAAGATTCACGCCCTTAATGGTGGCGATGGTTTCTATTTTTATGATGCAGCAGCTCCAATCATCGATGTCAATACTGTCGATATGAACAAGGTCTATCTCAAGTCACGCTATGACAAGGGAGAAGCAGCTTATCTCAACTGCCCAATGACCAAGCAAGAGTTTATGGATTTCCACGAGGCCTTGGTTAATGCAGAAGAAGCCCCGCTCAACTCTTTTGAAAAAGAAAAGTATTTCGAAGGTTGTATGCCCATTGAAGTCATGGCCAAACGAGGCATCAAAACCATGCTCTATGGCCCTATGAAGCCAGTAGGGCTCGAGTATCCAGATGATTACAAAGGTCCACGTGATGGGGAGTTTAAGACACCATACGCAGTCGTTCAGTTGCGCCAAGACAATGCGGCTGCCAGCCTATACAATATCGTCGGCTTCCAAACTCATCTTAAATGGGGTGAACAAAAACGGGTCTTCCAAATGATTCCAGGTTTGGAACATGCGGAGTTTGTCAGATACGGTGTCATGCACCGCAATTCCTACATGGATTCTCCAAATCTGCTCGAACAAACCTACCGTTCTAAGAAACAAGCTAATCTCTTCTTTGCAGGTCAAATGACAGGTGTAGAAGGCTATGTTGAATCAGCTGCCTCAGGTTTGGTAGCTGGAATCAATGCAGCTCGCCTTTTCAAAGGAGAAGAAGCTGCGATTTTCCCAGAAACGACAGCTATCGGAAGTCTGGCTCACTATATCACCCATGCAGATAGCAAGCATTTCCAACCCATGAATGTCAACTTCGGGATTATCAAAGAGCTAGAAGGACCACGCATTCGGGATAAAAAGGAACGGTATGAGAAAATTGCCGAACGTTCTTTACAAGATTTGGCTCAGTTTATGGAAAAATAACCAAAGAAAGGAAAAAGTTTGGAGAAAATCCAGACTTTTTCTTCTAAAAATGGTATAATGAATAAAATTTAGAATATAGAGAGTTTTCTGACAATGAACAAATCCTATTTTTATTTAGATATGAAGACACACGAGTTGAAAGTGCCTTATACCGGAAAACTCCGTCGTGTGCGAGTCTTATTACCTAAGAATTATGAAACGGATACAGATAGACGTTACCCTGTGGTTTATTTCCACGATGGGCAAAACGTTTTGTACAGCAAGGAAGCTTATGCGGGTCATTCCTGGAAGGTGATTCCAGCCATTAAGCGGAATCCCGATATTAGTCGCATGATTGTTGTTGCGATCGATAATGATGGTTTCCAACGCATGAATGAATACTCTGCCTGGAAGTACAAGGAATCCAATATTCCTGGCATGCAATTTGGTGGCAAGGGAGTTGAGTACGGCGAATTTGTCATGGAGGTGGTGAAACCTTTTATCGACCAAGAATACCGGACTCTTGCTGATCGAGAACATACGGCCATGATTGGATCTTCCTTGGGTGGGAATATTACCCAATTCTTGGGCTTAGAGTACCAAGATCAAATTGGTTGTTTAGGGGTCTTTTCATCTGCTAACTGGCTACACCAAGATGCCTTCAATCATTATATCGAACGCAAAAAATTATATGCAGATCAACGGATCTACATCTATGTAGGGACTGAAGAGGCGGATGATACAGATAAAACGCTGATGGCGGGAAATATCAAGCAAGCCTATATTGATTCATCCCTTCGTTATTATCACGACGTTATCCAACAAGGAGTTGCTTTAGAAAATATTGCCATTCGGATTCAATCCGGTGCGATTCACCATGAAGAAGCTTGGGCTGAACATTTACCTGAATGCCTTCGCTTTTTGGCTGAAAATTGGGATTAATAGACTGTAAATAAAGAAATAAAGGAAAGAGGAAACTTATGAATATTGAACATTTAAGCCACTGGAGTGGCCAACTCAACCGTGAAATGTATCTGAACCGCTATGGACATGCTGGTATTCCTGTTGTGGTCTTCGCTTCATCAGGTGGAAGCCATAACGAGTACTATGACTTTGGTATGATTGATGCTTGTGCTCAATTTATCGAAGAAGGACGGGTTCAATTCTTTACCCTTTCGAGTGTGGATAGTGATAGCTGGCTTTGTAATTGGAAGAATCCTCACGATCGAGCAGAAATGCACCGAGCTTATGAACGCTATGTGATTGAAGAAGCCATTCCTTTTATCAAACACAAAACAGGCTGGTTTGATCCGATGATGACAACTGGTTGCTCTATGGGAGCCTACCACGCGCTCAACTTCTTCTTGCAACATCCAGATGTCTTTAACAAAGTGATTGCCTTGAGTGGTGTCTATGACGCTCGTTTCTTTGTTGGTGACTTTGGAGGCGATGAAGCCATTTACCAAAACTCGCCATCTGATTATATTTGGAACCAAAACGATGGCTGGTTTATCGATCGTTACCGTCAGGCTGAAATCGTTGTTTGTACTGGTTTAGGGGCTTGGGAACAAGACGGGCTTCCCTCTTTCTACAAACTGAAAGAAGCCTTTGATCACAAAAATATTCCTGCATGGTTCGCTGAATGGGGACATGATGTAGCCCACGATTGGGAATGGTGGCGCAAACAAATGCCTTATTTCCTAGGCCAAATGCATCTATAAGTAAAAAGGGAGGAGACCTCAATGAATTATATCGTTATTTCACCATATTACCCACAAAACTTCCAACAATTTACAATCGAACTGGCTAATAAAGGGATCACTGTCTTGGGAATTGGTCAAGAGCCATATGAACAGTTAGATGAGCCATTGCGCAACAGCTTAACAGAATATTTCCGTGTTGAAAATTTAGAAAATCTGGACGAAGTGAAGCGTGCAGTAGCCTTTCTTTTCTACAAACACGGTCCAATCGATCGTATCGAATCCCACAATGAATACTGGTTGGAATTGGATGCGGCGCTTCGGGAGCAATTCAATGTCTTTGGTGCCAAGCCAAAAGATTTGAAGAAAACCAAGTTCAAATCCGAAATGAAGAAACTCTTCAAGAAGGCTGGAGTCCCAGTCGTTCCGGGTGCTGTGGTTAAAACAGAAAAAGACATTGATAAGGCCGTGAAGAAGATTGGGTTGCCATTGATTGCTAAGCCTGACAATGGGGTAGGAGCAGCAGCGACCTTCAAGATCGAAACAGCAGAAGATGTGGACCATTTCAAGGCAGAATGGGATGGCCATACCGAGTACTTCTTTGAGAAATTCGTCACTTCTAGCGAGATTTGTACCTTTGATGGTCTGGTCGATCGCGATGGTAATATTGTCTTCTCGACTACTTTTGACTATGCCTATACGCCACTCGATTTGATGCTCTACAAGATGGACAATTCTTATTATGTCCTCAAAGAGATGGATTCAAAATTGCGTCAATACGGGGAAGCCATTGTCAAAGCTTTTGGCATGAAGGAACGTTTCTTCCACATTGAGTTCTTCCGCGATGGGGATGACTATATTGCGATCGAGTACAATAATCGCCCTGCAGGTGGCTTTACTATCGATGTCTACAACTACGCTCACTCGATTGATTTGTACCGTGGCTATGCTGCCATCGTAGCAGGAGAAACTTTCCCAGCTTCTGAGTTTGAGCCCCTTTATTGCTTGGCAACTTCTCGTCGTGCAAATGCAGCTTATGCTCTGTCAGAGGAAGAAGTTTTGGCTAAATACCATGATCAATTCCGCGTCAAGAAAGACATGCCAGCGGCCTTTGCGGAACTTCAGGGAGATTACCTCTATATGCTTACAACACCTAGTCGTGAAGAATTGGAACAAATGATTCATGACTTTGGTCAACGCCAATCATAAGATAACGACCGGTAGGATAGGATCTTATCGGTTTTTTTATATGTATAGCAAAGGAAGAAGAGAAAAGATTGTGAAAAATTGTATTTGGATTTTAAAAAGCTTATAAAACCTTCCTCCAAGGTATATAGTTTGTGAAATCATTTGAGCATTATTTTTGACAGTGCTTTCATTTTTGGCTAGAATGAAAGAGAATGAATAAATGCTAAGAAAGGCGAAATGATGGCAACATTAGATAAAAGTCTCTTATTGGAAATGTTCAGTAAAATGGAAGAAATCCGTCGCATGGACTTAAAAATTGCACAGTTAGTAAAAAAAGGGAAAGTGCCAGGAATGACGCACTTTTCTGTTGGGGAAGAAGCGGCTAACGTTGGAGCGATGTTGGCTTTAAACGACGATGATTTGCTGACATCTAACCACCGTGGACACGGACAAGCCATTGCTAAAGGAATCGATTTAAATGGCATGATGGCTGAAATCCTTGGTAAGTATACGGGTACTTGTAAAGGGAAGGGTGGCTCCATGCATATCGCTGACCTCGATGCTGGTAACCTTGGTGCTAACGGGATCGTTGGTGGTGGTATGGGAATTGCAGTAGGTGCTGCCCTTACTCAACAAATGAAAAAGACTGGTAAGATTGTCGTCTGCTTCTTTGGCGATGGTGCAACCAATGAAGGTGTCTTCCACGAAGCGGTGAATATGGCTTCTATTTGGAATCTTCCAGTAATTTTCTACTGTATCAATAACGGTTATGGAATCTCTGCTGACATCAAGAAAATGACCAATATCCAGCATATCCACGAACGTAGTGCTGCATATGGCATTCCTGGTATGTTTATTCCTGATGGGAACAACGTTATCGATGTCTATGAAGGATTCCAAAAAGCTGTTGAACACGTCCGCTCTGGTAAAGGACCTGTCTTGATTGAAAGTGTCACTTATCGTTGGCTCGGTCACTCTTCATCTGACCCTGGTAAATACCGGACCCGTGAAGAAGTAGAAGAATGGAAGAAGAAAGATCCAATCGAAAACCTTCGCAAGTATCTCCTTGAAAATGAGATTGCGAGCGCAGAAGAATTGGATCAGATCCAAGAAGAAGTAAAAGAAGCAGTTGAAGCTTCAGTGAAATTTGCGGAAGAAAGCCCATTCCCTCCACTCGAATCAGCTTTCGAAGATATTTACGCAGACTAAGGGGGAGTAGAGAATTATGGTAACTAAATTAATGTCTTTCCGCGATACCATTATCCTTGCTATGTCTGAGGAAATGCGTCGCGACGAAAATGTATTGTTGATGGGAGAAGATGTCGGAGTTTTCGGTGGAGACTTCGGAACTTCAGTAGGAATGCTTGAGGAATTCGGTCCAGAACGTGTCCGTGACTGTCCGATTTCTGAGGCTGCGATTTCAGGTGCAGCAGCAGGTGCAGCCATGACCGGACTTCGCCCAATCGTTGATATGACCTTCATGGATTTCTCAGTGATTGCCATGGATGCTATTGTCAACCAAGCTGCTAAGACTCGCTACATGTTTGGTGGTAAAGGTCAAGTGCCGATGACCATTCGCTGTGCTGCTGGTAATGGAGTTGGATCTGCAGCTCAACACTCCCAATCTTTGGAATCATGGTTTACTCATATTCCTGGTTTGAAAGTTGTTGCTCCTGGTACGCCAGCGGATATGAAGGGACTGCTTAAGTCTTCTATTCGCGACAACAACCCCGTTATCATTCTCGAATATAAATCAGAATTCAACCAAAAAGGGGAAGTGCCAGTTGATCCAGACTACACGATTCCACTTGGTGTCGGAGAAATCAAACGCGAAGGAACTGATGTCACTGTCGTAACCTACGGAAAAATGCTCCGTCGTGTGATGCAAGCAGCTGAAGAATTGGCAGAAGAAGGCATCTCAGTAGAAGTAGTAGATCCACGGACCTTGGTCCCACTCGATAAAGAGATCATCATTAATTCTGTCAAGAAGACAGGAAAAGTAGTCCTTGTCAATGATGCCCACAAAACAAGTGGCTATATTGGTGAAATTTCAGCTATTATTTCTGAATCAGAAGCATTTGATTACTTGGATGCACCAATCCGCCGTTGTGCGGGGGAAGATGTGCCAATGCCTTACGCACAAAACCTTGAAAATGCAATGATTCCAACAGTTGAAAGCATCAAAGATGCTATTCGTAAAACATATAACAAAGAATAATACATAACATAAATTATGTAATATCATTTGAATTAGACGAGGAAACTTTGTATCTTTTTAGGTACAAAGTTCTCTGCGTCCTTAATATCTTAGATTAGAGCACGGGCTAAAAGCTCGGAAAAAAGATAAATCTCCTTGACTTCATCGAAGTCTGCCTTGATTTCCTATTTTTCAGTCGCTTTTAAACGCCCTTTGCATCATAAATAGAATAGGAGAGGTCATGGCTGATGATAAGCTAAGAGCGACTCCTGCGGCTAGAAAATTAGCGGATGATCTTGGGATCAACCTCTATGATGTTTCTGGTTCAGGCGCAAACGGTCGTGTCCACAAAGAAGACGTGGAAACATATAAAGACACAAATGTGGTTCGCATTTCACCACTTGCAAAACGAATTGCTTTAGAACACAATATTGCTTGGCAAGAGATTCAAGGAACGGGTCATCGTGGTAAGATCATGAAGAAGGACGTCCTTGCTTTCCTTCCTGAAAATATTGAGAACGAGACCATTAAGTCACCTTCTCAAATTGAGAAAGTCGAAGAAGTTCCTGATAATGTGACACCTTATGGTGAGATCGAGCGGATTCCGATGACACCAATGCGTAAGGTGATTGCTCAACGGATGGTGGAATCTTACTTGACAGCACCAACCTTTACATTGAACTATGACGTTGATATGTCTCAAATGTTGGCCCTTCGTAAGAAGGTTTTGGATCCAATCATGGAAGCTACTGGCAAGAAAGTCACTGTAACAGATTTGCTTTCTTTAGCAGTGGTTAAGACCTTGATGAAACACCCCTACATCAATGCATCATTGACGGAAGATGGCAAAACCATCATTACTCATAACTATGTCAACTTAGCGATGGCAGTTGGGATGGACAATGGACTGATGACACCGGTTGTCTATAACGCAGAAAAAATGACTTTGTCAGAGTTGGTCGTAGCCTTCAAGGACGTTATCGGACGTACCTTGGATGGTAAGCTTGCGCCTAGTGAATTGCAAAACTCAACCTTTACCATCAGTAACTTAGGAATGTTTGGCGTTCAATCATTTGGACCGATTATCAACCAACCAAACTCTGCCATCCTTGGCGTTAGTGCAACGGTTGAAAAACCAGTTGTTGTGAATGGTGAAATTGTCATTCGTCCAATCATGAGCTTGGGCTTGACCATTGACCACCGCGTTGTCGATGGGATGGCTGGTGCCAAATTCATGAAAGACTTGAAAGCCTTGATTGAAGACCCGATTTCAATGTTGGTCTAATCAACGAGAGAATAGAAACAAGAAAAAGAGGGAAATAAAATGGCCTTAGAAGTAATTATGCCAAAAGCCGGCGTAGATATGACCGAAGGACAAATCGTTCAGTGGAATAAAAAAGTCGGCGAATTTGTAAAAGAAGGAGAAGTGCTCCTTGAAATCATGACAGACAAAGTCAGCATGGAGTTGGAAGCGGAAGAAGACGGTTACTTGATCGCTATCCTGAAAGGGGATGGAGAAACTGTTCCTGTAACAGAAGTAATCGGTTATCTTGGTGAAGAAGGGGAAAACATCCCAACCGCTGGAGGAGCTGCACCAGAAGCAAGTCCAGCACCAGCTGCAACAAGTGCTTCAAACGATGACAATAAGAGCGATGATGCTTATGATATCGTAGTGATCGGTGGGGGTCCTGCTGGTTACGTATCTGCTATTAAAGCAGCTCAATTAGGTGGTAAGGTTGCTCTCGTTGAGAAATCTGAACTTGGTGGAACGTGCTTGAACCGCGGATGTATCCCAACTAAGACTTACCTCCACAACGCTGAAATTATCGAAAATATCGGACATGCAGCCAACCGTGGTATTATCATTGAAAATCCAAGTTTCTCAGTAGATATGGATAAACTTTTAGAAACTAAATCTAAAGTTGTTAATACCCTTGTTGGTGGTGTTGCGGGTCTTCTTCGCAGCTACGGAGTGGATGTTCATAAAGGTATCGGTACTATCACCAAAGATAAGAATGTCTTGGTAAATGGTTCTGAATTGCTTGAAACCAAGAAGATCATCCTTGCTGGTGGTTCAAAAGTCAGCAAGATTAACGTTCCAGGTATGGAATCATCCCTTGTCATGACGAGTGACGATATTCTTGAAATGAATGAAGTACCTGAAAGCCTCGTGATCATCGGTGGCGGGGTTGTCGGGATCGAACTTGGTCAAGCCTTCATGACCTTCGGTTCAAAAGTTACGGTTATTGAAATGATGGACCGCATCGTTCCAGCTATGGATGCGGAAGTATCTAAGAACCTTCGCTTGATTCTTGAACGTAAAGGTATGACAATCTTGACCGATACGAAATTGCAAGAAATCATTGAAGAAGATGACAAACTCCGTATCAAGGTTGAAGGAAAAGATGATATCATCGCAAACAAAGCCCTTCTTTCAATCGGTCGTGTTCCAGATCTTGAAGGAATCGGTGAAGTTGAGTTTGAATTGGATCGTGGACGGATCAAGGTTAATGAATACATGGAAACGTCTGTTCCAGGTATCTATGCGCCAGGTGATATCAACGGTACTAAGATGTTGGCTCACGCTGCCTTCAGAATGGGTGAAGTTGCGGCTGAAAATGCTCTTAAGGGAAATCATGCTGTTGCCAAATTGAACTTGACTCCTGCAGCCATCTACACCCTTCCAGAAGTTGCGGCTGTTGGTTTGACCGAAGAACAAGCTCGTGAGAAATACGATGTTCAAATCGGTAAATTTAACTTTGCGGCGAACGGACGTGCGATTGCATCAGATGCAGCTCAAGGTTTTGTTAAGGTTATTGCAGACAAGAAATACGGTGAAGTTCTTGGGGTTCATATCATTGGTCCAGCAGCTGCTGAATTGATCAACGAAGCTTCTACCATCATTGAGATGGAAATCACTGTAGAAGAAATGCTCAAGACCATTCATGGTCACCCAACCTTCTCAGAAGTGATGTACGAAGCCTTTGCGGATGTACTCGGCTTGGCGGTTCACTCACCTAAGAAGAAATAGTATTTGAAATGATAGAATGGCTGGACAGCAAATGCTGGACCAGTCTCTATCGTATATAAAGGAATCTTATGAAATACATTATTAATTATTCAAATGATACTGCTTTTAATATTGCTTTGGAAGAATATGCCTTCAAACACCTTTTAGATGAGGATCAAATCTTCCTTCTCTGGATTAACAAACCATCGATTATCGTTGGTCGCCACCAAAATACCATCGAAGAAATCAACCGCGACTACGTTCGGGAGCATGGGATTGAAGTGGTTCGCCGGATCAGTGGTGGTGGGGCTGTTTATCACGATTTGAACAACCTCAACTACACCATCATTTCAAAAGAAGATGAAAACAAAGCCTTTGACTTCAAGAGCTTTTCAACTCCCGTGATCAACACCTTGGCTCAACTTGGGGTTAAGGCTGAATTCACGGGTCGTAACGACTTAGAGATTGATGGCAAGAAATTCTGTGGAAATGCCCAAGCTTACATCAATGGTCGGATCATGCACCATGGTTGCCTTCTTTTTGACGTTGATTTGTCAGTCCTTGCCAATGCTCTCAAGGTATCTAAAGACAAGTTTGAGTCCAAAGGGGTTAAATCAGTCCGTGCTCGTGTGACCAATATTATCGATGAGTTGCCAGAAAAAATCACGGTGGAAGAGTTCCGTGACCTACTTTTGGACTACATGAAGAAAGAATACCCTGAGATGACGGAATATGTCTTCTCGGATGAAGAATTGGCTGAAATCAATCGTATCAAGGAAACCAAGTTCGGTACCTGGGACTGGAACTATGGAAAGTCTCCTGAATACAATGTCCGTCGTGGCACCAAATTCCCAAGCGGTAAGGTTGAAATCTTCGCCAACGTCATTGAATCAAAAATCCAAGACATCAAGATCTACGGTGACTTCTTTGGTATCGAAGATGTTGCAGCAGTAGAAGAGGTACTTCGTGGCGTTAAATATGAACGTGAAGACGTCCTCAAAGCCCTTCAAACCATTAACCTAGGTCGTTACTTTGCAGGTATCACTGCAGAGGAAATCGCTGAGGCAGTGGTGGAATAAAGTCAAAAGAGATTCGCAGTAGCGGATCTCTTTTTTGAAACTAGTTTCGCATAGAAATTATTGTTTTCCAAAGGATTTTGTAGTATAGTAAAGGTGGAAAAGTGTATTCGTTTACAATAATATAATTAAAATTTTTATACTCAGTAATCACGATACAATTAAATTAATTGACTAGCTAGGTATTACTTTCCTTTTCTGCTTTAGAAAGTGTGATGATATGAAACGTGTCTTTATTATTTTATCAAACCTTTTCATCTCTAGCTTTTTGATTTGGATTGCCTTTATTTCTCCAAATACGGTTATCCACCACAGTCTTCCGGTAGTAGGGGTGCAGAGACAAGAAAAGAGCGTCACATATGAAGAATTATCTTCCAGTTTAGACCGCTTGGCAAGGGAAAATCATAGTATAATTGCCTGTCAGATACAAAGAACAGATTCTAAGGGTCAGGTTGTTTTCACCTATGATATCTACGGAGAGGGAAAACTTCCTCATGGAATTAAAAGAGAGAAGAAAGAACTGGCTGCCAAAGAAAGCCTGTTAACGAATTATTATGTATTAACAGGTGATTTAGAAACTGAAAAGCTGGATCAAACGCTTCATAATCTTGGCTTCTCACAAACTTTTATTGAGAAACCGAATTCTCTGCAGACCTTTATTGCCTTTTTTGGCTCCGGTTCACAATCACTTGCCTTAGTTATTTTTATCATTAGTTTTAGCGCTTTGACGATTATTCAAAAAACACTCGAAATGAGAAGCGCTGGGATTCGATATATCTCAGGAATGAGACGCTTGCAACTTTTCGGACATTCTCTAAAAGATGATAGTATAGAGTTGCTTTTGGGATGTATTGGCGCAAGTATAATGGGTGCTGTTCTGATTTATTGCTTTCAATTGACACCTTTTTCCTATTCCCTCGTCATTTCCAGTAGTATTATTTACAATGGGATTTTACTAATTTTGTCTGTTTTCTTATCCTTCCTCTTTGCATATAGTATTCAAACGATTCATTTAGTCCCCCTTTTAAAAGGGAAGGTTCCATTGAAGCGCATATTGGTTTTCCTCTTTATTTGTCAATTTCTCGCTGTGGCATTAATTGGCCTTGCGATTCATCGAATCAGTATTTATGGATCAGTCTGGCAAACTCACCAAGAGGGAAGTGAGGCTTGGTTAAAACAATCGAATTGGGTCCAAATTAGTACAAGTCGGGAGGATTTTTCACAGAAAACAAACAAAGAGACGCAAATTGAGGACAGAGCAAAATGGTCTAAGCTCATCGAGTCTGGTATTGAAAATGGTGGTCTTTTAGCTTACCATCACCTCGTATTTTTTAGTCCAAAAGGAGTTATGACGGATCCTAGTACAGGTAAAGAGTTTTCAATCACAGATTACGATCCTCTTGCCAATAGCCTGTATGTCACTCCAAATTATCTTGATATCCAAAGGATCTCAGTTTCCCCTGAGGAAAAAGAGCGCTTGAATCACTTGCAAGCTGGAGAATTTGGACTCTTGCTCCCTGAAAAGTTGAAGGGTCAAGAAGAGGAGCTGAAAAAACGGTATGAAGATTATCTGACTCCTAAAGATGAACAAGGAAAGGGTCAGTTGCCCATGAAAGCACGGGTGACCTATCTTCCTAACAACCGAAAACGCTTTATTTATAACAATACACCTATGAACTATCAGCAATTCTTGACCGATCCGATTTTAGTGGTTATTCAACCTGAAAGTTTTGGAGGCTATGAGAATCCATATTTCACTCATCTAAATTCCTACCTTTATTTTAATGGACTTCAGAATAGTAAGAAGCTAGTCGCTGAGTATAATCTTGAAAAAAGTGTTAGTCAGTACGACTATGCAGTAGACGTTTACCAGCAAATGGCCCAATTCATCCAAATAGAAAATCTCATGATAATTGCAGGAGGAGTCTTTGGTATAGCAACCTCTGTTCTTCTCTTTAACACCATGAATTTCCTTTATTTTGAAGAGTTTAGAAAACAAATCTTCTTGAAGAAGATTGCAGGTCTGGGATTTGTAAACATTCACCAAACGATTTTGCTCTCAGAAAGTGTCCTCTTACTATTAGGAAGCTTCCTTGTATTCATTCTCACTTCGGAATGGTGGATTGCTCTTGTCACTCTCTTTCTATTTCTTACTAATGCTTGGTTTATTCTCCTGTACCGGTCTCATAAAGAAGACCACTTGTTAGCAACTGTACTGAAAGGAGCCTAATATGATTAGCGTAGAACATTTAACCAAATCATTTGGCCAACGAACGGTCTTTCAAGATTTGAGCTTGCAATTTACAGAAGGTAAGGTCTATGCTCTGACCGGAAATAGTGGGTGTGGTAAAACAACCTTGCTTAATATTTTGGCTAAGATAGAGCCTTATGAAGAAGGGAGTATAAGCTATCAAGGGCAGGAACTGAAACAAATCAAACAACATCACTTTTTTAAGCATGAATTAGGCTATCTCTTTCAAAACTTTGGCCTACTTGAAAACGAAACGATCGCTAAAAATTTAGATTTGGGATTGATTGGTCAAAAATTAACAAAAAAGGAGAAGAAGCAGCAAGAAGAAGAAGTACTCAAAAAAGTAGGACTGGCTTACCTTTCTCTGGATCAAAAGATTTATGAATTATCTGGTGGCGAGGCACAACGTGTTGCATTGGCTAAAGTTATTTTAAAGGATCCACCTTTGATTTTAGCGGATGAACTAACTGCAGCACTTGATCCAGAAACTTCTCGAGAGGTGATGGACTTGCTCTTGACGTTAAAGAAGCAAGATCGTTTAATCATTATTGCAACCCATAATCCAGTAATTTGGGAACAAGCTGACGAAGTAATAAGGCTCAACTAGTCCATGGTTGAAGAATGGTAGGATCTTCTAGATTATCTTTTATAGCTATCCAGGAGGTATAGGCTGATGAAGAAAACAGATCATATTTATAAAGATTCTCATACGTTTATATAATTAATAAAAGAGCGGTAGACATTCAAAAAATTGTACTGACCCCAAAAAGTTAGACAATTAATTTATCCAAAGGATTTAGTTCTGTATTGCACAGGACTAAATCCTTTTAGTTTTACCTTAATGCGTTTGTTGTTGTAGTAATCAATATAGTCTACAATAGCTTGTTCCAATTGCTCAAGTGAGTGAAACGTCTTCTCATAACCATAAAACATCTCAGACTTAAGAATGCCAAAGAAGGACTCCATCATACCATTGTCTGGACTATTTCCCTTACGTGACATGGACGGTTGGATCCCTTTATCCTCTAAAAATTGATGATAATACTGATGTTGGTATTGCCAACCTTGGTCACTATGGAGAATTGTATTTTCGTAATGCTCCTCTGTGAAGGCCTGGTCTAACATAGCTTTCACTTGTTCTAAGTTTGGTGAAGTTGAGAGATTATAGGCGATAATTTCGCTATTAAAGCCATCTAAAACTGGTGATAAGTAGA